>Ga0209839_10000130_pt1 | contig 35286 bp, 31 predicted proteins | sample OrgsoiDNA2013050_FD_185800 | JGI IMG/M metagenome (GOLD analysis project Ga0209839, IMG submission 185800) | Permafrost soil microbial communities from the Arctic, to analyse light accelerated degradation of dissolved organic matter (DOM) -... | ecosystem: Environmental > Terrestrial > Soil >... | reverse complement strand
CCAATCCATCGCGCTATTTTTTCACCCCATTGGAGCCTCTGCTCGTCAACGGCGCCCTGGAGCATGCCAATTCCGGCCGGATACTGCGCGGCTCGCTGGCTCCAATCTGGGAATGGATCACCCGGGATCTATTGCCGACGATGGCACGCGACTATGAGAGCGAGATGAAAAATTTGATCGCCGCCGACAATCAACGAGAAATAAAGCAGGTTGCCGGCACGTTCCAGACCAAGATCGTGAAATATCTCGAGAGCACGCTTGGTTCGCCGGATGGCGTCAAGCAGACCCGCATCAAACTCGCGACCTATACCGCTTCGCATGCGGCCTATGGCGACCTGACCAAGATGCTGCACGTGCTGCGCACACGCGACGCCTTGGCGAAATTCAACGACGCACTACCGGCCGCAATCGATAAATTCGACGACGCCCGCGTCTCTCAAGTAGCGCAGTTGCTGGATGGGTTCAGAAAAAGCAACGCCGAGGAACTTGCCTTCGCAATGGCGCTGGTAGCCAGGCGGCTCAAGACTCCCTGGCAATTGATCCGCCTTACCACCAGGCTTGCGCCAAGCAAGAACGCTGCGGATATCGCTGCTACGCCCTATGCGATCGCAGTCACCATGGTGCTGGACCAGTTGGACGACAAGCGGTTGGCGTTGCGTGTGGCCCTGAAAAACGAGCGAGTCCTGGTCGCCAAGGAGCTTCTGATCGAGATCGACGCCACCGAACACGCCTTGCAGTCCCACATCGATCGGCTCGACGAAACCGATTGGGGGAAGCGTCTGCGCAATCTGATGGACCAGATCAACGCCATGGTGGAAGCAGAAGTGCGCCGGTTTCCCGACAAGGTCGACCACATCCTGGCATCGCGCAGCTTGCGCGGCCATCCGTCGCTGGCTGGACGTCTGACCTCTTTGGCTTGGAAGGGACGCGATGCTGTCAGCGACGGGGCAGCCTATTGCAAGAAGCTGATCGGATAGCGCCGGTTCGCGTCAAGAAAACCCGCCACATCTGGAATCCAGAGCCCCGCTTCGATTCCATCGAAACGGAAAGGCACTAGCCTGAGAATCCGGTGCCCGCAAAGATGGCTTGCGGCCATCGGTTGGCAGAACGCATGCCGCATTGTCGCACGCGCTCGTCACAAATCGTTATCAACGCCGCACACGCCGCAGGTTGAAAAATTTCTCGAGAAATCGTCCCGAGACGACGAATCTGAACCACCAATATGCCATCCGCCGCGTCGACATTTGCCGTATCCTTGATGCCCCGAGTGGCCCCATACCATGGATAGCGCCGAAGCCGGAAGCCGGATGTGATATGGTTCACATTGGCAGGCGCAAGCGCCGGCGGGGGCGGATGGGGCAAGTTTGCCCTGATCGCTGAAAGTTTGCCGCGCGATTGCGCTGCGGCGGCGCCTTGCTCGGCTATCGGCTCGCATCCACCAGCGCCGGAGGCCCGGCGCCGCGGATCGCGGCGTGGCTGTCCGGCACCTATCACTCATCCTATTGCGAACGATATCGCGATTTGCGCGGTGACTGCGCTCGCCGCCACCGCAACGATGACCGACTAAACCGGCAAGGACATCTCAGGAGAAATCAATCACGGTGATATCAGGTTTACAGCCATCGTTTCTCTGCGATGATCGCCATCCGCAAACCTGCATGCAATGATCGGGCGTCTAAAAAAAGGAGATGGCGATGGGTCGAGGATTCGGATCATTGCTGGCCGCCGCGGCGCTGGCCGGCGTTTTGGCATTCAATTCAGGCGCAGGAGCAGAGACCGCGGCAACGCCGGCCGAAAACACGGTGCCCACGCCGGACAACGCGGTGATGCTCACGATATTTTTGAAGCACGACCAGTCGCGCCCGTTGAGCGAACTCAACGCGCAGCTCGATAAGCAAGGTTTTTACAAAGCCTTTCCCCCGCCCGGCATCGAGGTAGTCAGCTGGTATGTGATGATGGGGATCGGACAAGTGGTCACGCTGCGGCTTCCGGCGTCCCGGCTTCGCGAGGTCAACCGCATATTGGAGGACAAGGCCTGGGGCAGCTATCGCACCGAATTCTATCCGACCTACGACTACAAGGCGATCGGCATCGCCGCGCACGACAAGGCGCAATAGGGCGTCGCATCGCGACGCGATCGGTTGCTATACCAAGAACAATGCCTGTCGACGCCGCAAAAAGCCCGCCGGGTTTAGCCGGCGGGCTTTGATCTCATGTCGACGAGCAAGCAACCGATCTCGAGATCCCGGTACATCCGCGGGAAAATCTCGCGATCGGCTTGCGTCACATGGCGCGAAGGTTTTCCGCGCTGGTCTTGCCGCGCATGCTGTCGAGCTTCGATTCGAATGAAAGCTTCTGGCCTTCATTGAGCGAACCCATGCCGGCACGCTCGACGGCGCTGATGTGCACGAACACGTCGTTGCCGCCGTCGTCAGGCTGAATGAAGCCAAAACCCTTGGTCGCGTTGAACCACTTAACTGTTCCGGTAGCCATTTTAACTTCTCCAAGATGCGCATATGCGCGAACGCCCGCACGACCTTCGCGCGAGCTTGATCCGATTTCAGCGATGTCTTGGGGAGGGGAGCCGGTTCGGCGCGATCAACAAGGCAAATCGACTATTCGAATGGGTGGCGTTTACGCCGCTCTACCGCAAATAGCAAGCGCTAACCGAATCCGCCGGCAGGCGTAAAACGCACCAAACCAGACAGCGGCCGGATCAACCCAGCCGGCTGATCTGTTCCTCGGTCACCACGCGCTCGACATTTTCGGTCTTGCTCTTGATGCGGTAGCGAGGGCGTCCGTCCGCCTCGATCGGCAGGCAAGAAACGACGGTATAGACACTGCGCTGCTTGACGCCGGCGCGGCCCTGCGGCCCCTGCAACTGGTGGTGGACATCGTCGTTAATCGCGTAATTGTGGGCCATCGTTTTTCTTCCCGTTTAAGGGGGGCTTTTAGTCGCAATGGACCTCCAAGGCAACAAATCTCGACCGGCAATCCGGGAAACGGTAAACGCGGATACCGCCCGCCTGGCGGATGCATCCCGGCGCGGGCGGCCGAAAATGCAGTAAAAATAAGGCCGTTTCGATCCCTCCACTGCCCGTGGCCGGTCGGCGTTCATGCCCTGCGGCGAGCAAACCCGGTCCAAAGATGGGTCCCGATCGACACTTAAGATTGTATTTACGTTTTAACTCATCTTGGGCGGTCTGGGCCGGCGGCGCCGACCCGAAGCGTTTACTTCTTTTTCCCGTCGGCATCGAACTGCTTGAGAAACGCGACCAGGTCGTTGGTCTTTTGCTCGTCCTTCAATCCGGCATAGATCATCTTGGTGCCCGGAACTTTCGCTTTCGGGTCCTTGATGTAGTCGCGGAAGGTAGCCTCATCCCAGGTGATGCCCGAATTCTTGTTCGCGTCCGAATACGAATAGCCGGCCGCGCTGCCCGCCTTGCGGCCGATGACGCCATTGAGGACCGGTCCGACCGCATTTTTGGCATTGTCGCCGATCTGATGGCACATCTTGCACACGCCAAAGACCTTCTCTCCGGCGGCGGCATCCTGGGCTCTGACTTCACCAGCGCCGGCGACCGCGAATAGTGCAACGAAAACGACTGCGCGCATCATGTTCTCCTGTTCGGTTAAGGCCCTTTTGGGAGCGGAAATCCTTGTCTGGTCGAAGGGAAACCGTCGGCCCGACGCTTTCGGGCGGCCGGCAGACGGCATCACTCAAGCACCACAGACGATCAAAGTTCCGCCTGCTTCGACGATGCGAGCCTGCAGGTTCGATCGGGCAGCCACGATGTTCCGGATTCGCGGCACCGGCATCAAGCTGAACGCGGTGGAAAGCGCGTCCGCTTCGGTGGCCGTCGGCGCAATGACGCTCACCGTGCGGTAGAGCGATGGGCTGCGTCCTGTCGAGGGATCGAACAGATGCGTGAACCGGCCCTTGGAGTCGAACCGGAATCCAGCGCCAGCCGACGTCGCGACCGCGCGATCGACAAGATCAACGGTTTCGGTGAGAACGCCGGGCCGGTCCGGATCGGCAAGGCCTACACGCCACGGCGTGCCATCCAGCCGTGCTCCGATCGCGCGTATCTCGCCCATATTGACCAGCGTGGTCGACAGGCCCGCGCGGCGCAGATTCTGGACGACGTGGTCCGTGGCGTATCCCTGCGCGATGCCGTTCAGCGTAATCGCTGCGCCGCGCCGGGTCAGCGCTATCCGGTCCTCGCTCACCAGCAGACCGGCGCAGCCCACCTTCGCCAGCGCTTCCGTCAGTTGCTCTGTCGATGGACCTTCCGGATCCGGTCGGTCGGAGGAAAAATGACCGGCATAAAGCTGCCACAGCGGCTGCACCGTCGGATCGAACGCGCCGTTGGTCAGATCGGCAAACAGCAGCGATGCTTTCAGCAGCGCCACCATATCGGCGTCGGGAGAAACAAGAATACCAGTCCGGTTGAGCGTGCAGATGTCGGAGTCGACCCGGTAAAGACTGAACTGCCGCTCCAGACGCCGTACGTCCAGCACACAGCGGTCGACGAGCCGCAGCGCTTCGGCCCGGTCCGGATGATAGATCTCGATCGATACCTGTGCGCCGAGTGCCGATCCGTGCCACCGGACAGGATCGCCCGCCCGCGCCGTGCGGACGCCGGCCAGAAACGCCGATCCGGCTGCCGCCGCAACGATAGCGATCATGCGGCGGCGCGTAAGATCTTGATTTGGCATCGGCCGGTCCTCGCTCAATTGAGTCGCACGTCGGAAGGACCATGGTCGGTCGGATCGCCGGCGGTGTCGCTGCCCAGCACATAAGCGCGCGGTATTTGCGCGAACGTCACAACACGACCGCCATTTGCCGAAGCAAAGGCGTCGGCGGACTCGCGATTGCCAAAGGGGACAGCCTCGGCGGCACCCATTCCACCCTGCTTGCGGCTTTGGATCACGAAGAACGCCTTGCGCGCATCGATCCAATTAGTCGCGCCCGGTTCTTCCCAGCTGGTCGCCCGCGCCATGTCGGAGACGTAGATCGCCCGGATATCGCGGGGCTGATCGGGCATCAATGTGAACGCCACGGTGTCGCGCACCGACGTGAACCAGAACGGGTCGATCCGGCTCGCCGTGATGATCTGACCTTTCGGTCCCGGATGTTCGAGCAGATTCATGCCGCAGAACACGCCCATCGCGTCACCGTTGAGCGCGACTGGCGGCGGAACGACCGAGTTGGCTGCATCCTGATTGCATCCGGTCAGGAAGATGACGGCGACAAAGGCGCACACGATCCGCAGGGTCATAACTCTCTCCGAGCAAAGAACACCGTCGCAAGCCCGAGTGGTGCGGCGATCCAGACCAGCAAGCCCGCCAGCAGGAGGCCGATACCCGCGCTGGCCGTGCCGGCAAGGCCGGCCATCCCCGAAAACTGGCTGACATTGAATCCGGTCAGATTGGTCAGCCGGTAAAGATCGGTCGGATTGAGGAACAGCAGCGCCTCGAGCACCGGCGCCGAGATCAGCCGCCCCTGATCGATCACCAGGATGCCGAGCAGTCCCATGTCGAACACCAGCACCATCAGCAACCAGATGCCCACCGAGAGTCCCGCGGCGGTGCCGCGATCACCGACCAGGCTGCTGATCAGATAGCCGATCGCGACAAAGACCGCGCCGAGCAGGATCGAGGTTCCGAGCATGGAGGCAAAGGCATACCAGCTTGCCGCCAGCACCGAGGCTCCGGTGATCGCCAGCGCAACTGCGGCCGCGCCATAACCGATCACGGTAGCGAATGCGAGGATCAGAACATGGCCGCAGAATTTCCCGAGGATGACCTGATGGCGGCCGACGGGATAGCTGAGGAGCAGGATCATCGTTCCCCGTTCCATTTCGCCGACCACCGCATCGTGGGAAATCAGCAGCGCGATCAGCGGCAGCAGAAAAATCGTGAGGCTGGATAGGCTGACGACGACCACATCGAGCGCGTCCGCGCCGACCTTGCCGGTCGGCGCGCTGCCGAGAAATGTGAGCGACAGCGAAAGCGCTGCCAGGAGCAGCGTGGTGGCCAGAACCCAGCGGTTGCGTAATCCTTCCTTGATTTCCTTGCCGGCGATGATGACGATGTTCCTCACGCGGCCTCCTCCTGTGTGCGAAGGAAGTGAGCATAGAGATCGTCGAGGGTGGGTGCTGCGATTTCGATGTTCGTGACGCGAGTATCGCTGGCCGCTTCACGCAACAGATCCATCTTTTTCGCATCATCGCGCACCAGCACGACGCGACCGTGCGGGGTTGCGAGCGCCTCGCCGCTGATCCATGCCGGCACCTCGCCGGCGTCAGGCGCGAGATCAAGCGAGACCCTGATCGGCAATTGCGAGATCGAGCGCAGTTCCGCCAGGGTGCCCTGCGCCACCAGCACGCCGCGGTTCATGATAAGGACGTGTTCGGCACGATCCTCGAGCTCGTTGAGGGCGTGCGACGAGATCAGGACGGTTGCGCCGTCATCCCGCAGTTCGTTCAAAATCTCGTAGAACGTCTGCCGCAGCGCCGGATCGAGTCCCGTTGTCGGTTCGTCCAGCAACAGCACCCGCGGTCGCCCGAGAAGCGCCTGGGCCAGGCCCAACCGTTGCCGCATGCCCTTGGAATAGGTTCCGACCCTGCGATCGGCGGCATCCATCAATCCGACGCGATCGAGCAGCGCCCATGCCGAGGCGGGCTTGATCTGCTTTAGCCGCGCATAGAACGCCAGCGTTTCGCGCCCGGTCAGCGCGGCGTTGAAGGCGACGTTTTCCGGCAGATATCCAAGCAGCCGGCGCGCCGAGAATTCACCGGCCGCCGGATCCTCGTTCAGCACGCGGATTTGGCCACGATCGGCGCGGATCAGTCCCAGCATTAACTTGATCAGCGTGGTCTTGCCGGCACCGTTGTGGCCGACCAACGCACTGAGCCGGCCCGGACCGAGATCGAACGAGACCTCGCGCAGCGCCCGCACCGCGCGGTAGCTTTTCGTCACGCCGTTCACCGAGACGGTGGCGGTCATCGCAGGCTCCGGCTCGACGATGGTTTCGGTGGCGGCGCGATCAGAGGATGCGTATCGACCACCCCACCCGGATAGAGCGCCGGAAACTGCGCTTGCGCCCAGCGCAGCACCTGCACCGCGGGGCTGTTGATCAAAACCTTCGCCGACGGCGCGGTCCACAACACGCGATCGACCAGATCATTGGGGCGGTAGGCGGTGTCGGCGATGCCGTCGCCGTTGAGGTCGAACGCGGGATTGTCGCTCCAGTAGTTGCCACGGCCACCCTTCGACCAGTCGAGGTCGCGGGTGCCGACATATTTCACCTGGTTGCGGTTGCCGACAAAGGCGTTGCCGGTGATTTCGTTGCCCTCGGAGCCGGCCGTGAAATGCACCCCGATCCCGCAGCCCTCGAACCAATTGTCGCGGAACTTGTTGTGGTTGGTGTTGTAGATGAAGACGCATTTCTCCGGACCGCTGCGAACGCTCGGCGCCGGCTTCGTCTCCGGAACCATGCCACGCTCTTCGTCAGGGCCTCCATCTTGCCTGCCTGCAATGTTGTCGAGCGAGCCGCCCGCAACCCGGTTGCCTTCGATTTCCGCATAATTGGCGTAGTTGAACAACAGGCCATAGTCACGGTCGCGATCCGAGATATTGTTGCGGATGATAAGCCGGTTCGAATACATGATGGCGTAACCAACGTGGTTGCCGACCGAGAAATTGCCGCTGACTTCGCTGTCATTGGTGTACATGTAATGGACCGCAAACCGAACCTGCTCGAAGCGGTTGTTGATGAAGCGATCCTTGCGGCTCGAAATCGTGAAGATGCCGTCGCGGCCGTAGCGGAACGTGTTCTCGGCGATGGTGACATCGGGCGCATTCCATAATGACACGCCGTTGCCGGCCTCATTCAAGCGTCCACCGCGCAGGCCTTCGACGACGTTGTGCTCGACCCGCGAGCCGGTGGCGCCATGGACGTAGATTCCGAATAGATTTCCTTCGAAGCGATTGTTTTCGATCAGCGCGCGTTCCGCCGATTTCTCGAGGAAGATTCCCGAATCCATCGTTTGCAGATCGCGGCCCGAATCCTTGATGGTGACGCCGCGGACCGTGACGTCCGGCGCCGTCACCGTGACGACGTTGCCGGCACCGCCGCCGTTGAGCACGGCGCCCGGACGCCCGGTCAATACGACGCGGCGATCGATCCTGATCGACCCTTTGTATTCACCTGGCGCCAGTTCGATGATGTCGCCATCCTGCGCCCGGTCCAGCACAGCCTGAAGCGGCTGGTCCGGACCAGCTTTGAGCTCGGCCGCGCCGGCGAAACCCGAGATTCCGGCGGCAACGATCGCCGCCGGAATGATGCGTAAAGGAAGAGACACGTGTCGCTCCTGTCTCAAGCCGTCGGCTTCGGCTCGACGAACATCCGTCCCTTCATCTCCATGTGCATGGCGTGACAGAACCACGAACAATAGTACCAGTAGACACCCGCTTTATCAGCCGAGAACGACACCGAGGCCGTCGCCATCGGTGCGACTTCCATGTTGATGCCGTAATTTGTAATCGCGAAGCCGTGGGTCAGATCCTCTACCGCGTCGATATTGGTGATGTAGACGGTGACGTGATCGCCCTGCTTGACCTGGAACTGCTCGAGGCCGAACGCCGGCGCGGTCGACGTCATGTAGACGCGGACCTTGTCGCCGTCCCGAATGACCTTGGAATCGGCTTCGAGGTTGATCCCGTCTGCCTTGGCCTGCTTGACCGCATCGGCAAACATCGGATCGGCGCGATCCCAGATCGAAATCGGATTGATCTTGGAGTGGTGGACGATAGTGGCGTCATGCGGTTCGGCGAAGCTCGGGCCGTCATGAATCAGCACCATCTTGTCACCGGAGATGTCGATCAGCTGATCGTTCTCGGGCTTCAGCGGACCGACATTGAGGAAGCGGTCCTTGGAAAATTTGTTGAGCGAGATCAGCCACTTTCCGTCCGCTTCCTTGGTTTGTCCCATCGAGGAGTGATTGTGGCCGGGCTGATAATGCACATCGAGCTTCTGGATGATCGGATCGACTTTCTCGCCCTTGAAGGCTCGCTTGGCGAGATCGATGTTCCATTTGCAGATCTGGCTGTCGAGGAACAACGTCGTATAGGCGTTGCCCTTGCCATCATAGGCGGTATGCAAGGGTCCGAGGCCGAGCTCGGGCTCGGCGACCACGACGTCACGAGGCTTGATCTTGTCGTCGAACAACTGGTCGAACAGCCGGACGTCCATCACCGTCACCGTCGGCGAGAGTTTCCCGGCCACGACGACATGAATGCCGTCGGGCGCGGTGTTGATGCCGTGCGGATTGTTGGAAATCGGGACATAGCGCGTAAAGCGCGAGCCCTTGCGACCGTCGATCACGGGCACGCCGTTCATTTCCTTGAAGTCGCCCTTCTTCACCGCCTCTTCAATCCGCTTGATATTGAAAATGACAGCCCAGTCCTGCTCGCTGGCGGTCATCTCGGTGAGCGTGACGCCCTCTTCCGAATTGTAGCAGGTAGCGAAGGCATACTTGCCCTGGTAATCGGCATCGACGTTGTCGAGGTTGCCGCTGACGATCACCTGCCACGCGACTTTCATGGTATCGCCGTCGATCGCGCTGAAGATCGCGCGATACTGCTTGGGATCATCGAGGATCTTGCCATCGTTTGGCAACGGCACGCCGTCCTCACCGTTTGCGAACACATAGCCGGTGCGCGGGTATTTCTGCACGCGCAGGCCGTGCACCGAATGCTGGTTCGGAAGCTGAATGATCTTGTCGCACTTCATGACGTCGAGGCGCACGCGCGCCACACGGGTGTTGGCCTTGTCGTTCATGAAGACGTAGCGGCCGTCATAGGTGCCGTCGGTGAACGACAGATGCGGATGATGGAGGTCGCCGTTGGTGTAGGTGCCGCCACGGGTCTTGAGAAATTCCTTGGTTTCGGGAAGCAGCCCCTCGGTGAGAACCTTGAGGCTTTCGTTGGTCAATCCCCAGCCGGTGGCGCTGCAGCGGTTGAACACCGGCACGCGCATCAATTCGCGCATCGACGGGAGACCGACAATGCGCATCTCCCCCGACTGGCCGCTGGAGAAGAACGTGTAGTATTCGTCGAGTTCGCCCGGCGCCACTTCGTTTTTCAGGACGGCGGGCCGCGCTGCGGGAGCTTTCGGTGCGGCCGTCTTGGTCTGCGCTTCGGCGGTCCTCAACGCCGCCCCGCCCGCAAGGCCCACGCCTGCGGCCGCAGCAGTGGTCCCGAGCAAGGTACGCCGGCTGACTCCCTTTTTGTTTTCGTTGTCGCTCATAATAGCCTCCTAGGCTTTCAAGTTGCAGGTGGTGTGATGGCGTCGACAGGCAGCAGACCAACAGGCTTGCCGCCGGCGGTGATGATGGTGTTCGGACCCTTGCCGCCGCTTCGCATCGAAGGCGACGACAGCGCGTCGCGCTTCTCGCGCTTCAACCGCACCTGAATCATGTGCGGACAGCGGTGATCGTCGAAGTACAGTTCCTGGCAATGCATGCAGTAGATGCACTCATTGACGTTGATGTGCCCCTCCGGATGGATCGCCTGGACCGGGCATTCCTTGGCACAGCGCTGGCAGGGCGTGCCGCATTCGGGCCAGCGGCGCAGCCATTCGAACATTCGGATGCGGCCGGGGATCGCGAGCGCGGCGCCAAGCGGGCACATGTAGCGGCAGAAGAAACGTTCGACGAACAATCCGGCGCACAGCAACGTCAATGCGTAAATGACGAACGGCCATTCGCGCGCAAACTTCAGGACGATGGCGGTCTTGAATGGCTCGACCTCGGCCAGCTGTTCGGCGAATGCGGTCGAGTAAAGCGACATGCCGAACAGGCCGAGGAAGATAATGTACTTGATCGGCCACAACCGTTCGTGAAGGCCCCAAGGCAGTCTGTATTGCGGGATCTTCACCGCCTGGGCGATGTTGTTGAGCAATTCCTGCAGCGCGCCGAACGGACAGAGCCAGCCGCAGAACGGCCCTCGCCCCCAGAACAGAAGTCCAGCGGCGATCGAAGCCCAGAGCAGGAAGATCAGCGGCGCCGACAGGAAGTATTCCCAGCTGAAGCCGGTCAGCAGCGAATTGGCGAAGGTCAGGACGTTAACGACCGAGAGTTGGGCATTCGCATACCAGCCGAGCCAGACCAGAATGAAGAGCAGGTAGCCACGGCGGACCCAGGTATAGAATTTGGGACGCCGGACCAGCGAATTCTGAAAAAAGAAGATCAGCGTCAGCACCCCGAGCGCTGCGATCGTCGTGCTGATCTTGACGACGTTGCCCCGCCAGATTTTCATCCACAGCGGTTCATCTTCAGCCACGAACGATGCCGCAGCGTCCCGTGCGGTCGCTTCCGACGGTGCCGGCGTTTTCGCGGATGACGGGGCTGCCTGCGCCCGCACCGGCGGGACGGCCTCACGCTTCATGTATGCGTCAGGAAGGGTGTAGCCGAGATCGAAGGTGAGCCACGCCTTTTCCCGTGTGGCGACCACACGCTGGACCAGCAGTTGAAGCACCCATGGCTCGGTCGGGTCGAGCGCGAATTCGGCAGGCACCACGAACAGCGCAATCTCGGGAAAGTCAGGCGCGCCCGCGGCCACAAGATTCCCCAGCCGCGTGTGATCGTGGTCGCGGAAACGGATGCTGTTGGTGTCCTGGATCAATTCGATGCGGTCGAAGATGCCGCCACGGACATAAGCGGCGCCCTTGAACGAATAGCGGCCCAACCCCGCGACGATCAGCGCCTGCTGTCCCGGCTTCAGCCTGCCGGCCAGCCGCTGGTATCCATCATCGCCGAGCAGACTGCGGCCGATCGTCGGCACCGCGACATCCGCGACATAGAGGTCGATGAAGGTGTCTTCCGGATTGCCTTCTTCCGGCCGCGCCGCGGCACCGGCGTTGCCGGATTTTTCGAAGGCCTTGTTCACGTCAGCAACGGAAAGGATCAGCCGGCGAATGGAACCGTCACCGATCAGGCCCTGCCAATCCCGGATTTCGCTTTTTCCGGGATCGATCGCCTTCGACGCTTGCGGCGCCGCGCTGGCTGCTGCGTTGGCGGCCGTGTTACCTTGGGCGCCGAGCCGACCGCCCTTGATGAGCTTGGTCGCCGAGCGCACAATGCTGTCGCCGATCACCAGCACGGTTACGGTCGCGCCGCTGACGATATCGACCTGAGGCGCCGGCGTTGCCCCGCGCACGACGCTGTCCATGTCGGCGCCGATCAACTTGTTGACGGCTTCCAGAATGCGCTTTTCCGGAATGCCCAACAGGACGATCGGTTCTTTGTGTTCGACGAGCTTGAGGCCGGTCAGCACACCCTTCGGATCGATGCCCACCAACATCTGGATGGGCTTTCCGGAATAGCCGGTAGCGTTGGCAAAATCCGAGTTCAGGTAGGCGAAACCGAGGAGTTGATCGTCCTTGTATGCGGGTGCAATCGCTGGATCGCCTTGCAGCGGCCCGAAGCGATTCGCGCCTGTCACCAGTTCGGCCGGTTCGACCTTGGCAAGGTATTCGTTCAGCCGGCCTGCGGCGCGCGCCTCGCCAAGGATGGCCATGCAGCCAAAAACGGCCAGAGTTCCAAACAGGACATAGGTGCTGACCGGTTTTCGCAAGGCGCGGGGCTCCAGATTGCAGGCAGAACGCCGTTGTTCTGGATCGCGAGGTTTAAGCCTAGAGCACCGAGCAGGATCGCTACTTGCGCTGGATCAAACTGGCGGCGCGCTGATCAGTTCAAACTCACCGGTGGAGGGAGCCCAATATGCGCAAAGAGCCGCTTCTGACTGCCGTGCCGCCAGCTCCTGTGCAAAGCCTCACCGAGTTCTACGCCATTGCGTTTGATCTGGCCCAAAAGGCGGCCGGGCAATACGGTGCCCTCGCGGAGCGTGTGGATGAAAATTTTCGGCCCGTCGGCGGCGTCTTCAAGGTTCTCGCAGCACGCGAGCGCGATCGTGCCGGCCAACTGTCCGCGGCGTGTCTCGCTGCGTGCGGCAAGCGTCCTGATCCTTCCGATCTGCGCTGGGCGCCGATCGATCTCGTTCCCGCGGCGGAAATCGCCGACGTCGGCGATTCCAGTCTGTCGACGCCCTCCACCGCGTGGGCGCTCGCGGCCCGCCACCGCCAGCGCGCCTTCGTGTTCTGGACCTACGTCATCGCGCTTGCCGCGGATCCGTTGGTCCGGCTGACGGCTGAAAACCTGGCGCGCGAAGCGCTCTCCGACGGCAATCTGTGGCGCCGCGAGCGTCGGCTGGCCTGGCGCGCCGAGCGGAAGATCGCAGCCGAAGAGGCCGCGGCTCGCAAGGAAACTGACGAGTCCGTATCGGCAGCCCTGCTGGAAAGTCTTCTCCTCAAGGACATCATCGCCTGGTCGCAAGGATTGACCCCGGCCCAGCGCGACTATGTGCTGGCCATGGATCCTTCTCGCCTGCCGCCACAATTCCCGTTGCCGACCGACGCGCACGGCGTCGATCCCGCCTCCGGTGAGATCGAACAGATCAAGCGCCGCGCACTGCGCCGCGCCGAACAGCTATCGAACATCTATCTGGACGAAGCGGATAGTGCTGACGACCAAAGCAGCATGGAGCTTGCGCAAAAACTCGCTGCTCAATCCATCACGCGGCTGGCCGGTCTGCGCGACATCGCATCCGCATCGACGCCGCCGTGAGAGATCCTCATTGATTGACGACAACGCCAACGCTGGCAGCTTCGAGGAACACATACCGGCCCGGCGTTCAGCGATTTCGTATCGGTTCGTGGAAGGATTATCCCTGTCCGGCAGCCTGGGCGCGACCCACAGTCTGGCGAACTTCGAAACCTTCGAACTGCGGGTGATCCAGATACAGCGGCTTGTTGTCCCCTGCCCGACTATGCGCTGCTCGGAATGCCTCTGATTTGGTCCAGGCTTCAAAGACCGCACGGTTTTCCCAGATGGTATGCGAAGCATAAAGCGTGTGATCCTCAGCTTCGGGACCTCTGAGAAGGTGGAACTCGACGAAACCCGGCACCTTGTCGAGATGACTGTCGCGGGAGAGCCAGACCTGCTCGAAGGCAGCTTCCGACCCTTTGGCTACGCGGAAACGGTTCATGGCGATGAACATTGCAAGGCCTCCTTGACCTGATGACGCGAGCAAACATACCGCCGCCTAATTGGCAAGATTGCGGTCAATGAAGCCGGGCTCGAAGACGTTGCGGCCATCTGCGTTCGCAGGAGTCCCGGCCTGGCCGGTGTTCTCCAATCAAGCCCTGGTCTTGCCGCCGCCGTTTTTCTCGGCGGCGCGGCGCAGGGCTTCGGCGAGCGCCCCGCCGCCCGACGGCTCCTGCGGCTTGCGCGGGGCCGACGATGTCATCGACGCGGGGGAAATGTCGCGCGGCTTGCCTTTCGTCGCGCGCTCGCTCTTGCCGCCGGTTTCGTCATCGAGCCGCAGCGTCAGCGCGATGCGCTTGCGGGCGACTTCGACCTCCAGCACCTTTACCTTGACGATGTCGCCCGACTTCACCACCTCGCGCGGATCCTTGATGAAGGTCTTCGACATCGCCGAAATGTGCACCAGCCCATCCTGATGCACCCCGATATCGACAAAGGCGCCGAACGCCGCGACGTTGGTGACCGTGCCTTCGAGGATCATGCCCCGCTTGAGATCCTTCAGCGTCTCGACACCCTCCTTGAACACCGCGGCCTTGAAGGCCGGGCGCGGATCGCGGCCGGGCTTTTCCAGTTCGCGCAGGATATCGGTCACGGTCGGCAGCCCGAAAGTGTCGTCCACGAAGGTCTGCGGCTTCAACTGGCGCACGATCTCGGCATTGCCCAGCAGCGCCTTGATGTCGCTTTTGGTCGCAGCGAGTATTCGTCTGATCACCGGATAGGCTTCCGGATGAACACCGGAGGCATCGAGCGGGTCCTCGCCGTCATTGACGCGCAGGAAGCCGGCGCATTGCTCGAACGCTTTCGGCCCCAGCCGCGGCACCTCTTTCAGCGCCTTGCGCGATTTGAACCGGCCGTTGGCGTCGCGATGCTGCACGATGCTTTGCGCGAGCCCCGCGCCGATACCAGACACCCGCGCCAGCAGCGGCGCGGAGGCGGTGTTGACGTCGACGCCGACAGCATTGACGCAGTCTTCGACCACGGCATCGAGCGAGCGCGCCAGCCTGGATTCACCAAGGTCATGTTGATATTGCCCGACGCCGATCGCCTTCGGATCGATCTTCACCAGCTCGGCCAGCGGATCCTGCAGGCGCCGCGCGATCGACACCGCGCCGCGCAAGGTCACATCGAGTTCCGGCAATTCCTCGGATGCAAAGGCCGAAGCCGAATACACCGAAGCGCCGGCTTCCGACACGACTATTTTCGACATTTTCAGATCCGGCAGCAGTTTCACCAGATCGGTCGCGAGCTTGTCGGTCTCGCGCGATGCGGTGCCGTTGCCGATCGCGATGAGGTCGACGCGGTGCGCCACCGCGAGTTTTCCGAGCGTCGCCAACGCCTCGTCCCAGCGCTTTTGCGGTTCATGCGGATAGATCGCCGTAGTCGCCACCACCTTGCCGGTGGCATCGACGACGGCGACCTTGACGCCGGAGCGAAAGCCGGGATCGAGGCCCATGGTCACGCGCGCGCCGGCCGGCGCCGCCAGCAACAGATCGCGCAGATTCGATGCAAACACGCGCACCGCCTCGGTTTCGGCTGCGGTCCACAGCCGCATCCGCAAATCGATGTTGAGATGCACCTGGATTTTGGTGCGCCACGCCCACCGCGCGGTCTCCACCAGCCAGCGGTCGCCGGGGCGGCCCTGGTCGGAAATGCCGAAGCGCTGCATGATCTTCAGCTCATGGGAAGAGGGAACGCCGGCGGCCGGAGCTTGTGCCTCGGGCTCGATCTGCAGGTCGAGGATCTCTTCCTTCTCGCCGCGGAACATCGCCAGAATGCGGTGCGACGGCAGCTTGTGCAGCGGCTCGCTGAAATCGAAATAGTCCTTGAACTTTTCGCCTTCGGTTTTCTTGCCCTTGCGCACGGTGGACGCCACCCGTCCGTTCGACCACACCTGCTCGCGCAGCGTACCGATCAGGTCGGCGTCTTCGGCGAAACGCTCCACCAGGATCGCGCGCGCCCCGTCAAGTGCTGCCGCCGCATCAGCCACCTGCTTTGCAACATCGACGAAACCCGCGGCAGCGACTTGCGGATCGTTTTGCGGCTGCGTCAGCAGCAGTTCGGACAGCGGCTCGAGCCCGGCCTCCTTGGCAATCTCGGCCTTGGTGCGACGCTTCGGCTTGAACGGCAGATAGATGTCTTCCAGACGGCCTTTGCTGTCGGCGGCGAGGATCGCCGCTTCCAGCGCGGCATCGAGCTTGCCCTGTTCGCGGACCGAATTGAGGATCGCCGTGCGGCGCTCTTCAAGCTCGCGAAGATAGTTCAGGCGCTCTTCCAGGTTACGCAATTGCGCGTCGTCGAGCGCGCCGGTGATTTCCTTGCGGTACCGCGCCACGAACGGAACCGTGGCGCCGCCGTCAAGCAGCGCGACCGTCGCCTCGACCTGCTGTTCGCGAACGCCGAGCTCTTCCGCAATCTGTCGATTGATGTTTGCCACGCGAGATCTTTCCAAAAGCAGTCGCGGCGGGTGATTGGTCGGCCGCGGGGAGACCGGTTATGGACCATCGCCGATTGATTCCTCAAGCCCGGCACATCAAACAAATTGTTCTGTGGATGGACATCATTCGCCCATAGCGTAACCCGTCTTCAAAAAAACGGCCCGCTTGCATTGCGCGACAAGATAACGGTGGATCAATGGCGCTTTAATGTGTAGACGGACGCTCCTTCTGGAGCGCTCATGTCGATCTGCGGACTTGATTTCGGAACGTCGAACACGACGCTCGGCACCATCGAAGGCCATGCACCGGTTTTGGCGGCGCTGGAAACCGGCTACACCACGATTCCCAGCGCGATCTTCTACGAGGTGGACGGCGCCGTTCTGATCGGCCGCAAGGCCATCGAGGCCTATGTCGAGGGTGCACCCGGCCGCCTGATGCGCAGCCTCAAGTCGGTGCTCGGAACCTCGCTGATTGAAGAGACCACCCGGCTCGGCCGCGAGCGGGTCAGTTTTCGCGACGTGATCGGCTATTATCTCGGTGCTGTAAAACGGCGCGCCGAGCAGGCCACCGGCCGTGAACTGCGCGACGTCGTGCATGGCCGACCCGTGCACTTCGTCGACAATTCCGATGACGCCGACCGCAAGGCGGAACAAACCCTGCGGGAGATTGCGCGCGAGGTCGGCTTCGACGACGTCACATTCCAGTTCGAGCCGATCGCCGCGGCGCTGGACTATGAGCGCCAGATCGCAAATGAAGAGGTCGCCTTGATCGCCGACATCGGCGGCGGCACGTCGGATTTTTCGATCGTGCGGCTCGGGCCGCAGCGTCACGGCAAGGCCAATCGCGCCGAGGATATTCTCGCCAATGACGGCGTGCGCATCGGCGGCACCGATTTCGACCGTCAGCTCAGTCTCGGCGTCGTCATGCCGCTGTTCGGCTTCGGCAGCGCCATGAAGCGCGCCGCGCTGGAGGTGCCATCGCGTTATTTTCACGACCTCGCCACCTGGTCGAACATCAACCGCATGTACGAACCGCGCGTGATGACGGAACTCCGACAGGTACGGCACGAGGCCCGCGAGCCGGCCCTGCTCGATCGGCTGGTGCGCGTGGTCGAGGAGCAGCGCGGCCATACCCTGGCGATGGAGGTCGAGGAAGCCAAGATTGCGCTGTCCGACGCGCGCCAGGCAGACATCCCGCTGGAATGGGTCGCGCCGGGGCTCAACGCCGCGATCGCGCGCCCCGATCTTGTCGGCCATACCAGGCAACTCGCCGAGCGCATCGCGGCCCGCGTCAAGATCTGCCTCGGCCAAGCGCGATTGTCTGCATCCGACATCGACGCGGTGTTCCTGACCGGAGGGTCGGTGCGGCTTGCCCATGTTCGCAAGGCGATCACCAAGGCGGTGCCGTCGGCCCGCATTGTCGAAGGCGACACGTTTGGTGCAGTCGGCAAGGGCCTCACGCTGGAGGCGCTGCGCCGGTATGGACCGAGGGATTGAGGGCGGCGGCGGCGATCTTCCGTGACCTGGTTCGTCACCGGGCCTTCCGATCGGCAACACAATGCGCCGCCGCGGCTGCGCAGGCCTCGAAAACGTCCAGCGCATCGAGGCTGCGCGCTTTGTCGTCGCTTGGAACAAAGATCGGGTATCCGCCGCTGTGGACCGCTCCCACAATCATGAGATTGTCCGGCAAATGGAAACCTTCAATGCCGAGGTCCGCGTGCCCTTCGCCGAATTGCCGCCGCATCCGCTGCTCGAAGCTCTCGGTGGTGTTCGAGTAGCCAAAGATCGGCCTGCCCTTTCCGAGAAACCAGCCGACCTCGATCAAGGTGCCTGCATCCGCGGATGCGCCTCCGAACGGCGTGAGGTTGGCGATGACGATGTCGCATCGCTCCATCATCGCAATGTCCTTCTCGTAAATCGCCTGCCAGATATCCAACGCCTTGGCGGCCGTCTCGACGTCCTCATTGAGCGGCGGGCAAGCGCGCAAGCCGTATCGCCGGCATATCTCCACCTTCCTTGCGGCGTGAGCGACCGCGTTGGGCAGAAAGACATCGGGCCCCGCCAGATAGGCTGTTGCTGTCATGACAAGTCCCCCCCAAATCGGATCAGTCCGAACGAACAAGGCTTTCTGCAGATCCGCGTTCAGCGGAAATGGCAGGCGACCCAATGCCCATCGGAACTTTGCTTGAGCGCCGGCGGCTCATTGCTGCATAACGGAAACTGCGCGATCGGGCACCTGGTATGAAAATGGCAGCCGGATGGCGGTTGAATGGGGCTCGGGACCTCGCCGCGCAATCGGATGCGCTGCCGCTTCACTTTTGGATCCGGAATCGGAACCGCCGACAACAGCGCTTCGGTATAGGGGTGGAGCGGCGAGGTATAAAGCTCGCGGGCGGGTGCGGTTTCGACGATGCGACCGAGATACATCACGGCAACGCGCTTGCTGATATGCTCGACCACCGACAGATCATGGGCAATGAAGAGATAAGCGAGACCGAATTTCTGCTGCAGGTCCTCCAGCAGGTTGATAACCTGGGCCTGGATCGACACATCCAGTGCCGATACCGGTTCATCGCAGATGATCAGTTTAGGCTCGACGGCGAGCGCGCGCGCGATACCGATGCGTTGGCGTTGACCGCCGGAGAACTCGTTCGGATAGCGCCCGATATGATCCGCCTGCAGGCCGACGGTCTCCAGCAAATTCACGACACGCTCTTCAAACTGCCGCCTGGTCTTCGTCAACCGGTGAATGATCAGGGCTTCGCCAACGATCGCGCCGACGTTCATGCGCGGATTGAGCGATGCATACGGGTCCTGAAAGATAATCTGGATGTCGCGGCGCAGGCCTCGAAGCTCGCCAGTATCCAGCCGTCTGACATTTTTGCCTTCAAAATGGATCTCGCCCGAGGTCGGTTCGATCAGGCGAAGCACGCAACGCCCGGTGGTCGATTTACCGCAGCCGGATTCGCCGACCAGCCCGAGGGTTTCGCCGCGGTCGACACTGAAATCGACACCGTCGACGGCATGAATGCTGCCGGCGTGACGGCCGAACAGGCCGCCCTTGAGTGGAAATTCCTTGGTCAGGTTCCAGACCCTGAGCAGCGGCTCACTCATTGAACGACCGTCTCTTCCGCATGGATGCACGCGACCTTGTGACCCGGTTCGAGCTCGCGCAAGGCCGGTTGCGCGCGCCTGCATTCATCGGTCGCGAAGCTGCAACGCGGTGCGAAGCGGCAGCCGGCCGGCGGGTTGATCAGCCTCGGCACGGTGCCGGCGATGGTCTGGAGGCGGGTTTTGCGGATGGCCGCCATATCGATGCGCGGGATCGAGCGGATCAAGCCCTGGGTATAGGGATGGCGGGGATTTGCAAACAACTGTTCGACCGAGGCTTGCTCCACGACCTTGCCCGCATACATCACCACGACACGCTGCGCGACCTCGGCGACGACACCCATGGCATGGGTGATCAGCATGATGGACATGCCGAAGCGGGATTTCATATCCTGCAGCAGATCCAGAATCTGCGCCTGAATCGTGACATCAAGCGCCGTCGTCGGTTCGTCGGCAATCAGGAGTTTTGGATGGCACGATAGCGCCATCGCGATCATCACGCGCTGCCGCATTCCTCCGGAAAACTGATGCGGATAGTCGTTGACGCGGCGCTTCGGATTCGGGATCTGAACCAGCGCCATCATGTCGATGGTTCGCTCCAGCACGGCGCGACGGTTCAATCCTTCATGCAGGGCGATGACCTCGCCGATCTGATCGCCGATGGTATAGACGGGATTGAGCGAGGTCATCGGCTCCTGGAACACGATGGCGATTTCCCGGGCACGAATGCGGTTCATCTCGTCCGCCGGCAGCGGAACGATGTCGCGGCCTTGCCACAGGATCTGCCCGCCGGCGATGCGCCCGGGCGGCATCGCGATCAGCTTCAGGACCGAGAGCGCGGTGACGGTCTTGCCGCAGCCGGACTCGCCGACAACGCAAACCGTCTCGCCGCGTTCGACGGTGAGATCGACGCCATCCACCGCCTGCACGATGCCGTCGTCGGTCGCGAAATGAGTCCTGAGTCCCCTGATATCGAGCAGCGCGGTTTTATCAGCGGGTTTCTCGTCGAGGTCCGCCACAGGCGTCTCAGCCAACATCTACAAGACTTTCCGGGGATCGAGCGCGTCGCGCAATCCGTCGCCGATGAAATTGATGGCAAGCACGGTCAGGAAAATCGCGGCGCCGGCGAACAGTGCCCAATGCGGCGCGATGTCGAGATAATCCTTGGCATCGAACAACAGCCGGCCCCAGGTCGGAATATCCGGTGGAAAGCCGAGGCCCAGGAACGACAGCGTCGATTCCGCGATGATCGCGGCTGCGACGTCGATGGTGCCGGCCACGATGACCGGTCCGAGTGAATTCGGCAGGATATGCCGGATCACCAGCCGCGGCGTTGTCGCGCCGAGGGCGCGGGCCGCTTCGACGAATTCCTTCTCGCGCAACGACAGGAACTGGGCCCGCACCAGGCGCGCCACCGGCATCCAGCGAAAGCCGCCGATCACCAGGACGATCAGAATGAAGACGCCGCCTTCCGGCCCGACCAGATTTTTGAGGAAATCCCGGAACAGATAGATCACCAGCAACAGCAGCGGCAATTGCGGCAGCGCCAGAAACAGGTCGGTGATCCACATCAACACGGCGTCGACGCTGCCGCGGGAAATGCCTGATATCGCGCCGATCGTGGTGCCGGCGACGATGGCGACGGACATCGCCGCGAAGCCGACCGCGAGGGAAATACGCCCACCATACAGCATGCGCGCCAGCAGATCCTGACCGAGATCGTCGGTGCCGAACGGGTGCTGCCACGTCGGCACGCTGAGCCGCGCGGTAAAATCGATTTCGTTGATCGGCACGCGCCAGATAAACGGCCCGAGCACAACGGCCGACGTCAGCACCGTCAATATCACCACGCTCGCAACGGCCATGCGGTGGCGGCGAAACTTTCGCCACGCCTCGAAGCCGGGCGAGATACGGCGCGGACGTCCCTCAAGCGGGACGGCAACGTCAACGATAGGAGATGCGTGGGTCAAGCCAGCCATAGATGATATCAGCCAGGAGGTTGAAGACGACGACGAGACAGGCGAATACGAACGTCACGGCCATGATGACGGGCGTGTCATTGGCGAGAATCGAAGTGATCAGCAACGAACCGATGCCCGGAATGCGGAAGATCTGTTCGGTGACGATGGCGCCGCCGAACACGGCCGGCATCTGCAGCGCGACCAGCGTCACCACCGGAATCAAGGCATTGCGCACCACATGCTTGACGATGACCTTGCCTTCGTCGAGGCCCTTGGAGCGCGCGGTGGTGACATAATCCAGGCGGATGACATCAAGCACCGCGGAGCGCACGTAGCGGGTATAGGACGCCGCCTGAAACAGCCCGAGCACCGCGACCGGCATGATGGCTTGCTTGAAATTCTCCCAATACCAGTGCCATCCGGTGGCGGCGATATCGGTGCGGTAGACGAAGGGCAGCCAGCCGAGATTGACGCTGAAGATCAGGATCAGCAACAACCCCGTGAAGAAAGTCGGCAACGAAAAGCCGACAAAGGCAACGGTGTTGGCGATCTGGTCGAAGATCGAATAGGGCCGCATCGCGGCATACACGCCGACCGGGAGCGCGATCGCCAACGCCAGGATCTGCGACGAGCCGACCACAAACAACGTGGTCGGGACCCGCTGCAGGATCAGCTGGTCGACGTTGATACGGCTTGAAAACGAAAAACCCCAGTCACCGTGCAGCATCGCGACGAGCCAGCGCACGTAGCGGATGAGAATGGGATCGTCGATCCCGAATTTCACCCGCAGCGCGGCCCGGACCTCGGGTGGAATATTGGTGTTGGCGGCGAGCTCGCCGAACGGATCTCCCGGCGCCAGCGCGAGCAGGACAAAAAGAATGAGACTGATGCCGAGCAGACTGGGAAGCGCGATGACCAGGCGCCTGAGAATGTATTTTCCCATTATCGTCCAGCCATCGCCCGTTCAGTGTTTGCGCATCGCAAATCTCACATCTGATCTCATGCTTCCCGATACCAGCTTGCGATCTGGTACAGGTCATTGTCCCAGCCGCTGATATGCGCGGTCAGGCCGCTCTTCAGCGCGGTGACCTTCGGCCGGCGGACCAGCGGCAGGATGTGATTGTCAGCAACGACCAGGTCGTTGAGCTTGATGAACATCGCCGCCCGCTTCACCGGATCGAGTTCCTGTTCGGCCTGTTTGTAAACCTCGTCATATTCCTTGTTTTGCCAACGAGAGATGTTGCGCCCCTGCCACTTGTTTTCCTTGGTGGCGGCCTGCCACGATAAGTGCTGGTTCATGAAGAACTGCGGGTCTGCTTGCGTCATGGTGGTGTTGTACATCTGCACGTCGCAATAGAAATGCGGGTAGGTGTCGGCGTTGGCGGCGTCGGAGGAGAAAAACACCGATGCCACGACCGACTTCAGTTCGATCTCGATACCCGCCTTCTGGCACGCCTGCTTGACGATGGCCTGCGCCTTCTGCCGGGGCGCATTGATTGAGGTCTGGTACACGAACTTCAACGATTTGCCGTCCCTGGCGCGAACGCCGTCCGCGCCTTTCTTCCAGCCGGCGGCCTCGAGAATCTGGTTGGCTTTCTCGATGTTGAATTCGAGTTTGGTGTTTTTCGACCGGACGCGTTCCGGGGCGTTGAGGAAGTTTGCGGTGGCGGAAGCGGTGCGGCCGTAGATGAATTTCTCGATCGAGGCGCGATCGATCAAGAGGTTGAGGGCCTGGCGAACCGCCGGGTCGCTGAACAGCGGATGTTTGGTCTTCAGGCTCGCGCGCTCGCCGTCGACCTCGACCGCCGGATCGGTTGTGTTGAGCATGATGAACTCGACGGCGCCGGTCTCAACAATGCTTACCCTGCCTTTGCCGGCACTTTCCAGCTTGGTCAAGATTTCGTCTTCCACCAGCATGTTATAGCCATAATCATATTCGCCGGTCTGCAGCACCGCGCGCGCCGCCGACACCGCGTCGCCGCCGCCCTTGATTTCCAGCGTATCGAAATGCGGCCGGTTGGGAACGTGGTAGTCGGGATTGAGCTTGGCGCTGACCATATCGCCCGGCTTGAAATCGACGAACATGTACGGGCCGGTGCCAACCGGCTTCAGGTTGGCCGGCGCGTCGCGCGACTTGCCGCCGATGTAATCCGCGAACAGGTGTTTGGGGATGATCATGCCGTACGCGCCGACAAAGGCATCGGCCCAGAACGGTGTCGGCTTTGCAAAGCTCACGCGAACCGCGAAATCGTCGATTTTTTCGACCTTGATATCCTTGTAGCTGGCAACCGAGACCGCCGCGGTCTCGGGCGTTCGCGCATATTCCCAGTTGAACACGACATCGTCCGCCGTGAACGGCATGCCGTCATGCCATTTGACGCCCCGTTTCAACTTCCAGACGACCGAGAGGCCGTCTTCAGCGAGTCCGTCATTCTCCTTGCTCGGAATTTCGGCGGCCAGGAACGGAACCAGGTTGCCATCATTGTCCCATCCCGCCAGCGGCTCGTAGAAAATCCGGGAGCCTTCCTGGTCCTTGGTGCCAACGGCGAAATGCGGGTTGAGCAGGGTCACCGCCTGCCAGTAGAGGAGTTTCAGCAGGCCGCCGCCGCCGGCCTTGGTCGGCTTGTACGGGATCTCTGCCGCGGCCATCGTCACCCCGGATTGGCTCAGCATCATGCCGGCCATCGGCGCCGTCAGGCCGACGGCGATCATTTTTTGGACAAACGTCCGCCGCGACAACCGGCCGGTTTTGACGTCTGCAATCAGATCTCGAAGTTCCCGTTCTTTCATGGGTTCGGCTCCTCGCTGGTGCTGAATGCTTGAATTCACCCCTCGCGGCTCCTGCCACCGCAGATGCCCAGAGCGATTGGAAATGGATCAGGTCAGGACCACCCTGTCAAAGCAGGATCCGGGCCAACACCGCGTCGACTCCCGACCATCCGCGGCAACCGCGATGGCTACCAGCATTGAGCGCAAAAATTGTCGGTCGATGGAAAAGCCTGCCAACTCGGAACCACATTTCGCTGGTTAGGCGGCGAATGCGACGTTTCTTGCAGGCCTGCACCTGTCGGTTGTGGGTCAGTTTGGAAGTCACCAAACTTGCCCGATCGCAGGCTTTGTCGCCGTCGGCATAGTACTTCGCCATGGAGCGAAATATTTCTTCGTGCCGGGGTCGTCCTGCCAGCTCGGATCGAGCGGGTCGTTGCCGTAGTTGACGCTGATCACGCCCTTGGATGCTTCGAGTCCTGCCGGTTGCGGGGTTGTGCCGACCGAGACCGCGTTGTTGTCGAGGATGTGCACCGGCGGCTTCCAGCCGAACTCGAAATTCTTCTTGAGCGCGAAAACAGCAAGGATTGCTGCGGCGTGCGTTTCTTGTTGACAGGATCAGTTCTTTTGTACATTCGTACAAATGAAAACTGAGTCAAATCCGATGACCCGAAACTCTAATATGCGGGATGCCATCCTCAGCGCGGCTGAGGTGCTGTTTTCCACGAGCGGTTTCAACGCCGTTTCAATTCGCGATATTGCGCACGAGGCCGGTGCCAATCCCGGCAGCGTCACTTACCACTTCAAAAGCAAGGACGGCCTGCTTTTGGAGATCTACAAGCGTCATTGCGGACCGATGAACCGGCGGCGAATTGAGCTGCTGGTGGCGGCCATGCGTGTGCGTGATTTGCAGAACCGGCTTGAGGCGGTCGTGCGTGCATACGTTCAGCCGGCATTTTCCTCCAGCAGCGATCTTGCTGGCGGCGGCGCGCGCTTCACGCGCCTGCGCGCGGTGATGTCGGCGGAAGGCAATCCCGTCGTGGGGCGCATCATTGCGGAAATCTTTGATGACACGACACATGCGTTCATCGATGCCATCCAGCAAAGTCTGCCGCATCTGCCGCGGACAACGATCGTTTGGCGAGGTCAGTTCTTGCTGGGAGCGTTGTACTACGCCCTCGTCAATCCAGAGCGCGTCTCGCGCCTTTCCCGCGGGGAGGCCGATGGCTCGGACATGGCCGAGGGCATCGAACAACTCGTTTCTTCTACCGTTGCTTCGCTGCAGGCGCCCGATCCGAACGATCTGCGGGGCGAGACGACCGTGGGTCCGCGTAAGGCTCCGCAGCCAGCCAAACTTGCGAAGGCCAAGTCAGCCGGGCGCAGCTAATTCCCGATCGATCGAGTCGGACTCTTGGAGCATAGCGACATGCTTAGACGGAAGTTTCTCAAGGGCGCCGCAAGCTTCGGTGCGATATCGGCGCTCGGCGGCAATCCGTCATACGGAGCGGAGGATTCGACCGTTCCGACCAGATCAATTCCTGAAATTGCAGGTCCGGACAAAAATACGAAAACGCCCGCCTTCAAGGTGCCCGCGGGTGCGATCGACACTCATTGTCACATTTTCGGTCCCGCCGCCGAATATCCATTCTCTCCGGCGCGTCCGTACACACCTCCCGAGGCGCCGTTGTCAATGTTTCGCGCGCTGCACGAAAAAATCGGTGTCGAACGTGCCGTCATCGTCAATGCAACGCTGCACGGCTTTGATAATCGCGTCGTTACGGACGCCATCGCCCAGAGCGACGGAAAATACCGAGGTATTGCCAATATCAACAGCGCGATGTCGGATGCAGATCTTGTGTCCTTGAACAAGGCCGGAATACGGGGCTGTCGCTTTGCCTTCCTCAAGCGGCTGGGCGGTGTCGGCGACATGAATGCATTCAAGCGGCTGGTGGATCGGGCCGCGGGCATCGGTTGGCATGTCGATGTGTATCTTGAGCCTGGAAGCATACGCGAGTTCACGCCGGTTCTAACGGCGCTGCCGACGACCTATGTGATCGATCACATGGGAACGATCGACGCTGCCAAGGGCCTCGATGATCCGGAATTCAAGGCGCTGCTCGACCTTCAGAAGCATGACGAAAAATGCTGGGTCAAGATTACGGGGCTCGAGCGGGCCTCGTCCGCCGGGCCTCCGTTCCAGGACGCGATCCCGTTCGCCAGGAGTTTGATCGACAACGCGCCGGACCGGGTGATTTGGGGGACGGATTGGCCGCATCCGAATGTCAAAATCATGCCAAATGACGGCGACCTGGTCGATCTGATTTCGCTGTACGCGCCGGCGCCCGCAGTCCAGCAAAAGCTGCTGGTCGACAATCCCGTGCGGCTGTTCAAGTTCTAACTAAAGCCAGGTGAGCGACATCCAGAGCGCGCGTCCGGGAGCTAACCGTGAGCATATCAACGATAAGTGAAACGGCACCGCAGCGCTTGGTCAAAGCGTGGTGGAAGGAGCTGTGGGTCCAGGTGATGATCGCCATGGCGCTCGGCGTGGCGCTTGGGATCTACAGGCCCGACTTCGCCATTCAGATGCAGCCTTTCGGTGATGCGTTCATCAAGGCGATCCGCATGCTGATCGCACCCATTATCTTCTGTACGGTCGTCAACGGCATCGCGCACATGGCGGACATGGCGCGGGTCGGGCGCGTGGCGATCAAGTCGATCATCTATTTCGAGGTGATCACGACAGCTGCGCTGGTCATCGGCCTTGTCGCCGTCAATCTCTGGCAGCCCGGCGCCGGGATGAATGTGGATGCTGCGAGCATCAACTCGAGCATCGTCGAACCCTATGTCAAACAGACGGCGGTCCTGGGATTTGTCCCGTTTCTCCTGAACATCATTCCGCAAACCTTTGTCGGAGCCTTCTCCGAAGGCAATATCCTGCAGGTTCTGTTTCTCTCCGTGACGTGCGGTTTCGCATTGATCTGGCTCGGAGAGCGCGCCAGGCCGCTCACGGATGTCATTGACGTCGGTGCGAAGATGATTTTTGGCGTGGTCCGGATCGTGATGTGGGCGGCGCCGCTCGGCGCGTTCGGCGCGATCGCCTTCACCGTTGCAAAATTCGGCCTCGGATCGCTGGCCTCGCTCGGAAAGCTGGTGGGCGGGTTTTACGTGACCTGCATATTCTTCATCGCGGTCGTGTTCGGCCCGATCGCCGCGTTCTGCGGCTTCAGTCTGCTCAAGCTGATCCGCTATATTTGGGAGGAGTTGCTGGTTTGCGTGGCGACGACATCATCGGAGACGGTGCTTCCGCGGATCATCACCAAGCTTGAAAATGCGGGATGCGAACGCAGCGTCGTCGGACTTGTGGTTCCGATGGGCTATTCCTTCAATCTTGACGGCACATGCCTCTATCTGGCGACCGCTTCTGTCTTCCTTGCCCAGGCGACGAACACGCCTTTCGATTTAAGTCATCAGGTCGGGCTTCTGCTCATTTTGCTAGTTACGTCAAAAGGCGCGGCCGGAATTGCCGGCGCGGCGTTCGTGGTGCTTGCGGCCACGCTCGCTGCCGGCGGCACCATCCCGGTTGCGAGCGTGGCGCTGGTGCTCGGCGTCCATCGTTTGATGTCGCAGGCGCTGACGCCAACCAATCTGCTCGGCAACGCCTTGGCGACCATCGTGATAGCAAAATGGGAAAATGCCCTGGACCACACCCGCCTGAATGAAGTTCTGGATGGCGGACGGTCGTATGTTGATTGAGCCGATCGCATGAGTTGAGAGCATGTCCTGCTCAAGGAGAGTTAATTCCATGCTGGTTTTTCTCGGGTTCATCCGCATCGTTGGTGTGACGGCGCTTTTCTCTGTCGCAAGCTTTGCTGCCCACGCCGAGCCCTATCCGGCAAAGCAGGTGACGATCTTTGTTCCCTACGCGGCCGGCGGTGCGGTGGACGTGCTCGCGCGCACCATCGGCCAGTCGCTATCGAAGACCTGGGGCCTGCAGCCGATCATTGAAAACCGTCCCGGCGCTGGAGGCGTGATTGCCTCCCAGGCGCTGGCCCAGTCCGCGCCCGACGGTTATAAATTGATCCTCGTTGCGAGCGGCCATCCGCTGAACCAATTTTTCTATCCGAAATTGCCATACGACACCTTCAAGGATTTTACCGCGATTACCGAGGTGGCGTATTCGCCGCTGGCTATCGTCGTATCCGGGAAGAATGACGCCAGGAATCTGCGAGAGCTGCTGGCGATCGCGAAGCAAAAACCCGACTCATTGTCCTATGGAACCTCCGGCAATGGGACATCGGCGCACCTCGCAGGTGAACTGCTCAACTACATGGCCGGCGTCAAGATCCTGGCCATTCCATATAAGGGCGGAGCGCCTGCACTCACGGCGGTGTTGGCCGGAGATATACCCATGAGCATCAATCCAATGCCGGAAGTCGTCGGCCAGCTCGACAGCGGCCTGGTTCGCGTGATTGCAGTGACCACCGCCACCCGATCGAAGGCGCTGCCGGATGTGGCCACGGTGGCGGAATCCGGCGTGCCTGGCTACGAAACTTCGGTGTGGTGGGGATTTCTCGGACCAGCGGGCATGGCGCCGGAACTGGTGGCGAAAATCAACGCCGACCTTCTGACTGCCCTCAAGGATTCCGCGGTTTTGGCGGCGTTTGACAAGCTCGGCGCCGTGCCGGTGGGAAGTTCGCCACAGGACTTCGAAGCATTCATGCGCGCGGAGGCCGCCAAATGGGGCCCGATCCTCACGCAGGCCAACGTCAGGATCGAGTAATGTCAGGATCGAATAGCGACGGGGCGCGGTTTTCGATATTACGCACGCGCGGCGCGCATAGAAATTGATAGTTTGAAGAAACGCAAGGAAGCAGCGATGCAAAATATCAATCGCACCTGCCGCCATCCGAGGAGGAGAGCCAAGTGATCATCGACGTGCACGGCCACTACACCACGGCGCCGAAGGCGCTCGAGGATTGGCGCAACCGGCAAATTGCCGGCATCAAGGATCCCTCGGCCAGGCCTGAGGTCAGCGAGCTGAAGATCAGCGACGACGAACTGCGCGAGAGTATCGTCAACAACCAGCTCAAGAAGATGCAGGAGCGCGGCAGCGATCTCACGATATTCAGCCCGCGCGCCAGCTTCATGGCCCACCACATCGGCGACTTCGAGGTGTCGTCGACCTGGGCCGCGATCTGCAACGAGCTGTGCGCGCGCGTCAGCCAGTTGTTTCCCGATCATTTCATCGGCGCCGCGATGCTGCCGCAGTCGCCGGGCGTCGATCCGAAAACGTGCATCCCCGAACTGGAGAAATGCGTCAGGGATTACGGCTTCGTCGGGATCAACCTGAATCCCGACCCGTCGGGCGGGCACTGGACCTCGCCGCCGCTGTCGGACCGCCAGTGGTACCCGATCTACGAGAAGATGGTGGAGCTCGACATCCCCGCCATGATCCACGTCTCCACCAGCTGCAACACCTGCTTTCACACCACGGGCGCCCATTACCTCAACGCCGACACCACCGCCTTCATGCAATGCCTGACCTCGGACCTGTTCAAGGACTTTCCGACCCTGAGGTTCCTGATCCCGCACGGCGGCGGCGCGGTGCCCTATCACTGGGGCCGCTTCCGCGGCCTGGCGCAGGAGCTGAAGAAGCCGCTGCTGAAGGACCACCTGCTGCACAATATCTTCTTCGACACCTGCGTTTACCACCAGCCGGGCATCGACCTTTTGACCAAGGTGATCCCGGTCGAGAACATCCTGTTCGCCAGCGAGATGATCGGCGCGGTGCGGGGGATCGATCCTGAAACCGGCTTCCCCTACGACGACACCAAGCGCTACATTGAGGCCTCGACGATCCTCAGTGCCCAGGACAAGCACAAGGTCTATGAGGGCAACGCGCGGCGCGTGTTCCCGCGCCTCGACGCGGCGCTGAAAGCGAAGGGGAAGTAACATGACTGGCCCGATCAATAATCTCGGCATCGTCAAGCGTAACATCGTCCGCGCGGATACGGCGGCGGTCGAGAAGCTGTCGCGCTTCGGCGTCGCCACCATCCATGAGGCGATGGGCCGCGTCGGCCTGATGCACCCCTATATGCGGCCGATCTATGCCGGCGCGCAGGCCTGCGGAACCGCCGTCACCGTGCTGCTGCAGCCGGGCGACAACTGGATGATGCATGTGGCAGCGGAGCAGTTGCAGCCGGGCGATGTCGTGGTCGCGGCCTGCACCGCCGAGAATACCGATGGCTTCTTCGGCGATTTGCTCGCGACGAGCTTCCGCGCCCGCGGTGCGAAGGGCCTGATCATCGACGGCGGGGTGCGTGACGTGAAGGACCTGACCGACATGCAGTTCCCGGTGTTTTCCAAGGCGATCAGCGCCAAGGGCACGGTGAAGGCAACCCTGGGCTCGGTGAACATCCCGGTGGTCTGCGCCGGCGCGCTGGTCAATCCGGGGGATGTGGTGATCGCCGACGCAGACGGCGTCGTCGTCGTTCCTGCCGGGATAGCCCAACAGGTGGCCGATGCGGCGGAGGCGCGCGAGGCGAATGAAGGCGAGAAGCGCACCAGGCTTGCGGCCGGTGTGCTGGGCCTCGACATGTACAAGATGCGCGAGCCGCTCGCGAAGGCCGGCCTCAGATATATCGATTGACCGCCATGTCCACCAACTCAAACCAATGGCATGTGGGGCTCGTTGGCTACGGCGAGGTAGGCCGCATCCTTGCCGAAGACCTGCGCAAGCAGGACATCAGGGTCAGCGCCTATGACATCAAGCTCGGCAGCGATCAAGCCGGGCCCTTGCGGGATCATGCGGGGGCATTCGGCGTCGCGCTGGCTTCCTCGCACGCCGATCTCGCCGCGCAGGCCGACTTCATCGTCTCGGCCGTCACGGCGAGCCAGGCCGTGCCGGTGGCGCAGGCCTGCACGTCGGCCGTAAAGGAAGGCGCGTGGTTCCTGGACTTCAATTCGGCTTCGCCAGGCGCAAAACGGCGTGCCGCGGCCCTGATCGATGGCGCCGGTGGCCGCTATGTCGAAGGCGCGGTGATGACATCGGTTCCGCCATATCGCATCAAGGTGCCCTTGCTGCTCGGCGGCAGCGGCGCCCGGGAGCTTGCGCCGATGCTGATAGAACTCGGCTTCGAGGCCAAGGTCGCGAGCGAAGAACTCGGTGTCGCCTCGGCGGTCAAAATGTGCCGCAGCGTGATGATCAAGGGTTTTGAAGCGATGGTCATCGAGTGTTTCACGACCGCGCGGGCCTACGGTGTCGAGGACGCGGTGCTGGCTTCGCTGGCGGAGACTTTTCCCGGCATCAATTGGGAGAAGCAGGGCGCCTATTTTTTCCAGCGCGTCATCGAACATGGCAGGCGGCGCAGCGAAGAAGTGCGCGAGGTCGCGGAAACCGTTCGCGAAATCGGTCTCACGCCCTGGTCGGCGCAAGGCACCGCGGAGCGTCAGGCCTGGGTCGCCGATCTCGCCGACGAGGGCCTGTTCGGCCCCAAAGGCACCAAGGAATTTGCCCGCAGCCCCGACTGGCGCACCGAAGCGGACCGGATCCTCGCCAAGCTGAACCACGGGGAATGAAAGACGCGGCGATGGAATTCCAGAAGACCCCCGGCTGGCTGGACTGGCACGCCGGCCCCTCCAAGCCCCGGTTCAAACTGCCGGCCGGCGCGGTCGACGCGCACTGTCATGTGTTCGGCCCGGCGGCGGAGTTTCCATACGCGCCGGAGCGCAAATACACGCCGTGTGATGCGTCGAAGCAGCAACTGTATGCGCTGCGCGACCATCTCGGCTTTGCCCGCAACGTCGTGGTCCAGGCCACCTGTCACGGCGCCGACAACCGCGCGATGGTCGACGCGCTCATTGATTCCGGCGGCAAGGCGCGCGGCGTCGCTACCGTCAGGCGCAGCGTCGGCGATGCCGAACTCAATGCGATGCATGCCGCCGGCGTGCGCGGAGTGCGCTTCAACTTCGTCAAGCGTCTGGTCGATTTCACGCCCAAGGAGGAATTGATCGAGATTGCCGGCCGCATCGGCAAACTGGGCTGGCACGTCGTGATCTACTTCGAAGCAGTGGATCTGCCCGAATTGTGGGACTTCTTCACCTCGCTGCCGACCGCGATCGTCGTCGACCACATGGGGCGGCCCGACGTCAGCAAGCCGGTGGATGGTCCCGAGTTCGAGCTGTTCATGAAATTCATGCGGGATCACGCAAATGTCTGGTCCAAGGTCAGTTGCCCCGAACGGCTGTCGGCGTCGGGCCCGCGCGCGTTGAACGGCGAACAGAACGCCTACCGCGACGTGATCCCATTCGCCAGGCGCATCGTCGAGACTTTCCCTGATCGTGTGCTGTGGGGCACCGACTGGCCGCATCCGAATCTGAAGAATCACATGCCGGACGACGGCCTGCTGGTTGATTTTATTCCGCACATTGCGACTACGCCAGACCTGCAACGCAAACTGCTGGCCGACAATCCGATGCGGCTTTACTGGCCCGAGGAAGCACCCGGTCGATAGAGGTGCCGATCGCGGCAATTCCGGACAGCGCGGAAGTCGGTTGAAGCAAGCCGCGACAAATCGCGTTCCGCGAAGATCGCCGCCGCTCGAGCGGCGGCAAATAGCGCAAAGCGAGCGGACGCGCCCGACGGCTCGCGGTTGTCACCCCCGTCTTAGGTGGGTGGTGTTACCTATGTGTCCGGGCCGGACAAACGGTAGGTTTGGCGGAGAGGGAGGGATTCGAACCCCCGATAGGCTTGCACCTATGCCGCATTTCGAGTGCGGTGCATTCGACCACTCTGCCACCTCTCCAGGCGCCATAACGGAGCAGAATCTGCCCTTCGGTCGGGCCGAGTTCTAGGCGAGGATGGCGGGGCAGACAAGGCGTGGGCGGTGAGAAATCCTGATGGGCCCGCCTGAACGAATGGGAGCAACCCCCGATGGAGCATTTGACGGTTCCGGCCAACGGCGCAGCCTTCCATGTCGCGCGGACCGGCAAAGGGCCGCCGCTGCTGCTGTTGCATGGCTGGCCCGAATTCTGGCTGACCTGGGAGCCTGTCATGGCGCGGCTAGCCGATCGCTACACCGTGTTCGCGCCAGACCTGCGCGGGTTCGGCGACAGCGATAAACCCGTAGGGCCGTTTGGACCGGACCAGCATGCCGCGGATATGTTGGCGCTCCTGAACGCGCTCGATCTAAGCCAGGTTGGCGTCGTCGGCCATGACGTCGGTGGCGCCCTGATGCAGCCGATGGCGCGAACAGCACCGCAGCGCATGGCCGGATTGTTTTTCTTCGACTTCGTCTATCCCGGCATCGGGCCGCGCATGGCGGAGCCCGATCGGCTCAACAATATCTGGTACCAGTCCTTCAACCAGCTGGAGATGGCGCCAGCCCTGGTCGGCGCGACGCGCGGAAGCTGCCGGACTTATATCGGATATTTTCTCAAGGCGTGGGCGCACCGCAAGGATGCGTTCGACGACGTGCTCGAAACCTTCACGGATAATTTTCTGAAGCCCGGCAACCTCGCCGGCGGCTTTGCGCATTACCGCGCCAGCCACGAGGGTCGGATCCGGATGATGAAGGGTGAGGCGCCAAAGCTCGCCCCGATCGATGTGCCGACCTGTATCCGCTGGGCCGAGCATGACCCATTGTTTCCCTACGCCTGGACCGACCGGCTTGGCGAGACCTTCTCCGATCTCGATCTCGCGCGCTTCCCAGGGGCGGGACACTTCCCGCATCGCGAGGACCCCGATCGCGCCGCAGCCGAGATCGCGGCGTTTTTCACCCGCATCGGCTACGGCTGATCGGCTGAAACGCACGACAAATAAAAGGTGGGACCGCCAGACGCGGCAAAAACCGGCGGTCCCGTGTCGCTTCATTGAAATTGTGGCCGGGAAGTGCGGCTTCACCGACCAGCCTGAGCGACGATATGACGGTAGCGATCCGCGAGGCAGCGGCAACGCGATCCCGGTTTTAACCTAATTAGTCAAGGTTACTCGCATCGCTATTTGCAAGGTTGCCCGTAATATTACCGGGCCGCCTCAATCCTTGCTCTTCTTGTCTTTCTTCTCGTCCTTGTCCTTGTCCTTGTCGTCATTGCCGCTCTTGCCCTTGTCCTTCCTGCGGTTGGTGAAGCGCGCGTTGCCGAGGCCGGTGCCGATGGTCAGCACGCCCCAGCGCTCGACGTCCTGCATGAACGGCACCTCGGACAGGCCCTGCGCCACGCCGTCATTATGCATCAGCACCGCGGTGTCGTGATCGCCGATTTGTGGAATCGCTTCGACCAGGCTCGTGGGTAAATTGAATTTGCTGCTCTCCCAATTTCCCGGCAGGTTTTGGGCGCCCTTCTCGATCGATCCATCCTCGTTGATCACGCCGGGACAGGCGATCCCGATGAAGGGCGCGAGCTTCAAGCCTTCGGCATCGGCCGCAGCGATCAAACCCTTCAGCATCTTTACCAGCCGTTTCACCGTGCCCTCCCGCGTGGGCTCGTCGTTGGCATGTCGCCAAAGCTCCGACTTCCAGACCGACGCCTTCGACAAATCCGGCGCCTTTTTCCAGCGGGTCTCGACCACACCGCAGCGGATGTTGGTGCCGCCGATATCGACGCCAAGAATACTGTCATGGGCTTCGAAAATCCAGGACGGCGCCAGATGCAGGCAGCCGATCAGCCCGGCTTCATCGGGGTGATGGCGGATCGGGATCAGGTCGACCTCGAAGTCCTCGGCCTTGAGAATGATATCGGTGCGCGCGATCGCCAGTTCGCCGACCCGGCTCTGCCGAAAGCCGCCACCGACCACGATGCGTTCGGTATCGGCCCAGGCCTTGGTCTTGAGGAAGCGCCGCGTCAC
>Ga0209839_10000129_pt1 | contig 35443 bp, 29 predicted proteins | sample OrgsoiDNA2013050_FD_185800 | JGI IMG/M metagenome (GOLD analysis project Ga0209839, IMG submission 185800) | Permafrost soil microbial communities from the Arctic, to analyse light accelerated degradation of dissolved organic matter (DOM) -... | ecosystem: Environmental > Terrestrial > Soil >... | reverse complement strand
GGTTGCTGGTCATGTACCAGACGTGCAGATCGTGCACCGCCGATACGCCGGGCAGACGCGTCAACGCCCTGCCTATGTCGTCGTACGAGAGATGCGCGGGCACGCCCTCCATGAGCACCTGCGTCGACGTCCGCAGCAGCATCCACGTCGAACGCAGGATCAGCGCCGACACGAATAGAGAGAGGATCGGATCTATCGGCAGCCATCCCGTGGCGACGATCACCGCGCCGGCCACCACCGCCGCGACCGAGCCCAGCATGTCTCCCAGCACGTGCAACAGCGCCGCCCGGCTGTTGAGGCTGTCGTGCCCCGACAGGAGCCACGCCGATGCAATGTTGACCAACAAGCCCACCACCGCCACCACAACCACGATCCCGCCGACCACAGGGCTCGGAGCGAGCAGCCGCCGGACTGCCTCCACCGCGATCCAGACGATCACCGCCAGCATGATCAGCGCGTTGATGAACGCGGCAAGCACCTCGGCGCGGGCGTAACCGTAACTGGCGCGCCGCGACGGCGGCCGCTGCGACACGTGCTGAGCGAGCAGCGCGATCGCCAGCGCGGCGCTGTCGGTAATCATGTGGCCGGCATCGGACAGCAAGGCAAGCGACCCGGCCATCCAGCCCGCCACCGATTCGATGGCGGCAAAGGTGATAGTCAGCGAAAGCGCGATCCAGAGCGCGCGGCGCTCGCCCGACGCCGCCGCCGTCGCGGTGTGCTTATGCGGCGCCGACGCGGAATGATGATGCGCGCTCACGCCGTACCGCCCGCGATCCGGGAAAGCGCGCGCGAAAACCGGCGACGGCGCGCCATAGCCGGGCCGCAACGCTCCTCGTCATGCGATCGAAAACGTACGTGCATCGCCGGAGATTAAACCAAGCGCCGCCGCTTTTCCAATCGCGCGCCGGCGCGCACCGCCGGCGAGGTCACATCTGCCGGAATCGATGCGCGAACGCGCGGCTGACCACCAGCGTCTCGGGGCGCTCCTTGAGCTTGATCAACGTCCGGCCTCCGAGATCGCGCGTCGTCGCGGCGACGTGAGCGACGTTGACGATGGTGCCGCGGTGGATCTGCCAGAAGCGCTGCGGGTCGAGCTGATCGGAGAGCTCCCGCAGCGACGTCCGGATCAGCGCCTCGCCGTCGGCGGTGAAGACGCTGGTGTACTTGTCGTTGGCCTGGAAATAGCTCACGTCGCCGACGGCGATCAGCCGGACCTGATTGCCGACCGACGCACGAATCCACGCCAGGCGCTCCGGCGCGTCGCCCGCGGATCCGGCGAGTCCCGGTAGCACGCGCGCCAGGGCGTCGAGCGTACTTTTCAGCTCGGCCGAGGCGACGGGCGTTTTCAGCCGCTCGCGCAAGCGGCGGATCGTTTCCGCGAGCCGCTCGTCGGTGACCGGCTTGAGCAGGTAGTCGACCGCGGCGTGCTCGAACGCCTCGAGCGCGTACTGGTCGTACGCGGTCACGAACACGACATGAACGCCTTCCTCGGCCCGCCGCGCCACTTCCAGGCCGGTGAGGCCCGGCATGCGAATGTCGAGGAACAGGATGTCGGGATCGTTCTCTTCGATCAGCTGCAGCGCCTCGGCGCCGTTGGCGGCGACGCCGACGAGCTGCAGCTCCGGCCACGCCGTCGCAAGTTTTTCCAACAGGTAGGACGCGAGCCGGGGCTCGTCGTCGGCGATGATCGCGCGCGGTGCGGCGCCGCCGGCGCCGGCGGCTGCGCTCACGCCGGAACTTCCATCGGCAGATCGATCGTCACCCGCGTACCCGGCTGACGGTCCTCGATGGCCAGCGTTGCGTGCGCACCGTGCATCGTCGACAGCCGCTCGCGCAGATTGGCCAGCCCGAGTCCGGTCGAGCCGGGCGCGCGCGTCGTGCGAACGCCGAGGCCGTTGTCGGTCACCGCAAGCAACAATCTGTCGCCTTGCTGGCGCGCCGTGACGCTGACTTCGCCGCCGGCGATTTTGGGCTCGAGGCCGTGCTTGATGGCGTTCTCGACCACCGGCTGCAACAGCATCGGCGGTAACGGCAGGCCGCTAAGCTCGGGCGGCACGTCGATCCGGTACGACAGCCGCGAGCCCATGCGCAACACGATCAGATCGAGATACGCGCGCAGCAGCTCGACTTGGCGGCCGAGTGTGGCGTCGGCGCCGCCGGTCACCGTGGCGGCGCGGCGCAGGTAATCGATCAGGCGCTCGATCATGTGCTTGGCCGTTGCGGCATCGCTGTCGATTAGGCTGATCACGTTGGCCAGGGTGTTGTACAGAAAGTGCGGCTCGATCTGCGCCTCGAGGAGCTGCAACTGCGCGACCCGCATCTGCTTCTCGGCAGCCTCGCTGCGCGCGCGCTCGCGCTGGAATTCCATTTCCGCCTTCGCCTGCCGCTCGCGCGCGAAAAAGACGGTCGCCAGGATCGCAGAGATGATCAGGCTCAACAGCAGAATCGATATCACACCCTGAGGCGAAAGGACCGAACGCCAGAGCCCGGGCCAGTCGAGCAGCGCGGAGCCGAGCGCATAACCGGCGAAGACGCCGAAGAGCGATACCGACGAGTAGTAGACCGCGCGCGCTCCAAATGAGGCACCGCCCAGCCAACGGCCGAACAGCCGCTGGCCGATCTCGAACCCGCCCTGAATGAGAAAGCCGATGCAGTTGGCCACGACCAGATTCACCCAAAGGGCTCGTCCGACGTTCACCTTCGGATCGAACAGGACCGCGAAGATCGTGAATACGGCGGCAAACATGGCGTTCCAGATCAGCGTGAAAACGAGGCTCCGCCCGGGGAAACGCCTGATTCGCCGGAAGATCGGAATCACTTCCAGCGGGTGCCCCGAATACCCGGGAGCGCACATGGTTCCGGGACGCTCGCCTGTCATCATGGTGTGCCTTGTCTCAAGACTTCGGATGCGGCGATGCGCCGCGCCCGCGGTGAGGGCACAGTGTCCGGGCGATGCGCCTGCCTCGCAAGCTCGGATGCGACGAAGCGGCAGGCGGCGGCGCCGAAAGGGCGCCTGCCGGCGCGACTGGCGGCTTGCCAGGGACGCCTGCCGTAGACGGGCCCGGCGCCGGGTCAGCCCTCGGGCGGCGCGCCCTCGAACCGGATGGGGCCCTGCAGCGCCGGCCGCCGCCCGGTCCTGCCCGCGTAAAACGCGGCAATCGCCGCTATGTCCGAAGCCGGATCGCCGCTCAGGTGGAGATAGCCGGCGACACCCACCTCGCGCCGCGGGTAATCGATAAAAGCGAGGGCGAGAGGGACTTTCGCCGCGAGCGCCAGGTGATAGAACCCGGAACGCCAGTGCTCGGTGCGCTGCCGGGTTCCTTCAGGCGCAAGGGCCAGCAAAAATCGCCGATGCGCCGAGAACTCCTCGGCAAGCCGCGCGATCGTTCCCGCCCGTGCGCCGCGATTGACCGCAATACCGCCCCAGCGCCGGAAAACACGTCCCAGCGGACCGCGGAAGAGCGATTCCTTGCCGACCCAGTGGACGTCGAACTCGAGCGCCCATTTCGCCAGCAGCCCGATGACGAAATCCCAGTTCGAGGTATGCGGATAGAAAATGATCACGGCCTTTTCCGGAATCGGACGTGCGACCACCAGCCGCCAGCGGCAAACGGCGAGCAGGCCTGCCGCAAGTCGCGCGCGCAGGCTGGCGTCGGCAGGTCGTTCATCGAGCGTAGGCACGGGAGCAGACGCAGATGGCCTCAAGCGATGGGCGATTTCGCGCGCGGCCAACGAAGGCGCCGCGCCGACGGTAGAATGACGTCATGTCTTCCGCGCTGTCTGCCGCCACCGCCGATGCCATCGACGCATTGCTTCCGCAGACGCAGTGTCGCCGCTGCCGTTACGACAGCTGCCGCGCCTATGCCGAAGCCGTGGCCGCTGGCGAAGCGCCGATCAATCATTGCCCTCCCGGCGGCGACGCGACCGTCGCGGCGCTTGCCGAGCTGCTCGGCCAGCCCGCTCTCGGTATCGACCCAAGCTACGGCGCCACAACACCGCTCGCCCTCGCCCGCATCGATGAAGCGACGTGCATCGGCTGCACCCTTTGCATCCAGGCGTGTCCGACCGACGCGATCGTCGGTGCGGCGAAACTCATGCACACCGTCGTCGCCGATCGCTGTACCGGATGCGGGCTGTGCCTGCCGCCCTGCCCCGTCGACTGCATCGCGATGCTGCCCGCGGCGCGTGCATGGAGCGCCGCCGACGCCGACCGTGCCTGTCGGAATTTTTCGGCGCGCAACGCTCGCCTCTCGCGCGATTCGCGCGCGCAGGAGCGCGCACCGGCCGACGCCGCGCGACAGCGACGGCGCGATGCGGTCGATGCCGCGCTGGCGCGCGCCCGCTTGCGCCGCTCGGCTCGCCTGGGACCAAATGCGTAAGTCCGGCGGCGCCGTCGCGTAGCGTTTCATGGCTCCGATTGTCGCACCGACGATGGACGCGCCTGGCGACGCTGCCGCACGCAGCTCGCCACGGCCGCAACGTCCGTGCCGGCGCCGAGGTCGTCGATGAACCCGGAGAAGCGCGCGGAAATCTACCGCCGGCTGCGCAAGCAGAACCCGCATCCGCGCAGCGAGCTCCAGTACCGGTCGCCTTTCGAGCTACTGGTGGCCGTCGTGCTTTCGGCGCAGGCCACCGACAAGAGCGTCAACCTGGCGACCGCCAAACTCTTCCCCGTAGCGAACACGCCGATGGCGATGGTCAAGCTCGGCGAGGCGCGGCTCATTCCGTATATCCAGACCATCGGGCTGTTTCGAACCAAAGCCAGGAACGTCGTCGCGCTGTCGCGGCAATTGATCGACGAGCATGAAGGCGAGGTGCCTTCCGACCACGACGCGCTCACCCGCCTGCCCGGCGTCGGCCGCAAGACCGCCAATGTCGTTTTGAACGTCGCCTTCGGCCATCCTACGATTGCCGTGGACACCCACATTTTTCGCGTCGCCAATCGCACCGGCCTGGCGCCGGGGCGCAACCCGGAGGAGGTCGAGCGGAAGCTGGTGAAGTTCACTGCGGACGAGTTCAAGCACGACGCGCATCACTGGCTGATTCTGCACGGTCGTTACATCTGTCAGGCGCGGCTGCCGCGGTGCTGGGAGTGCGTCATCGTCGACCTGTGCGAGTTCCGGCACAAGAACCTCGCTCCGTCCGAGGCGACGAAGCGTCGTTGAACACGACTCGCGCGAAATCGCGCACGCGGAATAAAAAAGGCGCCCGAAAGGCGCCTTTTGTCTGCCGCGCGGCGGGACGTCAGTGCTTGGTGACGACGACCGCCGGCTGCGACGCGTAATACGCGGCCAGGTTCTCGATGTCCTGGTTCGACAGCTTGTCGACGAATCCCGCCATGATCGGGTTCTTGCGCAATCCGGACTGGTAATCGCGCAGCGCCTTGGCCAGGTAATCCGGATACTGCCCGCCAAGCTTGGGATTGTCGGCAATCTGCGAGTTTCCATCCATGCCGTGACACGCCTGGCAGACCTGTTCGACGCGGGGCAACGCAGCTTTGGGATCGGCGGCGGCGCACATCGCCGCCGAGCACAATGCGCACACGGCGAGCAGCAACTTAACAATGGCTTTCATCATCGGTCTCTTATTTGCTCGCGGTCTTGGAGACTGGACCTGCGTAGTACGCGGCGAGGTCGGCAATGTCCTTGTCCGACAGCGACGTCGCGATGGCGCGCATCGACGGATGGCTTCGAGCGCCGCTCCGGTATTCCTGCAGCGCCTTGACGATGTACGACTCGTGCTGGCCGCCGAGCTTGGGCACCTTGTAGACCTCGGGAAACGCCGTGCGCCAGCCCGGTATCCCATGGCAGCCGACGCACATCGCAGTTTTCTGCGAACCGGCCGCTGCATCGCCGACGGGCGCGCTCGCCTGCGCACAGGCGAGCGCCGGAAACAAAAACGCGGCAGCGGCCACGCTGAAAAACGTCGCAGGAGTCATGTTCGAAGAACTTTCGTAACGCTTCCGCGGCGGCAGATCCGCCACGGGTGCAAACCCCGGCATTTTACGGGCTGGCCCTAAGCGCGGTCAAACGCGCGCCGCCGTCACCGCTCCAGCAGATCGCGCTTGGCCTTCACCGACTTCCAATCGTCGGCGTCCGGCGGCGCGGGCTTGCGCTCGATGATCGGCTTCCAGAGCTTTGACAGCTCGGCGTTCAACGCCGTGAACGGCTTCTGATCGTCGGGTACGTCGTCCTCCGCGTAGATCGCTTCGACCGGACACTCGGCGACGCAGAGCGTGCAATCGATGCATTCATCCGGATCGATGACCAGAAAATTGGGGCCCTCCCGAAAGCAATCGACCGGGCAGACGTCGACGCAGTCGGTGTACTTGCAACGGATGCAACTCTCGGTGACGACGTAGGTCATTGCCGCCTGTTCCTGATGAATGCGCCTGACGGGTGCGGAGGGGCGATTTTAGCAAATCGCGATCAATGGCATCCGACTGATCGACTTGCTCCCGTTTTCTTCAGTTCGCCGCCGGCGCCGCTTGCACAGCGAGAATCTTTCCGCTACCGTAGCTCGGGCAGCCAGTCCCGGTCGCCATCGGCCCCCGGACCGGCTCCCTTCAGCGAGGATCCATGAGCGAAAACATCAAGCACGTCACCGACGCCACTTTCGACAGCGATGTACTGAAGGCGGGTACGCCGGTGCTCGTCGACTACTGGGCGGAATGGTGCGGGCCGTGCAAGATGATCGCTCCCATCCTGGAGGACGTCGCCAAGGATTACGCCGGCCGGCTGACCGTGGCCAAGATCGATATCGATTCCAACCCGGACGCTCCTGCCAAGTACGGCATACGCGGCATTCCGACGCTGATCCTGTTCAAGGGCGGCCAGGTCGCGGCCCAAAAGGTCGGAGCCCTGTCCAAGTCGCAGTTGACGGCTTTTATCGACAGCCACCTATGATTGACAGCCACCCCTGAACCCGTTAGGCTCCTAACTCATTGAATTGCGTCCCGCGGCGCCGGTTGTCAGTTGCGCGCGTGTGACGTGTCATCAGCGCTGATCGAGCGGTTCCCGGCGCCAACCTCCCAGAGTGATTCAAGCGGCCATAGTGCCGCGCCTGCTTCTTCCCTCGCGACCTATCCACCTATGCATCTGTCCGACCTCAAGTCCAAGCCCGTCACGGAGCTTGTCGAAATCGCCAACACCAACGAGATCGACGGCGCCAACCGCTTACGCAAGCACGACCTGATTTTTGCGCTGCTCAGGAACCAGGCGAAGAAAGGCGAAAGCATCTTCGGCGATGGAACGCTCGAGGTGCTGCCCGACGGCTTCGGGTTTCTACGCTCTCCCGACACCAGCTATCTCGCCGGCACCGACGACATCTACATCTCACCGTCGCAGATCCGCCGCTTCAATCTGCACACCGGCGACACGATCGAAGGCGAGATCCGCACGCCCAAGGACGGCGAGCGCTACTTCGCGCTGGTCAAGGTCGACAAGGTCAACGGCGAGCCGCCGGAGAACGCCAAAAGCAAGATCCTGTTCGAGAACCTGACGCCGCTTTTTCCGGACGAGCCTCTGATCCTGGAACGCGACATCAAGGCCGAGGAAAACATCACCGGCCGCATCATCGATATCGTCGCGCCCATCGGCAAGGGTCAGCGCGGATTGCTGGTGTCCTCGCCCAAATCCGGCAAGACGGTGATGTTGCAGCACGTCGCGCATTCGATTGCCGCCAACTATCCCGACGTGGTGTTGATCGTGCTTCTGATCGACGAGCGTCCCGAGGAAGTGACCGAGATGCAGCGCTCGGTGCGCGGCGAAGTGGTGTCGTCGACCTTCGACGAGCCCGCCACCCGGCACGTGCAGGTCGCCGAAATGGTGATCGAGAAGGCGAAGCGGCTGGTCGAGCACAAGAAGGACGTCGTGATCCTGCTCGATTCGATCACGCGTCTGGCGCGTGCGTACAACACCGTCGTTCCCGCCTCCGGAAAAGTGCTCACCGGCGGCGTCGATGCCAATGCATTGCAGCGACCGAAGCGTTTCTTCGGCGCGGCCAGAAACATCGAGGAAGGCGGCTCGCTGACCATCATCGCGACCGCGCTCATCGACACCGGCTCGCGCATGGATGACGTGATCTACGAGGAATTCAAAGGCACCGGCAACATGGAAATCCACCTCGACCGGAGAATGGCCGAGAAGCGCACGTACCCGGCGATCAACGTCAACCGCTCTGGCACGCGCAAGGAAGAGCTGCTGCTCAAGCAGGACGTGCTGCAAAAAGTCTGGGTGCTGCGCAAGCTGCTCTATCCGATGGATGACCTCGAGGCCACGGAGTTCCTGGTCGACAAGGTGAAGCAGACCAAGAACAACGCCGAATTCTTCGACTCCATGCGCAGGGGATAGCGCCCGCGCATCGCGGGTGCAGGCGACACATCGTCAACGTAGTTCGGTGCACGCAAAATCCCGTCCCGCGAGCTCGAGTGCCGCAGCTCCAGACTTCCGACAGCGCTTCGTCGCCGATCGACGGCTCCAGCGACGGGCCCAAGCAGGACCCGGCCGCACCCAGTCGCAGCAATATCCCCGCGACTGCCTCCCTAGCCGTTGATCGCATCCAAAGATGGATCCTCGCCGGCGGATTGCTGGCGCTCGTCGCCGGGAGCTGGTCGTATCTCGCGTACGTGGACTGGGCGATGCGCCACATGGACCTCGTCGCGATGGCGATGCCCAGCGCCGGGGCTTGGGCTACCGCCGATTTCATGCTGGTGTTCGTCATGTGGGCGGTCATGATGGTCGCGATGATGCTTCCTTCGGCAATACCGACGCTGCGCGTGTATCGAGCCGTCGTCGCGACGCGCGACGAGACCCGCAGTCCGGAAGCGCTGACCGCCCTTTTCGCTGCCGGTTACCTGTTCACGTGGACCATTTTCAGTGCCGCGGCAACGTGGACACAATCGACGCTGCACGGATTCACCTTCGTCTCGCCGGCGATGCGCGCAAGCACGCCCACCATCGCAGGGGTGCTGCTCGTCGCGGCGGGCGTGTACCAATGGACGCCTTTGAAGAGCGCCTGCCTTGCCCGGTGCGCGTTCCCTTTGCAATTTCTGACCCGCCACTGGCGCTCCGGCGCGTCGGGTGCTTGGCGCATGGGGATCCTTCACGGCGCATACTGTGCCGGGTGCTGCTGGCTGTTGATGGCGCTTCTGTTCGTTTACGGGATGATGAACCTGGCCTGGATCGTTGCCATCGCGGCCTATGTGCTGGCCGAGAAGCTCCTTCCCCTGCAACGGTGGCTGCCACGCGCGGCGGGCACCCTGCTGATCCTCTGGGGAGGCTCGGTTCTATGGTTTTCCCGCCACTGACCTGCCCAAGCCCTTGAAAATGCACCGACCGGCTCCATGTGCTGTCTACGGCTGCCGATTGCATTGCACTGCAAAACGCATCATAATCCTTCGCTTTGCAGTTTCCAGCCGAAACCAGTCCCCGCGGGCCCACGTTTTCCCGCGAGTACCCGGCCTCGCGAAGAGCGTGCCGGCCAGTGAGGTGTCCGATGAAAACAAGCATTCATCCGCAGTACAGCGAAATTCAGGTCACGTGCAGCTGCGGCAACACGTTCGCCACCCGTTCGACCGTCAACAAGCCCCTGCACGTCGAAGTCTGTTCGGCGTGCCACCCGTTCTATACGGGCAAACAGAAGATCGTCGACACCGCCGGGCGGGTCGAGAAATTCCGCCAACGCTACGCTTCCAAGACCGCTGCGCCTTCGGCGTGACGGCCCGGATCAGAACGATCGCGTAAAGGCAGCTTCGGCTGCCTTTTTCATTCCGCAGCTTCGGCTGCCTTTTTCATTCCGGCCTTCACGGTACCCCGGATGCCCATAGCCGAACCCATTGCCGACCCGCGTGCCACGGCGGAGCTGTCTCCGTCCGGGCGCTATAGAGCAATCAAGCAGGCCGGACTGGTGCTGCTCTGCGGCGTGTGGATCGCGCTCGGCCTCGTCGGGCACGACCCATGGAAGCCCGACGATGCGACGAGCTTCGGTGTCGTGCTGGAGACGCTCAAGCACGGCGACTGGATCGTGCCGCATCTGGCCGGAATCGCCCTCCCCGATCGCCCGTCGCTCTTTTACGCTTTCGCCGCCGCCACGGCGACGGCGTTCGGCGGCGTCATGCCCGCGCACGATGCGGCGCGCATCGCGATTGCGGTCTGTCTCGCCCTGACGCTGTGGCTCCTTGCGCTCACCGGACGCGAGCTCTATGGCCGCGCATTCCGCTGGCTGCCGGTGCTGATTTTCATCGGTTGCATCGGCCTTTGGGATCGGGCGCATCAACTCTCGCCCGACATCGGCCTGCTGGTCGCTTTTGCGCTCGCGCTGTACGCGCTGGCGCTGGCACCGCGGCGCGCCATCGCCGGCGGAGTTCTGCTCGGACTCGCCATCGGCGTCGCGTTTCTCTGCAAAGGCTCGGCCCCGGCGGCGCTCATCGGCCTAACCGCGGTGCTGATGCCATTCTTGCCGTCCTGGCGAACGCGCCGCTATCCGGCCACGCTGGGCATCGCGCTGGTCGTCGCCGCACCCATGGTGCTTGCCTGGCCGCTTGCGCTGTATCTGCGCGACCCGGGATTGCTGGCGCAATGGCTGGAGACACAGGACATCGCCCGCTACTTCGGCGCGACGGCCTATTTGGCGCCGCCCGAGCCGTTCTTCTACCTCAAGAATCTGCCGTGGTTTGCCTGGCCGGCGCTGCCGCTTGCACTGTGGACGCTGCAGGTCCGCTGGCGCGGCTACGGCGGCGGCTTGAGCGGCGCCGGCGTGGGACTGCCGCTGACGATGACCATCGTCATTCTGGTTTTGATCTCTGCGGCGGCTGAGCCGCGGGCGACGCTGGCGTTGCCACTGCTTCTGCCGATGTCGCTGCTTGCCGCAGCCGAGGTCGACACGCTCAAGCGCGGCTACTCGGGCGCGCTGGACTGGTTTGGAATCCTGACCTTCGGACTGCTCGGCGTGCTGCTCTGGGGGCTGTGGCTGGAATCGCTGCTCCATGGCCTGCCGGAAGCGGTGGCGCGCATCTTCAGGGATACCCAGCCGGGCTTCCAGCCGCCGTGGCAATTGTTTCCGGTGCTGCTGTCCGCGGTGCTGACCGTGCTCTGGCTGGCGCTGGTGAGGCCGGCGCGACGCTCGAATCGGCGGGCGCTGCTCAACTGGGCTGCCGGCATGACGCTGGTCTGGGGCATGTACATGAGTATCTGGCTGCCGTACCTCGACTCGCGCCGAAGCTATCGCTCGGTCGCGGAATCGCTGGCCAACCATTTGTCGCCGTACAACTGTCTGGCGGGCCGTAACCTCGGCGAGCCGCAACGGGCGCTGTTCGAATATTTCCTCAACGTGGTCACGGTACGGGACGACTCCGTGGCGTCGAACCGCTGCAACGCGCTTCTGGTGCAGACCTCGCGCGACGAGTCGGATACGCCGCCCGATTCGGCGTGGGAAAAAGTCTGGGAGGGACGGCGCCACGGCGACGACAGCGAGCGCTTCCTCCTGTTTCGCCGTCCGACCGCGGTGCCTGCGCGATGAAGTTCATCGACGAAGCGAACATCGAAGTGATCGCGGGCGACGGCGGCAACGGCGCGGTTTCGTTTCGCCGCGAGAAATACATTCCGCGCGGCGGCCCTGACGGCGGCGACGGGGGACGCGGCGGCAGCATCTGGGCGATTGCCGACCGCAACATCAATACGCTGATCGATTATCGCTTTGCTCGCATTCATCGCGCCAAGCCCGGCGAAAGAGGCCGCGGCGCCGATCAATACGGACGCGGCTCCGACGACATCGTGCTGCGCATGCCTGTCGGTACCGTCATCACCGTCGCGGAGACCGGCGAATTCGTTGCCGACCTCGCGGCACACGACCAGAAAGCGCTCCTGGCGCAAGGCGGCAAGGGCGGCCTGGGCAATCTGCATTTCAAGTCGAGCACCAATCGCGCACCGCGGCAATCGACACCGGGCGAAGAAGGCGTACAGCGCATGCTGCACCTCGAGCTCAAGGTCCTCGCCGATGTCGGCCTGCTGGGAATGCCGAACGCGGGCAAATCGACGTTGATACGTGCGGTCTCCGCGGCCCGGCCCAAGGTCGCCGACTATCCGTTCACCACCCTGGCGCCGAACCTAGGCGTGGTTCGCGTCGACGAAAACCGCAGCTTCGTCGTCGCCGACATCCCTGGTCTGATCGACGGCGCCGCCGACGGCGCCGGTCTCGGCCATCAATTTCTCCGCCATCTGCAACGAACGCGCGTGCTGCTGCACGTCGTCGATATCGCCCCCCTCGACGGCACCAGCGATCCGGTCGCGGATGCGCGCGCCATCGTCAAGGAGCTCAAGCGCTATGACCAGGCGCTGTACGACAAGCCGCGGTGGCTGGTGCTGAACAAGCTGGACCTGGTCGATCCCGAAGAGCGCGCGCAGCGCGTGGCTGCGTTCGTCGATGCTTATCGCCCGGCCGGCCCGATGTTCGCCATCGCGGCGATCAACGGCGAGGGCTGCCGCGAGCTCGTCTACGCGATCCAGGACTGGCTGGAGAAACATCCGGCCGAGTTCGTGGCCTCGGCGACCGAGTGAAAACATGAGCTCGCCGTCCGCAAGCTCGGTGGTCGCCGGCGCACGCCGGCTGGTGATCAAGCTCGGCTCGAGCCTGGTGACCAACGAAGGCCGCGGGATCGACCACGCCGCCGTTGCGCATTGGGCCGAACAAATCGCCGTGCTAACCAAGGCGGGCCGGCAGATCGTGCTGGTGTCGTCGGGCGCCATCGTCGAGGGTATGCAGCGCCTCGGCTGGACCGCGCGCCCGTCGGCCATTCACGAGCTGCAGGCTGCCGCCGCGGTCGGCCAGATGGGCCTCGTGCAGGCGTACGAGACGGCGTTCTCCCGCCACGGCTTTCACACCGCGCAGATCCTGCTGACGCACGAGGATCTTGCCGACCGGCGCCGCTACCTGAATGCGCGCTCGACGCTGGTCACGCTGCTGGCGCTATCGGTGATCCCGATCATCAATGAAAACGATACCGTGACCACCGACGAAATCCGGGTGGGCGACAACGACACGCTTGGCGCGCTGGTCACCAATCTGATCGAGGCCGACGTGCTGGTGCTGCTTACCGACCAGCAGGGCCTCTACACCGGCGACCCGCGCAAGGACGCCGCGGCGACGCTACTTCGCAGCGGGCGCGCCGGCGATCCTGCGCTGGAGACGATCGCCGGCGGCGCAGGCTCACAGCACGGACGCGGCGGCATGCTGACCAAGGTGCTGGCGGCCAAGCGCGCGGCGCGCAGCGGCGCATCGACGGTCATCGCCGACGGGCGCGAACCGGACGTGCTGACGCGTCTCGCCGCGGGCGAAGCGATTGGCACCGAGCTCGTCGCGGAGACAATGACGCTGGCCGCGCGCAAACAGTGGCTTGCCGATCACGTTCGTGTCGAAGGCCGGCTCACGCTCGACGCCGGGGCGGTGCGGGCGCTGATGCACGAGGGCAAAAGCCTGTTGCCGATCGGGGTTTCCGCCTGTCACGGCCGCTTCGATCGTGGCGAGATCGTCGGCTGTTTCGACGTCGACGGCCGCGAGATCGCGCGCGGGCTGATCAACTACAGCGTGTCGGAAACGCAGCGCATCCTGGGCAAGCCTTCATCGGAGATCGAGTCGAGGCTCGGTTATGTCGATGAGCCTGAACTGATCCATCGGGACAATCTGGTCTTGCTCTGAGGGCGTGGGTCGCGCGCGGCGAGGGGAGAAACGCGACTACGCCTTGCCAGGCGGATTGGTATACGGCGAAGGCGCCACGGCGTGCGCCCAACCGTACAGCCGCTCGCGGCGCGTTTGCGGTCGCTGATGCAGATAACGCTCGAGCTCGGTCAAGCCGCGACGGTAGACGTCGCGCTTGAATTCGATGACGTTCTCGAGGGGAATCCAGTAGTCGTGCCAGCGCCAGGCATCGAACTCCGGATGCTCGGTCGTGCGCAGACAGACATCGGTATCGCGGCCGGTCAGACGGAGCAGGTACCAGATTTGCTTCTGGCCCCGGTAGCTTCCCCGCCATTCCCGCTTGATCCAATGCTGCGGCACTTCGTAACGCAACCAATCCCTGGTACGCCCGAGTATCTTGACGTGGGATGGGTCGAGTCCGACTTCTTCCTTCAACTCCCGATACATCGCCTCCTCGGGCGCCTCGCCGACGTTGATGCCGCCTTGCGGAAACTGCCACGAGTGCTCTCGGATCCGCTTGCCCCAGAAGACCCGATCTTTCGAGTTGGCGACGACAATGGCGACGTTCGGGCGATAACCGTCACGGTCCAGCATCGCGACACCTGTATTTCTGCGCGTTGGCTCAATTCTTGCACAGATCGCGACGCTTGAAAAGCTCGGCGCCGGAAACGGTACCCGCCGAGCCCGCGCAGCAAACTATCGTGGCGCGATGGATTCGTGGTCCAGCGAGCGCAAAAACCGTTCGTTTCGCAGCGCGCAGTTGCGCACCTGCATGCGTCCCAGGAGGCGCTCTCTTTCCCCGCGAATCTGCATGGTGTGATCGTTGATGACCCAGCCCCAGCCTTCCCGAAGAGCGCCGGTCAATTGCAGAAACTGGCCGCGGGCTTTCTGGCAATTCATCTTTATTTTTCGCGACGATTCCGGACGGCGCATTGAACGATCGTATCCGCAGCGCGATTCGCTTTTCGTGCGCGGCGTCAGCGAAGGAAGATCCGATCGGGGCAGCCGCGCTCGAACCGGATCCTTTATTGCCGATACCGCCCGATCTATAGTCGCCCCGTCAGCAACAGGATGATCAGAATGATCACCACGACGCCGGCGATCCCGCTCGGCCCGTACCCCCAGCCGCTGCTGTATCCCCACGTAGGCAGCGCGCCGACGAGCGCGAGGATCAGGATGATGAGAAGGATGGTTCCGATGGACATTATGTTTGCTCCTCGTTGTGAATGACGATCCGCGGGCAGGATTTACGGCGCCCGCGCTTCGCTTGGGTGCCGGAGACGAGCTTCCGGCATGCATCGACGACCGCAGACAGCTTTGCAAACGGCGTGCCAACTCCGGAGTCGCGGCTCTCGCGATCGCGGCCGTTGTGACGCCACATCGCATGGCCGTCTGCCATGTCAGGCCGTCTTCTTCCGTTGGGTCGTTTTCTTGCCGGCTGCCGCGCGCTTGGCTGTCGATTTCGTGGCCGCGGGTCTTGTCCCTGTCCTGGCGGATGCAGGCTTGGCGGTCTTGGCCTTCGCCGTCGAAGCGCTGCGCTTGGCGGTCCTGCGCGTCTTCGCCGGACTTTTCGGAGCCGCGCCCTCTTTGCGTCCGCCCGCGCGGCTGGGCTCCTTGTTCTCCGTCTTGCCGCGGCCGGATCCACTTTTCCTGCCGCCGCCCGAGGTCTTGTTGACAGTCGCCCAGGCGCGCCGCTCGGCCTCATTCTTGGAAACGCCGCGATCCTCGTATCCTTCCTCGATGTGCTCGGCTTGGCGCTTTTGCTTTCCGGTATAGCTCTCCTTGCTTCCACGCGGCATCACCGGCTCCTGTTGAGTGCTTGCCTGCGTATCGCGTGAGCAAAAACCGTTCCGAACCCCCGGCACAGGCATCCCCATTGCGACGAAAGCGCGCGCGTCTGTGGCGCAGCGGTCGCGATGGCGATGCATCGTCGGAAGAACATGCCGGTAAGCCTTACCGCAGTGCTGCAATTCTTGCCAACGCAGCGGGCAGGTATTTCTGCGAAGGCAACGGCTGCCCGTGGCTGCATCGGCGCGTAACGCGGTCGGCTCCGCCGTCGCGCGACGGTGGCATACCGCGACGTATCGGCCGGCGCCGGTCACGCACCGCCGACGGTGGTTCGGGCCCACAAGCCGCAGCCACCGGTCGAGGAGCCCGAACCCGAGCCGGACGAGCGCGCACCGGTAGAAGAGCCCGAACTTCCGGATCCCCCTTCGCCTCCCGAGCGGCGAAAACGATGAAGTCGAGCTGGTACGCTCCGTGCTCGGTGAAGACGGGCGGGCGTCCGGCGGACGCTGCGAATGTCTGGAGAAGCCATGACTCAGGGGAAGAAAAAAACGAGAAAGACCATCCGGTGGCTGCCGTTGCTCGCATTGGCAATCGGCCTGCCTGCGCTATCGGTGCCCAGCGCGATGACCAGCGAGGTGCTCATCGAGCCGCCCGCTCCAAGCGTTTCGCAGTGTGCGTTGATCGAGGTGCACGACACCGCGGCAATCGGCTGGTGGTCTTCGGCTGCGCTGGAAATCGATCCTGCGCCTGCGGACAACGGCGGCAAATGACCGCTGGGTGACTCGCCAGCGCGCCGCGGGCTCCTCGCGGAGCCGGCTGGAGAGCAGGCTAGAGCAACGGCTTCTGGCGGTCGACGCCGGCGTCCACGACCGCGAGCGCGCTCATATTGACGATGCGTCGCACCGTCGCCGAAGCGGTGAGAATATGCACCGGCTTGGCGACACCGAGGAGCATCGGCCCGAGCGTGAGTCCGCTGCCGGCCGCGACCTTGAGCAGGTTGAACGAAATGTTGGCCGCATCGAGCGTCGGCATGATCAGCAGGTTCGCGTCTCCCTTCAGACGCGAGTTCGGAAAAACTACCCGCCGCACCTCATCGGATAGCGCAGCGTCTCCTTGCATTTCCCCTTCGACTTCGAGCTCGGGCTCCTGCGCATTGATGAGCGCCAGTGCAAATTGCATTTTTTTGGCCTGCGGATCGTTGCTCGATCCGAAGCTGGAATGCGACAGCAGCGCGACCTTGGGAACGATCCCGAACCTCCGCACTTCGTCGGCCGCGAGCCTGGTGATTTCAGCGATCTGCTCGGCCGTGGGGTCGCGATTGACGTAAGTGTCGGCGATGAACACGGTGCGGTCCGGCAATAGCACCGCGTTCATCGCGGCCCAGGTCTTGACGCCGGTGCGAAGGCCGATCACCTGATCGATGTAGTGCCGGTGCGCGTCGTGGGTGCCGAAGGTGCCGCAGAGCATTCCGTCGGCATCTCCCATGTGGATCATCATCGCGCCGATCAGCGTCAGCCGCCGGCGCATTTCGATCTTGGCGAACTGTTGCGACGTGCCGCCGCGTTCGGTCAAGCGGTAATACTCGGTCCAGTAGTCGCGATACCGCGGATCGGATTCCGGATTGATGATCTCGAAATCGACGCCCGCCTTGAGCCGCAGTCCGAATTGCGAAATGCGGCGCTCGACCACGGCGGGCCGCCCGACCAGTATCGGCTTGGCCAGCCCTTCGTCGACCACCACCTGCACCGCGCGCAGCACACGCTCTTCCTCGCCCTCGGCGTAGACGATGCGCTTGGGCGATTTTTTCGCGGCGTGGAAGATGGGCTTCATCAGAAGGCCCGAGTGATAGACGTATTGCTGCAAGCGCTCGTGATAGGCATCGAAGTCGGTGATCGGCCGCGTCGCGACGCCTGAATCCATCGCCGCCTTGGCGACCGCGGGCGCGATCATGACGATGAGCCGCGGATCGAAAGGCTTCGGGATCAGATACTCGGGACCGAACTTCAGGTCCTGATCGTCACCGTAGGCAGCGGCGACGATGTCCGACTGCTCCGCCATTGCGAGATCGGCGAGCGCGCGCACCGCGGCAAGCTTCATCGCCTCGTTGATCGTCGTTGCGCCGACGTCCAGCGCGCCGCGGAAAATGAACGGGAAACAAAGCACGTTGTTGACCTGGTTCGGAAAGTCCGAGCGTCCGGTGGCGATGACCGCGTCGGGCCGTGCCGCCTTTGCGAGGTCGGGCATGATCTCCGGATCCGGATTGGCCAACGCAAGGATCAGAGGTTGCTTGGCCATCTGCTTGAGCAGTTCGGGCTTCAACACCCCGCCCGCAGACAATCCGAGAAAAATATCGGCGTCGGCAATGATGTCGCTTAAGGCACGCGCATCCGTCTTCTGCGCATAGCGCGCCTTGTTGTCGTCCATCTGCTCCTTGCGTCCTTGCCACACCACGCCGGCGATGTCCGAAACCCAGATGTTCTCCTGCTTGATGCCGAGCCCGACCAGCAGGTCCAAACACGCAAGAGCCGCCGCTCCGGCGCCCGAGCACACGAGCTTCACCGACGCGAGGTCCTTGCCGACCACGCGCAGGCCATTGACCACTGCCGCGCCGACGATGATCGCGGTGCCGTGCTGGTCGTCGTGAAAGACCGGAATCTTCATCCGCTCGCGGCACTTGCGCTCCACGTAGAAGCACTCGGGCGCCTTGATGTCCTCGAGATTGATGCCGCCGAAGGTCGGCTCGAGTGCGCAGATGATGTCGACCAGCTTCTCCGGATCGCGCTCGTCGACCTCGATGTCGAAGCAATCGATGCCGGCGAACTTCTTGAACAGCACCGCTTTGCCTTCCATCACCGGCTTGCTCGCCAGCGGGCCGATCGCGCCCAGGCCGAGGACCGCGGTGCCGTTGGTGATAACTCCGATCAGGTTGCCGCGCGCGGTGAGGTTGCGCGCCTCGGCGGGATCGCGGACGATTTCGTCGCACGCCGCGGCGACGCCTGGCGTGTACGCGAGCGCCAGGTCGCGCTGGTTGGTGAGCTGCTTGGTGGGCAGCAGCGAGATCTTGCCGGGCGGAAACTGCCTGTGGTACTCGAGCGACGCCTCGCGTATATCCTTGTCCGCCATGGATTGCGTCCCCTCCGTCGCTGGAGGCTTAATCAGTGCTCGACCGCATTGGTATAGTCAAGAAACTTCTCCGGCGACACTCGCAGCGCCGCACCGGTAGGACAAGCACGGACACACGCGGCGCCCCCGGTGACGTCCTTGCACATGTCGCACTTGACCGCTTTCTTGACCATAGACTTGTCGTACACCTTCGTTTCCTTGCCCGGCTCGTCGCCCAGCCCCCAGAGCAGCCACTGCCATAGGCTCGGACGCTCGCGCCCGGGATCGAGCGGCGCCATCTGGATCACGCCGTAAGGGCAATTGCGCTCGCAGTTGCCGCAGCCGATGCAGGTGTCGCGGATGTAGACCTCGCCGTTGGGCGCGCGATTGATGGCGTCCGGCGGGCAATCCTTCATGCAGTGCGGATGCTCGCAGTGGCGGCATGACGTCGGCACGTGGATCTGGGCATACGTGGGACCTGCCTCGCGGTCGAGGCGCGACGTCCCCTCGTGCACGTCGGCGCACGCCTTTTCGCAGTTGTTGCAGCGAATGCAAAGGCTCTCGTCGATCAGCAGCACGTCGGTCGCCTCGCCGATGCCCTGCTTCATCAGGTAGGTCGTGACGTTGCCCGAGTCGGCTTGTATCTCCATCGCCGCGTTGGCCTTGAGCCGCGCCAGAAACTGCGTTTCGAGCTCTTCGCGAAGCGAGGGGTGGCGAGAGATCACCTGCTTGAACGCGCTGCTCTCGAGCACGATGGCCTCGGTCGCGACGGCGGCGCGAACGGTCGCCATGCGTGGCGCATCGGTTAAGAGCGCCATCTCGCCGACGTAATTGCCCGCAGCAACGTACGACAGCACCACTTCGTGCCCGCCGAACTTGCGCGAGACGGTCACCGAGCCGCGGCGAAGCAGGTAGAGGCCGTCGGGCGCCGCCCCTTCCTCGAACAGCGTGGCACCCGAGGCAAAGCTTTTCAATTCCGCTCCGGCGAGCAGAACGTTGAAGTCGTCGTCGGGCAAGTCCTGCGACAGGTAGGCCCGCACCGCACGCCGCAGGAAAACCGCGTCGACGCCCTTGCGCACCGAATCGACCGAGGCGATGAGCTTGAGGATGGAGCGGCGCGGTGTTTCGATCAGCACACATCCCTCGCCGGCCCTCACGGTGGCCGCGCGCCGCCGGCCGGAAATCAAGCCGAGCTCACCGAAGAACGATCCTGCGCCCAGGCGGATCCACCGGCTTTGCTCGCTTTCGGCGCTGATCTCGACGAAGACCTCGCCTTCGACGATGGTGAAAAAAGTGTTCGTATAGTCGTTGCGGCGGAAAAGAATCTGCTCCGGCATCGGCGTTCGCACGTCGCTGTCGAGCAGAAACTCGCGCAGCTGCAGCGTGGTGATGCCGGCGAGCAGCGGCACGTTGCGCTGGGTGATGGACAGCGCCTGCGCAACGCTGGTGGCGCTCGCCCAATTCGCGAACTTCGACTTCAGCAGCGGCTCATCGGCGGGCTCGACCTGATTGCCGAGGATCGACTCGACCACTTCATAGCCCTGGTTCATCGCCTGCTTGATCAACGGGTATCCGCCGAGCGCGCCGACGATATAAAGACCCCTGACGTTGGACTCGTAGGTCTCGGAGAGCTGCGGCACCGCGGCAGGATCCTTGTTGGGGAAATTGACGCCGAAGCCCTCGACCAGCTTGCGCGGCGGGGTCGCTCCCAGGCGCGCGATCACTCGATGGCAACCGATATGCTCCAGGCCGTTCGGCGTCTTGGCGCTGAACCTGGCGGGACATCCGTTGGTTTCCACCATCTCGACTTCCGCCACCGACGTTCCGTAACGGCACTCGATCTTGCCGTCCTTGATCGCGGCGAGGACCAGCGACAGGTTGCCTTCCTTGCAGCGCGCGAACTCGTCGTTGCGATTGATCAGGATGACCCGGTTCTGCGCCGCGAGCCCGAGCGCATTTTCGATGGCGGCATCGCCGGCGCCGACGACGATAATGGTCTCGTCTTCATACTCCTTCGGGTCGTCGAGTTGGTATTGAACGATCGGCAGGTTCTCGCCGGCAGCGCCGAGTTTGCGCAGGTTTCCCTGGAGCCCGATCGCCAGCACGACCGCCTCGGCATTGACGGTCCCGCCCCCGGCGAGGCTCAACGCGAAGGAGCCGCGCTCGCCTGAAATCGCGGTGACCGCGGCGCCGTGGCGAATGTTGACCGCGTACTTGGCCAGCTCCTGGTCCCACGCTCCCAGAATCTGCTCCCGGGTGCCGGCGGCGAACGACATCGGGCTGCGCAAGGGCAGCACGCTGGGCTCCGCCATGACGTACTTGCCTTTTTGATACTTGTAGATGGTATCGGCGGGGTGCTGCTCGGCCTCGAGGAGGATGTGCGATACACCCAGCTCGGCGGCGTGTGCTGCGGCCGACAGCCCGGACGGTCCTGAGCCGACGATGGCGATTTTGAACATGGGTAAGAGGCGTCTGGCGAGCCGCTGAGCGTTTATTGTACCCCGGCGTCACGATGACGACTAAGCGACGACTAAGCGACGACTAAGCGGCGAAAAGCTCCACCCGGCGCCACGGGCAAGGCCGCCGCGTCGCTTTGCCGCACGCCACCGCGGCGATCTCGGCGCGATGATGTTGCAGTCCCTCCAGGCGCCCTAAGTGCGAAACAGCACATCTGCGCCAGCGCGTTCCGTGTATGTTTGGCCGATAAGAATTCGAAGCTATGAGGAGGCCTAAATGCCGGACACCCGCTCCAGGATGACCAATCGACTGCTGGCGGCGCTGCCCGCGGCGGATTTGAGTCGCATCATGCCTTCGCTGGAGCACGTGGAGCTGAAATTGGCTGAGATCCTTCACGAAGCGGGCGGACCGCAGCTCTACTTCTACTTTCCCGAAACGTGCATCGTGTCGCTGCTGGGCGAATTGAACAATGGCGACAGTGCCGAGCTTTCGCTGATCGGCCGCGAGGGCGGAGTCGGACTGGCGCTGGTCCTCGGCGGCGCCACGGATACCACTCGCGCGACGGTGCAAAGCGCAGGCACCGCGCTGCGCTGGAAAGCCGCCGCGCTGCAGCGCGAGCTCAAGCTCGGCGGACCGGTATTGAAAATGCTGTTGCGGTACACGCAGTCGGTGTGGACGCAGACCGCCCAGTCGGCGCTATGCAACCGCCACCACAGTCTCGAGCAGCAACTTTGCCGATGGCTGCTGCTGAGTCTCGACCGGGTCGACGGCAGCCAGATCCGGATGACGCAGCAGTTGATCGCGGACATGCTGGGCGTGCGCCGCGAGGGAGTGGTTCTGGCGGCGAAGAAGCTGCAGCAGCGTGGATGGATCAGCTACAGCCGCGGGGTCATCACCGTGCTCAACCGGACCGCCCTGGAAGGGCACGTCTGCGAGTGCTATCAGGCGGTGAACGCCGAATATCGCCGCCTGCTCGGCGGGACGCGCGCAATCAACCACGTGGCTGCGCGCTAGGAGCCGCCCGCCCTGTCGATTCCCGTTGCGGCCCGCACGCGCGCGCACGAACTCGCGCACGCACCTGCGTGGAAGCTATGTTGAATCGGCGTTGAGGCTGCGCCGTTAGAGACCTATTGTGCCGCGGAAATTCCGCAGTGCGGTCTCGAACTGTCCCGGGCTATAGCGCTCGTCGTTGGCGACCGCCGCCTGCAGGCCCGCAAGGCCGCCGTTGATATCGCGAGCGGACTTGAGGATGCCCTTCGTGTACATGAAATTGGTCACGCTGCCGATCGCCATCGTTGCCTGCTCGGCACCGGCGTAGTCGCGGAACTGGCCGTTGAGGCCTTCGTCGACGAGGGCCGCGAGGATGCCGCGCATGTCGGCGTCGGTGAGCGTGCGCTGATCCAGCGCCGCGGTCAGCTGCGCGACGTCCGCCTTGAGCGCTCGCGCGGTGCCGACGGCATCCCCGCCGCCGGTGACGGTCTGCTGCAGCTGGTTCATGCGCGATGCGATACGGCTGCCGAGCGCGGGGTCGACGACGCGCGCAATGGCGCGCACCATCAGCATCGACGAATCGTTGAGCCGCACCACGCCCGGCCCGAGGCCGGCGATACGGGGAGCCCAGCGCTTCTCGCTCATCGGGTGATGGCAGGCGTGGCAATCGAAGAGCACCAGCTCCGGAAAGAGTCCGTCGTGTCCGCGCTTGGGATCGGTGAGCAGGTCCATCATTTCGGTCACGGCCAGCGACTGGCCAATCGCCCAGACCTTGACGCCGTCCCACATCCGCTTGCGTTTCTCCCAATCCGAATCGATCTTGAAGTGCGCCGGCTCGACCGTGGTGAAGGTCTCCAGCTCGAACGACAGCCGTGGATGTCCCGCGCCCATGATCCGGTGCGTCACGAAGCGGTCGCCATTGCCGAAATGGCACGACAGGCAGAGCCTTGCCCGCTCGGAAGGATCGTCGGTGGGGAACAGGCCCGCTTCCAGGTTTCCGGCATGCTTCGCGCCGTCCTCGACGTGCTTGGGCAGCCAGCGCTCGGACGGGCCGTGGCAGGCTTCACATGACACACCATCGTCGAATTTGAAACGATCGCCGCGCTGCGCCTTGGTCACGTTGTGGGCGTGACAATCGAGGCATATCTTGGCCTCGGAGGCATTACCCAGACCGAGGTTGCGCGCGATGCGCGCCGACTGATCGTTGAACAGCACCTTGTACGCGCGCGCATGCTTGTCGACCCGCGACCACGTCACGTACTCATTCTGCAATACGTTGCTGTCCTTGAACGGCTGCACCGAGCCGTGGCAAAGGCTGTTGGCGCAGTTCACGACGCCCATGCTCTTGTCGGTCATCTGGTACGGCAGCGGCGGGTGTCCGGCCGGCGGTGGCGTCGTTGCGGTGGCCGGCGGCGGCGAAGTCTGCGCCATCGCCGGGGCAGCCGGTTGCGCCGCTGGCTGCGCCTGCGCGGAAACATCGATGGCCGCGATTGCGGCGATCAGCGCAAGCGTCGCGATCAGTCGTGGACGCGGACCGCCGTATCGAAGTCCCCATCGGCGGGCGAACGAGATCGCTGTCTTTTCCATGGCGTTCCTCACTGCTTGGTCGGCGGCGGCGCAGCGCTGGGATTGCCGGCAACCGTTTTCGCCGGCAGGAAATCCTGAGAGCGCACGTCGTCGTTCACGGTCCACACGCTGCCGTCGGGCCGCTGGTAGAACCGCTTCATTTCGTCCCAGGTAAAGGGCCGCGAGCCGAGGCGGCCGAACACCGCGATTTGGCCGCCCGTCTCGTCGACGCCGCGGTCGCGGTCGAGTCCCTTGGACAAGGCAAGCGCCGGGCTCGAGGTATTGCGCCAGGCGATGAGCTTGGGCTTGGGCTCGGGCGAGAAGCCGTAAAACTTCGGCTGGCTGTCCGGCGACGTGAGCTGCAGAACCTTCAGTCCGTTCTTGCCGTCGGCCACGTAGCCGAACAGCGACGCGTTGGTCGATCCGACGACGATGTCCTGCGCGTCGTTCAATTTTCCGTCGGCGTTGAATTTCATGACCAGCTTCGGGACCTCCGGACGCTCGACGTCGATGATCGCGAGGCCCTCCGCGCCGGCCGCGACGTAGGCGTACGTTCTTGCGACGTAGATGCGGCGCGCGTCGGCGAGCGGAACGCGCGCGGTGCCGACCTGTCGCGCCTTGGTCGGATCGGTGACGTCGATGGTGGTCACGCCTTCATCGTCGAGCGCGAAAACATAGCGGAACTGCAGCGCGGACGCGCGCGCGCCCTTGAGCGGAACGACCGCGGCCAGCTTCGGCTTCATCGGGTCGTCGAGATCGACGATGACCAGACCCGCATCGGCCGACACATAGGCAAAGTGCCCGCCGAGCATCACGTGCCGCGCGCCGTTCAGGATGTTGTTCTCGTTCCAGGTGATCGCGCGGGTCAGGAAGTTGTTCTGCGGATCGCGGTCGGCGAGCGTGTTGACGTTGACCAGGATCAAACCCTCGACCGAGTCGCTGATCGCGGCGTAGCTGTAGATCGGATGGAACGGCTGCTCGAGATTGGTCACGCGCATCAGCTCGCCCTCGTTGCGCAGCGGGTTGATCGACTGGTTGGTCGGCAGCGCGACGCAGGTCGCGTTCGATGAAGCGATGTGCGTGTCCTGTCCCCACGGCGAGAACGGCGCGGTGATGATCTTCTGCGAGATGCCCTTGTTGGCGATGCTCGCGACATCGTAGACGCGCATTCCGCCGCTGCCCTCCGCGACGTACAGGTACTCGCCGCGGAGCTGCAGGCATCGTGCGGCACCCCGGGTGGCGTGCGTCTGGACGGTCGGCAGCTCCAGGTCGCGCTTCTGGTGCTGCGCGAACCAGTCGGGATACGCGTACTGGTGCAGGTAGCTGCCGATCACCGCCTGCGGCTCTTCCCACTCGGTGACCTGCACCGCGGCAATCTGCTTTTCCTCGCCGATCCACGCGTTGTATCCGATGAAGTTGACGAAGTTGGTTCCCTGCACCATCAGCTGCGCCATGATGGCGTTGTTGTCGTTCTGCTGCGAGATGTGGCAGTCGCTGCAGGTCTTGGTCTCGGTCGTGCGCTCGGTGTGCGGATAGTGCGGCGCGAAGGCCTGCGACGAGAATCCCGACGCGGCGATCGGCGGCTGCTGGATGTAGATGCGCTCTCGATTGATATTGGTCGACGAAAGCACCAGCGCCGAGCTCGAGCGTATGGGCGCGATCTTGCTGCCCTTGACCGGCCCGTGGTGGCCGAGCTGGAACATGTCGTCGCGCGCGACCTGCGGATTGTAGGTCGCGTAGTTGCGTGTCTCGCCACCTTCATAGTGCAAGCGGTCAGTCTTGGCGTTGGCCTGAATCGGCAGGTGGCAGCCGGCGCACGAGGTCGTCCACGACAGGTGACAGGTGTAGCAGGTCATTTTGTCGTCGCCGTGCGCGTACTTCGCTGGGTCGACGCCGGGCCCCCATTGCATCGAATCGCCCGTCGCCATGAGCTTGGCCCGCGCCGCCTTCGGGTTGTAATTTGCGCTGAGAGGATTGATCGTGTCCTTGACCAGCTTCACTTCCCATTCCTTGTCCGGATCGAGCGCGGCGCGCTGGTAAAGCTTGCCTTCGCGCCATTCGAAGCGCTTGCGGCCATCCTGAGTGCGCAACAGCGACATGTCGGTGCCGGAAGGCTGCGACGCGGGACCGCTGGTGAAAAGCGTCGGGTAGCGCGTTGCGGTGCCGTGGCAGTCGGCGCAATCGATCTCGATCGCCGCCGCGACTTCGCCATAGATATGCCCGTTGCCGTGCGAGTCCTGCGCGAAGTGGCAATCCACGCACTGGAAGCCCTTTTCCATGTGGATCGACGTCAGGTGGACCGCCTTCTTGAACTTGTCGGGATCGTCGTCGGCAACCGCCTTGCCGCCCGCGTCAAGCAGCGTTCCATGGCGGTCTCGCTTGAACACCGCGCGGAAATTCCAGCCGTGGCCGTGGTAGTCGGCGAATTGCGTGTCCTTGAGCTTGGGATTGAGCGAGCTCACTTCTTTCAGGAATTCCGGATCGCCCCACTTGCCGCGGATCGATGCCTCTTCCGGATTGCGATCGAGGATCTTGCGGATCTCGGCACTGGTCGGATATTTCTGCTTTTCCGGCCACATGAACGGCGCGTCGGACTCGTAGTCCCACATGATGTAGCCGTAGTAGCTGTTCACGAACACGTTCGGCTGGTGCATGTGGCAGACCATGCACTGCGACGACGGAACCGAGCGGGTGAACGCGTGCTTGATCGGATGGCCCGGCTCGTCGTGGGAGATCGTCGGATCCACGGTGAGCGACTTGCCGGTGTTTCCAGCAGCGGCGAACGGCCCCGAATGCGCCGGATCGCGATCGTTGGCGTAGACCGAGTGGCAGCCCGAGCACCCCGACGAGCGATAGTCGCCCGGCTGCTCGTTGGTGCCGAGGAACCACATGTGCGGATCGTTCAGGCGCGTCTTGGTGATGTTGATCACCGGCACCGCGATGCGCAGCCCCGTGCCCAGGCCGCGGTTGGACTGCTTGATGTCGGGCCGGCCCGGCTCGTCGAGCTTCTGGATCGCGCCGGTGTTGTTCGGCAGGCCGATTTCCGGAAACTGGCTCATGATGACGCGGCCGCCACGCTCGAAGACGCGGAAAACGTCGGCGGCGGGAATCGTCTCCCACGCCGGCAGCGGGAACAGCTTGGCGAGGATCCCCTTCTCGGTCATGAACGGCGTCGGCGGCACCGGGTTGACCATGGTCGCCGGCTCGCCCTTCGCCGTGTACGCCTCGCCGAACACGTAGCGCTTGAACGGCAGAATCCCGTTGTTGTACGAAGCTCCGCCCCACAGCATCGCCGAGGTCGACATCAGGCTGCGCTCGGTCGCCTGGATGATGTTGAGATGGCACGCGCCGCACGCGTCGCGCGCCACGCGGTAATCGCCGGGATTGATGAAGCGCACGAATTCCGGCGCCTCGCGATTGAGCAAGGTGTACGTGCGCTCGGGATTGGCGCTCGACGGGAAATTCCATGCCTTGGGGAAACGCGGCAGAACGTGTGCGCTGTCGGTCGCGGCGCGATAGAGCGCGTCCTTCGGCATGGCGGACTGCGGCTTGACCACCTTCGCGTCGCCGCCGTGGCAATCGGTGCAGCCGAGAATCACGCCGGTGTTGACGTGCATCGTGATGTGATCGGTCGCTGTATGGCAACTGACGCATCCCAGCGATTTGGCGAGTGCGTCCTGCGCCGTCTGCCGCTCCGGCGCGGGAGGCGTCGCCGTGTAGGTGCGCGACACGGACCCGTCGCCGCCGAATCCGACCGCCCACGACGGCGCGGCCATCGCCAGCGCGCAAATCAGCGCCAGAAGCGATCGGACCGGGACGTCGTAGCGTGCGTTCATGGAAAAAGGCCGGGTACGGTCAGTACGTTAGCAGAACGTTGAACAGGATCGAGTATTGCGTCTTGCCACTGTCGGTGTCGTAGAGCTGCCTCAGGCCTTTGCCCGCAACCAGCGCCGCCGCCGACGCATTGAGCACGATATTCTGCGTGAACAGCGGGCGATACTGTACCGCCACCGAGACATCGGTGCCGAGATTGCGGTCGATGCTGCCCTGATTGCGGAGCACCGAGAGCACCGTCGTGTTGGCGAACCAGAGTTGATTGAGGTTGCCGATGACGCGCCATCGCGGCGAGACGTCGAAGTCGGCGCCGATGCCGATCAGCGCCACGCCCGGATTGGTGAAGTTCGATTGTCCCTGATCCTTCGACGAGCGGAGGCTCGCCAGCACGCCGTTGCGGCCCGAGAGCGCGACGCCGCCGCCGCCGATCAGCGGCACCGCCTGGCGAATCCAGAAACTCGTATCGGCGCCGGCGATCTGCGGATTCTCGAGGATCGCGTCGAAGCCGTTTTCCTTGCCGTCGTACGGATTCTTGTCGCCGGTCGCAAAGAGGGCCGTCCCGCGAACGCGGAACCAGTCGAAGTCACGCGAGACCTCGCCCACGCCATAAAACGCGCTGATGTCTGCCGGCTGCTGCGAGAATGGATTGCGATCGTCTTTCCCGATCGCATAGTAGAGCGACGCGGTCGTGTTCCAGCGGCCGACGTGGCCATCGCCCGAGGCGCCGAGATAGGTCACCTCGTACTTGTGTGGCCGCGCGTCGCCGAATATGGCCGGACGTATCTGGAAGCCGTTATTGTCCAGAAACGCGCTGGCGGTTTCGCGGTTTCTGTTGTGGATGACCGTCCCCTGCAGCGTAAATCCCGGGACATAGAAATCCTGGCGGAAGACATTGGCCACGAAGACGTCGTCCTTGCGCAGCGCCTTGCCGATGTCGTTCAAGCCGCTGTTGGTGTCCTTCTCCAGCCTGCGGAAATACGCCAGGTTGTACTGCCATCGATTGCTGTCGCGGGTGCCGAAAAAGCGAACGCCGATCGGCTGATCCTGAAACAGGAATCCGCGGAAGTCCGAAATGAACGGTTGAATTCCAACGCGGATATCGTCGAAGTCGAAATGCTCCGACGCGATGTTGTACTCGTAGTCGACGAACGCTTCCTGGATCGCCGCGAAATTGTCGCTGCGCCGGGTTCCGCTGCGGGGATCGATCTTGAGCGCGCGCACTTCCTCGACCCGGCTGACGTTGTAGTTCAGCACCGGGACGAAACGGAATTCGATTTCCGGCGGCTTGAACGTCGTGTCGCCCTTGAGCAGCGACAGGCTGACGATGAGATTCTGCGCGAACGTGGACTGGCGCCCGCGGCCGAACTGATCGTTCGCCTGCGCGTCCTGCGAGGATTGGGCGCCGATCGGCGTCGGCAGCTTGCGCGCCTCGAACAGCGTGTCGGAGATGACGCCGAGGTTGAAGAACCAATCCTCGCCGAACACCGGGCGGTCCCCCTTGAGCGTGTTCGGGTTGTACGGGTCGAGCACGTGCTGGTTGACGATGCCGAGCTGATCGATCACCCGCCAGCGGTCCGGAACGGGAACGGTATCCCGCGGCAGCAGCGGCGACGGCGGAGGCACCTGGCTGGGGTCGATGGCGGGAATGATGGCTTCCAGCGGCCGGCCCATCGGCCGCTGGAGCAGGATGCGGTCGTCGGGCAGCGCCTCGGGCGACGGAACAGGGGCAGCTTCAGTCTGCGCTTCGGTGGCGGCGCTCGGCGCGCCGCTCTCGCTGCCCGGAAGACCACGCGCGACGCCGGGATTGGAGTCGACCGAAAAGTTCGGATTGGTCCTGCCGACGGCGTAATCGATCCAGCCGCTGCGCCCGTCGGCAAGATGAATGCGGTACCAATTGCCGCGTCTTTGATCGGCCTCCAGCCGCGCACCCTGCTGCAACTGCGCCAGCACCGTCGACCCGGACGCCGGATCGGCGTGCACGTTGACGGTGGCGGCCATTACCTGAATCCCGTATCGGCCGTCGGCCGAGCGAGGCGGCGGAGCCGGCTCGGCGCGCTTCGCGTCGGGCAGAGCGGCTTTCGGCGCCTGCGGGACCTGCGCGACGGCATACACACTTGCCAACAGCGTCACCGACAGCGCAACCGCGCCGATCGCTGCCTGCCATCGGCGGCTAAAGGCCGGCGCAGACATTCTGTTCGGTCGTGCCGTTAAACGGCGCTTGCGGGCAATTCACGTAGCGCAAACGCGTGCCCTCTCCCTGCGGCACCAGCGTGTCGGCGCGAATCGCGGGCGGCGCATGGGCTATTCCGGTATTCAGGATCTTGCCGGCGTTGGCGAGGCCCAGGAACGACACCATATCGTCCTGATCGATGCCGTCGCCCGAAACGCCGATCGCGCCCACCAGCTGATTGCCGCGATAGATCGGCATGCTTCCGGGAAATATCTGAATGCCGTTCTTGAGCCGTGGATCTCCGGTGCAGCTCGTGGGATCGAGCGCCGGCGGCAATCCCGGAACCGGCGCCCCGAGAGAAGCGCGTACCGCGTTATAGATGAGATCCAGCTGCAGGCCGTCGCTGAACGGGCTCCAGTTCGCGTACGGCTTCGACAAAGGACCGTTTGCCGTGCCCTCGATGCCATCGGGAAAGAACGGTCTTGCCAGATTCCCGACCGCGCGATTGCTGTATGCGATTCCATTGGAGAGCGTCGTCGGATCGTTCATGAACGACTTCATCGCCGCGACATACGCCGCGATCGACGATGTCGCTGCCGACGGCGGAAGATAGCTGGCGGGGGGCAGCGCCGAAAGTGCGGCGGCCGCGTTGACGCTGGAAAAGAAGGCGGCGGTACGCGCTTTTTGCACCGCGACGTCGGTCCCGAAGATCGGCGCGTCGGGCGATCGTATGAGGCCGAGGATTACGCCGGCGGTGTCGACGACGGTCACCGACACCTGCGCGGCGGAGCCCAGCGGCACGCGAATCTGCGCTCGCGCCCGGTTGGCGACGTCGAGGCCGCTCTGCAGAATCTGAGTGACCTCGGCCTGGGTCAGCAGTCCGTCGCTGCCGGCGCGAGGCGGAAAACGCGGCACGTTGGCCGCATCGACGAGCACATAGGCGCCGAGCGGCACGAATGCAGCGTCCGTCGACGGCCGATAGCCCGACGCGGGTGTTCCGAATGCGGTGCCGGCGACGATCGGACTTCCGCCGTACCCTGGAACGTTCAGCAATCCGCCATCGGTGGTGGTCACCGGCGGCGCCGAGCCGGGGTTGCTGAGCAGCGATTCCGAATCGACATAACGCAGCGTACGTCCGTCGACGGTGATGCGATCCGCCCGGCGGTCGACCGGTGCGCTGAAGCCGCTGCCGGCGGCAAGCGCAATCAGCTCGTCCAGGTCGACGTCGAAGTCGATGATATTCAGATCCAGCGAATACCGACCGTCCGCAATCACGCCCACGCCTCCGACCACGGTACCGTTCTTGTACAAGGGCAGGCCGCCCGGATCGGCCGAGAGTCCCAGCGGCGCCGGCTTCGGACCGATCGTTCCCGCGGCTGCCGTGCGGTTCAAATCGGAGCAGATCAGCTGGCTGAATTGCACGCCGAAGAGCGGCCCGCCGGGTTGCTGGTTTTCGCGCGGGTTGAAGTGCTCCTGAACGATCTGGCTTGCTGTCCGGCTGGAGAAAGCGTTGCCCTCGGACGAAAGATATGCGCCCGTGATCGCCTTCGAGATGGCCGCGAACTGCGACGGAATGATAGCCACGCCCTCGAGACCGCCCGACGCGCCGCGCTGTCCGTCGATCGTGAACATTGCCGCGGCGCCAGTCATCTGAAAAACGCCGAGCACATTGCCGACCCGATCGACCACGGCGATCGTCGCCTTGGCGTTGCGCGCCTTCGCTTCGGCGACGGCCTGCGCGATGACCTGCTGCACGTCGGCCACCGTCAGTGCATTAGGGCTCGCGCTTTGGCATGCGCCGCTGCACCCGCCTCCGCCGGTACCGCCGCCGCACCCCGCAATCAGAACGGCCGGCAGGACAAGCAACGCGACGATTCGTGCGACCACGCTCGCCGACGCGCGAAAATTCGCCGCGCTCATTGCAGCTTTCGCGTCATCGCTGGAATTGCGGCGGCCGATGCGTCCAGCGCCGCGCTGTCGCGCGCCGTGAACGGAGGATGGTTGGGAAGATGGAATCCGTGACACGCGACGCAAGTCGAAACGACCTTGTTCGGCACCGGCTTGTTCCCCGCGTGGCAGCCGCGGCAATTGACGATGTTGGGAATCGCGATGTCGGCGCTCGAGTGCGACTTTTCGACCGAGTGGCAGTCAGCGCATTTGTTGGTGCGATGCTTGAGATGGTCGAAGCGGGCCTTCGGCATCCAAGAGGACGCAACGTAGACCGGAACGACTCCCCAGGCGATCTCGTTGCCAGATTCCCCTTGAATCACGGCTTTGGTGACCTCGTGACAAACAATGCAAACGCGTGCCGCGTACAGATCTTCGGAAACTTGCTGCGCCTTGGACTTCGCCCACGTCAAGGCGCGCTGTCGTTGTTGTTCTGTGATCACTCCGCCGCCCAGCCGCGGAATGCCGCGCTGGATCTCGCCAAGGTCGACGACATCCACCGGAATATTGTTCAAGGCGATGTTTGCATAGAACTCCTGCATGGTCAACATGACATCGTCGACCGAGCCGTGCGGCACTTGCCGCGTGGTGACCGCGGGCTCGAACTCGAGCGTGTGGCATTCGAGGCACGATTTGTTCATGGAGATCGGCTCGAAGCCCTTGCCGCTGGCATCCGGAACGTGGCAGCTGCGGCACTCGAGCGTCTTGCGTCCCTTCGGTCCGCGAACGCTGGTTTTCAGATGCAGATCGTGCGGAAATTTCAGATGCGACTGCTCGACGAGCCTGGCCTTGTCGGTCTGCGACACACGCACCATGTCGTTGCGGCCCGGCCCCCGCCATAGCGTCAGCTTGAAAGGAGGATGATTGGTCGCGAAGTCCGTTGCATTGGCCAGCGTCGTGTCGGCTTTGAAGCGATGGAGGTCCCCATGGCACGTCGCGCACAATTCCGGATCGCGCCGCACCAGCGCTTCCGCGCCCTTGTGGTCGGCATGGCAATTGGCGCAGCGCGTGCCGCCGAAGAGCTTCGTCTGCAGCGCGACCGTTTCCACGTGTCCGGGCGTCTTGACGTGGCAATCGATGCAGACGTGATCGCGCACGTGCACGAACGGCTGCTCGTGACAGGTGCCGCACTGGCGCCCGAACGCCTGGTGGCCGGCTGAAAGCTGGCCCGGATTCCACGACTGGTCGGGCGTCACCGGCAGCTTCACCGATGCCTGGCGCAGCATTGGAAGCACCGCGTTGAGCACCGGCGCCACCAGGAAGACGAGACCGAAGACGATCGCCAGGATCCACGCCGGACCGCGCTTCGACAGCACCGTTTCCTCGAGCGTGATGCGCGACTTTGCCTTGATCCCCGCGAGATCGTCTGGCAACGGGCGGACCAGCTCGATCGCCAGCGCCAGTTCGGCTCCGGCAGGCGGCGGCTCGACGGTCAGTTCGTACGGACCGAGCGCAATGTGCACGCGTGGCGTCAGCCGCGCTTCGCGCTCGGGGCCGCCGTCGACTGCGAGCTCCGCTTCCGGCGCGTGAATAAAAATGCTCTCGCCCTGGCGGTATATCGCCGCGTGGAAAAGCGCGACGCGCGGGTCGGGCAGATGGATCTCGCATTGCGTCCCGCGGCCGAGGCGGATCATCTCGCCTTCGACCAGTCGCTCCGCACGCATCGGTAATCCTTTGCGGTTGCGGGTGACGCTGATGACCAGGATGCGCATCGGCTACCAGTAAAAAAATACCGACACGATATGGATGGTCAGAACGACCAGCAGCGCGATCGACAGCGGCACGTGGATGTACAGCCAGATGTCCATCCAGGACTTGAGCTGCACGTCGCGGCGCGCGCGCGCCACGAGCTCCTGCTTCTTGAGCAGAACGGCGTAGAGCTGATGGTTGGTCTTCGCCTGCTCACCGGAGAGCTTGCGGCCGATGATCTGCACGCCGTTCGATGCCGCGGTGGTCGGGCAACGCGGATCGCGTCCGCGCATCTGCTGGTACCAGGGGCCGCCGATTCGGGTGCCTTGCGCCGATGCCAGGACCAGGCGGTTGATGGTATCGGGCAGCGACAGCGCAAGCTGGCGCGACTGGCGGTCGAGATCGGCGATGCGGATGAGCAGCATCTGCAGCGTGTCGTCGCCGAGATTGTCGGTCATCACTCGCGGGTACCGCAGGTAGGCGTACACGCCGTAGAAGCCGCTGAAGATGACCACCAGCATCAGCACGTACGCCAGCGTGTGCACGTTCCAGCCGACCTTGAACGCAGCGTGCAGCGTGGCGATGACGATCAGTGTCGTGCCGAGGTAGCAGTGCGCCGAGAGCCAGCCCTGCACCATTCCGGCATTCGACGAGTAGCGGCGCTTGCGGACGCCGAAATACAGCAGCCAGAAAATCAGCAGTGCGCCGACGGTGCCGAGCGTGTATCCGAGCCAGGTGCCGCCGTAGCGGCCGTTCGGCGGGCGATCCCAGAAGTACGCCGCGACCGAGACGACGACCAGCGCCGTCGCGACTTTGAGGTAGCGATAACGCGCATATGCCAGGATCGACTGGTGCGCCAACGAGTACGCTCCCCGGTTCACCGCGGCGTAACGCGCGACGACTCCACGCATGCCCGCGCATCTTGGCGCGGATTCAACGCCTGCCCGCGCCTTGGGACGCGTTCGGTCAGCGTAGAGTTTATAGACCGCGCCGCGTTTTGTAACCCCCGCCGCGCCGCAGAGGCCCCTCTGTCCGCCGCGACGTCCGGCCGGCGTATTTCGCTGCTGCGCCGGTATAATGCGCGCTCCTTCGCGACGCATGCTGCGGCCGCGCACCCTTCGATCGCCAGCCCCACTCTCCGATGCTTCTCTTCTGGTCCATCGCTACCCTGCTGCTTGCGCTGACGCTCGGCATGCTCCTCTGGCCGCTGTTGCGCGCGCGCAACGCCGCCGCCGCGCCCGACGACGACGACGCTGCAATCTCGGTCTACCGGGACCAGAAGCGCGCGCTCGACGCAGAGTGCGCGGCGGGATCGATCAGCGCCGCGGAGCGCGACACCGCGCTCGCCGAGCTCGCGCGGCGGATTTCCGAAGAAGTCCCGGTCGCGGCCGCCGCGCCGTCGCTGGCAGCTGCGGAAACCGCCGCGGCGCGGGTGCCGCGGCGCGCCTGGGCATTGGCCATTGCACTGCTGCTTCTGGTGCCCGCAGCGTCGTTCGCGATCTACCAGCGTCTCGGTACCCCGGTTGCCGCGATCGCGGCCACGGCGATGGGCGGCGGCGCCGGTCATGAGCTTTCGGAGCGGCAGATCGCGGCGATGGTCGACAGCCTCGCTCAGCGACTCAAGCAGCGTCCTGACGACGCGGAGGGCTGGGTGCTGCTCGCGCATTCCTACCAGGCGCTCGAACGCTTTGCCGAGTCGGCTGACGCCTACGCGCACGCCGATACGCTGATGCCCAACAACGCGAGCCTTCTCGCCGACTACGCGGACACGCTGGCGATGGCCCAGGGCCGCCGGCTCGCCGGCGCACCGGCGACGCTGATCCAGCGTGCGCTTGAGATCGAGCCGAAGAACAAGAAGGCCCTGGCGCTGGCCGCGACGGTGGCCCTCGAGGTGCGCGATTTCGATAGCTCGATCGCTTATTGGCGGCGGCTGGCCGCCGAGCTGCCGGACGGATCGGATGAAGCGCGCCAGGTCGCCGACGTCATTGCCGAAGTGGATTCCGCCAAGCGCGAAGGCAAGGGAAGCCGGATCGCGCCATCCAAGCGCGCCGCCACCGAGCCGCCCGCGCCATCCGCGCCATCTGCGCCATCTGCGCCACGCGCCGGCGCGGCGGCGCCGGCAATCGCGGGTCGCGTCGAGCTCAATGCAGCGCTCGCATCCAAGGTGGCGCTTAATGACACCGTGTTCATCTTCGCGCGCGCGTCCGA
>Ga0209839_10000127_pt1 | contig 35542 bp, 33 predicted proteins | sample OrgsoiDNA2013050_FD_185800 | JGI IMG/M metagenome (GOLD analysis project Ga0209839, IMG submission 185800) | Permafrost soil microbial communities from the Arctic, to analyse light accelerated degradation of dissolved organic matter (DOM) -... | ecosystem: Environmental > Terrestrial > Soil >... | reverse complement strand
ACGTAAGCTCAGATCAATGTGACAACTTTGAACAATCCGAACGATGAAAAACAAATCCTAAGATGGCTCTATGAGCGGCTTCATGATTTATTTTAGATACTCTTGATCGTTCAAAGTGTCACATTGATTTGAACCATGCCTTAAATAAAGAAACGATCAGAGGATAACAAAGCATGGCAATGTCGAAACGCTGCATTCCCTATACACCACGGAACCGTGAACTCAAGGATACTGTTTTTGCGCTCATCACCACGGCGGGCGTCCAGTTGCGCGACCAGGAGGCATTCGATCTGGCTGGCGACAATAGCTGGCGGCTGATTCCGGGCGATGTCCCTACGCAGCAGTTGATGGTGACACACGAGCACTACGATCATCACGATGCTGATGAGGATATCAACGTGGTTTTTCCCATCGAGCGCCTGCGCGAGCTAGCTGAGCAGGGAATCATCGGTGGGGTGAGCGATAAGCACCTGGGGTTTATGGGGTATACGCAGAACTTGCGCGACCTCTACGATCGAGCTGCGCCGGAGATGGCGAAGATCATCCTACGCTCAAAGGCGGATGGCGTCGTGCTTACCGCAGGTTGCCCACTCTGTCACAGGGTTGTCGTTGCCATTCAAAGGGAGGTGGAGATGGTCGGCATCCCCACTGTGCTGATTACGGTTGCACCCGAGCAGTCGCAGCAAGCAGGACCACCACGGGCGATCGCGCCGCAGCATTTCAAGCTGGGCAACAGCCTGGGAGGTCCGCACCAGGACGAGCTGCAGCGCCAGGTGCTACGGGACGCTCTAAGACGCTGGAAGACGCGCGAGGAGCCGGGTCGCATCTGGGAGATCAGCTATCCCGCCTACGATAGCAGCACCTGGGCACCGATCGACCTGCAGGAAGGATAATAAAAGGCGCTCCCTTGCTCCTATTCACGAGGTGAAATATGTCGGACATAGAAGCACTACGTCAGACCATAGCAGCAATTATCCCCCTCAACCGCTCACTTAACATCTCTATCACCTCGGTCTCTCCTGATCGTGTGGAACTCATGCAACCTGAAGCGCCCGAACGGCTGAACACGGTTGGAGATGTGCATACAGCGGCTTCCGTGATCTTCACATTGGGAGAAGCCGCTGGGGAGGCGATGGTGATTCACGCTTTTCACCGACTTATAAGAGATGAGGGCGTGGTGCCGTTTGTGGTGAAAACAACGATCAACTATCACCGACCCACACGAGGCAAGCAACGCGGCGTTTGCACCCTTTCCCTGGAGGAACAGAGCCGTGTGTACGACGAAATGGTACACACTGGTCGCGCGCGCTTCACGGTCTCCACCCATATCCTTGAAGAGAGTGGAAAGCTCGTCGCGGGCCTGGAAAGCCTGTGGGGTTTGAGAAAGCCGCGTGCGACAGAGGCACAATGGTTAGAGCATAGTAGCGAGGATTGAGCGTCAATTGTGTGTCAATCACCACGCTGCTACTGTTGATCTTCCTGGCACGATAAAAAGCCAGGAAGATCAAATGCATTATCCTTCAAGAAACGAACGCAGCAGCTGGTTAAACGCATCGGCACGCTCAATATGTGGACAATGACCACTGCCTGCAAACATCTCCAGGTGGCTTTGGGGGGCGCGTCTGGCCTCCTGCGCGTGGGCAACGGGAATCACCGCATCGGCATCTCCCCAGACGACCAGCACCGGAATGTTCAGTCCTGCCAGGGTGTCGCGCAGGTCGATGTGCTGTTGTCCATCAGCGAAAGCGGCATTGGCGGTTGCGACCAGGGCCGCGTGCGCGCCGGGGAGCGTGCGCTGTTGATAGAGCTGTTCCACGAGTGCCTGCTGGATCAGGCCGGATTGCGCGAAGAAGCGCGTGAGTTCGGCCCACAGGTTCTCGCGCGTTGGCTGTGAGCGCATCAGGTCGAGCGCGGTGCGATCAATCTCTGGCCCCAATCCGGCGCTATCGACCAGGGCCAGTCGCTCTATGCGCTGCGGATAGCTTGCGGCGAAGGCAAGCGCCACCGCTCCTCCGAGGGAGTGGCCGACGATGCTCACCCTCTGCCAGTCCGGGCCAAGAGCGTCCAGGAAGCGAGCCAGGAAGGAGGCCAGTGCTGGCACACTGTAGTCCGTGCTCGGTTTGGCGCTGCTGCCTGCGCCGACGAGGTCGAGCGCGCAAATGCGGAACTGTTCGGCCAAAGCGGGCAGGTTTAAGGACCAGGTGGTCAACGAGCCGCCCACGCCATGCACAAAGACCACGCGTGGAGCGTTGACGGGTCCTGCGATCAGGCAATGGGTCGCTATCCCATCAACATCAACGTCCTTCTCCTCGGTCTCTTCAGAGGGCGCGGCCTTCGCCTCCGCAGCGGCACGCTGCACATCCTCACGCCCAATCATGCCGCCGGGTCCCGTCCCGACAATGGTTGTCAGATCAACGCCCAGCTCTTGCGCGAGCCGTCGCGCAGCTGGCGAGGCATTGACGCGTCCACCTGGACTGACCGGTGCTCGCGGGCGCGTTCCGGTGGCCGCCGCTTTAGCCGTTGTGCGCTGCCTGGTCAGCGCCTCGGCTTTCTGTCGCTTGACCTCGGCATCCTCGCGAAGCAGTGCCGCTACCTGCTTATCGGAGAGTTCCTCGCCCGGCGCGGCAATGACGGCAAGCGCGGCCCCGACGGGCGCATCCTCTCCCTCCGGTACCACGAGGGAGCGCAGAACGCCTGTGGCAGGCGCATCCACCTGATTTGTGGCCTTCTCGCTCTCGATCTCTACCAGTGACTCGCCCTGCTGGATAACGTCGCCAGGATGTTTGAGCCATTCGACGATCAGCCCGGTCTTCATCGCCAGTCCCCATTTGGGCATGCTCAAAATAGTTGCCATGCTCCCTCTCCTCTCGAATTTTCTCTTCGTTGTCAGGCTGTGCAGTGTTGATCCTTCACCTTGCGGAGAGGCGAAAAGATAATACTGCACAATGGCGTCGAATTGCTATCCCATAAGTTCCTGAACGGTGGCAACGATGCGTTCGGGGCTGGGGATATAGAACTGTTCAAGCGGCGGGCTGAATGGCACCGGCGTATGTGGCGCTGTAACCATCTTAATAGGCGCATCCAACTCCGTAAACGCTTTGTCGGCGACCAGGGCGGAGATGTCGGTGGCAGCGCTGCAACGCGGGTTATCCTCGTCAACAATCACGAGGCGGTGCGTTTTGGCAACCGAGTTCAGGATGGTTTCCTCGTCCAACGGCGAGAGCGTGCGCGGATCGACGATTTCTGCTGAGATACCCGCCGCCTGCAGCTCCTCGGCTGCCGCGAGCGCTTGATGCACCATGCGCGAGATCGCCACGATCGTAACATCCGTACCCTCGCGCTTGATGTCGGCTTTGCCCAGGGGAATTATATACTCGCCCTCCGGCACCTCACCAGTCATGGCATAGAGCATCTTATTCTCAAAGACTACCACCAGGTCGTCATCGCGGATCGCCGCGGTCAGCAAGCCCTTAGCATCCGCGGGAGTCGAGGGGATGACCGTTTTGATGCCAGGCATGTGTGTAAAAACTGAATAATGACATCCTGAGTGTTGAGCAGCCGCGCCCATGCCCGCGCCGATCATCGTGCGGATAACCAGTGGGCAGCTTGCCTTGCCGCCGAACATATAGCGCAACTTGGCACCCTGGTCGAAGATCTGATCGAAGCAGACGCCGAAGAAGTCGACAAACATCAGTTCTGCGATTGGACGCAGGCCGGTAGCAGCCGCACCGACTGCTGCTCCAATATAGCCTGCCTCGGTAATGGGAGTGTCGAGCACGCGATTGCGCCCGAATTCCTGTACCAATCCCTTAGTGACGCCGAGGACGCCGCCCCAGGAGTCCTCGCTTTCAAAGTTGATGACACCCGCCCCACCAGCGACATCCTCTCCCATTAAAATAATACGCGGGTCGCGGCGCATCTCCAGGCGCATGGCCTCGTTGATCGCCTGCGCATAGGTCAGTTGACGGATTGCGACAGCCATGATGTTCCTCCTTTGGAATTCAGAGCAGCAACAATGCTCAGTTGCCCTGAAAGATAGTCCTTAAAAATTCAGGGCTAGGGATACTTGACATAAACGTCTGTTAATGTTTCTTCGGGTGCTGGCAGCGGTGACGCTTCAGCGAATTGCCAGGCGTCAGCGATACGCTCCTGCACGCGCTGGTTGATCGCATCCAGATCCTGCTCCGTGGCAAGGGTGCGATCAACCATGAATCTTCGCAGTCCCAGGATGGGATCGCGACCGCGATAAAACGCCAGCTCATCTTTGGTACGGTACGTCGTGGTATCACCCTCGAAGTGCCCATAATAGCGATAGGTCTTGCACTCAACCAGGCTGGGGCCTTCGCCGCGCCGGGCGCGTACAATGGCCTCGCCTGCCGCCTCGTAGACCGCGAGCACATCCAGACCATCGACGGTTATTCCCGGCATACCGTAGCCTGCAGCGCGGTCGGCGATGTCGCGGCAGCTCATATGATAGGTAACGGGTGTTGTTTCGGCGTAGCCATTGTTCTCGGCCACAAAGACGACCGGCAGTTTCCAGATGCCAGCGAGGTTGAGCCCCTCGTGAAAGGTTCCCTGGTTCGAGGCACCATCGCCAAAGAAGCAGACAGCGACCTGACCTTTGCCGTTGGCCCTGGCAGTCAGTCCAGCTCCTACGGCAAGCGGGTAGCCACCGCCAACGATGCCATTCGCGCCGAGCATTCCCTTATGGACATCGGCTATGTGCATTGAGCCACCCTTGCCACGGCACGATCCTGCCTCGCGCCCAAGCAGTTCCGCTACCATCTCACGGATATCCACACCTTTGGCAATGCAATGGCCGTGGCCCCGGTGATGGCTGGTAATGAAATCCTCATCGGTCAGATGGGCACAGACGCCAACGGCAACCGCCTCCTCACCGGCATAGAGATGCACGAAACCAGGAATTTTGCCAGCCGCGAATTCCTTGCCAGCTTGCTCTTCAAACTGGCGGATCGTCTCCATCTGCTCGTACAGGCGCAGCAACAGAGACGTGTCCAATGGCTGTATACTGCTCCCGACATTCTGAATGGCCATAGTTGCAAACCCTCCTTCTAGAGACAAAGATAGATCGGTGAAGACATTACCTGAACAACAAACGACATTCTAGCGCTGGAAATGTCCAGCGCGTGCCGCCTCTTCCAACGCGGCAGGAACATTGACGACAAATGGGCCATCGGCACACAGCCGCACCTCTACAACCGAGTTCATAGTCAGTTCTATCTCCCGTTCGCCATCTAAAGCAACGGTTCCCGCACCGGGTCGGAACTGCACGCTAGCATCAACCAGCAAGGAGCGGCTTTCTCTGACCTGTACCCACTTGATGAGGCCAGGGGCGAGGGCAGCCATCACTTCTCGACCTCCATTTCCCAATACGATGTGCATACCTGTATGCTCGTTTGTATCTGCGGTGGTATTGAGGAGCGCGCCGCCAAGCGCAGAGAGGCCGATAGTAGCTGGTGCAACGCGTGAAAGCACTACTTCACGTACTGTTGAAAGGTCCCAGATGGCTCGTGTGCCCACAAAAGGCTGTTCGGAGATGACGACATCCACCAGCGCGCTATCTATTGGCACACCGTTAACCAGAACCTCCAGCCGAGGCGCGCGCTGTAGAGTTCCCTTGCCAACACACCCTCGGGCGACCAGTCCGGCAGCTATGCCCGCCACCGTTCCTTCCAGAAAGGTTGGGAAGACGTTGTTGGTGCCGGTGGAAATCGGGACAAGCGGCACGGTGCCACATCCCTTCGCCACAACGCGGTTGGTGCCATCGCCACCAAGCGTGATGATACAGCCTGCTTCCAACTCAGCAAGCAACTGGGCTGCACGCGTGGAATCGGCGCTGGTACCCAGTACGGGCATCTCCAGGGGGAAAGCTTCGAGTTGTAAAGAGTGTCCGTGCAACTCGCTGAGGGCACGAGGCAAAATGCCGAAATCATGTTCCGGCATATACGCTACGCGGCGAATCCCCACGGCTTCCAGGCCCAGCAACACGCGACGCACTATTGCCGTCTTTTCGTTATTGTCGAAGACCGTTCCATGCGCGACGAGCCGACGAATGTCACGTCCGGATGCAGGATTGGCGATGATGCCCACCAATGGTAGAGACATAAATAGGCTGCTTTTCTGAGACATATGAGGGGCGCGCTACAAACTGCTGTAAGCACGAATTGCGAAAAGAATCTCCAGTGGATGACGCTACTTTTTTCGGAAAGTAAGAGCTGTGTGCATTGATGTTCTGGGTAGTATTAGAACGTATACCACAAGATAGCTGAATTGTCCAGTGTACTGGTTGCCGCTTTGACCTGGTTGTGCGATACTGTGAGATGACTCGATGCTAAAGACCTCCTGAAATTTTGCGGTGTTTTTGACTTCCAATATATTTCAAGAGGTCTTTTTTGTCTTTATACGAAATTTTCGGGATAACTCATGCACCTGTCAAGGGATTTCTATGGATGATAAGCGCATACACGCGGCATTGCGCGCGGCCAGCGACACACACCATCTTCTTGTCGGCACTGGCGTACTCAACAATATGGGCGACGTGCTGGAACAGGCATTTGGTCGGCAGTCAGTAATTGTTGTGGCGGATGACAATACCTACGCAGTTGCAGGGAAAGCCGTCGGTGAACGCTTGAGATCAGCCGGATGGAGAGTTGAAGAGCCTGTTGTGTTCCCAGGCACACCCACCCTGTACGCCGACTTCGAGAATGTAGTGACATTGGAGGAGAAACTGCGCGCAACGAGCGCGCTGCCCGTCGTTGTTGGATCGGGCACGCTGAATGATATCACCAAACTCGCCGCGCACCGTGCCGGGCGGCAGTACATGTGCGTCAGTACCGCTGCCTCGATGGATGGTTATACGGCGTTCGGCGCGGCGATTACCAGAGACGGCTTTAAGCAAACGATGACGTGTCCCGCGCCACTCGCTGTTGTGGCCGATCTAGACGTACTGGTGAGCGCACCTGCGCAGATGAACTCAGCGGGCTATGGCGACCTGTTAGGAAAGGTAACAGCGGGTGCCGATTGGATCCTCGCCGACGCGCTGGAGATCGAACCGATTGAGAAGAATGTCTGGTCGCTGGTGCAGGATGCGTTGCGCGACTGGACAGGCAGGCCGCAGGCAGTACACACGGGCGACAGGCAGGCTATTGAGAACCTGTTTGAAGGATTAATTTTGTCCGGGATCGCCATGCAGATGTACCACTCATCGCGCACGGCCTCGGGCAGCGAGCATCAATTTAGCCATCTGTGGGAGATGCAGGCGTTGGCCCACGATGCCGCGCCAGTGCCGCACGGCTTCAAGGTCGGCGTCGGCTCGATCGCCATAGCGGCGCTGTATGAACTGATGCTCGCCCGTGACCTGACCCGGCTGGATAGTGACGCGCTCTGCCGCGCCTGGCCTTCGCGTGAAGAAGTCGAGCGCTCAGTGCAACAGAGGCATAATGATCCGAAATTGGCCGAAAATGCGGTCCAGCAGAGCCTTGCCAAATACATTCCTCCCGAGCAACTACGGCAGCGGTTGCTACGTATCCAGGAACGCTGGCCGATCATCCGAGAGCGTCTGGAGCGTCAGTTGATGACGGCAGAGCACATCCGCGCTCTCTTGCGTGACGCGGGCTGCCCAACGGAACCGACAGAGGTTGGCATCAGCGCAGCGCAGTTGCGGGAGACCTACACGCTGGCGCGCACCATCCGTTCCCGCTATACCGTACTTGATCTGGCATACGAAGCGGGCATCCTGGACGCGTGCGTCGATGAACTCTTCACCCCAGGTGGCTATTGGGCAGCAAGGTAGCCATCATTACATCTGTAAAAATATATGGCCCCAGTTAGAACCAACGGTGAAACTGAGCTGGTTATTTTGAACCTGCGGCTGCCACGTTGCTCCGCCGGCAAAGTCGCTGAGCAGATCGGTCCATAGCCCATTTTGTGGAAAGCGCACGTTCACAGGCTGGTCGTCGGCGGAAAAGTTGAGCACAATAACAAAGACCTGCTGCTGGTTCGTCCCAGAATCTATCCCTGAACGCTGATAGATCATGACTTGCCGGGTACAATCCAGGCCCAGTCCATTAGAATCGAACTGTGTTTGCCACTCTGCCCAGAAGTTCGGATTAAACGCACCGCTACGCAAGACCTCATAGTGTGTTCGTAATGAGGCCAACTTTGTGTATAACAGGAGCAGCTTTTCGCCAATGACATCGTTAGCGTACTTCCATTGCAGAGGGCGCGGCACCACGCGCCTGCCAGTGTTTTGATCATCTTCAGGAATCCAATGATCCTCGCCAAATTCCTGCCCATTTTGTATCAAAGGAACGGCTGTACTCGTATAGAGCGCGATGACATACGGCTGGATGCGATACCAGCGCAACGAGCCGAGATTTTCACGCGCACCGGCCTGCCACGCGATATGCGAATGATCGTGGTTGCTCAAATAGGCTGTCGGAAGCTTGCCAGGAATGGTCAGATAGCGTTTATTGTTCAGCGCGTTGACAAGTTGCGGGGCGACCTGACCGGACAAGAGGGATGCAAACGCCTGCTCGTACAATTCATTATCCCAGTAGCTAGTAGCCGCAGTTGTGTTTACTACAGAAGGAGCATTCGGCGCAATATGTTCAAGCGTCAGCGTAAAATTCTGTATCTGTTGCTGTGCCAGATAGTTCTGAATATCCGTCAGCAGATCAGGTAAGCCCTGGAGATCGCCGACAATATAGTAATTAATGCTATTATCAAAACGAATACCATCGATGCCAAAGGTGTCTATCCAGTAGAGGCATACGTCACGGATAAGCTCTTGCGTGCAGGTGTTATAGAAATCCAGATCCTGTAATCCTGGGAAAGCTCCGCCGAAATTCTGCGCGGTATAGGGACAATTGTGTGGATCGCGATAGAACTGTTGATAAGGAAAATCCACGCTGACATGATTATAGACGCCATCCATAAGCACATGAATGCCGCGATCATGGCAGGCGGAGATAAGGTTTTTGAGGCGCGAGATCTTTTCTGCCTGCGCTGCCAACTCAGAAAGATCGGTCGTGTAGCGATACTCGACGGCAAAATACTGAAATGGTTCATAGCCCCAATCAAAGTCCCGATTCTTCCAGGCAGTCCAGGGCATAAAGAGGATGGTGTTGAAGCCAAGCGCAACGAGGGCGTCTAACTTATCGACGACGGCATCGAGTGGGGCGCGGGCCAGACGATATTCACTGGCGAAATCATCAACATTCATCTCATAGACAATCAGATCCTGCAAAGGCTTGCGCCCGGTTGCTAAGGGTCTGACGATGTTGGCGGCGGGTCGGCTGCCACCAACGACTACGGCGGCGTTCTGATTATCCGTTCCACTATAACGACAACAGGGATCTGAGACGATGCGATTTGAATTATCGTTAAACACAACATAGTACTTATATTGGTAATAATCGGTCGGCAGTGGTTGTTGCGTTGTGAACTGCCAGAGCGTCCCTTCAGGGATAGTACTGGATTGGAGTGCATACCCATTGGTGAAATCCCAATCACTCCCACCCTGCACATGCTGGAAATCGCCCGCGACACGGATAGAGGCTATTTCAGGGTCAACGCCGACGGGAAAGAAGAGCTTAAAGCAGACCCTGCCACCGTTTTCGTCGCCATCTATCTGCCACGCGCCAATCTGGTTATCTATGAAAAAGTTCGCCATAAAGTAGTACGCCCTCTCTTCACAGGGATAGCCGTTTCAATTGAAGCTCCCCCGTAGCCTTCAAATGCTCTTCTGTACGCAATGCTTATGCCGAAGATGAGTCCTTCTTTGTGGAAGAAACAATGTCCGGCACAGGATGTTTCGGCATGAATGCGCGCTTATATGCCAATCGGATGCGGATAGATATCGCCCACCTCGAAATCTTCGTAGCAGCGCCCGCTCCATCCTTGTTTTATGCTCATGGTATCCATCCTCGCTTTCTAACACTTCGCGGTCTACAAATAGCATACCTCTATCGTACCTCTTTGTCTACCTTCAGGCCGTTCTCGATCATGAAGGTAAACATCTTAGCAACCTGTTGCGGAGTGTATTGACCGCCCTGGTGATACCACTGGGAGAGCCAGTTGCTCATACCCAGCAGGCCATAGGTGGCGATCTTTGGATCAACGGCGCTCGTAAAGGTGCCGCTGGCGATGCCTTCCAGGATGATCTGTTCGAAGTAGCGCTCGTAGGCTTTCTGGCGCAGCCTGATCTCTTTCGCAAAGGGCCCCGTTAAATGCACCCACTCGCGGTAAAACACGATCATCGCGGGCGAGCGATCGGTGGCTACGATGACGTGATGTTCGATGGCACGTTGCAGCTTCTCCTGCACGGAGAGATTGGACGAGACGATGCGGCGCAGCGGCTCTTCGCTTGCGCTCAAGACGGTGAGGTAGACCAGGCGCAGAATCTCCTCTTTGTTTTTGATATGGTAGTAGAGCGCGCCCTGGCTGACGCCCAGGGCTTCGGCGACATCATCGAGGCTGGTGGCACCGAAGCCTTTGTGCGCAAAGAGTTCGGTCGCCCTTTCCACGATCTCCTGCTGCGTCAGGCGTACGCGTTTGCCATTCTCCTGCTTTTCGCGCTGTCTGCGGATTGTACGCCGAGTTGCCTGCTCCATACAAAAATTCACTCGTCCTCATAGAATAGCCCCATACGGTAATTTTAGGTTTCGCGATAATTAAACACACTTAGGGCATTTAACGCAAATTAACCCACACGGTCTTGATCTGGGTGTATGCATCCAGCACGGCGTGGCCCATCTCGCGACCGTAGCCGCTCTGTTTGTAGCCGCCGAAGGGGGCAGCTGCGTCGAACTGGTTATAGGTGTTCACCCAGATGACACCGGCCTTCAAGGCGGCGGCCATCTTATGCGCCTTTTTGATATCGCTGGTCCAGACACCGGCAGCAAGGCCATAAATCGAGGCGTTCGCGCGCGCCGCAACCTCCTCCACGTCGTCGAATGGAAGGGCCACCACCACTGGGCCAAAGATCTCTTCACGGGCGATGGTCATGTCATCGCGCACCTGGTCGAAAATGGTTGGGCGTAGGAAGTAGCCCGCTGCCAGCTCGCCGTCGGGGCGAGTGCCACCGGCTCGCAGCGTGGCACCTTCGCGTTTGCCGCTCTCGACATAGCCCGTCACACGCTCCAACTGCTCCTGCGAGACAAGCGGACCGAGTTCCGTGGCGGGATCGACGCCCTGACCCACTTTCATCTTATTAGCAGCATCGCTGAGTCCACTGAGCACCTGGTCGTACACAGACGAGTGTACAAACAGGCGGCTACCGGCGGTACAGACCTCGCCTTGATTGAAGTAGATCGCGTTGAGCGCGCCGCGTACCGCGAATTTGAGGTCGGCATCTGGAAAGATGATGTTGGGCGATTTTCCGCCCAGTTCCAGGGTGACTTTCTTCAGATTGCCCGCGCAGACCTGAGCAATCTTCTTGCCAACCTCCGTAGAGCCGGTGAAGGCGATCTTGTCCACATCAGGATGCGCGACCAGGGAAGCACCAGCCGTTTCGCCGAAGCCCGGCACGACGTTGACCACGCCATCGGGGAAGCCAGCTTCGCAGATCAGTTCGCCAAGGCGCAAGGCCGTGAGGGGCGTCTGTTCCGCTGGCTTGAGGATCGCTGTATTGCCGCAGGCCAGAGCGGGTGCCAGCTTCCAGGACGCCATCTGCAGCGGGAAGTTCCAGGGGATGATCTGCCCAACGACGCCGACCGGTTCACGTAGAGTGTAGGTAAACATATTGGGAACGGAGACGGGAATGGTCTCGCCCTCTATCTTGGTCGCCCAGCCCGCGAAGTAGCGGAAATGGTCGGCGGTCAGCGGGACATCGCCGCCACGCGCATACTTGATCGGTTTGCCGTTGTCCAGCGTCTCCAGCAGCGCCAGCTCTTCGGCGTTCTGCTCGATCAGGTCCGCCAATTTGAGTAGCAGGCGGCCACGCTGCGAGGCTGTCATTTTAGGCCAGGGGCCGCTCTCGAAGGCTTTGCGAGCAGCGGCTACCGCCCGGTTGATGTCTTCGCTGGCACCTGCGGCGACGCGGGCCAACACCTCGCCGGTCGAGGGATTGATCGTTTCGAACGTCTCTCCACTGATAGCCTCGACCCATTGGCCGCCGATGAGCATTTTGATTGGCTGGCGCTGTAAGAAGGCGCTCTGCACAGCGTCTCTCGTGTTGGTCGTCATAAGATATGACTCCATTTCTAACTATCGTCGCGTGCATGACACATAGATCTAGCGGGCCTTGAACTCGGGCTTGCGCTTCTCATTGTAGGCCGCGATACCCTCTTTGGCGTCTTCGCTCTGGAACAGGAACTGCTGCAGCTCGCGCTCGATCGCCAGGCTCTCGGAGAACGCGACCTCCGCGCCGGATTGTACGGCGCGCTTGATACGTCCGACCGCCCTGGATGCCTTGTTGGGCGGACAGAAGGACTTCGCATAGCTCATAACCTGGTCCCAGTAGTTCTCCGACTCGTAGACATAGTTGATCAGGCCAAGCTCCTGCGCCTCTTCGAAGCTGAGCAGTTTGCCCTCGGTCATCAGCTCGATGGCCTTGTTCTTGGGCAGCGCGCGTGCCATGCGCTGGGTACCACCGGTACCAGGCAGCACGCCGAGCGTTACCTCGGGAAGTCCAACCTTACCAGCGCCGCGCCGCGCAATACGAATATCACAGGCCAGCGCAATCTCCAGGCCACCGCCGACCGTGTGCCCATTGAGCGCCGCTATCACCAGCTTGGGCGTCTGCTCCAGGCGCGTCAGCGTCTCATTGGCATGCAGGCAAAAATAGTACTTGAAGGTCGGAGTCACAGCATTGAGCATGCTGATCTCCGCACCGGCACTGAAGAACTTCTCGCCGGAGCCACGCAGCAGCAGCACGTGGACATTCTCGTCAAAACGCGCCTGCAGAATAGCCGCGTCGAGCTGACTCATCATCTCATAGCTATACGTGTTGGCAGGTGGATTGGTAAGCTCGATAATGGCAATGCCATCGCTGACGGTATAGTTTACCAGGGTGCGTTCTGTCGTCGTAGTCATAATGAACAAGATCCTTTCACGGCTCAATACAGCGACGCGTCGATACGTCGGCTTCTACACTTTATTAAAACGCCTCGTGCTTCTTCCCTTCTTTCAAAAGCACCTCGTCGTCTTTGACGTACTCGAAGGGAGTATGACAGGCATTACAATAGTACTGGACGGTCAGCAGTTGCTGGCCGAAGAGCGAAAAAAACGTGGTTTCGGGAGAGTTGCAATAGGGACAATGCACTACCAGCGACTCCTGCTCTCGCGCTTCGTTCATGATGCCTCCGCCCGCAAGCGCTTCCCCACGACATCCCAGCGCGACCAGGGCAGCGGTTCCGTTGGTTGCCAGCGCTTTGTCGCCGCGTCGAAGGCGACGGGGACAGGAATCTCCAGACTATTGAGGGTTGGCATTATCTTGTCCAGGTAACGGCTGCGCAATTCAGCGGGGGTGGCAGCGATGACGCCATCCTGGTACAACTGCTGCATAGCGGGATCATCGTCTGGACCAAACCAGCAGAGCGTCTCATCCCACAGGCGATTGAGGGAAGAGACCAGGACAGCGCGGACCGCTCCACCTACTTTCGCCAGACGCCGGACCCAACCTTCGCCGTGGATGGCGTGGACGCGCTCCTCCTGCACGATCTTACGGGAACGCAGGCGCAGCGGCTCATAGCTAGAGTCCTGAGCAGCCTCGAAGAAGGTCGTCAGTGCATTATCCACCAAAAAGTTCGTCGCCACAAAATCGGACCAGCCCTGGAAGTCATGATCGAGAAAGGTGAGGTGATAATGCAGAGTACGCGTCATCGGCTCGATCTGCTGCGGCTCCTGCTCGGCCTGGGTGAAGTCTCCAAGTAGCGGATAGAGCGTACGCGCGTGCCCTAGCTCGTCCTGCGTCATCGCCGCGGCGGCCACCGCCGCTTCCAGGGCCGGAGCGCCGTTGCTCCAATAGGCGTAGCGGCGTCCAATCGCCTGCTTGTTGTCCGCGAGCGACGAGAGCACGGCAAACAACGCCGCATTGTCTACACGTGTACTGGTCATATGCTTTATCCTTTATATTGTGTATAATCTCGCACGGCGCTACGATGCGATCACGGTAACGATGGTCTCACGCGGCACGATGACCATCTCGATCCAGTTAAACTCGTCGAAGATGCTGCGCGCGTAGACCTTTGCCAGCTCGACATCATCGGCCATCACGTTGCCAACTTCATACAACGGCTCGTCATACGTCTTGCGCGCATAGACCAGCCAGACCGTGCTTTCGTTCAATGCCTCGCAGCGCTGTGGCGTTGGAGGTGATGAAGTTGCTGTATTGCTCATGCGGATATCCCCCAGGTGCGCATAATCTCGATGCCATCCTCACTCAAGCGATCTTTGGTCCAGACGGGGGACCACACGATCTCGATGTGGACCTCCTGCACGCCGGGCTCCTTGAGCAGACGGGCGCGAATATCATCCATAATAAACTCCATCGCGGGACAGCCCATCGCCGTGAAGGTGAGCTTGATATCGACAACGCCGTGCTGTTCCTGCATCGCGACGATCAGGCCCATATCCACCACGCTGATAGGGATCTCGGGATCGGTAACGTCGCGCAGGGCGTCCCACAAGGCCGGACAGGTGGTAGCGCCGGGCTGCTCAATTGAAGGATATGCCGTCGTCATACGCCCTGCTCCAATAAGTATAACATCTCACGCTTGCCACGCTGAATCATTGCTACAAACTGCTCGTTAGCTGGTCCGCGTGCTTTCCAGCGCTTCATCACGTCCTGCCAGGTGCATGCCTCGCCCCAGCGCCTGTTTTCGGCATCGAAGTGCGCCGGGAACGGATCTTCGACGATATACTTTTGCTGCGCCTCATCGAAGTGCGCGGGTACCTTCAAATGCAATTCGTCGCACAGGGGAAGCGCCGTCGACATCCAGATCTGACGGAGTTCGTCGTTGCTGCGCCCCTTGAAGCCATAGTCAAGCTGCTCGCCGTGCTTCTTGAGATTGTCCGGCAGGCCAAACCACTCCACCGTCAGCAGGAACATCCAGTCGACCGCCCTTTGCAACTCCTCGTGGCCCTCCGGCGTCTGATTGATCTTGCGCATATTCTGCTCGCCGTGGCGCAGATGGAAGGTCTCCTCTTTATCGACCTTCACCAGGGCGCGCTTCCAGGGGCCAAAGGTCGTGCTGCGATAGATGTCGCCGAGCAGCGTATAGCCCGCCCGATCATAAAAGGCATTGGCGACGACCAGCTCCGTCCAGCTTGTGAGGGGCACATCGAATGCATAGGGATATTTGAAATCGCGTGGGTCGCGCTCGAAGATCAGCTTCTCCGTATCGACGCCCAGGTCGCGCATGAGGCGGAAGGCAATATGCGCGTGGCTCAACTCATCCTGAATGATCGACATCGCCGAACCGAAGGCATTGAGCGAGGGCGCGTGAATAGCCGCGTTGTAGTAAGCGGGCGCGCTAATCAACTCCGTATCGGCTGAAACGGTCAGGATGCGTTTGATGCCCTCCAGATAGACGGGACTCATATGCTCCAGCCTCTCGACCAGTTGCTTCTTGCGCAGACGTTCGAGCACAGCCTCTTCACTCTGTAAGGTGTTGACGGTAGGAGAAATCATGAGGGGTAAAACTCCTTGCTTGACTGAACCATCCTCCTACAGGATACGGTCCTGCGAGGGTAAAGCTTCTTTTCTTATGCAGGCTTTTTACATTTTTGAATACATGACAGAATTATAACCAAAGAATTTGTGGAAATCAAGTGCTGTATACAGAAACATTTTTGAGCATGTGATAGAATATATCCAGTTGTATTGTCACTGCTCTATATGCATTCGCACCAGGGAGGGACCGTCTTATGGCTTATACAATGGCGGCACCAGAACTCTTCCGCACTCCGCTCGATCTGCCTGCGATGCCGTACGATCACCTGTTACGCTTCGCTGCCGAGCGCACACCCGACAGCACAGCGATCATCTACGCCGATCTGCGCCTGACCTATCGGCAAGTCATCTCGATGGTCAATAGTCTCGCCAACGGACTACATAGCATCGGTCTGGGTCGTGGCGATCGCATCTGCCTCTTCACGCCCAATCGTCCCGAATATCCACTGATGCTCAATGCCGCCGCCACGATCGGCGCAGTCGTCACACCAATGAATCCAGCGTACAAAGAGCGCGAAATCGTCTACCAGCTCACCAACTCTGAAGCGAAGGCCATTCTGGTCTACCGCGACCTCGTGCCTCTGCTACAAAACATCCTGCAAGCGAACGCGCTACCTCACCTCAAACACATCATCGTCAGCGGCACGGCGGCTGGCGAGGAGGTGGAAGGCATGCTCTCATTCGCCCGGCTGCTGCGCGAGGGATCGCTAACGCGTCCAGCACCGGTAGAGATCGAAGCCGATGAGCTGTTCGTGCTGCCCTACTCGTCTGGCACAACGGGACTGCCCAAGGGGGTTATGCTCAGTCACCGCAACCTGGTCTCCAACCACCTGCAGTTTGTCACGGCAGCGGGCATCAACTCCTCGGACACCACTCTCATCTTCCTGCCACTCTATCACATTTACGGAGTCCTGCTGACCGGATCTTTTCTAGCAGCGGGCGCAACGCAGGTTCTCTTAGAGCGCTTCGATCCCACCCGCGTCCTCGATCTATGTGAGCAACATAATGTGACGTGGTTTTTCGCCGTGCCGCCCGTCATCCTGGTACTGGCTAATACACCTGATCTCAGCAAGATGAAGACGGTCAAATACCTGATGAATGCCGCCGCGCCGCTGCCGCTCGATCCAGCACGCAAGCTGCACGAAAGGACCGGAATTACCATCGTCCAGGGATACGGACTTACCGAATCCTCGCCCGATACCCACTTATCACCGCTAGAACCGATGCGACTGGACAACGTAGGTCTGCTGGTCAGCAATACCGAACATAAAATCATGGATATCGAGACCGGCACGCACGAACTAGCGCCAGGAGAAGATGGCGAGGTGGTCGTCCGTGGACCACAGATCATGCAGGGCTACTGGAAGGCACCTGAAGAGACTGCGCGCGTCCTGCGTGATGGCTGGCTGTACACCGGCGATATCGGGCATTTAGATACTCAGGGCTACCTCTACATCGTCGATCGCAAGAAAGAGATGATCAAGTACAAAGCCTTCAGCGTCGCGCCAGCCGAGCTTGAAATACTGCTGTTGGAGCATCCAGCGGTACAGGATGCCGCCGTCATTGGCGTGGTCGACGACGAGGCGGGCGAAGTGCCCAAAGGTTTTGTGGTCCTACGTCCGGGACAGCAAGCGACAGCAGATGACCTTATGGCGTTCGTGAACAAGAAGGTAGCAGCCTATAAACAAATTCGCTACATCGAGTTCATCGATGCCATTCCCAAAGTACCATCCGGCAAGATTCTCCGCCGCGTGCTGCTGGAACTTGAGCGCTCGCGCAAGGCACAGGGCGGCGCATAATACGCAAAGTAGCCTTTGATACCTGCGGGCCAAAGGTAATAGAAGAGTCGTTCCCTGTACGAAGCCCAAAAAGCAAGGAGGTTACTGGACTGCTAGCATTTTTGGAACTATAATATCAGCACTACAATGCTGTTCATCTACATGCTACAGAGGTTTTCTGCTGGTGAGAAGCCTCGATAGTGTGAACGGCACACCTGCTTATGGGCGACGAAAAGGTATACCTACCAGGTATCTAGAAAAAACATATGCATATGGAGCCAGGACAAGCGGAAAAACGTGAACATATCCCTGGGCGTGGATCGGTGGGAGTGGCGCTTCTCAACGCCGCCAGCTTGCGTATCCGGTATGCAAATCCATATATACTCGCGTTGCTGGAAGAGCCTGAGCGTATGCAAGACGTTGTGGGACACAACGTCAACGAACTGCTACCAGCGGAGATACGCGACCTGGCGCTGCCGCTTTTTGAGTATGTCGCGCAGAGCGGTCAGCCCGTTCACTATGCAGAGGTTCCATATGAAGGGAGCCTGGAGACGCGAGGTCGGACCTACTGGCGCATCTCTATCGAACGTTCGGACGCTGCACAACCAACAGCATTCAGTGGCGCAGATCAGCAGTTCGAATTGCTCGTCATCGTTGAAGATATCACTGACACCGTGCGTTCGCGCCTGCACCTGCAGGCCACGCACTCCATCACCTCGGCCATTGCCGGTCCCACCGCCTTACCACTTGTCCTGGATCGTATTCTGCAAGCGCTACAGGAGCTGGTTGGAGCCAACCGCTGCGCCGTCTTGCTCATCGATACCCATGAAGCGCAGGGTGCTGACTATAAAGCCCGTCGCGCTCCCGAGGGCCGTCGCGTCACCATAGCCGCGCAGAAGGGAATTCATCCGCGCTCGCTGGGCTGGCACCCATTTATCAGCAAGAAGATCTTACTCAGTCAGACGTTACGCGAGGGGGACAGATGCGTTATCTCCGATACAAACACCATTCCGCAGATCGACCTGCCGCTGCTCATTGATGAGGACAGGGCGCGGCGTCCCGGATCGGTGCTCAGCGTGCCCATCTTCGAACCCTATTCCATGTCTGACGAGAGCGATGCGCGGGCAGGCGGTGCATCATCTCCTGGCAATACCTTGCTTGGCGCGCTCGAAGTCTATCATCGGCGACCGCGTGGCTTTCCCGCCGAAGAGGTTGAATTGCTGCAGCGCTTCGCCCGCCAGGCAGGATTGGCGATTCAAAACGCGCGCCTCTTCCGTAGCATCGATCAACTGGCGCGCTCGGCGAACCGCAATGCGCGACAAAAAGAGATGATGATGCAGGCCATGCCTGACGCTGTGGTGATCTTCGATCCGCGCTGGCGCATCGCCGACAGCAACTCAGCCGCCCGCAAACTCTTTGGCTGGTCGGGGGATGTGATTGGCTTGACCATCAAGCAAGGGATGACGAGAAGCCGAGCAACGTTTCCACCAGAGATGCTGGACGTGCCTGATCTCATCGCGGAACTTGAGCACCGGGCACTGACAGGACTGGTCGACGAGATCAAGATCACGACAGCAGACGGTCAGCCCTATACCCTGCGCAGCTCGTACACGCCTGTACGCGACGAAGAGGGGGACATCCTTGCCTTTATCATTATCTTCCATGATGTGACGGAGCCAGCCGAGGCCCGCGAACGCATTGAAGCAGAGGTTATCACGCGCACGGCGGAACTGGCACAGCGCAACGAGGCGCTCCAGGAGGCCAAGGCGTCGCAGGAACTGCTCCTGGAACGGCTACCATCGGGCGTTATCCAGGTAGCGGAACATGACCACACGATTCAGATGATCAACAGCCGGGCGGTACAGATCTTCCAGAGTATGGGACTCCTGCTCGAGCCATTTCTTGATGCCGACGAGGTGGCAAAGCAGACCATCGGGACGGACGGAGAGACCTTGCTGCGTCAACTGACCGTCTATGGCTCAAGCGGGACCGCAGTGCCATTCGAAGAGCAACCGTTCTATAAAGCGCTCCGCGCAGGCGAGGCAAGCGAGGCGGAGCTGCATAGCACAAAGCTCGATGGACGCCCGATCTACCTGCTCGCGAACTCCGCGCCGCTGCGCGCACCTGATGGCAACATAACCAGCGCGATCCTGGTGCTACACGAGATCAGCCGCATGAAGGCGCTCGAGCGCGCGCGTGAAGATTTCTTCACGACGATGGCACACGAGCTTAAAACACCCCTGGCGAATATCCGCGCGCACCTGAGTGCACTGCTCGCCGACGATATGCAGTGGTCGGGCGAGGCAAGACACGAGATGCTGGAGACTGCCGACGAGCAGGTCGAACGCCTGGTAGGGATGGTGAACAGCTTCCTCGATGCGTCACGCGTTGAGGCTGGTGCATTGCGCCTGGAGCTTGAGGCAATCCTGCTACCGGAGCTGATGGAAGACCTGCAAGAGCGCATGGAAGCACTTACTGCCACATCGGGACGGCAGCTCCAGATCGTCATACCGGAACAGCTGCCCGCACTCAAGGGAGATTATGAACTCATCATCAGCGTCCTGACCAACCTGCTCAGCAACGCGTTCCGTTACGCGCCCGAAGGCGATATCGTACTGCTGGAAGCCCAGCCGATCTACTGCGCAGAGGGAGAGCAGCCGACCGAGGTGATCTTGAGCGTCACCGATAGAGGACCAGGGATGAGCAAGGAGCAACAACTGGAACTCTTTACGCGTTTCAGTACGTTCGCGGCAATGAGCCGACCGGGCAGAGAGCAGCCAGGACAGCCGACACCCGAGCGAAGACGCGGGGCCGCCCGCTGGAGTCCGGCAACGGGCCTGGGCCTCTACATCAGTCGAGGGATCATTGAGGCACACAGCAGCACACTGACGCTGAAGAGCAGCCCTGGACAGGGGGCGATCTTCGCCTTCACGCTCCCGGTATTCGCGGGGAAGCGAGAGGGCGAAGAGATCGCGCCGTAAAGCGAGCGAGAGGATAGCACATGTCCACAGATAAAAAAGTACGAATCCTTTGTGTCGAGGATGATCCGCAGATGCGCGCATTCTTGCTGGCACAGTTGAAGGCGCGTGGCTTTCAGACGCAGGCGGTGCGCGATGGAGCCCAGGCGATCGACCTGGCGGCGATCTTTCAACCGCAGTTGGTTTTACTCGACCTTTCGCTGCCTTCGCTCGATGGCCTCTCGTTTCTGCGTCGTTTGCGCGAATGGAGCAGCGCGCCGGTCATCGTCCTCTCGGCGCACGACGAGGAGCCGGTCAAGATCAGGGCGCTGGACCTGGGGGCCGATGACTACCTTACCAAGCCGTTCAGCCTGAATGAGCTGCTGGCACGCGTGCGCGTGGCGCTGCGCCGGGCAGAAGAAACAGCGCGCCTCCGCAGCAGCATCACAGGTAGCGATGGACAGCGCTCGGGCTACCGCAGTGGGGGCGAGAACGGACTACTGGTCGATTTCGCCCACCGGACCGTGCGCAGTGGCGGGCAGGAGGTCCACCTGACACCCACCGAGTACGACCTGCTCAGCGAACTCACCCGTAACGCGGGCAAAGTGTTAACGCATCGGGAACTCTTGCAGCGCGTCTGGGGACCCGACTATAGCGGCGAGAACACGTACCTGCGAACCTTTGTGCGCCACCTGCGCCGTAAGCTTGAACCGGACCCCTCGCAGCCACGTTTTCTACTCAATGAACTGGGCGTCGGCTATTTCGTTCCACCACCCGACGCGGACAACCTCTAAAAAATACACACAGTAAAGCATGGTGAAACATCCAAACGGCGAAAATTTCACAGTATTTTCACAGAGTGCTCTGGAAATTCACGTCATAATCACCAGTAATCAGGTATGCTGTGTAAAGAGATAAAGGTCTATCCTCTCAACGTCGTACCGGCGGCACCTGGACTACCCAGGCTAGAGGGTAACACAGAGCGGAAGCAGGATGTCATTGAACTACGAAAACGACACTGCGAACACCACGTCGGTCAACGGCACTATGAGTTTGTTGCAGGCGCAAGCGAGCATGCGTGACGGAAACGTAAGCGCGCATCCAACAGGCGAACCAATTGAGGGACACGACCTGCGGCATATCCTGGTGGTCGAAGACGACCCTGGCCTTGCGACCCTTGAGGTTGAGATGTTAACCGCCCATGGCTATACCGTCGTAGCCGTTAACAGCGGAGAGCTGGCGATCGCCACTCTTCGTCGCTCGACACCTGATCTTGTAGTGCTTGACATTGAGCTCGCCGGTAGTTTACAGGGGTGGGATGTCTTGCAGATGCTACGCACCTTCGCGACCATACCTGTCCTTCTTACTACAAGTTCGGCAACAGCAGTGCGTGCATACATACGTCGTCGCGGAGAAAGCCGCTTCACACTGGATCACTTACCCAAACCATATCAGATGCAGACACTTCTCAAACGCGTAAAGCGCATGTTAATGATAGCACCTCAGTAGTTGTTAGCAAGTCCAGAAGGAGTTTTCATATGGAGCGCAAAGAAGATCGCGAGATTTTACGCAGGGGTGGTTTTGCCGAGAATGAAATGAAACAGTTGAGCATACTGCGCAAAGATTATAATGAGAAGGAGAGGCAAACGGCGGCGGCTGACCACCGTCGCCTGGAGTTTATCCGCTGGCTGGTAAGCACCGGGAAGCTCTCAGAACAGATTGCATAGCTATTGAGCAGATAGCACTGAGCATACGCCTGCTGAGAAAATAACGCGAAGGACCGGATACAACTTAAGGCTGTATCCGGTCCTTCGCGTTATTTCATGCCTTCTATGGCGACCCTGCTTTGCTGAGTCCTCAAGACCTCGCACCCACCTCTACCCGCACATCATAGTCTTTATGCAGGCGTTACGATGGCTGCTGGTCGCTACGGGTGAAAAATCCTTCCAGGTCATCTCTATCAACAGGTTGGATCTTCTGTGGAAGAGGCAAGTGAGCAATGGATGCCAGGATATCGTCGACTAATGTTGGTGGAGGCTCTATCTGTAATAGTTGGCTGAAAAGCTGATCAATTTCATCTTCTGACGACTCATCTTCTATAATATCAGCGAATAACATCTGCGTCGAGTATTTCATGGTCACTCCCTCTTATGTCACTTATAGTACCACTGTTGGTAATACGCGTAACATAAGAGGGGAGTTTCACTTTTTCTCAGTCTTCTTATCAAAAGCACATATTCCTTAATATATCCTAAGAAGCTGTGCCTACTTGCTGTGGTCGCCACTGTGAAGCAAGGGCTGTGCGCAGCAGGGGTCGTGCGCGCTGAAAGTACGTTTTGGCCGTGGCTTCGGGCATATTGAGCGTTTTGCCAATTTCGGAGAAGCTCAACTGGCCCGCGTAGCGCAGTAAGACCACAGAGCGGAACTTGGGAGGCAACGCCTCGATCGCCTGGCGCAGCGCGCTCTGCAAATCGTGGCGCTCGGCGATCTCCTCTGGCAACGGGCGCATATCCGGCATAATCGCGAGGGGAGAGAGATCGTCATCATCGCTGGCGGCTTCGAGCTCCGAGAAGTGGATCGCACGTTTGCGCCGCAGTTCATCTAAGCAACGGTTGCGCGCAACCTGGAAGAGCCACGCCTTCAGTGGTTCTCCTGTACGTAGAGTAGGCATAGAAATATATAGTTGAAGGAACACTTGCTGAGAGACATCACACGCGAGATCATAATCGCCAAGGCAATGACAGATAAAATTGAAAAGAGGAACATTATAACGATGGACCAATGTCTCGAATGCTCGCTGGTCGCCAGCAAGCGTTTGCTGCACTAGAGTGCCATCAGTAATCTCGGGAGTAGAAGTTTTTGATCGTTCTCGTACCTGCATAGTTCGCATCCTCGCTTTCTTTCGTCTCCCTTAGCATAAGTTTTTCCAGGCAAAATATCAAGTATTTTTAGGGGTAATAAGCTCTGCTATAAGGCACTCTAAGCTGAAACTAAACTATATTAAAACGAGGATGGATCTTATTAAGGATGAGGGAAATTCGATCTCTTATCGTTTTCTTATCTAGTTCTTATTCTTTTTTAATCCAGGTGGCTTGACGAAAGCGAAGATGCGTGCAGTAGAGGCTCTCTACCCATATAATACGTAGCAGGAAGAACAAAGTGATACAGCCGCGCGGGCTAAAGATTAAGGAAACGTGAGTTTCGCATTCCCTGCTTCGCTTGGAAAGGCTGAGGCTTTCTAAGCTTTTCCTTAACTTTTTAGCAGCAAGAGTATAGGCCACAGGAGCAAGTTCCTGCGGCCAGTGAGTATACGAAAATGTTGCTTAGAAGCGACCAAAGCTGACCGGACTGAGCATGCGACTGAGAAACTGATTGGCGACCCGTTTATCGACGCGGTTGCCAATGCGGGCCATCAGAACGTTGGCCGGCTCCATACTGACGTTGGGTTCGGTCGTGGGATATTCGATAAAGCCCTGTGTCGCGAAGAGGTGCGCGATCAATTCGCGATAGCGATACAGCGAGATACCGAGATCCTCGGCATCCCAGTGCCAGGAGAGGCCAATGGCGAAGAAGATCATATCCTCCAGAGCATCTAACTCCAATGCGAAGGCAAGCATGTTGCGCGCAATAGAATGGCCGCGCCAGTTCGAACTGACCTCGATAGCGACCTCGTAAAGGTTCTCGATGCCCTCCCACCATTCGTCGGCGGGCGCAATCGTCACCTGGCCGATGATCTCACCCGCCGGTGTATGGGCAAGCGTCAGGGCACAGTCAGGACTCTTCGCGATATCGAGGAGCAGGTGATGCTCGCGTTCTGGCAAGCGGGCGAAGGCATGCAGACCACTATCAGGGCGCAGGCGTTCGACCAGCGACGGCGGACAAAAGTCGCGCAAGAGGACGGGTCCCGCCGCAGTATCAAGCGTCTTCATACGCGAAGAAGAGGCGTCCTTATTCATGTGCAGCAGATCGAAGAGACCTGCCAGGGGCGAGCGTTGACGCGGTGCCGGGAAGGCATGACGCAGGGGCGAGGGGACGACAAGGTTACGCACCAGCGCCACCGTCTGCCGATTCGCGTGATTGATCGACCAGCGGCGTGGCTGGGGTGGAAAATCTTCAGAGCGATCCATGAGCGTCGTTGGGAAATTCGATAAATGGACAGGTTTGCCCATCAGTTCCTGGGCTTCCTCCTCTTCCACATGCATCGCCAGCCACGCGGGACGCCAGCGCTCGATCCATTCCTGCGGCAGGGTGTCTGGCAGAGCTTGCTCCGACATCTCGGCCCACAGCAAGCTCCACGCGCGCGGCACGACGCGGTATAAATCGTACCCACCGCCACCCAGAGCGACCCAGCGGCCACCACAGTACGTGTGGGCGAGCTGATGCGCTAGCTTTATCTGCGCGCGAATACCACGCATGGTCAAGCTGAGATGTGTCAGAGGGTCCCAGGCGTGTGTATCACAGCCGTGCTCGGTGATGATGATATCGGGAGCGAAAAAGGTCAATACAGGCGACAGCACAGCGTTCATCGCCTCGATATAGGAATCGTCCTCGGTAAAAGGCTCCAATGGCACATTCACGGAATAGCCGCGCCCGCTACCATCGCCCAGTTCAAGCACATCGCCTGTGCCGGGGAAAAGATAGCGGCCCGTCTCATGAAACGAGACAGTCACCACACGTGGGTCATCATAGAACGAGCGCTGGACGCCATCGCCATGATGGGCGTCGAAGTCGATATAGAGAACCTTGGCCTCGCTGGAGCGCAGCACATGAGCAATAGCCACCGAGGCATCGTTGTAGATGCAGAAGCCCGACGCACGCTCCGACCAGGCATGATGGAGTCCACCCGCGGGATGAAATACGTGCAGGGGTCGCTCCTCCTCACTGGCAAAGCTGCCGCCTTCGGGCAGGCCCATCACGGCGCTCATCGCAATCAAGGTACCACCAGCGATACGCGCCGCGACCTCGTGCATGCCGGGCAACGCGGGTGTATCGCCATCGCCGAAACCGTAATGCAAGGCGAGCTGTGCCCGCTCCTTACGCTCCTCTTCACTCATACCTGGACCTTCAGGCTCGCTGAGGCGTTGAACGGCGGCAATGTATTCGGGTGTATGTGCCAGGCTTAGCTCCTGCGTTGTAGCGGCACGCAAGCCCAGGGCTGTCTGTTCGTTACCGGGTTGCCACAGCCCGGCGTGCTCTAACAGGTCCACCAGAGCCTGCAGGCGCTTTGGATTCATAGGGTGCTGCGGCCCAAAATCATAATGGAGTTCTTCGGGATCAAAAATCAAACGCACCCTCTGCTGAGAAGGTATATTAGACATAAGCCTCACCTTCCGTTAGCGGGCTACCAAAGGAAAACTGAATACCCTCCGCCTTCAAACGTATCAACAGGGGGGTAGGATTAATCGTGCCCAGGCGCACCGTCGCGACGCGCGGAACGCCATCGGGGTCCGGAGCTGCCATCACGCTACGAATCTGCATATGCAGTTCAGAGGCCAGCACCAGGGCATGCCCCAGGGTAGCCATACTGCCGAGCGGCAGGATGATATCCAGTTGCATGCCGGGCTCCAACGCCCCCATAGCGCGCGAAAGGGCGAGCAAGAGATCGCTTCGTGTAATCAGCCCGACCAGCATGGCCTTGCTCTCTTCGCCCACCAGACCATATTCTACCACCGGGATATAGTTCAGATTGCGCTCGACCAGTAGCTGGGCGGCGGCGGCAACGCTCGTCGTTGGCGTCACGCGCAGTTGCGCCCGGTGCATCACCTCAACGACCTTGCGTTCCTGCCAGAAATGCTGCGCATCGTCATCGCGCTCCCCCAGAGCTGAGGCCATATCAATATCTTGCGAGGTGAGTAAGCCCTCTAAAAGAAGACCCTTACGCGGTTTTTCGCCCTCCAGATGTTGTGAACCGACGATATTGACGGTCTGGACCACCGGCAAGTGATGAAAATGATGTTGGCGAAACAGATTCGCCGCATGGGCCAGGGAATCATCGGGCGTCAACGTAATCAGTTTTGTTGTCATAATATCACGCACAATTAGCATATGCTTACTCCCTCAGAAATGATGCATCCCGCCGCACTCTCTACCAACTCTCTACATAACGTAAAACGCGTACTCCCCTCTCCAGAGGCTCTACCTTGAGATAACTCTACACTTATGATAGCACAAAAGCATTGTTCGGGTACTTGTTTGTACTCACAGATGTCTCTCAATTAGCCGTATGCTTGCTAATTCGCGGGCATCAATGGCTCGCCCTCGGTCCTCGCTCACCCACAAGACCGCGTATAGTATAATGCGATAGAAATTCATGAAGTAAAACCATCAATAGAGGAGAGTTTATATGCTTGATAACGAAGACACTCCCACCAATCCACGCCAGCCAACACCTCAAGAACCCGATACCGCGGCTACTATACAGGTTCCCCTGACTCCTTCCGACACGACCGAACAGGATGATACAGAGACACTCGCCGGGCCAACGCATGAGTCAAAGCAGGCCGAACAGAGCGCCCAGGCAACGCCTTCAGAACAAGCATCCGGGGCACCAGAGCAGGCGGCGCTTTCTATCGAAGACGCTCCCGATATCACAATTCCTACACAAGAGAGCAGCAATATAGTGCTTTCGACGGAGCAGCCGCATGCTTCTCAAGCGGTTCAGCCAGCGGTACCTGCTTCTGCGCCAGTTCTATCCACGCTTCCGTACGCGACCATCGATGATCTCTTAGCGTTACGCATCGCCAGCGATCCACAGATCTCGCCGGACGGCTCGCTGATCGCCTTTACGGTATTGGAGTGCGACGGCGAAAAGAATACGACGAGCAGCGCGCTCTGGTTGATAGGCAGTGCAGGAGGCAAGGCACCCTGGCAGATCACCAGCGGAGAGCACCACGATATGATGCCACGTTGGTCGCCAGATGGACGCACGCTAGCATTCTTGAGCGACCGCGCGGGAACAGTGCAGGTCTATCTGCTGCCGATGGACGGCGGCGAGGCACGGCAATTAAGCAAGCTAGCCCAGGGTGTGAGCGAATACAGGTGGCGTCCCGATGGGCTGGTACTGCTCGCCCACAGCGCCTGGGGGCCAGCCGACGAACGGCACGGACCGGAGCACAGAGACGAGGTACAGATCTTTACGCGCCTGGATGCACATTGGGACGGGCAGGGATACAAGCAAGGCAGGTATCAACAGCTCTGGCTGCTACCGCTCGCTGGACCAGCCGTACGCCTCACATCGGAGCCGGTCGACCTCGAGCAATCGTGCTGGTCGCCGAATGGTACGGAGATCGTCTTCTGCGCCAACCGACGTCCCGATCCTGACCTGAGTGTCAGCCGCGCGCTATGGGTACTGACGGTCGCAACGGGGCAGATGCGCCGCCTGACACCGGAGGAAGGCCTGGCACAGGTACCTGTATGGTCGCCGGATGGACGGTCGATCGCCTATCTCTATACAGGCGATCAGACGGAAGCTGGCAATATGTCACCCTGGCTGGTACAGGCCGATGGTAAGGGCGCGGCACAACCGATCGTGCAGGGTGCCGAGAGCATCACCTGCCAGATGTGGGTGATCGATGAACTGCGCAGCGAGTACCTGCCGCAGATGCAGTGGTATCCAGGCGGCAAGTCGCTGCTCGTGACGGTGCAGGAACGCGGACAGGTCCATCTGTACCGCATCGACACCGAAGATAACCAGTTGACTCGCCTGACAAGTGGCAACGGACGCTACCTGGCTCCCCAGCTCAGCCGCAATGGACAGACGATCGCCCTGGTACGGGCTGACTGGTTTACGCCCGGCGACATCTGGAGCATGGACAGCACGGGGAAGAATCCGCGCAAGCTGACCGGCGTCAATGATACCTTTCTCAGGAGCCATCAATGGGTCAGGCCGCGACGCGTCACCTGGAAGAGCTTCGATGGGCAAGAGATCGAAGGTTGGCTCTATCTGCCCCCATTGCCGGAGAACGTCAAGGCCCCACTGATTCTCGCCCCGCATGGAGGTCCGTCGCTGGCCTGGGGAGACGCGTATTCTCACGAGTTCCAGGTATTGGCCGGGCGCGGCTACGCAGTGCTGGCTCCCAATCCACGTGGAAGCACCGGCTACAACGAAGCCTTCACTAGAGAGGTTCTTAATGACTGGGGCGGTGATGATTTCCAGGACCTGATGGCGGGCCTCGACCACCTTATTGCGACGGAGCCAATTGACGAGACGCGCCTGGGCATCGGCGGCCTGAGCTACGGCGGCTATATGACCAACTGGGCCATCACGCAGACGACGCGCTTCAAAGCCGCCGTGAGCCGCAACGGCATCAGTTCTATCGCCAGCGCGGCGCTACTCTCCGACCAGACGGTCTGGCTCAATCTCAGCATGAGCGATACAGAGATGCAGGTACAGCACTCGGCATTGACGCACGTCGATAAGATCTCCACGCCGCTGCTCCTGTTGCATGGAGAAGATGATCTACGCTGTCCGTTCAGTGAGTCGTTGCAACTGTTTGTCGCCCTGCGCCGCTTGAAGCGCGCCGTCGAGCTAGTCCGCTATCGCCAGGTCGGTCATCTTATGGACTGGCCCGAGGTCGGCACGCCACAGCAGCGCGTCGATCGGCTGCGCAGAACGGTACAGTGGTTCGAGCATTTTGTGTAAGCAAAGTAGCCAGGTTGTTTGCCTCGTTTGAGCATACCGTGTAGCGGCAGGGAACATAATGCTCCCTGCCGCTACACGGTAGAATAAACACGAACGCTATTCTAGCGGGAAACGAAGATCTGCACGATATAGAAAAGGGAGGCGGCGGCAAGGAAGAAATTGAAGATCCCCGTGATGGCACGCGAGGCCGCGAACGTCCCGTTGCGCGGGCGGATACAGAAGAGTGCCGTGCGCAACGTCACGAAGAAGATGCCAACCAGGAAGAGAAAGTTCAAGACGCGCACAGGAAGCGCGCCATTGAAGAGTGCAAAGGTCAGAACGACGGCCCCAAAGGTCAGCAATGCACCGACAATAGCAAGGACCGCGAACCCGACGAAGGTAAAATCGTCGAAAGAACGTGAAAGCAGCCTGGGCGTCATGCACCAGATGATATATAATCCCCCTGCATACGCAATGAGGCTTATCAATACCAATAGAACATTCTGCATATATTTTTCATCCCCACACAATTTTTGTAGTTATAACTCATATCTGACCATGTCTGGTCAGTTTAAGCCTGCCAGCAAGAACTCAGCCCTGTACACAGGCCCATTCCCTTGAGAAGCTAGGGTCACTGACAATAGAGTACAGCCTGTTTTTCCTGCCACGCCATTGTACCACGCCAACAGCTGTGCTGTATCCTTTCAGGACATATTGTCAGCACGATCTTTTCCATGCAACGAACATTATATCCAATTGAGGACACTTTTATGGACGGATCAGACCGTGGAAATGGCACAAAATAGGTAGCTATTTTTTAACGGTTGTGTTACAGTAGAACAGGAAAACAAGCACATGCGAGGGAGATCACTCATGGCAGAACTGGTCTGGAAAGGCAAGAACTGGCCTCTCGACCATCAACCGCGCTCCTCGCCCGAGTCAGTTCTCGTGTATCCAGCACCACCTTTGATCACCGGCGCTTACTACTCTGGACAGGCGCAAGAGGCCCAGGCAGGCGCGGACCTCATAACTCCCTCTAGTTGGTTCAACCGCTTGATCCACGGCGACAGGAGCAGCGTCCTGTCAGCCCTGCAAGCTGAGTTTGCCGGTGCCGTCGACCTGATCTACATCGATCCGCCTTTTATGACCGGTCGCACGTTTAACAACGGAGAGCAGATTGCGTACAGCGATATCTGGAACAACGACCTGGATGGCTATCTCCAATGGCTGTATGAAACGCTGCATCAGCTCTACATATTGCTCGCACAGGAGGGAAGCCTTTATATTCATCTCGACTGGCGCGTCACCCACTATGCGAAAATTATGCTGGATGAGATCTTCGGCACAAGCGTCCAGGTCAATGGTCCAGGTTTCAAGAACGAGATCATCTGGCACTACCAGTCGGGTGGGAGTTCACAGCGATATTTTGCGCGCAAGCACGATACCCTCCTGCTGTATACAAAATCGGGCCAGTACTGTTTTCATGGTGAACGCGTGGGCATGCAACGAGGCAAGCAGAAACGCAACCATATGCGTAAGGAAGTGGGACCCGATGGCCGTGTCTCATGGAGCATTCGTTCTGCCGGTCGCATCTACACCTACAGCGAAGACGCCACAATGGCGCGGGCCGACGTCTGGAGCGATATCAGCCATCTTCACCAGCGCGACCCCGAGCGCACCGGATACGCAACCCAAAAACCAGAAGCTCTGCTAGAACGTATCATCCTGGCATCCTCCGAAGAAGATCAGCTCGTCCTTGATTGCTTCTGCGGCAGCGGAGTCACGCCCGCCGTGGCCGGACGACTGGGACGACGCTGGATAGCAAGCGATAAAAGCGAGGTTGCCATCGCAATGACGCGGGAACGTCTGCAAATTGACGAGCAGGTGCAACCTTTTGCACTACAGCACATGAGTAGAAAGGGACCGGTGTCAGGCAGCGTTCAGGATGGCAAGTAATACATTACCATACAGTGATATACTACCACTAATGATTGATGCGCTAACACTTCTCGCAACCTTTTGTGCATAAGACATGTTTTACTGGACCGAGCAATAAGAAGCACGATGTCCATATAGATAGGTGAAAAGAGAGAGTATGCTAGAGTTACTAGAACAACTATTCAGGCAGGTGCGCTCCTACGCGCAAGCAGAGCGCTATGATCGCCAGCAGGTTTATCAGGAGTCGCCCAGGCACACCACGATGCAATTCGATCGTGACGCGGAGGATATGATTATTCAGGGACTGATCGAGAGTAACATCGGCTTCGAGGTCGTTACAGAAGAGAGGCCGACGTTCACCACCGCTTCCAATCCGCCCTACCGCATCGTGATCGACCCCATCGACGGCTCACAGAATATAGCGCGCGGACTGATGACAGCGGCGATTGCGCTGGCGGTCCTGCCTATCGACGAGCCTGTACTCCCCGAGAACGTGCAGTGGGCGCTGGTGGGCGAACTCTTCAGCGGCACCGTCTACCAGGCGACACGTGGGAATGGCGCATTCCGTAATGAACGGCGCTGCCAGGTCAGCACGACTAAACACATCAAGGATAGCATGGTTGGCATAAACCTGGATGAGAGAGATAAGGGTACATTGCGCTCACTTCTCCTGGAGAAACCGGCCTTCAGCGGTATTCGGCGTACCGGCAGCGCGGCCATCGACTGTGTATACGTCGCCAGCGGCACCTACGACGCCTATATCGATGTTGGTGATGTGTTAACCGGCGAGTCGTTCCTGGCATCGCTAAGCATTGTCCTTGAGGCAGGCGGCATTGTGAGCGATCAGGAGGGGAAGCCGCTACGGCCAATCACGGGCCTCACCGAGGGATATTCGATCGTTGTAGCGGGCACAAAAGAGCTTCATGCCGAGATCCTGGCGAAGATTAGCACACCTAAAAAAGTGTGAACCATCTTATAGAGTGGTTGGTGCCAGCGCGCTCTATGCCGGGAACGATTACCAATTTTTAGTCAACTTGTATCATATTAGTACATAGGTATTTTCAAGAGAAAAACTTTATGACCATAAAGGACTTACATATGCAAATACAAGAACATTACAAGACACAAAAATATGTATTAGTGCTCTTATGTAGCGGGCTGGCGCTTATGCTGCTGCTTTTAAGCGCTTGCGGCTCCAGTGGCACAACGGCACCAGTCAATAGCGGCACAACGGGCGTCATCGCCACGCCAGCCATTGAGTTGGCCCTCACCAATCAGGGAGCGGCCCAGCTCCAATCCTTCCAGCAGTGGATCGGTCTGGTCAAGCAGTACGGCGGCGACACCACAACATATCAGCAGCAGTATGACACTGACCAGCAGGCGCTACAGCAAGCGAAGACGAGTACGGATTACCAGAAAGCGTTGAGCAGCCTGAACGACCAGGTAACGGCCATTCAGATACCGGCTATGAAGATAGAGGATCTGAAGTTGCAGCAGCAACTCAAGCAGCAAGTCGCCGCCTGGGGCAAGCAGCACACACACTATAATGCTTACGACAACACCACGTATCCACTTGGGTACGAGTATGGCGACAATGGTATTGGCAGTTGGACCCAGGACGACTTGACTGGTGCCAAAACGGTGGCAGACTACCAGCAGGCCATTGAGAATCTCAATATGTATCTAACCAACTTCCAGGCGTTGAAGGATAACTCGAAAGATAGCACACCCTATAACAAGGTCCACCAATCCGATCTCGAACTGATGCAGCACTACGGCAAGGCCAGACAGAAAGTGGTCGTTGTCTCGCTAGAAGAGCAGGCCATGCGTATTTACGATAACGGCAAGCTCGTCAACGCCTTCCTGGTTACAACGGGGCGACCTGATCGTCCGACGCCACCGGGAGTCTGGTGGGTCGAGGGGAAGCAGTCGCCGACCGTATTCAAGGCAGGAGTGCCGAAAAGCTCGCCCGAATGGTATCCCGATACACCGATCAACTACGCCATGCAATTTCACAGCGAAGGCTACTTCCTGCACGATAGCTGGTGGCGCGATGACTACGGTCCCGGCACCAACTATCCACATGTCGACTCCAGCGGCGACTCATTCTCGTCGCAGGGTTCGCATGGCTGTGTGAACCTCTCGAAGGTTGATGCCGGATGGGTCTATGGCTTCGTGAACATATATACGAGCATCATCATCTATTAAAGATGGAAACACCTATCAACAAAGTAGGCTAATCAAAGAGCGGAATACCGGTCGCGACCGGTATTCCGCTCTTTGATTAGCCTACGGCAGCAAGCAGTGCCGCTTAATTTTGAGGCTTCAATATAGCGCTGAAGCCCTGCCACATACCAGTGAACATAGGATAGGACATGCGCTGGAAATTCGCAGGCGAAGAATCGGCGATGTAGACGTACTGGCTATCGCCACCACGCACGACAAAAATATGGCCACCGGGATACAGCACGCTATCGCGCACGCCCACGATAATCGGTGAACCCTGATTAGCAATCCTGACAAGATCCTGCACGGTACGCGAATGGCTGGCATCAGTAGTGAAGCCAAAAGTAGCAGCGGTCATCGCAATACCCTGTTCGCCCAGGAGGCCGAGTTGCACATCCCAGACGCCCAGAGCCTGCTCCTTTTGCAGCACATCGGCGGCGATCAGGTGACGCCCGTAGGAGTTCATGACCATCTCCATAGCGATACCCGAACACGAGGAGTAGCTCCAGGTCTGCCATTGATAGTCGCTATAATACTGGTCGCGCAGCGCGGAGTTGACGCGCTGCAGACGAATGCTGGCCGTCAGGGGCAGAGTCGCAGATTGAGCGACAGGGCGCACATCGGCAGGCTGCGTATAGGCCTGAAAGGTTAGATTGAGAGCGTGAGAGAAGCTCTGAATTGGCCCTTCGCCCACCGTCGTCTGCGCGAAAAGCGTGAGCAGCAGCATGATCAGGAAGCCCAGAGAAACAAGTGTGCGACGCCGTGAATACCAGACAGGAGGCAGGGTAAACGCAGGCGCTGGCTCCTCGATCCCCACAATATTTCCTTCATGCAAGTGCAAAATAGCGGTAACGTGGCTATCGAGCGGGTGAGCAGGAAAGCTCAATTGGGTAGCGAGCCTTTGTCTATGACGGGAGTACTCGCGCCGGGCACCGATGAGGAAGGTGGTAATGATCAGCAGCATCACCCCTAGCAAAAGGGTTGTGATGATGACAGACAACATACGTAAACCTCTCTAAGAAATTTTGATGGGAACGATTTCAATGTGTTTAGTATAACTCGCTTCACCAAAGGGAGCTATATTTTTGCCCAAAACAGCCACATCGGGCTATGCCGATTGTTCTCTACGCGGCACGCATATCGTATATTTCCACATCTTTGCCCATCTGACGCCGATAGATGTAGACCTGATTGACGGAGTAGTTAAGCGCGAGCACGAGGTATTCAACGGTGTCGTCCGTCTCAAAAGGACGAACGCTCAGCGAGCCATGTTTACAGAAGTGGAAGGCCAGCAGTTCGCCGGGATTGATACGGCCCAGTTGATGAAAGCTGTGATAGACGATCCAGGGGATTGTCGTCTTGTTCTCAAGCAGGAGCAGTTCATCGTCACTGCCCAGATCCAGGCCGATGCGAGGTCGCGGCTGAATCGACCAGCCGCCAGCACGCCGCTGTGGCAATGTTAATGCCAGTGATAATACCCCTCTTGATGTAGCGGTTAATGCCACTTGTAAAGCTGGAAAGACCACCTCAGATATCACTGAGGAGCATCAGGCCGGACAAGTATTCCTGGATATCAATGCTACAGGTGACTGGAAAATCAACGTGCGAGAGTTGAAATAAACATAAGCACAACCATTAATAGAGGCTCTGATAGATGATTTCAAAGCCTCTATTAATATGAAGTGATTTCCACCGCTGAAAAGGGGAACTCACACTTATTTTTATGGCAAAACATTTCCGAAAATGGTTCTTTATCAAGCCAAATCGCATCTGCCAGCCGGGGGCGAGGAGATCAGTGTAGGCACCCCAAGTATTGCATCACGCACTCCATGGAGCAGAAATGCAATTGCGTGCCCTCGGGACGCACTGCGCAATGGGCATGGACCTTGTGTGTGCAATAGAGGTTTGCGCACGACAGCAGGACATCTTCTTTAGGTGTATGGCAGATGTGACACAGCGTATCAACCTGCGTCTCTGCGTTTTCTTGTTTTGTAACAGCGGACATGGATATCTCTCCTGACCTTCCTTACTACATAGACCACGCCGAATATTTTTTTCGGCTATCAAGAAGAGAGTTTAGAAGGAAATAGTGGGTAATGCAATATGGTGAGGGGGATGGTGAAAATGGTCCTATGTGGAGGGATTTCCGTCAATGAAGTCTTCGTCTAAAGCTTCTTGCTTGAGAACAATAAAGGGAGCATTTGTTGTTTCCCACTGCTGGATAGATATATATAGCTGTGTTTTGCAAAAGTGGGAATGCTCGTAAGCAAGGCGCAAACATGCTTCGAGCATATCTGGCTCAATAATTTTCGTGCTTCCTATTACT
>Ga0209839_10000126_pt1 | contig 35642 bp, 34 predicted proteins | sample OrgsoiDNA2013050_FD_185800 | JGI IMG/M metagenome (GOLD analysis project Ga0209839, IMG submission 185800) | Permafrost soil microbial communities from the Arctic, to analyse light accelerated degradation of dissolved organic matter (DOM) -... | ecosystem: Environmental > Terrestrial > Soil >... | reverse complement strand
AGGCGACATGAGCGCGCGCCATGGCGCGGCAGGGTTCGACGCTGAAGTCCGCCAGCACCGCATCGACGCCGTCGACGCTGGTGCCCGACATCAGCCCCACGAAGAATTCGGAGCTCATCACCCTCACCACCAATGCGCGCGCGCGATTTCGTGCTCAGTTCCGCTCGGTTTCGCTCTGCCAGGGAAGAGCTACTCAGCGCCGGCGAGCGTGACGCCCTTGCCCAGCGCGAGCTGGGCACTGAGCACCGCGACGCGTTCGAGATAGGCGGCGCGTGAGGCGGCGGGCAGCGGCTGCGCTGTCGGCAATGCGATCGTCATCGGGTTGCGCTGTTCATTGTTGACCCGGAACTCGTAGTGAAGGTGCGGGCCGGTCGCCCAGCCGGTCTGGCCGACGTAGCCGATGACGTCTCCCTGCGCGACGCGAACGCCGGGCTTCATGCCGGCCGCGAAGCGCGACAGGTGTGCGTATAGAGTGGAGAACGCGCCGCCATGTTGCAGCACGACGGCGTTGCCGTAGCCGTTCTGGCGCCCGGCGGAGACCACCTTGCCGTCGCCGGAGGCGTGGACGGCCGTTCCGGTGGGGGCGGCGAAATCCACGCCTTTGTGCGCGCGCCATGTCTGCAGAAACGGGTGGAAACGCGCCAGCGAAAATCCCGACGTGATGCGCGTGAATGCAAGCGGCGAGCGCATGAAGGCCTTACGCAGGTTCTTGCCGTCCTCCGCGTAATAACCGTCGCTGCCGTCCGGCGCCTGCCACGAAAAGGCGGTGTAGACGTTGCTCTTGTTGACGAATTCCGCGGCGACGATCCGTCCCGTCCCTGCCGGCTGCCCATCGATCTCGCGCATTTCGTAGACGACCGTGAACCAGTCGCCGCGGCGCAGATCGTGATGAAAGTCAATATCGCCCGAAAAAACTTCCGCGAGCTGCATGGTGACCGCGTCCGGCAGGCCCACGGCATCGGACGCGGCGAATAGCGACGAGCGAATTTCCCCTGAGCGCAGCTCAAGCCGCACGGTCGAACCGGGCGGTTCGCTCTCCGCCGAAAATCCATCGGCGCCGCGTTTGACGGTGAGTAGATCGCCGCCCTGCGCGAGGTACGAAAGCGCGATCAGGCGGCCGTCGTCGTCGGCCTGCACGCGCACTACCTTTCCCGGCCTGAGCTGGTAGAGCGGGCGCGCGCGCGCATCGGTGCGCAGGAAGTTTTGCGCCGGGGCATCGTTGATCCCCAGTCTCGCGAGCACGCTGCCGAGCGTGTCGCCGCGCTGAATGCGCTCTTCGCGCCAATACCCGCCTCGCGAAGGCGTCGGCGCGAGGTCAGGCATGGAAAGCTCGCGCACGATCCGCCGCGCAGGCTCGGCGGGAACGAGCGAGTCGGGCGCGAATGCAAACGCCGCGACGACACCGGCGCCTGCCAGTACGAAGATCGCCGCGGCACGGCTCGCGATGAGATGCCGGGCGAGCATGGTGCTTTGCGCTAGAATCCGACGTTCGCTCAAGACGGCTCCGGTGATTCGGTCGACTGGGTGCCGCCTACGTGGCAACCGGTGTCAACTGAGGTCTTCGGCCCCGGCGTCACCCGAGAACCGCCGGATTGTAGCAGAGGCTCCATTGCGCCCTCCCGCACCCATGCCCATCGACCTTTCCCACCAGCTTGCCGTGTTCAAACGGGGCGCGGATGAGCTGATCGTCGAAGCCGAGCTCGAGACCAAGCTCAAGCGCGGCAAGCCGCTGCGGATCAAGGAAGGATTCGACCCGACCCGGCCCGATCTGCATCTCGGCCACACGGTGCAGTTCAACAAGCTGCGCCAGTTGCAGGACCTCGGACACCACATCATTTTCCTGATCGGTGATTTCACGGGAATGATCGGCGATCCCACCGGACGCAACATCACTCGGCCCCCATTGTCGGCCGAGGAGCTCGACGCCAATGCGAAGACGTACACCGACCAGGTGTTTCTGATCCTGGATCGCGAAAAAACCGAAGTCGCCTTCAATTCCAAGTGGCTGTCGGCGCTCGGCGCAGACGGGATGATCCGCCTCGCCGCCCACTACACGGTCGCTCGCATGCTCGAGCGCGATGACTTCGCGAAGCGCTACCAGAGCGGTCAGCCGATCGCGATCCACGAGTTCCTTTACCCGCTGGCGCAGGGCTACGATTCGGTCGCGCTCAAAGCCGACGTCGAGCTCGGCGGCACCGACCAGAAATTCAATCTGCTGGTGGGCCGGGAGCTGCAGCGGCACTACGGTCAGGAGCCGCAATGCATCCTGACGCTGCCGCTGCTCGAAGGACTCGACGGCGTCAACAAGATGTCGAAGTCGCTCGACAACACCATCGGCATCACCGAAGCGCCGAACGAGATGTTCGGCAAGCTGATGTCGATCTCCGACGTGCTGATGTGGCGCTACTTCGAGCTCCTGTCATTCAAGCCGCTGGAAGAGATCGCAGTTCTGCGAAACGAATGCTTGCTGGGCCGCAATCCCCGCGACACCAAGGTGATGCTGGCGCAGGAGATCGTCGCGCGATTCCATACGCCGGCCGCGGCCGACGCAGCGCTGGCCGAGTTCGAGTCCCGCTTCCGCGACGGCGCGATGCCCGAAAGCATGCCCGAAGTGGTGCTGCATACCGCGGGCGCGGGGTTGGCGATTCCCCAGTTGTGCAAACAGGCGGGACTGACCTCGAGCACCTCGGAAGCGCTGCGCCTGATCGAGCAGCGCGGACTGAAAATCGACGGCGACGTGGTCACCGACAAGGCGCTGATCATACCCGCCGGGACGACGATCGTAGTCCAGGCGGGCAAGCGAAAATTCGCGCGCGTGACGATTTCCTGAGCGACGCCGGCGCAGGCGATCCCCGGCGCCTGTCCGCGTGCTAGACCCGCGTCTCTCGGTGCTCATCTGCAGCATCGACGCCGCCAAGTACGCGGCCGTCGCCGCCAACTACACTCGCCTTCTATCGGGCTATCCGCACGAAATCATCGGCATCCACGATGCGCGCTCGCTCGCGGAAGGCTACAACCGGGCGGTAAGAAAGGCGCGCGGCGAGGTGCTGCTTTTCAGCCACGACGACGTCGAGATTGTTTCAAGCGATCTCGCGCCGGCGATCGTTCGCGCGATGGAAACGCTCGACGTCTTTGGCGTCGTCGGAACGTCCAAGGTCTTGAGCGGCTACTGGCCCGCCGCAGGACATCCTTTCCTTCACGGCTGGCTGGCGCAGCCGGCGCCCGTCGGACAAGACGGTAGCCAGCGCTTTTACGTCGGCGTATTCGGCGTCGATGGCCCGTTGACCGCGGGCCTGCAGGGGCTCGACGGCATGTTCTTTGTCGCCAGGCGCGCGGTGGTCGAGGCCGTCCCATTCGACGAGCAGACCTTCGATGGCTTTCACGGCTACGACCTCGATTTCTCGTTCGCGGCGCATCTCGCCGGTTTTTCGGTCGGCACCAGCGCCGAGATCGCGGTCATCCATTCTTCCGGCGGGAGCTTCGGCGAAGCGTGGCAGCGCTACGCCAACCGCTTCGCCGAAAAGCATCGCGATCGCCTTCCGCACGAGGTGTTCCCCGCGAAATGGTCGTTCGCGCGCACGCTGGTGGAGTCCAGGGAGGCCATCGTTCGCGACTATCCGCTCGAGCGCCTGATCGCGATTACGCACCAGCTTCGCGCCGCCGCGGCGCAGCCCCGGAGCTAGCTCAAGCGAGGCCGGGATTGCCGGCGACGCCGACCAGCCTGGGAACGTTCAATGTGCGTGGCATGATCGTTTTCTGTCCGCGCAGATAGCGCGCCATCAGCTCCCATATCGGCTCGCCGCCGGCAAGTCTCGCCTCTTCCGACACCGACGCCCAGCCGGCAACCTTGTAGCGCTTGTCGGCCTGCAGCGGCGCTCCGTTCAGCTTCAGGTCTGAAATGCGGCTGCCCATCGCGGCCGCGGGATCGCAGGTGTATTGCAATCCGCCGACGCGAACCATGTCGCCGCCTTGCTGGTAGTACGGGTCGGGGTTGAAAAGATTGTCGGCGACGTCCTCGAGAATGATCTTGATCGTCTCGCCGCTCAACTCGTTGACGGTGACGTACGGATAGGTGATCGCCGTCTGGTTCATCAGCTGCTCGAGCGTGATCGCCTGTCCCGGGAGCAGCGTCGTTCCCCAGCGAAAGCCGGGAGAAAATGCGATCTCCGCATTTTTTTCCGCCATCAGGCCGTCGAGAATCAGCTGATCGAAGCTGCCGTTGAAATTGCCGCGCCGGTACAGCAGTCCTTCGGTCACCGCCAGTTTTTCCTGCAAGCGTTGCTGGTACGGCTCGCGCACTTTGGAGATGTGGGTCGCCATGTCGCGCCGCGCCGGCAGCAGATTCGCGAATATCGGGAGAAGCTTGTAGCGGAAATCGGCGACGCTGCCGCTCCTGACGTCGAGGTCGAGCACGGCGAGGAATTTGCCGTTGCAGCCGGCATTGGTCACCAGGGTCTTGCCGCCGGCGTTGGCGACGATGGAAGGACGTGGAACTCCGTCGTGCGTGTGGCCGCCGAGAATGGCGTCGATGCCGCGAACGCGCGACGCGAGCTTCAGGTCGACGTCCATGCCGTTGTGAGACAGCAGCACCACGGCATGCGCGCCCTTTCCGCGTGCCTCGTCGACGATTTGCTGCAACTCCTGCTCGCGGATGCCGAATGTCCAGTCGGGAACGAAGTATCGCGGGTTGGCGATCGGCGTATACGGAAACGCCTGGCCTACGATGGCGATGGGAACTCCGTTTTGCTCGCGCATCACATACGGCGCAAAGACCGGGTCGCCGAAGTCGGCGGTCCTGACGTTCTGCGCCAGAAAATCGACGTTTCCCTTGAAATCTCTTTCGACGACCTGCTTCACGCGATCGGCGCCAAGCGTGAATTCCCAGTGCGCGGTCATGGCGTCGACGCCGAGGAGCTTGGACGCGTCGATCATGTCCTGGCCTTTTGTCCATAGGGCTGTCGCGGAGCCCTGCCAGCTGTCACCGCCGTCGAGCAGCAACGCCGCCGGGCGGCTCGACTTCAGCCGTTCGACCAGCGTGGCGAGGTGCGCGAAGCCTCCGACCTTTCCATACGTTTTTGCCGCGGCAACAAAGTCGAGCGAGGTGAATGCGTGCGCGTCGCGCGTTCCGGGCGCGATGCCGAAATAGCGCAGCAATGCATTTCCTACGAGGTGCGGAGGATGCCGCGCGGCGTCGCCCAGGCCGAGATTGACGCTCGGCTCGCGGAAGTACGTCGGCAGCAATTGCGCGTGGCAATCGGTGAAATGCAGCAGGTGCACATTGCCGAAGCGCGCCACGTCGTAGGCGTTCGCCGCGTTGTGCGACAAGGCGCCGCGACCCGTCAGCGGGAAACCGGCAGCGGATGCCGCGGCGAGGACCTGCAGGAATTCGCGACGATTCATGCGAAATAACCTCGGGCACTCCTCAGAGACGTTGGATCGCCGACGTTGAAGACGTGACACTGCCTATTCGTCGTTCCCGCGAAAGCGGAAACCCAGTGTCGTTCGTCGAACAATCGCGAAGGCCTCAAAGGCGCGGATCCCCTCCCCGCGTCCGCGGGGACTAAAGGTCGCGGATGCGCAACGTCAGTGCTTTCTATGTCGTCATTCCCGCGAAAGCGGGAATCCATTGTGTCCCTGAAGGTCAAAATGGATCCCCGCTTTCGCGGGGATGACGCGGCTGTTTCCAATCGCCGCGACCCTTCGGGTCTTGCTCTTGGACATCCGCGTCACTTATTGACGGGCGACTGGGGGTCCATGAGCAGCGCGGTCACATCCTTCATCTGCTGCTCGGTGAGAATGCCGTTGTGGCCGAAGCGCGGCATGGTCGTGCACGCCGCGAACGCCTCTGCGTTGAAGATCTTGCCATAGGCGTAGCGCTGCGTGTCGGCGCCGTAACCGCGCAGCTTGGCGAATTGATAGAGGCTCGGGCCGATCGTCCCGAACGAGACTTCTTGCGGCGTAAGTTGATGGCAGGCGTAGCAGTTGGCGCCTACGGGTCCGGCGACGTCATCGGAGAACTGCTTGCCGCGGCCCTCCTGCGCGATTTTCTCGCCGTTCTTCCAGTCGCCGAGAAGCTTTCCATCCGCCGGATAGCGGATGGTCGCGAGATTCGTCTTTTCGATCTTCTCCGCCGTTTCCTTGGACGGCGCCTTGCCGGCCAGCTCGCTGCACATGCGCTGCGTCTCGTCCTGATCGAGTCGGTCGAGTCCCGCCTGGCCCGTCGCCTTGAACGACGCCTTCAGCATCGCGGTCGATTGCGCGGTAATTTCCTCGTTGGAGGGTGCGATCGCGCAGCCGAGCGGAAGCAGCGCCACGCCGATCAGGACAGCGATTCTGGTCATGTTCATCATTGCCTCTCCGGTCTCGGCGCTAGCGCTTGATTGCCGGCGCGTCGAACGCGGCGCCGTTGGCATTGTGCGCAAGGAACATCGTCAGCGCGATGGACGCGTCCGAGCCGAAAATCAGCTCGGGAAAGCGTTGCTGCCGGAAGCAGTCGTAGAGCCGCCACTGGAACGTGCGCAGTTCGCCCTGCGAGACGCGGTAGGCGGGCCACGTCGTGTAAGCCTTTTGCGCGCCCTCGATCTTGGTCAGGTTCGGCAGATCCTGCAGGCGGATGCGCTTGCCGTCTTCGCCGTGACAGGTGACGCATCCGAAATCGTGCGGTCCGCCGCGAAAGTAGAACATCTTCTCGCCGATGCGGTACATCGCCGCCTCTTTCGGATGCGCGATCGAAACGTTCATCGGTATGCCGCGCGATTCCGACGTGATGTAGGCAACCAGCGCCTCGATGTCCGACTTCCTGGCGTTGCCGTTGCCGAACGGCGCCTTCTTCGCATCGGCGTCGGTGTATCCCTGCTGGGCGACCATGCACCACACCAGCCGCGTCTCCAGGTCCATGACCTTGTCGGCGTCGGCGAAATATCGCGGCAGCCGGGTATACGCTGCCTTGACCACACCCGCGCCGAGCCCCAGGTCGCACTGCTCCAGCGACACCTGCCTGGGACCGCGCTTCTGCTTCCAGAGATCCTCGCCGCGGGCCGCCCACAGCTCGGCCGGATTGCCGTCCTGCAGCGCGGCGCGATACTTGGCGATCTCATCGACCGCGGAGCCCTGCGCCAACGCCGCGGGAATCGCCAGCACGCTCAGCAGCAAGACGAGCCACGAACCGCGGCGCGAAAAGTCAGACATGTCTGTCCTCAGTGGTTTGGAAGGCAACGGCAGCGCACGACACCGGATTCGCCGCACTCGCTACGCGTGGTCCGGCGTCACCCGGGATGCCGGCGGCTGCGCGGTAGATCAGGCGATCGTCGCCTCGTCGGTTCGCTTGTCGCCGCGATTGTCGACCCAGGTGATGGTCACTTTCTCGCCCTTTGCGCCGCCCTTGAACTTGAACGACAGGAACGGGTTCTTCGCCACCGCGGGTCCCCATTGCGCCGCCAGCACGGTCTTGCCGCCGTACGTCACCGTCACGCTTTGTATGAACCACGCCGGAATGATCGCCCCTTGCGCGTCCTTGCGCTGGCCGGTCTCCATCTCGTGATTCATCAGCACCTTGACCTCGGTCGAATCGCCGACAAGGTTGGCGCGGATTTTCATCGGGTCTGCCATGTCATCCTCCGCATCCGCCAAGCGTCACTTTGACTTCCTTGGCCGCGACGTAGTATTTGCCGTCGGCTTTTACCAGCGCGACGATGTTCGAGCTTTGCCCCATCTTGACCCGGGTCGAGATCGACGGATCGGTGCCGGCCGGAATGTCGAACGTTGCCGCCAGCATGTTGGGATTCTTCTCGATCAGGATCGCAATCGATTCGGTCTTCGGAATGTTGCTGCTGACTCCCACCGGCACGACGGCGCCGTTCTCGGCGATGTCCGGCGTCTGGAAGAAAACGATGTCCTTGCTCTGTACGGGATCGCCGCCGCCCAGCGCCTTCATCGTCTCGGCAAGATTATGGGTGTCGAACGCGGCCTTGTTCCACGTTTGCGCCTGCGCGGCGCCGGGCGCGAGCAGCCCCGCGCCACCGAGCAGCGAGAGCAGTGTCGCGCCGCTGCCTGTTTTCAATATCGCCCTGCGTCTGGGATTCATCGATCTTCTCCGGAAATTCCAAGCTGCATTTTACGCTTTCGCTGCCGAAAAGCGTCTACGTCCACTTGCACCGCCTGCTGCTTGCATCCGTTGTCGCCTAACGCGCTCCCGCCAGAATCCATTCGACGACGTTGCGGGCATCCATTTCGGACAACTGCGTTTGCGCGGGCATGGGCACCGCGCCCCACGCTCCACTGCCTCCGTTCCTGATCTTGGTCATCAGCCGCGCCAGCGCTGCGGGCGCCCGTGCGCCGGCGTTTTCGGTCCGATAGCGCTGGGCAACATCCCGAAACGCGGGACCGACGATCGCGGTCGTGACATTGTGACACGCCATGCAGCCGGAGCGCCGCGCCAGGTCGATTCCCGCGCCGGCGCTCGACGCCACATCGGTTCCCGCGGCGGCGGCCTGCGCCGGCGGAGCTTGAACGACGCCACGGTCGCGTCGCTGCTCCGCCAGATTGCCGTGTGAATCGCGCGCGTAGTCCGGAATTTCCGAAGCGAGGCGCACCACCGCCGCGCAATCGTGCATGCAGTCGACGTTGGCCGTATCGGGCTTGCCGCTCCGACGCAGAAAGCCGTGCTCGGTGGTGAAGCCGTCGCGATTGGGCATGCGGATCTTCGACAGCGACTCCCGGTCGAGCACCGTGCCCGCCGCAACGATGTCGTTCAGGTTGAGAACGTACGCGGTCAGCGCGTAGACCTCGTCGTGGGTGAGCGACTGCGGCGCCGTCAAGGGCATCGCGCGGCGGATGTAGTCCCATAGCGTCGGCGCGTAATTCAGCTTGCTGCCGGTGGTGCGTATGGGCTGGTCGGAGCGCAATGTGCCGACGCCGCCGGCGATCTGAAGATAACTGTTGCTCTCGCCGAACGTGCCGTGACATGCGGCGCATTTGGCGTCGTAGATGAGCTGCCCTTCCTCGACCGAGCCTTTGCCCTCCGGCAAGCCGGTTCCGTCGGCCCTGACGTCGATGTCCCAGCCCGCGATCTCCGCGGGCGTCGCCGCCTTGCCGAAGTCGAAATGCCGCTCGCGCGGCTCATTCGGTGCGCCCGCCGCAATGCATGCGATCGCGGCAAACGCAGCGAACAAGCAATTCGCCAGGAACAGCTTACGATGCGACCTGAACATTGCTGACTTCGCCGCTTGCCGCGACGCGCCAGGTCTGGATGGCATTGTTATGGTAGATCGAGCGCGTGCCGCGCACCTCGCGCAACTGGCGGTAGGTCGGCTGCACGTAACCCGTTTCGTCGATCACCCGCGACTGCAGCAGCGCCGGGCCGCCGTCCCAGTTCCAGTCGAGCCGGAAGCGCGTCAGCGCCTTCGGCAAAACGGGCTCCTGCAGCATGGCATGGCGCCAGTTGCGTCCGCCGTCGGCCGAAACGTCCACCCGCCGCACGCGGCCGCGGCCGCTCCACGCCAGGCCCGTAATTTCGTGGTAGCCGCGATCGAGGATCACCTGCCCGCCGGAAGGCGAGGTGATCACGCTTTTCGCTTCCTGCATCCAGGTGTACTGGCGATGAATGCCGCCGGGCATCAGGTCGACGTAATGCAGCGCTTCTTCGCGAGTGTTCCATGGCGCGTCGCCGACCTTGATCCGCCGCAGCCACTTGACGCTCGAAACCCCCTGCACTCCGGGAACCAGCAGCCGCAGCGGGTAGCCCTGCTCGGGGCGCAGCATTTCGCCGTTCTGCGCGTAGACGACCATCGCGTCGTCGAGAGCCATTTCGATCGGAACGCTACGCGTGAGCGATGCCGCGTCGGCGCCCTCCGCCAGCACGAACCGGGCGCGCTTGCGGTCGAACCCGCATTCCTCGAGCAGGGTCGAGAGCAGCACGCCTGTCCATTCGCTGCAGGAAATCATTCCGTGCGTGTATTGAACCGTCGGCACCGCCACGTTGCCCCATTCCATGCCGGTGTTGGCGCCGCATTCGATGAAGTGGATGCGCGACACCGACGGGAAACGCATCACCTCGTCCACGGTGAAGATTCGCGGATGGGCGGTCATGCCGTGAATCATCAGCCGGTGCTGGCTGGGATCGACTTCCGGCAACCCGCCGTGGTAGCGCTCGAAGTGCAGGCTCGATGGGGTGATGATGCCGAACAGGTTCTGCAACGGCGTGAACGACACGGAGGATTGCGGCGTCCGCGTGAGGCCGGGGCTTTCGCGCCGCTTCACGCCCGCTTCATAAGGCGACGGCGCGCCATAGGGATGATCCAGTATCGGCGCGCCGAGCTTCGTTTCCCATTCGGGAACGTTGGGCGGCAAATTGCGCGACAGATCCTGCGCGCCGGCGCGAAGCGCCGTGCCGCTGGCCAGCGCCGCGCCGCTCATCGCCATCGCGCGGAGCAAGAAATCGCGCCGCTCCGGCGCTAACTGGATCCGGCCGGGCATGCGATGCCGGCGCGGCGAGTCGTTTTCGGTGATCGTCATTCCGGATTCGCCTGCAATCTGTAGTCAGTAGCTCATCGACGCCGCGTTCAGAATCCCGGCGGAGATCGACAGCGCCGCGAGCAATGTCGCCGGTGCCGCCTTACCCGTCTCGATCGCCTCGCGAAAACGAGGCACCAGGCGGCTGGTCACGGCATAGACGATCAGCTGCACCACCAGAGCGATCACTCCCCACGCGGCCATGTCCAAAGGGCTCACGCTGTGCGAGATCGCGCTTGCGAGCGGCAGCACGAATCCGATCAGCGCGCCAGAAAGCGAAATCGACGCGGCCATGTTCCCCTCTCGAATCAGCGCGATCTCGTTGTACGGCGTCACGCGCACATAGATCGCGGCGAAGAGGGCCAGCAGCGCGAGCGCCAGCACGAAGTAGAGCAGGAAGTCCGGAAAGCCGGCGATCGATTGCCACAGGTTGTTCATGTCATGCTCCTCGCGTTGTCGTCGGAACGGGCATCGCCATGAAGGCGTCGATCCGGTTTGCTCAAACGAAGTAGTGCGGAACGAAGCGGCTGGTGTTGCGGGTTATCGGCGTCGCGTCTTCGCGCAGGCCGATGCCGGCGGGCTCATCGCCGACGATCCAGGACCCGATGGTAACGTAGCTGTCGTCGAATCGCGGAATCTCGGTATACGCCTGATAGATCCATCCCTCCTGGCCGTAACTGCCATTTTCGCGCAACACCTCGCCTCCTCGATAGATGGTGACGTTGGCGCCTTCGCGCGAGTACATCGGCTTCTGGACGTAGTCGCCGGAAATGCGAAAACGATCGAATGAGGCCGCGAGCAGGTTGGGGTGGCCGGGATTCTGCTCCCACAGGATCGGCAGCAATGCCTTGGTCGACAGCAGCATCTTCCACGGCGGCTCGATCACGCGCATCTTCGTCAGAAGCAGATGCGGCCCGAATTCGTCCTTGATCAGCCACTCCCAGGGGTAGAGCTTGCACAGCATGTCGATTTCCTGGCCGTCGCCGTCGACGAAGCACTGCGCATCGTCCGCCCAGCCGATTTCCTCGATATAGACAAAGTGCGTGGTAATGCCGGCCTGCGTTGCGACGTCGCGCTGATATGCGATCGTTCCGAAATCTTCGTCGCTGTCCTTGACGCAGGCGAAATGAACCGGCACGTTGGCCGAGGTCGTGACGCCGATTGCGCGCCAGTTGGCGATGAGCTTTTCGTGCAGCGAATTGAACTGGTCGGCATCGGCCTGCTGCGGCAGGATCGCGCCCTGGAGCCAGCGCCACTGGACGACCGACGCCTCGAGCAGCGCCGTCGGCGTGTCAGCGTTGTATTCGAGCAGCTTGGGAGGATGGCTGCCGTCGTACGCGAGATCGAAGCGGCCGGCGATCGCCGGCTCGCGCGACTTCCACGATGTCGTGATCCTTTCGGCGAACCCCGGTGCGATCGCCAGTTGCTCGAAGCGGTCGGTGGCGACGATGTGATCGACCGCGGCCAGCGAAAGCTGGTGCAGCTCCCGGGTCGCCGCCTCGAGCTCGTCGATCTCGTCCGCGGTGAAGCGATAGCAATGCGACTCGTCCCAGTACACGCCATCCATGGAATGAAAGCTGAACCCGACTGCTTCGCAATCCTCGCGCCAGTTCGCGCGTGGGGTCCTCGATTCGCGGATCACGGCCGGCAGTTCACCGGCGGCGGCCGGCGTGGGGGGAGAGGCGCGGGGCAAATGCTTTTCACGAGCCTCCCGACGCGTGCGCGGCTCCGCTGGCACCAAAGCCACCGCGGCTGATGTGAGAAGTACCGACCGCATGGCTGCCGGGACGCGCCGAGTCGACGGTGCCGTGCGGCCTGCTGACCGAGCTGGAACCGAATTGGCCGGAACGGTAAAACGGCCCGTACCAATAACCGCCGTGATAGCCGCCGGTGCCGCTGCTGGCGGGAGCGGCTTGCTCCGCGCACTTGAGCTCGTCGCCCCAGTCCTTCAGGCAGTCTTCCTTGTTGGCGTAGAGGTCGCGGCGAAGCGTGCTTTCCTGCTGCCCGCACGACGCCAAGGCTGCGGCGCCGAGCAGCACCAGCGTGACCCGGGCGGAGGATTTTCGCGGACGTGTTGACATGCCGGACGCAGAAGTTTCGGCATCATAGCCCATCGCGGGCGCGAACATCGCCGCGCCGAATCTGCCGACCCGCGTCTAGTGGACGGTCGCGGTCGCGAGAAAACGCAACAACGCGCCGGACGTCAGCCGGTAGAGGCCTTCGCCGACGTGCTCCGCGCCGTCGAGCTCCCCGCGGGTGAATGCGAGCTCGGTGTCGCCGAGCTTGAGCTCCATCACCACGTCTTCGGCAACGGTGGACTCGTCGGGAACGCGCAGATACTCGGTTGCGAAGACGATGCCATTCAACTGCACAAAATCGGCACCGTGCATCGCTTGAGCAAGTGACATCGTGTAGGTTTTCATGAGCGGGTCCGGGCGGCTCCGGTGAGCCGCTTCACCCGGTAGATGCGGCCGAAACCAGCCGATTCAAGGTGCGACTGCCGCGGGATATCGGCCTGCGCCGCGCCCCGGCGCAGCCCGCCGACTGCCGGTACCCTCTAGGCGACGAGATCGCGGACGAAATTCGGCAGCGCCATCGACGCGCGGTGCACGTCGCCGTTGTAGTACTGCAGATCGCGGATGCCCCGGGTCGCGATGCGGCGGTTCGCCTCCAGCGGCGTGAGGTAGGAGGGATTGAGCGTCGGCGACGCGCAGGCCATCATCCACATGCCGCCGTACAACGGTATGGGAACGAGATACGGGATCACGACCGAAAAAACCGCGCGAAGATTCGCCATCGCCGCGCGCACCCGCGCCGGATGCGCCACCGGCGACGCGACATGCAGCGCCATCGCGCCCGTGGCATTGAGCCGCGCCGCGCATGCGCGGTAGAACTCGACGCCGTACAGCGGCTCCGAAGCTCCGCCGGGATCGGTGAGATCGAGGACGATCAGATCGTAGTTGTCCGTGGCGCCGCGCACGAAGGCGAGGCCGTCCTCGACCTTTATCGTCAGCCGCGGGTCCGACAGCGATCCTCGGTGAACCTCGGCAAAATATTTTCGCGCGATGTCGAGCACGGCGATGTCGATCTCGACCAGGGTCACCGACTTGATCGTCTGATACTTGAGCAGCTCTTCGGCCGACCCGCCGTCGCCGCCGCCGATAATCAGCGCGGTCTCGGGAGCCGGATGGGTGATCGCCGCGACGTGGACAAGATTCTCGTGATAGAAGAACTCGTCCTTCTCCGAGGTCATCATGTGCCCGTCGAGCCGGAACAGCTTTCCGAACGATTGGGTATCGTGAACTTCGACCGTCTGATACGGCGTCTGGAAGCGTTCGAACTCGCGCGACGAGCGAACGAAGAAACCGCAATCCTCAGTCAGGTATTCGGTCAGGACGCCCGGCAGAAGATCGCCCGGCGGCGCAGCGTCAGGCATCGAGGCCCCCGCGATGGATCGCCTGAAATTTCACTCGCTGCGGTTTCATCGCGTCCTGCATCGTGCGCAGCAAACGCTCAGCCTTGGCCGAATTGTCGGTCGTGTAGTTGCAGACGTAGACATCGATGGTCACGAAGCCGTGCTCGGGCCAGGTGTGAATGGCAAGATGCGACTCGGCAAGAAGCACGGTGCCGGTGACGCCGACAGGCTCGAACTGAAAAAAGCTGTCGCCGACTATGGTCATTCCGGAAGTTTCGGCCGCGTGCAGGCACAGCGTCCGCAGAGGTTGGACGCGAGTCATCTCCGGGCTGTCCGCCGCGCAGCCGTACCATTCTCCGAGCAGGTGGATGCCGTCCATTGTTGCGTTCTCCCGCGCGGTCGTCCGTCGTTGATGCGCGCGTTGCTGCGCACGTGACTCGCCGCGCCTGGACGAGCTGCCGAACCGATCCGGCTAAACTCGCTATTATTGCCCAAATTCGACGGCTGGGCGATAATTTTAGCTCTTTGCAGTGCCGTTTGCCCGCCGTGCGCATCCGCGCTCTCCATCCCGCGTTTGTAGATTCTTCCATCCATGAACATTCCGCTCTCTGATGCGCAGCGCGCGTCACCCGAAACGCGACGCAACGCACCGACGGTCACGACTTCGGCAGCGAACAGCTCGTTACTCGCGAATAGCATCCGCGCCTTGGCGATGGATGCGGTGCAGGCCGCGAATTCGGGCCATCCCGGCATGCCCATGGGAATGGCCGAGATTGCCGTCGCGCTGTGGAACGGACATCTTCGCCACAACCCCGCCGACCCGCACTGGGCCGATCGCGATCGCTTCGTGCTGTCCAACGGTCACGGCTCGATGCTGCAATATGCGTTGCTGCATCTGACCGGATACGCCTTGCCGCTCGACGAGCTGAGGCACTTCCGGCAACTCAATTCGATGACTCCGGGCCATCCCGAGGTCGGCGTGACGCCGGGCGTGGAAACGACGACCGGCCCGCTGGGGCAAGGACTCGCCAACGCCGTGGGCATGGCGCTCGCCGAGCGTCTTCTTGCCGCGGAGTTCAATCAGCCCGGCCATGCAATCGTCGACCATCGGACGTACGTATTCGTCGGCGACGGCTGCCTGATGGAAGGCATTTCGCACGAGGCGTGCTCGCTCGCCGGGACGCTGGGGCTGGAAAAGCTGATCTGCTTTTACGACGACAACGGAATTTCCATCGATGGCGCCGTCAAGGGCTGGTTCACCGACGACACACCCAAACGCTTCGAAGCCTACGGCTGGTACGTTGTTGCGGGCGTCGATGGACACGACGTCGCCGCGGTCGACCGGGCGATCGTCGAAGCGCACGCGTCGCGCGACCGTCCGACGCTGATCTGCTGCAAGACGACGATCGGCAAAGGCTCGCCGAACCGCGCCGGGACCGATCTGGCGCACGGTCAGGCGCTGGGAGAGAAGGAAGTCGACCTGACCCGCGCGGCGCTCGGTTGGGCGTCGCCGGCGTTCGAAATACCGCGGGCCGCATACGACGGCTGGAACGCGCGCGAGTGCGGTGCGCTGCTGCAAAAGGATTGGAACAGCCGCTTCGCCGCCTACCGCGCGTCGTACTCCGACAAGGCGGCCGAGTTCGAGCGGCGGATGGCCGGGAGACTTCCACCAGACTACGGAGAGCGGACCGCGGCGCTCATTGCGCAGCAGCAGGCCAAGGCCGAGTCCATCGCCACGCGCAAGGCGTCGCAACAGGCCATCGAAGCGCTCGCCCCGGCGCTGCCGGAGCTGATCGGCGGCTCGGCGGACCTGACGGGCTCGGTCTTCACCAATTGGTCGGGCAGCCACGCGGTGACCAGGACCGACGCCGGCAACTACGTGAACTTCGGCGTGCGCGAGTTCGCGATGAGCGCCATCGCCAACGGGCTCGCGCTGCACGGCTTCATTCCCTATGTCGGGACCTTCCTCACCTTTTCCGATTACGCCCGCAATGCCGTGCGCATGGCGGCGCTGATGAAGCTGCGCTCGATTTTCGTCTATACGCACGATTCGATCGGTCTGGGCGAGGACGGTCCGACCCACCAGTCGGTCGAGCACGCGTCGAGCCTGCGCCTGATTCCGAACCTCGACGTCTGGAGGCCGTGCGATACGGTCGAGTCGGCCGTGGCCTGGAGCGAGGCCATTGCCCGCGCCGACGGTCCGTCGTGCCTTCTGTTCACGCGGCAAAACGTTCCCTTCAACGCCCGGACTGCCGAGCAGGCCGCGGCCATCCGGCGCGGCGGCTACGTTTTGCGCGACGGCGACGGCGCGCGCGCGGTCATCATCGCCACCGGGTCCGAGCTTGGGCTTGCGGTCGGGGCGCAGGAGCAGTTGGCGAAATCGGGCATCGCCGTCCGCGTCGTGTCGATGCCGTGCACGTCGGTATTCGACCGGCAGGACGCCGTGTATCGCGCGGGCGTATTGCCCCAGGGTGTGCCTCGAGTCGCGGTCGAGGCGGGTGTCGGCGCTTTCTGGCACAAATATGTCGGCGCCGCCGACGACCCGCGCGCTGCGGTCATCGGAATCGACCGCTTCGGCGAGTCGGCGCCTGCGAGCGTGCTGTTCAAGCATTTCGGCTTCACCGTCGAGCACGTCGTCGCCGCCGTGACGCGGGTGATTGCAAGATGAGTGCAAAATGAGTGCGAAATGAGCGCAAGATGAGCGCGCAGACTGCGGGCCCAGCGTCGCGCCGGGAAACATCCTCGATCCTCATCCGTCCCGCGCGCGCCGACGACGCCGAAGCGATCGCCCGAGTCCGCGTCGACAGCTGGCGCGAAACCTACCGCGGCATGATTCCGCAGTCGTATCTCGACGCGATGCAGCTCGACGCAAGCCGCGCGATGTGGGAAAAGGTCCTCAACGCGGGCTCGAATACGGTGAGCGTTCTCGTCGCCGAGCACGGCGCGGAGATCGTCGGCTTCGGCAGCGGAAACTTGCTGCCGGAGCCCAAGCACGGCTTCACTGCGGAATTGTCGGCGATCTACATCCGCCGTGAGTTCCAGCACGCAGGCCTCGGTCGCCGGCTGGTGGTGGAGACCGCTCTATCGCAGCGCGCCCGCGGAGCAAGCAGTCTGATCGTGTGGGTCATCGCCGGCAACAAGGCCGCTCGCGCGTTCTACGAGCGCCTCGGCGCCGAGCTGGTCATCGAGCAGGCGTTTCAATGGGACGGCCTGGATCTGGTCGAAGCCGGCTACGGCTGGCGCAGTCTCGACGCGCTCACCGCCGATCTCCCGGGCCCGCCGCCATCGGGCACGGTGTTGCAATGACGTGTATCGCACGCGCCAAAACACTGCCGCGTGGCAAGGAAATTTCGAAACGCATCTAGGAGAACTGGAATGAGCATCAAAGTCGCGATCAACGGTTACGGCCGCATCGGCCGCAATATCCTGCGCGCCCACTACGAAGGCGCCAGCGCTGGCAAGCACCGACACGATCTCGTTATCGTCGCCATCAACGACCTCGGCAGCCCCGACACCAACGCGCATCTGACGCGCTACGACACGACGCACGGAAAATTCCCCGGCAAGGTCGAGGTCGACGGCGACGCGATGGTCGTCAACGGCGATCGCATCAAGGTGCTCGCGCAGCGCAACCCGGCGGAGCTTCCCTGGGGCGCGCTGGGCGTGGACGTCGTGCTCGAATGCACGGGTTTGTTCACGACCAAGGAAAAAGCTTCCTCGCACATCAAGGGCGGCGCCAAGAAAGTGATCATTTCCGCGCCGGGCGGCAAGGACGTCGACGCGACGATCGTCTTCGGCGTCAATCACCAGACGCTCAAGGCTTCGCATACCGTCATCTCGAATGCTTCCTGCACCACCAACTGCCTGGCTCCCCTGGTCAAGCCGCTGCACGACAAGATCGGCGTCGTCAACGGTTTGATGACAACCGTGCATGCATACACCAACGACCAGGTGCTGACCGACGTCTATCACGAGGACCTGCGCCGCGCGCGGTCGGCGACGATGAGCATGATTCCGACCAAGACCGGCGCCGCGGCCGCCGTCGGCCTGGTGCTGCCTGAGCTCAACGGCAAGCTCGATGGCTATGCCATCCGCGTGCCGACCATCAATGTCTCGATCGTCGACCTTTCGTTCATCGCCGCGCGCGATACCAGCGTCGACGAGGTCAACGCAATCATGAAGTCCGCGTCCGAGTCCGCGCCGCTGCAGGGACTCCTGGGCTACAACACCGGTCCGCTGGTCTCGGTGGATTTCAACCATGACGCGCGTTCGTCGATATTCGATTCGACGCTGACCAAGGTTTCGGGGCGGCTGGTCAAGGTTTGTTCCTGGTATGACAACGAATGGGGCTTTTCCAATCGCATGCTGGACACGACGATGGCGTTCATGGCGGCGCGATAGACAACCGAGAGCAGACTGAGAGCCCACCGAGAGCCTATGGAGAGCGAGCTGGCGATGACCAACCTTTTCAATGCACATCCGGCGTCGGTGGGCGAGACATACGCCCAGCATTGCCGCTTCGCTTTTCGATTCGGCGTTCGCATGACGCTTGGCGGATTTGCCGCCATGGTGCATGCTTTTTTTCCGTTCCTGTTCGTGACCACCGCGAGCCGCGCGCTCGACGAGTTGAACGCGCTGCGCGCTGGCGGCGCGCGCCCTCCCGCCTCGCCTGAGCGCTGATGCCGCTCGCTGCGCCGCATGCAGGACCGCGCATACCGAGCCGTTGGCTCGACTGATCGCTGCAATGAGCACCCGCCCTTTTTGAGATCACGCCCATGCCTTTCATCCGTTTTTCCGATACGGTGCCTGCCGAGAAACGGGTGTTCATTCGCGCCGACCTGAATGTTCCTCAGGACGATCAGCGCGCGATCACCGACGACACGCGTATTCGCGCGTCGATCCCGTGCATCAGGCAGGCACTCGACGCCGGCGCAAGGGTAATGGTCACCTCGCATCTCGGACGGCCGAAAGAAGGACTGTGGACCGAGGAGGACTCGCTTGCGCCGATCGCCGCGCGACTGTCGCAGCTCTTGCACACCGAAGTGCCGTTGATCCGCGACTGGGTCGGCGGCGGCGCATGGCACGAAGCGCTCGAACCCGGCCATGTCGTCCTGCTGGAGAATTGCCGCTTCAATGTCGGCGAAAAGGAAAACAGCGACGATCTGGCCAGGAAAATGGCGGCGTTGTGCGACATCTACGTCAACGACGCCTTCGGGACGGCGCACCGCGCCGAGGCGTCGACTCACGGCATCGCCAAATATGCCCCGATCGCATGTGCCGGACCCTTGATGGCGACCGAGCTCGATGCGCTCGAAAAGGCGCTGGCGCATCCGAAGCGGCCTCTGGTCGCCATCGTCGCCGGGTCCAAGGTCTCCACCAAGCTCTCGGTGCTCACCCATCTCGTGGCCATGGTCGACACGCTTATCGTCGGCGGTGGCATCGCGAACACGTTTCTGCTCGCAGCCGGCGCGCACATCGGCGTATCGCTTGCCGAGCCCGGCCGCGTCGGAGAGGCTCAGGGCATCCTCGAAACTTTTTCAGGCAAGGTGCCGATGCCGGTGGATGTGGTCGTGGCAAAGGAAATTTCCGCCACCGCGACGCCTGCGTTGAAGGCGATCTCCGATGTCGGCGTCGACGACATGATTCTGGACATCGGTCCGCAAACCGTGCTGGCGCTGAAGAAAATCATTGCCGAAGCAGGAACGATCTTGTGGAACGGCCCTGTCGGCGTGTTCGAGATCGACGCCTTCGGCGAAGGCACACGGGCGCTGGCGCTGGCAATCGCCGAGTCGCCGGCCTTCTCGATTGCCGGAGGCGGCGACACGCTGGCGGCGATTGCCAAATACGGCGTCGGCGACCGCATAGGTTACATTTCCACTGGCGGAGGCGCCTTTCTCGAATTTCTCGAAGGCAAGAAGCTCCCCGCGGTGGAGATCCTCGAAAAGCGGGCCGCGGGCTGAAGCGTGCCCGATAGCGCGCGAACCAGGACCATCATGCAAAGAACGACCAAAATCGTGGCAACGCTCGGACCGGCAAGCAGCAGCCTCGACGTGCTGACGCGCATGCTCGCGGCCGGCGTCGACGTCATGCGCCTGAATTTTTCTCATGGCACTGCGGGCGATCACCAGCAGCGCGCCGCATTGGTCCGCGACGCCGCGCATTCGATCGGCCGCGAAGTCGCGATCATGGCAGACCTGCAAGGACCCAAGATTCGCGTCGGCAAGTTTGTCCAGGGCAAGGTCACGCTCAAGAGCGGCCAGACGTTCGTGCTCGATGCCGACCGCGAGCTTGGCGACGAGGACGGCGTGGGCCTCGACTACAAGGAGCTGCCGCGCGACGTGGCACCCGGCGCAGTGCTCCTGCTCGATGACGGCCTGATCCGCATGCGCGTCGAATCGGTGCGCGGCAGCGAAATCGTGACGCGGGTGGAAGTCGGCGGCGTGCTGTCGAACAACAAGGGCATCAATCGCCAGGGCGGGGGCCTCACCGCTCCGGCGCTGACCGCCAAGGACATGGAGGACATGAAGACGGCGGTGGCGATCGAAGCCGACTACCTCGCCGTCTCGTTTCCGAAAAACAAGGAAGACATGTACATGGCGCGGCAGCTGTTGCGCGCCGCCGGCGGCAAGGCACTCCTGATCGCGAAAATCGAACGCGCCGAGGCGATCACGGCGCTGGAGGAGATCATCGACGCATCCGACGGCATCATGGTCGCGCGCGGCGATCTCGCCGTCGAAGTCGGCAATGCGACCGTTCCCGGGCTGCAAAAACGGATGATCCGGCTCGCGCGCGAGCGCAACAAGCTGACCATCACTGCCACGCAGATGATGGAATCGATGATCTACAACCCGGTGCCGACGCGCGCCGAGGTGTCCGACGTCGCCAACGCGGTGCTCGACGGCACCGACGCGGTGATGCTTTCGGCCGAGACCGCCGCCGGGCGTTTCCCGGTGGAAACGATCGAGGCGATGAGCCAGATTTGCGCCGAGGCCGAGAAGTCGGATGAAGTCGAGCTCGACCGCGATTTTCTCAATCGCACCTTTACCCGCATCGACCAGTCGATCGCGATGGCCGCGCTTTTTACAGCTTTCCATCTTCAGGTCAAGGCCATTGCGTCGCTGACCCAGTCCGGCTCGACCGCGTTGTGGATGTCGCGGCACAATTGCGGCTGCCCGATTTTCGCGCTGACACCCGAGGTTTCGTCGCAGCGAAAGATGGCGCTGTACCGCAACGTGCAGCCGCTTTATCTCGAGCAGGGTGACGATCGTGAAGCGGTGCTTCAAGCCGCCGAGGATCTGCTCGTGACCCAGGGCCAGGTCCAGCGCGGCGACCTGATCGTGCTCACCATCGGCGAACCGATGGGCAAATCAGGCGGCACCAACGCGATGAAGATCATTCGCGTCGGCGATCACCGCTAGATTTCCTGCAGCTGCGGGAGGCTCGCGCGTTGCAATTATCTAACCAGTTGGTTAACATCGTCGGCGTGAGCGATATTCTTTCCTCCGCCGCTACGACGCCTACTGAGGCTGCTGCGGGCCGTCGCCGCAAGCCGGCCGCGATTCCGCGCGTAACGCGGGATGCGAAGCGCACGGAGGCAAGCATCCTCGCCGCCGCGACCGAGGAGTTCGCGCGTCACGGGCTGGGCGGCGCCAGAGTCGACCGGATCGCAGAGCTCGCCCGATCCAACAAGCGAATGCTCTACTACTACTTCGGCAGCAAGGATGCATTGTTCCTTGCCGTGCTCGAGAACGCGTACGCGGGGATTCGACGTGCCGAGGAAGGCCTGAACCTGCTCGATACCAATCCGGTCGACGGCGTACGAAGGCTGATCGAATTCACCTGGAAATATTTTACCGATCACCCCGAGTTCCTCGTCCTGCTCAATAGCGAAAATCTGCATGGGGCGCGGCATCTCAAGCGCTCCCGGCAGATCCGCGGGATGAATTCGCCGCTCATCGAAACGCTTACAATTCTGCTTCGGCGCGGCCAGCGGTCCGGTGATTTCAGATCGAAGGTCGACCCTCTGCAGCTCTATATATCGATCGCCGGGCTCAGCTATTTTTTCCTGTCCAATAGCCACACCTTGTCGGCGGTGTTCGGGCGCGACCTCTTCTCCGCGCCGCAACGCAAGGCCCGTCTCGAGCACATGAGCGCGTTCGTGCTGGGGTACCTGGCCAAGCCGCGCTGACCGGCAACATCTTCGGAAGGCTTACAGCGATGTCCGCCATTCATCTGTGGCCAAGACGAGTAATAGAGTCGCAGCTCGCGCGGCCGCTGATTTTGTTGGTCGCGATATTCGTCCTCTGGGATCTCGTGATCAGGATTTTCAGGATTCCGCCGTATCTCATTCCCGCACCGTGGGACGTCGCCAAGATGCTCGTCGCGGAGTGGCCGCGGCTATGGCGCGAAAGCCTTTTCACCGGGTACGCGACCCTGGGCGGATTCGGGCTGTCGATTCTCTTCGGCATTCCGATCGCGATGCTGATTGCCTATTCGAAACTGGTAGAGAGCTACGTCTATCCGCTGCTGGTCTTTTCGCAAAGCGTGCCCAAGATCGCGATCGCGCCCTTGTTCGTCGTCTGGTTCGGCTTCGGCATCTTCCCGAAAGTGATATCGGCATTCCTGCTCGGATTTTTTCCTGTCGTCGTCGCGACCGTCATGGGCTTCAAGTCGATGGAGCCCGACATGATCGATCTTGCCCGATCGATGCGGGCCTCGCGATTGCAGATGTTCCTCAAGTTCAGCCTGCCGCAAGCGCTGCCGAGCATCTTCAGCGGGCTCAAGGTTTCGGCAACGCTTGCGGTTGTCGGAGCGGTCGTCGGCGAATTCGTCGGCTCCAATTCGGGCATCGGTTATGTGCTGCAGATCGCCAACGGCAACTTCGATCTGCCGCTGATGTTCGCTGCGCTGTTCGTGCTGTCGATGATGGGCGTGATCCTGTTCGCGATCGTCGACTTCGTCGAAAAGTTGATGATTCCCTGGCACCAGTCTCGTCGCGCCGACGTGATGACCGTTGCCACCGCCTAGCCCGGTTTTCTTTCCACCCGTCTCAAGGAGGAGTTCATGAAGGCACTTCTGCGATTGATTGCGATGTTCCTCGCGGCAACGATCCTGGCGCCCGGCATTGCGCAGGCCCAGCCGAAGGAAAAGGTCGTGCTGATGCTCAATTGGTATCTGTACAGCGAGCACGCGCCATTCTTCCTGGGCAAGGAGCGCGGCTACTACGATCAGGAAGGCATCGATCTCGACATCCAGGAAGGCCGGGGCTCGGGCGTGACGGTGCAGGCGGTCGCGGCGAATACCGCCACCTTTGGCTATGTCGACGTTCCGACCATGATCAAGGCCGCCGCCAAGGGAGCGCCTGTCAAAAGCGTGGGTGTGGCGCTGCAACTATCTCCCATGTCGGTGATGGGATTCTCCGAAAAGAATATCCGCACGCCCAAGGACATCGTCGGCAAGACCGTCGCGGTGACTCCCGGCGACTCGATGTCGCAGATCTGGCCGCTGTTCCTGAAAAAAACCGGAATCAAGGAAACCGATTTCAAGACTGTCGCCGGCGACGCCCAGACCAAGCTCAACGCGGTCATGAGCGGCCAGGCCGATCTGCTGCTGGGCTACGTCATGGACCAGGCGATCAAGCTTCAGGACGCGACCAAGAAGCCGGTCTACCCGATTCGCTTCGCCGACTACGGCGTGAACATGATCAGCTCGGGCATCATCGTCAACAGCGAGACGCTCAAGTCGAAGCCCGACATGGTCAAGCGCTTCCTGCGCGCCACGACGCGGGCGCTCGAGGAGTCCGAGAAAAATCCCGAGGCCGCGGTCGACGCGATGCTCAAGGCCAACGCCAAGGCCGGCGTGCGCGAGACGCTGATCATCGGCCTCAAGCAAACGACTGCGCTTTATCACACCAAGGAGACGGCCAAGCAGCGTCCGCTTCGCGCGTCGATGACCGATGTGAATGAGTCGCTCGATCTGCTTGCGCAGTACGGCGGCCTGGACCCTGCGACCCGCGGCAAGGCCGAAGACTGGGTCGTGCTCGACTTTCTTCCTTAGGCTTAGATGAGCGCTTTGGCAACGCGCGTGGCGGCGGGCGATCCAACGCGCCCGACCTTGATCCGCATGCTCGGAGTCGCCAAGTCCTACCGCAGCGCCGAAGGCGAGGTTGAATCGCTCAAACCGCTGGAGTTCGACATCCACGAGGGAGAATTCCTTTCGGTGGTCGGCCCCAGCGGTTGCGGCAAGAGCACGCTGCTGAAGCTCGTCGGAGGCCTCCTTCCTGCGACACGGGGCTCGATCGAGATCGCGGGCAAGCGCGTCGACGGTCCGGCGGCCAGCATCGGGATCGTGTTCCAGAGCCATGTGCTCCTGCCATGGCGAACCGTGCTCGAAAACATCATGCTTCAGATCCAGGTCCGCAAGCTGCCGCACGAGCGAGGTCTCGAGCACGCGCGTGCGCTGGTGGAGATGGTCGGACTGAAAGGGTTCGAGAACAAGTATCCGTGGCAGCTCTCCGGCGGCATGCAGCAGCGCGCGTCGATCTGCCGCGCGCTGGTGCACGACCCCGCGATCCTGCTGATGGACGAGCCGTTTGGCGCGCTGGATGCGATGACGCGGGAAAAAATGAACCTCGAGCTTCAGCGCATCTGGTCGGCGGCGAGAAAGACGGTGTTGCTCATCACGCACAGCATTCCCGAGTCAATCTTTCTGTCCGATCGGGTGCTGGTGATGAGCGAGCGCCCCGGCTCGATCGCCGCGATTTACGACGTGCCGCTGCCGCGCCCGCGGACATTGGGCATGATGGGCGGCGCGGAATTCGGCGCGCTCGCCCAGACGATCCGTGCCCATTTCTACGCTCAGGGCTCGCTGGACGCGTAGGCGACCGGTTTGCCGACAACTGCAATGGCCGCACCCAGATTCCGCGTGATCGCTGTCGAGCTTTATGAGCGCCCGGTCACGCTGCGCATTCCGTTCCGCTTCGGCGCCGCGACGGTGACGCACGCACCGCAGGCGTTCGCACGTGCGTGCATCCGGATCACCGACGGCGCATCGGCCGGCGCCGAAGCCCGAGGCGCCGCGGCCGAACTGATGATTCCCAAATGGTTCGACAAATCGCCGCAGAAATCCAACGCCCGGAACATCGCCGACCTGCGAATGGCACTGGGTCACGCAGTCGCCGCCTATACGTCGGATGCCTCTTCGCGCACGGCGTTTGGCCACACCGCAACGCATTACCAGTCGCTGCTCGCTGCCGGCGCCGCACGCGGGCTCAATGCGCTCGCCGCCAACTACGGTCCTGCGCTTGTCGATCGTGCGATTCTCGTCGCGCTGTGCCGCGCGCTGGGCGTGTCGTTCAATGCCGCGATCCGCGACAACGTGCCCGGTATCGATGCCGCTTTGACTCCTGACCTTGCAGGCTTCGATATCGAACGTTTCCTGGGCGGGCTCCAGCCCTCGGTCCGCATTGCGGCGCGGCACACCGTCGGCATGCTCGATCCGATCGAGCCGCAACCGGCGGGCGAAGGGGTCGGCGACGGTTTGCCCGAGACACTCGAGCAGGTCATCGCCGCGTACGGCAATCGCTACTTCAAGCTCAAGCTCGGCGGAAATCCCGACGCAGACGTGCGCAGGCTGAGCAGGATCGCCGCAGTTCTCGACCGCTTGCCGGCGTACACGGTCACCCTGGACGGCAACGAGCAGTTTACGGACGTGGCGGCGATCGCCGAATTCTGGCGCAAGGTCGCCGCGACGTCTTCGCTTGCCCGGCTCAGTGCCGCAACGCTGTATCTCGAACAGCCGCTGCCTCGCGCTTCTACGCTGGAAACCGATGTCTCGGAGGCCGCTCGCCCGAAACCGCTGCTGATCGACGAATCCGACGCCACGCTCGAAGCGTTTCCCGCGGCGCGCGCTCTGGGATACGCGGGCGTTTCGAGCAAGAGCTGCAAGGGAATCTACAAGTCGATGCTCAACGCGGCCCGATGCACGCTCTGGAACAGCTCGACGCCCCGGCGCTACTTCCTGTCGGCGGAAGACCTGACGATGCAGGCAGGCCTTGCCGTGCAGCAGGACCTCGCGCTGGCAAGCCTCCTCGGACTGTCGCACGTCGAGCGCAACGGCCACCACTACGTCGACGGCTTTGCAGGCCAGGGCGCGGATGCGGCCGAGCAGGAGCGTTTTCTTGTCGCGCACCCGGACCTGTACGATTCGAGCCGCGGCTCGGTGCGGCTGGCGATCCACGATGGGTCGATCGCTTTGGGTTCGCTCGACATTCCGGGATTTGCCTCGGGTGCCGAACCGACCTGGACCATGCTCGAGCCAATGCAGCATCCCGTCGTCACCGATCAGGAAAGGATGTTGCAATGACGCGTTGGATCCTGGTCTGTGCATGCGCCGCGTCCGTGCTTTTGCTGGGTTTGGGGATGGCGGCGCCGGCGTCGGCCGCGTGGCCCGAGCGGCCGATCCGGCTGGTGCTGCCGTTTCCCGCGGGCGGCCCCACCGACACCTTGGGACGGCAGCTCGCGCAGCAGTTGCAAACGGCGCTGGGGCAAAGCGTCGTCGTCGACAATCGTGCCGGCGCCAACAGCGCCATCGGCAGCGACATCGTCGCCAAATCTCCGGCGGACGGCTATACGTTGCTCTTCAATGCATCCATTTTTGCCATCAATCCGCATTTGGTGAAGCTTCCGTACGACATCCATCGCGACTTCACGCCGATCGCGCTCGTCGCCAAGGCGCCGCTGCTGATCGCGGTCAATCGCGACTTGCCGGTGAAGGATGTGCGCGCGCTCATCGCGTACGCGCGGTCCCATCCGGGCAAGCTCAATTTCGGCATCGGCAGCAACGGCTCGGCGGGACATCTGGCGCAGGAATCGTTGCGTAGCAGCGCCGGTATCGATATCGTCATGGTGCCGTACAAGGGCTCGTCGCCGGCATATGTCGACCTGATCGGCGGCCGATTGCAGGGATTTACCGATCCGGTGCTCGGCGCACTGCCACAGGTGCAGGGAGGGACCGTTCGCGCGCTGGCGGTGACATCGTCGAAGCGTCTTTCGGTGCTGCCCGATGTGCCCACGGTCGCCGAGTCGGGCGTTCCGGGATTCGAGTTCCACTCCTGGTACGGATTGTGGGGCCCGGCCAATCTTCCAAAGCCTGTTGTCGAGCGACTCAATGCGGAGATCACCCGCTGGATCACGTCTGCCGAAGTTCGAGTGCAGTTCGAGCAGCTCGGCTACGAAACGCAACCCGGCACGCCGGAAGATTTCGCCCGATTCGTTCGCGACGATTCGGCGCTTTCGGCGAAGATCATTCGCGACGCGGGCATCAAGGCCGAATGATGAACGCGGGCAAGCAAGTCGGCTTGATCGGTGTCGGCCTCGTCGGCAGCGCCCTTGCCGAACGATTGGCTGACGCCGGTTTCGCGGTCGCCGCATACGACGTCAATCCGGCGTTCGGAAAGGCGATCGCGGGACTTCCCGTGCGTGTCGCGACGTCGGCGCGCGACGCGGTGAAGGACGCTGCCATCGTGTTGCTGGCGCTTCCCGACACCCATGCGACAGAAACGGTGATCGGCGACATCGCGCCGGTATTGAGTGCCGGCGCGATCCTGATCGACGTCAGCACCGATGATCCCGATCGCATCGCCTCGCTGGCCAGAACGCTCGGCGATCGCGGCGTGCATTTGATCGATGCGCCCCTGTCCGGATCGAGCGTTCAGATACGCGCCGGAGACGCCGTCGCCATTGCCGGGGGCGAGCGCGGCGCGTTCGACGACGCGGCCCCGGTTTTCAATGCGATTTCCAGGCACGCGTTTCATCTGGGACCGTCGGGCAGCGGTCACCGGGCGAAACTCGCCACCAATCTGCTGCTCGGGCTGAACCGCGCCGCGCTCGCGGAGGGCCTCGTATTCGCCGAAGCGCTCGGTCTCGACCCAACTTCGTTCCTCGCCATGGCACGGGTGACCCCTGCATATTCGCGGGCGATCGATGCCAAGGGCGAAAAAATGATCGGCCGCAACTATTCGCCCCCCGAGTCGAGAATCCGGCAACACCGCAAGGATGTCGCGCTGATGCTCGACGCCGCAGCACGGCTCGGATGTGTCCTCCCGCTGTCGGAGGCTCACGCAGCGATCCTCGACGGCGCGATTGCCGCCGGCGACGGCGAGCTCGACAGCGCCGCGATCATCGAGGAGCTTCGCCGGCGTCGCGTCGCGCCTTCGAAGCCCCAGTGACGTCGAACTCCAGGACCCGGTAACCATGGCCATCGAACGACTCGGCATCATCATGAACGGCGTCACCGGACGGATGGGGACCAATCAACACCTCATCCGTTCGATCTGCGCCATACGCAGCGAGGGAGGGGTGCGCCTGGCCGACGGCCGTCGCGTCATGCCCGATCCCATCCTTGTCGGCCGCAACGCCGACAAGCTGGCGGAGCTCGCTGCGGCCAACGGAGTGACCCGCTGGAGCACCGATCTCGAGGCCGCCCTGGCGAACAAGGACGATGCGCTCTACTTCGACTCTGCGTCCACCGGCTTGCGGCCGAAGCTCATCAAGCAGGCGATCGCCGCCGGCAAGCATATCTATACCGAGAAGCCTGTCGCACCGACGGTTCGAGAGGCGATGGATCTTTATCAAGCGGCGAAGGCCGCCGGCGTCAAGCACGGGGTCGTGCAGGACAAACTCTGGCTCCCCGGCTTGCTGAAGATGAAAATGCTGGTCGACTCCGGGTTCTTCGGCCGCGTGCTGTCGGTGCGTGGAGAATTCGGATACTGGGTGTTCGAGGGCGACTGGCAGCCGGCGCAGCGTCCTTCGTGGAATTACCGAAAGGAGGACGACGGAGGCATCATCGTCGACATGCTTTGTCACTGGCGTTATGTCCTCGACAATCTATGGGGCGAGGTGAAAAGCGTCTCCTGTCTTGGCGCGACGCACATTCCCAAGCGCTGGGATGAACAGGGGCGCGAATACAAGGCGACTGCCGACGATGCTGCCTACGCGACCTTCGAGCTGGCCGGCCCGCACGGACCGGTGATCGCACAGATCAACAGTTCATGGGAGACGCGCGTGCGCCGCGACGACCTGGCCACCTTCCACGTCGACGGAACGCTGGGCTCGGCCGTCGCCGGCCTGACCGACTGCTGGACGCAGGCGCGGGCCAATACGCCGAAGCCGGTGTGGAACCCCGACGTGCCGCAAGCGATCGACTTTTTCGATACCTGGCAGAAGGTCCCGGCGAATCAGGCTTACGGCAACGCGTTCAAGGTCGAGTGGGAATTGTTCATTCGCCATTTGTTCGACGACACGCCGTTTCGCTGGAATCTGCTCGAAGGCGCCAAGGGTGTGCAGCTCGCCGAGCTGGGCCTCAAGAGCTGGGCCGAGCGGCGATGGCTCGACGTCCCTCCTCTGGAGCCCTGAGGCCGTGTCGCGCGTTCGCCTGCGCCTGCCGCGTGCCGACGGCACGCTGCACGATTACACGCTTCGTGGCCCGAGCCAGTGGGAGCTTCCCGGACCGGGCACGCGCTTCAACCGTGTCGCGTATTCCGCCGCGCACGTCGTTGCCGATCCCTTTTCATCCGCCGACCCCTGGTTGCGAGCGGCGATCGATTGGGACGCAACGCTGCGCTACCGGAGCTACCTCTGGTCGCTTGGGCTCGGCGTCGCCGAGGCGATGGATACCGCGCAGCGCGGCATGGGGCTCGATTGGCCCACCTCGCTCGAGTTGATCGACCGCTCGCTGTCGCTTGCGCGTGCGACACCCGGAGCACTGATCGCCAGCGGCGCCGGCACCGACCATCTCGAGCCGCGGGCGAATACGACCGTCGACGATGTCATCGCCGCCTACGAGCTGCAATGCGAAGCGGTCGAAAGCCGCGGCGGACGCATCATCCTCATGGCCAGCCGTGCGCTTGCCGCCTGCGCCAAGTCGCCCGACGATTACACAAAGGTCTACGCGCGCATCCTGCAGCAGGTGCGTAAACCGGTGATCATGCACTGGCTGGGCGACATGTTCGATCCGGCGCTCGGTGGATACTGGGGGCACGCCGATCCTGATCGTGCGATGGACGTCTGTCTCGACGTCCTCGTGCGCCACGCGTCCAAGGTCGACGGCATCAAAATCTCGCTGCTCGACAAGGACAAGGAAATCGCCATGCGACGGCGCCTGCCCGCGGGCGTGCGCATGTACACCGGCGACGATTTCAATTTCGCCGAGCTGATCGGCGGCGACGAATCCGGTTATTCGGACGCGCTCCTGGGCATCTTCGATCCGATCGCGCCCGCGGCGGCCGCTGCACTTGCCGCGCTCAGCCGCGGAGATCGGACCACGTTCGATGCCATTCTGGCGCCGACCGTGCCCTTGTCGCGCCACGTGTTCTGCGCACCGACGCGCTTCTACAAGACCGGCGTGGTCTTTCTTGCCTGGCTGAACGGCAGGCAAAATCATTTCGTCATGGTCGGCGGGCAGCAAAGCGCACGCAGCCTGCTGCATTTCGTCGAGCTGTTCATGCTAGCCGACGCCGCGGGACTGCTCGCCGACGCGGAGCTTGCCGGCGCAAGAATGCGCACGCTTTGCGCGCTGCACGGCGTCGGTGTCTGAAATGCGGGCCGGCCAAATTAATCTCGAGCGAGCCACTTAAAACATGCCTGAATCATATCCGACTCCGGATCTTGGTCTGCTGTCGATCAACACGGCGACGGTGCGCCAGCAATGGCGCCTGCCTGACATCATCAGCGGCTGCGCGGCGCTCGGCATCCGCGGCATCGCGCCGTGGCGCGACCAGGTGGCGGAAGCCGGCCTCAAGGAGACGGCGCAGCGCATTCGCGACGCAGGCCTGTTCGTTTCAGGCTATTGCCGCGGAGGCATGTTTCCGGCCATCGACGGCGCCGGTCGCCGCGCGGCGCGTGACGACAATCGGCGCGCGGTCGACGAAGCGCTTACCGTGGGCGCGAGATGCCTCGTGCTGGTGGTCGGCGGGTTGCCGAAGGATGGCGAGGGGCGCGTCGCATCGAAGGATCTTGCGGGGGCGCGCTCGATGGTTCGCGACGGCCTGGGCGATCTGCTCGAGTACTCGCGCTCGTCGGGCATGCCGCTGGCGATCGAGCCGCTGCACCCGATGTACGCGGCGGATCGCGCCTGCGTCAACACCATGTCCCAGGCCAACGACCTGTGCGACGAGCTGGGCGACGACGGCCTCGGCATCGCGGTCGACGTCTACCACGTATGGTGGGATCCGCAGCTCAAGCTCGAGATCGAGCGCGCGGGAGACAAGCGTTTGCTGGCGTTTCACTTTTGCGACTGGCTCGTTCCCACGCGCGACCTGCTGCTCGATCGCGGCATGATGGGCGACGGCGTCATCGATCTGCCGCTGATCCGGTCGTGGATGGAGCGCGCCGGCTATCGGGGCGCGCACGAGGTGGAGATTTTTTCGGCAAACGACTGGTGGAAGCGCGACCCGGTCGAGGTATTGCGCACCTGCATCCACCGGCATCAGACAGTCTGCTAGCGTGGCCGATCGCAGGGAAAAACGCCAACGGCCGTTGGCCGCGCGGGAAGCCGCGCCCTACCAGATTTCGGTCTGCGACTCTTCGCGCAGCATCGCGTCGCCAGCCTTGCATCCAAACGCCGCCGCGAATGCAGGCTGATGCGACAAGGAGCCGGTCACCCGCCAGCGCGGCGGCGAATGCGGATCGGAGACCGCCAGCACGCGCGCCTGCTCATCCCTGACCTTGATCCGCCACACCTGCGCGAATGAAACAAAGAAGCGCTGTTCGGGCGTCAGGCCATCGACGGTTTGCGACGGATGCCGCGCGGCGGCTTTGCGGAAGGCAAGAAACGCGAGCTTGAGCCCGCCGATGTCGGCGATGTTCTCGCCCAGCGTGAGCTTGCCGTTCAGCTTCAGCTCATCGACCGCGACGTATCCGCCGTATTGCTTCTCGATGCTGGCAGCGCGCTCGCGGTAGCGGGCTGCATCGTCGGCTTGCCACCAGTCGCGCAGATTTCCCTCCGAGTCATACTGGCGCCCGCGATCGTCGAAGCCATGCGTGATCTCGTGCCCGATCACCACGCCGATGCCGCCGTAGTTGACCGCCGCATCGGCGTCCGCATCGAAGAACGGCGGTTGCAGGATGCCGGCGGGGAAGACGATCTCGTTGCGCGACGAATTGTAGTAGGCGTTGACGATATGCGCCGCCATCGACCACTCATGCCGATCGACCGGATGCCCGAGCTGCGCGAGCGTGCGCGACATCTCGAACCGATTGGCGCGCAGCCAGTTGGCGGCGTAGATCCGGTCGATGCGCAACGCGGAATAGTCGCGCGGCGGATCCTGATAGCCGACCTTGATCTCCATCGCCGCCAGCTTGATGCGAGCCTGCGCCTTGGTCGCATCAGTCATCCACTCGAGCGTGTCGATCCGCTCGGCAAGCGCGGCCTTGATGTCGTCGACCGCCTCGCGCGCCTTGGCGCTGGCCGCGGGCGTGAACGAAGTTGCCACGAAGAGCTGCCCTGCGGCGTGTCCCATCGGCTCGGCACCGGTGCGGCCGCTGATTACATCCAGGACACGGCGGAAACGCGGCGCGGGAGTCTTCGTGCCCTTGAGCGTGGCATTGTAAAAACGATCGTGCTCTTCTTCGAAGGCTCGAGGCAGCACCGGTGACGCTTCCCGCAAAAGTTGCCAGCGAAGATACGCCCGCCAGGTCGCGAGGTCGACGTCCCGCGCGAGCACCGCAAAAGCTGCGAGGAATTCCGGTTGCCTGACGTTGATCGGCGTCGAGCGCGGAATTCGCAAGGCGTCGAAGAAGCGAGCCCACGCGAATCCGGGGGCGGCCGCGTTGACTTGGTCGAGCGTCATCCGATGGTAGTTTGCGTTGGGATCGCGCAACGCGGCGCGCTCGCGAGCGGCCCGGGCGAGCGCCAGCTCCAGGTCGAATATCTGCCCGGCCGCGCGCGCCGCGACGGCGGGCGAGTCTCCGGCGAGCGCCAGCACCGCGACGATGTGCATCCGGTACGCGTCGCGCCATTGGCTGAACTTGGCGTCGGCATTGAGGTAAAAGTCGCGATCCGGCAGGCCGAGGCCGCCCTGATTGAGCACCAGCACGTTGCGGTTGCTTTGCCTGTCGTCCGGACCGACGCGCACCAGCCCGAATCCGGCCTCGATGCGCTCGCTGTGCCAGCGCGCGATCGCGTCGGCAAGATCGGCGCGAGTTCGGATCCTTGCCGCGCGTGAAAGCTCCTCGGCGATCGGACCGATCCCGGCGCGTTCGATGGACGACTCGTCCATGCCGGCGGCGTAAAAATCGGCGATCTTGCGCAACGTCGGCTGTGCGCGCAAGGTCCGATCGTGTTGCGCGAGCTCGAGCGCGGCCTTGAGCTGGCGCGCGTTGCGCTCCGCGACCTCCTCGAAGCCGCCCCAGCGCGAGCGATCGGCGGGAATCGCGGTGCGATCCAACCAGTTGCCGTTCACATAGGCGTAGAAATCGGTGCACGGTCCGACATCGGTATTCAGGTCGGCGACATCGAGCGCAGACCAGGCCTCATGCGCGGGCAGAGCCGCCAGGCAGACTGCGGCAAATATGAGCCCGGCGGCGGCTCGCGGGAAGAAGCGTGAAGTTTTCATGTCGGCACCTGCAAGCTCGCCCACCGGCTGACCGGGCAGATCAAGGGAAGACACAGTCTAGCGGACGTTCCCGTCACTCGCATCACGCAAAAAAAAGCCCCGCCGAAGCGGGGCTTTTCTGAAGCGCGGGCGTTCTCAGCGATAGCGTCTGCGGAAAACGACGAATCCCGCTCCGCCGAGCATCAGCGCAAGCAGCAGCAATCCGGATCCCCATTCGGCTCGAAGCGCCGGGACGCTTGTGCGATTGGCGCAACAAATCTCTAGAAACCAGCGTCAAACCCGCCTTGGGAAGGGCCCGAGCGCACCAATCCAGCGCAATTACCAGGTCGCCATCATCGCCACGACCGCCGCGGCCATGGTCCCGGTCGCCAGCCAGCCCAGGGCCTTCAACCGGCGCGTGACGACGAAATCGCCCATCACCTTGGGATCGTCGGCCAGAAGCATCATGACGACCATGATCGGCACCGCAATTACGCCGTTGATCACCGCCGCCCAGAACAGGGCGCGAATCGGGTCGATAGGCGAAAAATCGAGCGCGACGCCCCCCAGCGTCGCCAACGCGATAATGGCGTAGAACTCCCGCGCCTCGAGCAGCTTCAGGTCGAGGCCGCGCTTCCATTCGAACGTTTCCGCGACCGCATACGCTGCCGATCCCGCGAGCACCGGCACCGCGATCATGCCGGTGCCGATGATGCCCAGCGCGAACAGCACGAAGCTGAACTCCCCCGCCAGCGGCCGCAGCGCTTCGGCGGCTTGCGCGGAAGTCTGGATATCGGTGATGCCCGCGACGTTCAGCGTCGCCGCAGTGCCCAGAATGATGCAAAAGGCGACGATGTTCGAAAACGCCATCCCGAGGTAGGTGTCGACCTTGATCCGGCGCAGGTGATCGGCGGCGCCCTCGGGCGAATGCGCAAGCGCGCCGGCAGCGGGGTCGGCGTTGAGCTCCTCGACCTCCTGCGACGCCTGCCAGAAAAAGAGGTACGGGCTGATGGTCGTCCCGAAGACCGCGACGACGACGGTCAGATATTCGGCGGTCAGTGCAAAGTGCGGCGTCACCGTGCGCGCCGCGACCTCGCGCCAGGGAATATGGATCGTGAGCACCAGGACGACGTAGGAGAGCAGCGCAAGGGTCAGCCACTTGAGGTAGCGGACGTAGCGCTGGTAGGACAGGAACACCTGCAGCACGAGGCAAGCGATGCCGATCGCCACCGCGTAGATCTGTGGCGGCCCTCCGACCAGCAAATGCACGGCGTCGCCCATCGCCGCAATGTCGGCGGCGATATTGACGGTGTTGGCGATGACCAGCAGGGCGACGACGCCGTAGAGAACCGGCCGGGGGAAATGGCGTCCGATATTCGACGCGAGACCGTGACCCGTGACGCGACCGATCCGCGCGCTTACGAGCTGGATGCCGACCATCAGCGGGTAGGTGAAGACGATGGCCCACAGCGTATGGAAGCCGAATTGCGCACCCGCCTGCGAATACGTGGCAATGCCGGACGGATCATCGTCGGCCGCGCCGGTGATCAATCCGGGGCCGAGCTGGCGTGCCCAATCGCGCATCTTGTTCTTCATTTCGACCCTCGGTTGCCCCGCCGCGGGGGCCGAGTATATAACGGCAGCAGTGCGCGGATGACGAAAAGAAGCCCGTCGAGAAATGGAGCCGGCGCGGATAAGAAAAGGCCCCGGTTGGAAACCGGGGCCTCGCCTGAACATTGCTTCCCGGCGCAATGCCGGTCGACAAAAATCGTTCGTCAGCCCGACTCGATGTCGCGGTCCTTGTTATCGCGCAGGAACAGCACTCCGATGACCACCGTCATGAGCGCGACCACGATCGGATACCAGAGCCCGTAGTAGATATCGCCGCTGGCGGCGACCATCGCCGTCGCGAGCAGCGGCAGCATGCCGCCGAACCAGCCATTCCCGATGTGATACGGCAGCGACATCGACGTGTAGCGGATCCGGGTTGGGAACAGCTCGACCAGGAACGCCGCGATCGGCCCGTAGACCATCGTTACGTAGATCATCATGATGACCAGAATCAGCAGCGTCATCGGATAGTTGATCTGGGACTTGTCCGCACTCGTCGGGTACCTCGCGGCTTTG
>Ga0209839_10000125_pt1 | contig 35671 bp, 36 predicted proteins | sample OrgsoiDNA2013050_FD_185800 | JGI IMG/M metagenome (GOLD analysis project Ga0209839, IMG submission 185800) | Permafrost soil microbial communities from the Arctic, to analyse light accelerated degradation of dissolved organic matter (DOM) -... | ecosystem: Environmental > Terrestrial > Soil >... | reverse complement strand
TAGGACGACAGCAGGTGCCCAGCCATGACGCTGGCTCCGGGCCGGCCGGCGGCCGGGCAGTGACCCCAGCGGCCGCTGAGGCCCGGGTGACAGCCGGGGTTCGCGGGTGAGCGGCGCGAGCGTCATGAACCGGCGGCTGCTGCCGGAACAACGTCAGCAGCCGCCCGTTCGGGCCGCTGAATACGCCGGATCACGACCCGCGGGCGCGGACGAGGACGATCCGCGACGACATCCGCAGCCTCGCCTGCGGCATCATCTGCTGGCGTCGGCTAGCCAATATCCCACTTTGTTAGCAGTTCTAGGCCGGAGCCTGCGCCTGGGCCCGGGCCACGAAGCGCTCGCGGTCCACCAGGATCCGCTCGATCGTGCCCGCCCCGATGACCTGGTCGCTGCCGTCGGCGGCCCGGGCGATGAACATGAAGACCAGCCGGTTACCGTCCATCTCGGTCAGCTCGGCCTCGACTTCCAGCTCGGCGCCCACCGGGCTGGCGCGGCGGTGCTCGAGCCGCGCCGCGGTCCCGACCGAGGTCTGCGAGGGCGCCAGCCGCGGGGCGATCGCGGCCACGGCGGCGGCCTCGGCGAGCGCGAGCAGCCGCGGTGTCGCGAGCACCGGCACGTCGCCGCTGCCCGCCGCCACGGCCGTGTCGGCCTGCGTCACGATCGCGCGAACCTCGGCGCGGTCGCCGAGCTCGGGTCCTGGCGACGTCATTATTCGATCACCGCGATCAGGTCGCCCTCCTGGATGACGTCGCCCTCGGCGACGGCCAGCCGGGCCAGCGTTCCGCCGCCCTCGGCCAGGACGGGAATCTCCATCTTCATGGACTCGAGGATCACCAGCGTGTCGCCGTCGGCAATTGTGTCACCCGCCGCGGCCACGACCTTCCAGACGTTGGCCACCATCTCTGCGCGGACCTCGGTCACCTATACCTCCTCGGGTCTGGGGCTGGCATCATTCTGACCGTCATCATCCCGGCCGCCATCATGTGTCCGCCAATCACGGTGCTCACCAACCACGGTGCTCACCAATCACGGGACACGCAGCCGGTCGACTATCGAGGTGTCGTAGGCACCGCTGATGAACTCGCTCGAGGCGAGCAACTCCGCGTGGAAGGGCAGGTTGGTCTTGAGACCGGTGATCCGGAACGCCGCGACCGCCGCACGCGCCCGCTCCAGCGCCTGCGCCCGGTCGGCGCCGTGCACGCACAGCTTCGCCAGCAGCGGGTCGTAGAACGGCGTCACGGTGTTGCCCGCCGCATAGCCGGCGTCGACCCGGACACCCGGCCCAGCCGGCTCCGTCCAGTCGCCGATCGTGCCCGGACTGGGCAGGAACCGCCGCGGATCCTCGGCATAGACCCGCAGTTCAAGCGCGTGCCCGCGGCTGACCGCGGTCGCGGGATCGAAGCTCGCCCGGTCGCCGTCGGCGATCCGGAACTGCTGCTCGACCAGGTCAATGCCCGTCACCAGCTCGGTGATCGGATGCTCGACCTGCAGCCTCGTGTTCATCTCCAGGAAGACAAACTGCTGGGCCCGCTCATCCACCAGGAACTCCACGGTGCCCACGCCGCGGTAACCGACGGCCTCGCCGGTCCGGATCGCCGCCGCGAGCATCCGCGACCGCAACTCCGGGCCGACGCCGGGCGACGGCGTCTCCTCGGCCACCTTCTGGTGCCGGCGCTGCACCGAGCAGTCGCGCTCGCCGAGGGTGACGACGCTGCCGCTGGCCAGGCCGAGGATCTGCACCTCGACGTGGCGCGCCGCGGCCAGGAAGTGCTCCAGCAGGATCGCCGGGCTGCCGAAGAACCGCTCGGCGCGAGACCGCGCGGTCGCAAAGCCCGCGCTGAGCTGCTCGGGATCGGCGGCGGCGCTCATGCCAATTCCGCCGCCGCCGGCGGCGGCCTTGATCATGACCGGATAGCCGATCCGCTCGGCTTCGACGAGGGCGGCGGTCACGTCGGGCACGGCCCGCCTGCTGCCGACCGAGATGGGCACGTCGACGCGCTCCACGAGGTTCCGGGCATTGATCTTGTCGCCCATCTGCTCGATGGCCGACGGCGGCGGCCCCACCCAGGTCAGGCCGGCCTGCAGGACGCTCGCGGCGAACGCGGCGTTCTCGGCGAGGAAGCCGTAGCCGGGATGGATGGCGCGGGCGCCGGTCTGCCGGGCGGCGGCGAGAACCGCCGCGACATCCAGGTAACTGCGGGCCGGCGCGGCGGGCCCCAGCAGCACGCTGTCGTCGGCCGCGCGGACGAACGGGAGCTCTGCGTCCGCCTCGGAGTAGACCGCGATGGTCCGGATTCCCATCCGGCGCGCCGTCCTGATGACCCGCAGCGCGATCTCGCCACGATTGGCGACCAGGACCGACGCGAGCACGCCCGGCAGCCTACAGCCTGCTGGACAGCCGCCGTCCCGCGACTTCGGTCAGCGCCTGCACCACCTCGGCGTCGTACTCCACGGCGGTGTCCATGCGCAGCCGTTCCAGCGCGGCGGCGGTCCGGTCCCGGTCGGTGGAGCCGCCCACCATGTCGTCGAACGCGTTCGCGGCCCGGATGATCTTGCTGCCGATGCGCGGCTCGGGCTGGCCGTGGCTGGGCCAGTTCTGGCAGCGCACCAGCTCGGCAACCTCGTTCAGGACGCCGGCTTCCCGGATGACCGCCGCGCCGAGCTCGGCGATCCGGTCCTGGTCGGCGGCCGAGACCAGCACCGTCGCGCCGCCGGGGATCGGGTCGAGCAGCGACAGCTGGCCGATGTCGTGCATGAGCGCCGCATACTCCAGGTCCAGCAGGTCGGGCTCGGCCATGCCCAGCTCCCGGCCCACCGCCACGGCGAGCTTGGCGACCCGGCGGGAGTGGCCGCCCTCGACGTAGCCGCCGACCTCGGTGACGCTGGCCAGGGACCGGACCGTCTGCAGGTAGGTGGCGCGAATGCCGGCGTAGCGGCGGAACGCGATCTGGGTCACCAGCAGCGGGCCGAGGAACACCGCCAGCTCGCTCAGCCCCATGATCTGCGCGGCGAATACGGTGATGATCGCCGACGAGCCAACGGCCGCGCCGAGGGGCCACTGCACCCGCATCTCGTCCCACAGCGCTACCGAGAACTTGGCGCCCACGTCATCCGCGCGGATCAGGGCACCGATCAGCGTCTCGAGGAGCCAGCCGAGCGTGACGAGCAGGGTCATGACGATCAGGGCAACCCACCAGTGCGCCTTCTCGTAGATGGCCGGCTGGTGGGCCAGCGGCCGGAAGATGAACGCCACGCACGCCACCGTGACCAGGCGCGTGCACATCCCGGTCAGCCCGAGCGGCCTGCCCGCGGCGGCGTGCGGGAGCGCGCCGAGGATCATGCCGATGGCGGCCACCGCGATGACCTGCAGGGCCGTATGGCGCGTCGGCACGCCCACCTTCACGCCCACCAGCAGGGCGTACGCCATCGCGCCCGCCATCGCGATCGGCGCCGCCTCCCGGCCGCCGGGCAGGGCCAGCCGGAGGAGCTCGCCGAGGGCAATGAACAGGCCGAAGGCCACGGCGGGCGCGGGGAGCTTCACCGGCAGCCGGGTGGTGACCGCGAGATTGGCGAAGGCGGCCAGGGCCAGCATCCCCGAGACGGCCAGGAGCAGCAGGCGGCCCGAGTCCATAGCCTGCCACGATGACCATCGCTCCATCGGCTGCCGCGTCGTCGTCATGGCCAGCCCGGTCACGCGCTCTCGATGACGCGCAGCGGCGCTGTCGGGTCATCATGGTCCTGGGCGGTGACGATCTGATCATCCGGCGGGGCGTCCGCCGGCTCGGCCAGCTTCCAGCCCTCCCGGTCCAGCGCCGCGATGAAGGCGTCCACGATCACCGGATCGAACTGCGAGCCCGCCCCCTTGCGCAGTTCCTCGACGCCCTGGGCGATGCTGCGGGCCTTGCGGTAGGAACGGTTCGAGGTGATCGAGTCGAACGCGTCAGCGACCGCGATGACCCGGGCGAACTCGGGGATCTCGTCCCCGGCGAACCCCATGGGGTAGCCGCGGCCGTCGATCCGCTCATGGTGATGCATGATCCCCGCCAGGGCCTCGTTAAGGAATCCGATCTCCCGGACGATCTCCAGGCCGCGCATCGGGTGCAGCTGAATCGCGGCGTATTCCTCCTCGGTCAGCGGCCCGGTCTTCTGCAGCACCTTGGTCGGCACACCGAGCTTGCCGACGTCGTGCAGCATCCCGGCGAACGTCAGCGCCTCAGCACGCTCGGCGCGCATGCTGATCTGGCGGGCGATCATGCCGGATCCACGGGAGACCCGCTCGCTGTGCCCGCGGGTGTAGAAGTCCTTGGTCTCCACGGCCTGGCAGAGCGCCGCCATGGTGGCGGCATAGGCGCGCTGCTGCTCGGCGAACTGGCCCATCGCCCAGCGCGCCACGAACAGCGGTATCAGGACGATGGCCGCGGCCATCCAGCCGGGCATCACGGCCCACAGTGCCGCAATCACCAGCCCGAGCGCGGCAGAGCCGAGGTCAGAGACGAGCAGCAGCGGCAGGCTGGACTCCATCGCCATCTGGCCGAGCACCGGGCCGCTCCCGCGGTTGGCCCGCAGCACGCCCCACATCAGGCTGAGATTAGCCAGTACGTGGACCACGGCCGCGGCCGCAAAGGGCAGCAGGAGCGCGGGAAAGTACCGGGCCAGCGGGGGGCCGAACGGGTGCGCCGCCGGGTAGCTGTGCTGCAGGGCGGCGAAGGCCTGGCCGGCCAGGTATCCCGACAGCGCGTACATCGCCCCGTTGAAGAGCCGGCGGGCTAGTCGCAGCTGACCCCGCAGGCTCACCACGGCGACGGCGCCGACCAGCGCCGCGCCCACCGGCCCGAGCAGCACGACCGCCGCCAGGGAGGCCGCCGAACTCGGGGACCACGCGGACTGACGCGCCGCCACCGGGGTCGGGGTCGAGGCGCAGATCAGGAAGAGTAACTGAAGGATGACCAGGTCGATCCAGAAGTGCGACCCGGCCCCGGGTGGCAGCGGTGTCACCGCCACCAGCGCGACGGCCGAGCAGACGACCAGCGCCGTATAGAGCCAGGCAATGCGGGAGACCATGCCGGTAAAACCCCCCTCGCACGTCGCCGTGCCGACTGGCAAGCGGCCCAGGCCGCTGATCGTGCTTGCCCTTGTCCCCGGCGGATCACCCCAACCCGCGACCGCCGCCACTTACAGTAACGCGACAACCAGATACGCGTAGGCCTCTGCCGGAATGTGAGCAAATAGTAATCACAAGAACGCTCTTAGTAACGAACATCGGGAAGCTGACGGTCGCTCGTTACGACGCTGCCTGTTACTCGGCGCGGATCTCGGTTACCTCGGTGAACTCAAGCTCCGCCCGGACGACCGCGATCCTGGAGAGCACCTTGGTGCGGAGCTCACCGGGCACGGTCTCCTGCCCGCAGCACTTGTGCACGAGATGCTTGACGACCTCCTCGAGGCCGTACTCGCGCAGGCACGGCCCGCACTCGTCGAGATGCTGACGGATCTGCCCGCAGGCCGCGTCATCGATCTCGCCGTCGATATAGGAGTAGACCCGCGCGAGGACTTCGCTGCACGGTACCTCGTGCGGCTTACCGCAGCTCATGTCGCGTCCTTCCCGGGCAGGTCACCCGATGATGACGCCTCGGTCGACGCGGCTGGCGTCGCCACCAGCCCCTGATCGGCGGCGTAGTCCTGCAGTAGCTCGCGCAGTTGCCTGCGCCCCCGGTGCAGTCGCGACATCACGGTTCCGATCGGGGTTCCCATGATGTCGGCGATCTCCTTGTAGGCAAACCCCTCGACATCAGCCAGGTACACCGCGATCCGGAACTCCTCCGGGAGGGCCTGCAGCGCGCGCTTGATGTCGGAATCCGGCAGCCGCTCCAGCGCCTCGGACTCCGCCGACTTCAAGCCGGAAGACGTGTGCGACGCAGCCCTGGCCAGCTGCCAGTCCTCGATCTCCTCGGTCCCGGATCGCTGCGGCTCACGCTGGCGCTTCCGGTAGGAGTTAATGAAGGTATTGGTGAGAATCCGGAACAGCCACGCCTTGAGGTTCGTACCTACCTGGAACTGGTGAAATGAGGCATATGCCTTCGCGAACGTCTCCTGCACCAGATCTTCGGCATCCGCGGGGTTGCGGGTCATCCGCATCCCGGCCGCGTATAGCTGATCCAGGTACGGCAGCACGTCATTCTCGAAGCGCTGACTGCGCTGTTCGAGTGTCTCCGTGACCGGACCCACCCCCTCCGCGATCGAAGGCTGCGGCACTAGAGCCTGCCAGCCGCCTCGGCGGGAGGATACATTGCCGGCAGGTACCCGGCTGCGCGCGACCGTCGCTGAAGCGTCGTCGCGTGACAAAGAGCTAGCTAGTGGCACGCCCGCTGCAACACAACCCCACGCAGCTTCATTCCGTCACTTTCGGCCCGGCGGGCCAGTTCTCAGGATGTCAGCTCGCCGGGCAGCCCGCGCGCAGTCATCGGCGCATCCGGTCCCGCTTCCCCTGGCAGGCCACGCACCGGGCCGCCTCCGGCTTGGCGTCCAGCCGGCCCTCCGGCACCGGCTTGCCGCAGTCGGCGCAGGTCCCGTACCTCCCGGCTTCGATCCGATGCAGCGCGTCCAGCACCTCCGCGAGCTGCTGCTTGGCCACCGTGAGCACGGCCTCGACTCGCTCGGTCTCAGACAGATTTGAGCCCGCGTCCGCCGGATCCTGGGGATACTCGGACGACCTTTCCGCCAGCGGCCGGTCGCCCTGCAGCACCGTGATGGACCTGTCGAGCTCGTCACGGGTCTCTTCCAGGCGCTTGCGGGCGGTCGTGGTATCCAAGTGGCTCCATCTCCTCATCCGGATGTGGCCAGCGCCAGACGTCAGGCATGTCGCGCGATGGCCGGTTCAGCTGGGCTCTGACAGTTCAGCTGGGCTACGACTGCGGCGCGCCGGCCCCGCCGTGATTTCCTCGGGGCGGCCCGCCGTGTTTCTCGCGGCTGGCAGCGGGTGGTTCGGCGGCCCAGAGTGGCTCGGCGGCCCAGAGTGGCTCGGCTGCCCCTAACGGCACGATCCGGCCGGCCGCTACTGGCTCGATCAGCTCCGGGCCGTTGTTACGCACCGAGTTGACGGTGGTCGACACCGGGTAAGAGTCCAGGCCGCCGGCCACCGCTGGCGCCAGCAGCGCGCGCAGGTCGCTGACGTCGTTGTTGGCCGGGTCCAGCCAGTCCGCCCAGCTGCCCGGCGAGATCACCATCGGCATCCGGTCGTGGATCTGGCCCAGCTCATCGGGCGCGCTGGTCGTGATGATGGTCGCCGACCACAGCCATGCGTCCGGGTCGCCATCGGGCACCGCCCGGTCCCGCCAGAGCTCGTAGAGCCCGGCGAAGGCCAGCGGGCCGCCGTCGGCGCGGTGGATGAAGAACGGCTGCTTGGCCTTCTTGCCGGCCCCCTCCAGCACCTGCCACTCGTAATAGCCGTCCGCGGGCAGCAGGCACCTGCGCTTGGCAAACGCCCGCCGGTAGGCCGGCTTCTCGCTCACCGTCTCGGCCCGCGCGTTGATCAGGCGGCTGCCGATCGAGACGTCCTTGGCCCAGGACGGCACCAGGCCCCAGCGGACCACTCGCAGCTCGCGGGCCACGCCCGCGGCGCCCGTGTCCTCCTGGCGGCCCGTGTCCTCCTGGCGGCCCGTGTCCTCCTGGTCGGCACTGTCCTCCTGGCGGCCCGCGCGGCTGAGGACGGCGTACACGGGCTTGGTGGGCGCGATGTTGTAGTCGGGTGCCAGCGGCTCGGTTACCCGGTCACGCTGCACGCTGAACTCCTCCAGGAGCTCAATGCGCTGACGCGCGGACGCGTACCGACCACACATGTCCTCACCTTGTCACCAGATCAGGTCGCGGCCACGGACCGCGCTGCCGGGGGGAAGCTCAGATCTGCCCTTTCATAGCCCGGTTACGCCTTTGCCAAACCTGGCGGCCGGCCAGATCTGGGCGGCAGCCAGTACGCTCGCACCATGCCAGGCGCGCAGTACCCAGGCGATCACGAGCCCGCCACCGGCCCGCCCGGCGGCTGGATGCCGCCGGCGGCCAGTGCGCCGGTGCATGCCCGGGTGGAGCTGCCGGGGTCAAAGTCCATCACGAACCGCGCCCTCATCCTCGCCGCGCTCGCCGACACGCCGACTCAGATCACCGGGCCGCTGCTGGCCCGGGACACCGAGCTGATGGCCGGCGCGGTCAGCGCGCTCGGCGCCGCCGTCACCCCAGCCGGCCACGACTGGCTAGTGACGCCGGGCTGGCGGGACTCGCCGGCGACCGTCAACGTCGGCAACGCGGGCACGGTCATCAGGTTCGTCCCGCCGGTCGCGGCGCTGGCCCGCGCCGACGTGGAATTCCGCGGTGACCCCCGTGCCTCCCAGCGGCCAGTCGGGCCGCTGCTGGCCGCACTGCACCAGCTCGGTGCCCAGATCGACGACGATGGCAGGCAGGCGGTGCCGTTCACCGTTCGGGGCCGGGGCCGGGTCCCCGGCGGCACGGTCAGCCTGGACGCCTCCGGATCCTCGCAGCTGGTCTCCGGGCTGCTGCTGGCCGCGTCGCGGTACGACAAGGGCGCCGAGGTCAGGCACGAGGGGCCCCGCATCCCGTCGGCCCCGCACATCGCCATGACCGTGGCGATGCTGCGCAGCGCGGGCGCCAGCATCGAGGCGGGGCCGCCGGCGGGCGGGGGCTCCGTCTCGGATGTGTGGCGGGTGCACCCTGGCGTGCTGTCGCCCGGCACTATCGACGTCGAGCCCGACCTGTCCAATGCCGGCCCGTTCCTGGCGGCCGCGCTGGCCACCGGTGGCGAGGTCACCATCGCGGGCTGGCCTGCCCGGAGCCTGCAGGCGGCCGACCAGATCCTGGACACGCTGGTGCGGATGGGCGCGACCGCCACACCGGTCGCCGGCGGCATGCGAGTCACCGGGTCCGGGACAATCCACGGCATTACCGCCGACCTGCGCGACGTCAGCGAGCTGACGCCGGTGCTGGTGGCGCTGGCGACGATGGCCGACTCGCCATCCACGTTCACCGGCATCGGGCACCTGCGGACGCACGAGAGCGACCGGCTGGCCGCGCTGGCGACCGAGATCGGCGCCTTCGGCGGCGACGTCACCGAGCTGGCCGACGGCCTGCATATCCGGCCGCGGCCGATGCGGGCCGACGGCGCTGTCTTCGACAGCCACGATGATCACCGCCTGGTGATGGCCGCCGCCGTCCTGGGCCTGGCGGTCCCGGGCGTGCAGGTCCGCAACGCCGCGACGGTCGGCAAGACGTTCCCGGGCTTTGGCGAGCTGTGGCGGCAGATGATGGAGAAGGCACTCTGAGCAGATCGATCGGCCACGCTGGCCTCGACGAGGACGACGTCCGGATCCGGCCGGGCAAGGGCACCCGGCCGCGCACCCGGCGCCGCCCGGCGCACGAGGAAGCAGCCGAGGCGTTCGTCGCCGCGGTGGACCGCGGCCGGTACCGCTGCTGGATCGGCGACCGCGAGGTGACCGCGATGAAGGCGCGCGAGCTTGGCCGCGGCGGGATCGTGGTCGGCGACATCGTGAGCCTGACCGGGGACGTCTCCGGCCAGCCCGGCACGCTGGCCCGCGTGGTGCGCGTGCGGCCGCGGAAATCGGCGCTGCGCCGCTCCGCCGACGACACCGACCCGGTCGAGCGGGTGATGATCGCCAACGCCGACCAGCTCGTAATCGTCTCCGCGCTCGCCGACCCGCCGCCCCGGCCCCGGCTGATCGACCGCTTTCTCGTCGCGGCCTACGACGCAGGGCTGGCGCCGCTGCTCTGCCTGACCAAGGCTGATCTCGCCGGGCCGCAGGAGCTCCTGGCGGCCTACGAGCCGCTCGGGACCCGCTACATCGTCACGGGCCGCCCGCTGACCGATGCGGTACTCAGCGAGCTGCGCGCGGACGTCAGCGACCGGATCAGCGTCCTGGTGGGCCAGTCGGGCGTGGGCAAGTCGACGCTGTTCAACGCCCTGATCCCGGCTGCGAGCCGGGCCATCGGCGCGGTTAACACGGTAACCGGACGGGGCCGGCACACCTCCTCGTCGGCGCTGGCGCTGCGACTGCCCGGCGGCGGCTGGATCATCGATACCCCCGGGCTGCGTACCTTCGGGCTCGGCCACATCTCGGCCAACAACGTCATCCGGGCGTTTCCCGACCTGGCCGAGGGAGCGGAGCAGTGCCCGCCGGGCTGCAGTCACCTGGAGCCCGGTTGCGCGCTGGACGGCTGGGTGGCCGAGCATGGCGGCGCGGCCCGGCTGGACTCGCTGCGCCGCCTGCTGCGCAGCCGCGAGGGCCTCGACCCGGCCGACGGCAGCGACGCCGGCTAGCTCGTCCGGTGATCGGGCCCCGCGCGATGGGCCTCGCGCGATTGACAGGGCCCGGGCGTGGCCACCGCGACCGGGAAAGCGATACCGTTTCGCGGCATGGCGGGTTTCGACGATGACCTGCGGTTCGCGCACGTCCTGGCGGATGCCGCGGACGACATCACCATGCGCCGGTTCCGCGCCCTCGATCTCAAGGTGTCGGCCAAGCCCGACCTGACCCCGGTCAGCGATGCCGATCTGGCGACCGAGGAGTCGCTGCGCAACCTGCTCCGGCGGGGCCGCCCCCGCGACGCGATGCTCGGCGAGGAGTTCGGGCAAACCGGAGCGAGCCAGCGATGCTGGGTCATCGATCCCATCGACGGCACCAAGAACTTCGTCCGCGGCGTCCCGGTCTGGGCCACGCTGATCGGCCTGATGGCCGACGGCGAGGTGACCGTCGGGGTGGTGACCGCCCCCGCGCTCGGCCGCCGGTGGTGGGCGTCCAGGGGCGGCCGCGCCTGGACCGGCCGCAGCCTGCACAAGGCGACCAACTGCCGGGTTTCCGGCGTGAGCGACCTCGCCGACGCCTCGCTGTCCTACTCGGGCCTGTCGACCTGGCAGGACAGCGGGCGGCTGGAGGAGTTCCTCGGCCTGGTGCGCCAGACCTGGCGGAGCCGCGCCTACGGGGATTTCTGGTCGCACATGCTCGTCGCCGAGGGCGCGGTCGACATATCGGCCGAGACCGACGTCAAGCTCTGGGACCTCGCCGCCTTGCAGATCATCATCGAGGAGGCGGGCGGCAGGTTCACCGACCTGACCGGCAAGCCCACTCCGGCCGGCGGCAGCGCCGTCTGCACGAACGGGCTGCTGCATGAGCGGGTCCTGGACCTGCTAAGGCCCGGTTCGGGCGAGATCTTGTCCTGACTGGCGATCGCCGGCGGCCTCAGCTATTGCCCTGCGACGCGCAAAGTCGGATGCTGGACAGATCCGTGATCACAAGTGCACAAGCCGGGGGTCGGCGGCGCCCACCGAAGGGAGCGATCCTGCATGAAGGTACGGGACGGGATGACTCAGGTGGTCCTGACGATCGGCCCAGCGCACACCCTGCGCGAGGCGTCCCGGATGATGTCGGCCCGCCGGGTCGGGGCGGCCGTCGTGACCGACCCCGAGCACTACGGCATCGGCATCCTGACCGAGCGGGACATCCTGGACTCGGTCGGGGCGGGGCAGGATTGCGACACCGAACTGGTCGCGGCGCACCGAACCGACCACATTGTCCTGGCCTCGCCCGAATGGACGCTGGAGCAGGCCGCGACGGCGATGGTGGCCGGGAACTTCCGGCACCTGGTCGTCATCGACGACGGCGACGTGACCGGGCTGCTGTCGATGCGGGACATCGTGCGCTGCTGGTCCGGCGCCGCGGCGGCGGTGCCCGCACAAGCCGACGCCTAGCCGACCCGGCGGTCCTTGCGGGACCGCGGGACGTGCGCCAGAGTGAGGCCCGTGCGGCTTGCGGGCGCAGTCGCGCTCATCACCGGAGGGTCGTCAGGCATCGGCGCCGCAACGGCGGATGCCCTGAGGCGCGCGGGAGCCTGCCCGCTCATCGCCGGGCGCGATCCGACGCGGCTGCGGGAGGTGGCCCGGCGGACGGGCGCTATCCCGCTGCGGGCGGATCTCGCGGACCCCGACGGGCCGGACGAGCTGGCCGCGGCGGCGCTGGCGGAGGCCGGCCGCGTGGACTTACTGGTCAGCAACGCCGGCGTGGGCTGGGCCGGGGAGATCGACGAGCTGACCGCGGCCAAGAGCATCGAGCTAGTGGCGGTGAACCTGCTGGCGCCGATCCACCTGGCCCGGCTGCTGGTGCCGGGCATGGCCAAGCGCGGCACCGGTCATCTCGTCTTCGTCTCCTCCATCGTCGGCATCACCGGCGCGCGCCACGAGGCGGTGTACGCGGCCGCCAAGGCGGGGCTCGGCCGCTTCGCCGAGAGCCTGTCCTACGAGCTTGCCGGCCAGAATGTCGGGGTGTCCGTCGTCGTGCCCGGCGTGGTCGACACGCCCTTCTTCGACCGGCGAGGCCGCCCGTACAACCGGAGCGCCCCGACGCCCATCCCGGCCGAGCGGGTCGCCCGGGCGATCATCACCGCGGCGCAGCGGGAACGCGACACGGTCTTCGTTCCGGGCTGGATGAGGTTCCCGGCCTGGCTGCACGGCAGCGCGCCGCGGACGTTCCGCGCCCTGGCGAACCGCTTCGGCTGACCCAGCCGCCTCAGATTTCATGATCGCGGGGAGTTTTCAGTTCCCGCGACTGAGAAATCCCCGCGACATGAACGCCGGTCGGTGCGCCGCCGCAGATCCCCCTGACCTGCGCGCGGCCTTCCCGAAGATCGTTTTCCCATTTGATATGACCAAAAGTATTTGAAGCAGTACGCCCGACTCGTTGGACCTGATTAGCCCCGGTCGCTAATGTGCGTCTTTGCGGCCTGTGCATCTAGGTGGCCGCGGTCGTCTTGCTGCGCGGGGGCCAGCCCTTCGGTGCAGCTATCTCGGGAGGACTCGTTTTGAAGCCCATCGTGTGGGCCTCGCGGCGTCAGGCTGGCGCCATCGTGGCCATCGGCACGGCGGGGTCACTGCTCCTGCTCGGCGCAGGATCCGCAGTTGCCGCCACGCACCCGCCATCCCCTGCCAGAGTCGCCGTGCCCCAGGGCATCGGCCCCGCCGCGATCAAGAGCGCGCAAGCTCTCGGCCCGGCGGCCCTCACCACCCGGGAGACGGTCTCCTTCGTCCTCAAGGCCCGGGACCTGAGCGGCCTGGAGGCCAGCGTCAACTCCGGGACACCCGGCGGGCACGTGTCGGTGGGCGCGTTCGCCAGCAAGCACGGCCAGACGCCGGCCAGCATCTCGACGCTGACGGCCTTCCTCACCGGCTTCGGCATCACGAGCACGGTGCATGCCGACGACCTGGACGTGACGACCACGGGCACCGTCGCGCAGTACAACGCCGCGCTCGGCGTTAACCAGAAGGCCCTCAGGGCGCCCGCCGTCCCGGCCAGCGCCGGTCGCGCCGGACGGCCGGCCGTCGTGTTCCATGGCACCGCTCAGCCGACCACGCTGCCGGCGCCGGTCGCGAGCATCGTGCTGTCCATCCTGGGGCTGACGAACTACCCGGCCGGCTTCAGCCAGGCCGTGCACGTCCCGGCGCTCGCCCGTGGCGTCCGCCCGGCCGCGACGCAGAAGGGCAACCTGACGCCGGCCAGCTTCGCGAGCCGCTACGGCCTGAACCCGCTGCTGAAGGCGGGCGCGAAGGGCCAGGGCCAGACCATCGGTATCGTGACGCTGGCCAGCATGAGGGCCTCTGACGCCACGCACTTCTGGTCCAGCATCCTGAAGATCAAGACCAAGGCCAACCGGCTCACGCTCACCCCCGTCGACGGCGGCTCCGGCCCGGTCAGCGACGCGTCGGGATCTGGCGAGACGACGCTGGACGTCGAGCAGTCCGGGGCACTGGCCCCGCAGGCGAACGTCATCGTCTACCAGGCCCCGAACACCGACGCCGGCTTCCTCGACGCCTTCGCGACCGCGGCCAGCCAGAACAAGGCCAGCGTCGTGTCCTCCAGCTGGGGCGAGTCCGAGGACGAGATCAGGACCAGCATCGCAATGGGCACGGAGTCGAGCACCTACGCGCAGGCCTTCGACGAGATCTTCCTCGAGCTCGCCGCGCAGGGCCAGAGCTCGTTCATCGCCGCCGGCGACAGCGGCGCCTACGATGCCCATGCGGATGTCGGCAGCACCGACCGAGCGATCGACAACCCCGGTGACAGCCCCTGGACCACCGACGCGGGCGGCACCACGCTGCCGGGCACCATCCCGGTCGCCCAGGGCGTCAGCAACGTCATCAGGAGCGAGCGCGCCTGGGGCTGGGACTGGCTGTGGACGGACTTCCGCAAGCTCGGCTTCACATCGGAGCACACCTTCGCGGTGCAGAACGTCGCGGGCGGCGGCGGCGGCTTCAGCAGCTTCGAGCCCACGCCGGGTTACCAGACGAAGTACCTGAACGTGCACCAGTTCGCCGGGGTGCAGTACCTCAAGCCGACTACGCCTAAGAAATACGGCGGTGGGGTCCTCCTGCCGAGCCGGTGGACTTTCACGGCCCACCCCAAGGTGAGCCTGGGCACGGGAACGCGCCGCGCGGTTCCGGATGTCTCGGCCGACGCCGACCCGTTCACCGGCTATGAGGAGTACTTCTCCGGGTTCTCGGGAGGCCACCTGCAGGACGGCTGGGGCGGCACCAGTTTCGTGGCGCCGCAGCTCGCCGGGGCGACCGCGGTGATCGACTCTGACGTGCACCGCCGGGTCGGGTTCCTGAACCCGTGGCTTTACCACTTCGCCGCGGCGAAGAACTCGCCGTTCACCTCGCTCGGCGCGTCCGGCACCACCAACGACAACCTGTTCTACACCGGCAGGCACGGCTACCGCTTCAACCCGGGCACGGGTCTGGGCACGCCGAACTTCGCCAAGCTGGCGGCTGATTTCCGCAAGTAACGACAACCCGCGCAAAGCCGGGCCCGCCGCATCGCGGCGGGCCCGGCTTTGTTCTGGCCCGGTGGACCCGGCTACTGCGACGGGCTGGTCGGCTGCCCCGGTGCTGCTCACAGCGGGGCAGCCGACCAGCCCATCCCCCCTCCCGGCAGGTCTCCCTAGAAGAAGCTGAGGCGCGGACGGCACGCCTGGCGCCTGGCTGTGCGGCAGCAGGGGGCCCCGGTACAGCCGGACCGCGTCGGCGAGATTCCCGGCGACCAGCTGGGCGGCCACCGCAGCCCAGTCCGACTTGACCTCGCAGGTCAGCCGGTAGGGCCGGGAAGCCAGCAGGTCCTCGCCCAGCAGGGCCCGCAGCCGCGCCAGTTCCGCGCGCGGCGTGCTGGAGGTCACGTCATCGGGATACAGCAGCAGGGCCAGCTCGTCGCCCGACACGCCGTCCGGGCGGCCCGCCAGGATGACCGCAATCTCACCGCCTCGCTCGCGAGCACTGCCGGCCCGCGAGCACTGTCCCGCCCGCGAGCACTGTCCCGACGTTGCTCCGCCCCCCAGGTGCGCAGGGCATCCAGCCGACCGAGCTCCGATTCGGCCATCCGCGCGGCGGCTCGGATCATGGCGATACTCTGCGGCGAGCCGACATCGAGGCCGCCAGTGATGTCAACGATGCCCAGGATGGCATGCGTCCGGGGATCGTGGATGGGCGCGGCAGCGCAGCTCCACCGCTGTACCGGGCGCACGAAGTGCTCCGCCGAGCGGATGCTCACCGCCGTGTCGAGGCGCAGGGCAGTAACGGGGGCATTGGTGCCCGCGTGCGCCTCATCCCACTGCGCGCCCTCGACGAACAAGATCTCCTCGGCCCGGCGCAGGACGGCGGGCCTGCCGCACACCCAGAGCAGCTGCCCGCGGGCGTCGGCGACGGCCATTACGCTGTCGCAGTCTTCGGCCGCCCGGCCCAGGACGTCGTAGAGCAGCGGGTAGATCTGCGACAACGGGTGCTCGGCGCGGTAGTGACCGAGCAGGTCCTGATCCAGGGTGATCGGGGGCAGGCTCGCATCGACGTTGACGCCGGCGGCCACGGACCGCATCCAGGAATCCGCCACGATCTCCCGTACCCCGGGTATCCCGCTAGTTCCGGAGGGGGCAGTGCCGTCAGTGAGCAAGCCGGCGTGTGCGCTCCGCACCTCGCGCAGCTCGTCTGAGCCAGGACATAGCGTCATTGAAACACGCGGTTAGCGACGGGGCGGTCCAAAGGCTGAGCGTCCTTTCCGCAGTTCTTGCCCGCATGCTCCGCGCACGCTATTTTTCGGACGTGGCCATTCGCCCCGCCGCCATCGGCACCACCGCTACCAGGCTGAGCTGCCGGTGCGGGTAACGCTGGCCACCGATCCCGGCACGCCGGGCTGGCCGAACGAGGACTTCGCCGCCGTCGGGCCCGGCGCGGCGGTCCTGCTCGACGGGGCGACCACCTTTCCCCGCGGCGCGGACACCGGATGCGTGCACGGCGTCGCCTGGTACGCCCGGACGCTCGGCAGCACGTTCCTCGCCCTGCTGGCCGCCAGCCCCGTGGTGCCGCTCCCGGAGGCTCTCGCGGCGGCGATCGGCGAGGTCCGCGCACGGCACGAGCACACCTGCGACCTCGCCCATCCCGCCACCCCGGCCGCTACGGTCACCGCCGTCCGCGCGGCCGGGGACGGCATCGACTATCTGGCCCTGTCCGACTCCAGCATCGCCGCCGACCCGGCCGCTGACGGGCCGCCGGTCATGATCACCGACACCCATCCCGCCGCCAAGGCCGCCCCGGACGCCGCCCGGCTTGCCCGCACCGGCACCATTCCCGCCGCCGGGCTGCGCGGCATTGCCCTGCTCAGCGACGGCGCCACGCGTATCTGCGACCGGTACGGCCTGCTGTCCTGGTCCGCCACCCTTGGCGTCGTCCGCGACTACGGGCCCGCCGAGCTCATCCGCCAGGTCCGCGCCGCCGAGGACAGCGACCCGGACGCCGCCCGCTGGCCCCGCCGCAAGGCCCGCGATGACGCCACGGTGATCTACTGGCGCCTGGGCTGACCGAAGCCGCGACGGCGTGACCGCACCGGCGCGGGTCCGGCTAGGTCGGCTCGGCCCTGGTGTGGGGCGCGACAAGACCGGTGTCATAGGCGATGATGACCGCCTGCACGCGCTCGTGGACGCCGAGCTTGTCGAACACCCGGGAGACGTGCGTCTTGACGGTGTTCTCGCTGATGAACAGGTCGGCCGCGATCTGGGTATTGGTGAGCCCGGTGCCGATCAGGGTGAGGATCTCCCGCTCTCGCGGGGTGAGGCAGCGCAGACTTACGGCCGGCCGGACGCGGCGGGACTGGCCGGCGAACGCGGCGATCAGCGTCTGCGTCACCGAGGGCGCCAGCAGCGCCCCGCCAGCAGCCACCACGCGGACGCCACGGACGAGTTCCTCGGGGACGACGTCCTTGAGCAGGAAGCCCGATGCCCCCGCCTGGAGGGCATCGAAGAGGTACTCGTCGAGCTCGTAGGTCGTGAGGATGATGACCTTGGCCCGGCTCACCTGCGACTCGGTTAGCGCGCGGGTGGCCGCGATGCCGTCCAGGCCGGGCATCCGGATATCCATGAGAATGACATCGGGCTGCAGGTCGCGAGCCAGGCCGAGGGCGCCTTCCCCGTCCGCCGCCTCGCCGATCACCTCGAGGTCGGCCTGCGACTCCAGGATCATGCGGAACCCGGCCCGGACCAGCGCCTGATCGTCGGCAATCAGGACCCGCACGGTCACGGGCGGTCCCCGGCGAGCTGGGCGCTCGGCGGCACCGGCCGGCCCTCCTCCAGGGGCAGGCGGGCGAAGACCTCGAAGCCGCCATCCGTGGTCGGGCCCGCGCGAAGCTCGCCGCCGGCCATGGCGGCCCGCTCGCGCATCCCGATCAGCCCGTGCCCGGGCCGTCCCCCCGGCGTCGCCGCCGGGCGCACCGGAGCCTGGCTGGTCACGATGAGCGTGACCGCGGCGCAGTCGCGGCGCAGGCAGACCCGGGTCCGGGTCGGCCCGGCATGCTTCAGCACGTTGGTCAGCGCCTCCTGCACGATGCGATAGGCGGACAGGTCGACCCAGTCGGGCAGGCTGCGCGGCTCGCCCGCGACCGTCAGCTCCACCGGCAGGCCGGCCTGCCGGACCTGCTCGATGAGCTGATCAAGCTGGCCAAGGCCTGGTTGCGGCGCCGGATGGGGCTGGCTGGGACGAGCCCGGCCGCCGCGGGCCTGGCCGCCGTCCTCGCGGCGCAGCACGCCCAGCAGGCGGCGCAGCTCGCTCATCGCCTGATGCGAGGCCTGCTCGATCGACCCGAGCAGGTCGCGGGTGCGCTCGTCGGTGGTCGTATCCAGCATCCGAGCCGCGCCGGCCTGCACGGCTATGACCGCTACGTGATGGGCGACGACATCGTGCAGCTCACGGGCGATGCGCGCCCGCTCGCTCTCGGCCGCGCGCTGCGCGTCGGCCGCGCGCTGCGCGTCGACCCAGGCGGCGCGCTCCTCCAGGCCGGCCACGTAGGCGCGCCGGACTCGCAGGTTGTCGCCGATCAGCCAGAGGGCAGTGATCACGGCGGCGGGCGCGGTCGAGTCCGCCATCAGCAGCCCGGCTCCGAAGTGGCGCGACAGGACGACCGCGAGGATGGCGCCGAGGAAGGCGACCGCCGAGGCGGCCAGCGACCAGCGACGGCCGCACCGGGTGTCGACGGTGTAGAGCGCGACCATGACCGACAGCACCATCGCCGTGGGGACCAGGCTGTGGCTGAGGACCGCGATGAACGTGGCCGTTCCGGTCACGGCCAGGACGGCCAGGGGCGCCCGGCGGCGCGCGAGCAGGGGCACCACCGCGGCCAGGGCGACGGCGATCGTCAGCAGCGACTGCCGGGGAGCGCTGGATACCGTCAGCGCCAGGCTGCCGCCCACGAGCACCGCGGGTGCGACATCCCACGTCCAGGCCGGAATCCAGCCGAGCCAGGCCCAGCCGCGGGAGCCCGACAGACCCGGGGCTTCGCTCATGTCGCTCACATTACCTATCGCCGCCCCCGGCCGAATCGTCCGCGCGGATGATCCTGCCGTACTCAACTGGGGTGACAAGGCGCCGGTTCCTGCGCAGCGAGGGTGACCCAAGATTCGCGTGCCGGGGTGACGACCGGAGTCCCGCGTTCCAGCAAAGTTGTCGGCATTCCCCCGTCAGCCAATCGCGAAGGACTCCAGCATGCACGAGGACATCCGCGCAACGGCGGCCAGTGCCGTTGCGCTAGCCGCCGACCACGGCGGCTCCCCCGCCCTTGAGGTATCCGGGCTAACCAAGAAATTCGGCGACCGGACGGTCGTCGACAACGTCTCCCTCCGGATACCCAGGGGAAGCGCCTTCGGCTACCTGGGGCCGAACGGCGCCGGCAAGACCACCCTCATCCGGATGGTGCTGGGACTCACCCCGGCGACATCCGGATCGATGAGCGTGCTGGGGGTGCCGGTGCCGGCGCAGCGAGCTCGCGCCCTGGAGCGGGTCGGCGCGATCGTCGAAGAGCCGCGCTTCCACGGTTACCTCACCGGCCGGCAGAACCTCCGCGTCCTCGCCGCGGCGCGGCAGCCGGCGGCCGAGCGCCGGATCGAGCCGGCGCTGGAGCGGGTGGGCCTGCGCGAGCGGGCTGACGACCGCGTCGGCGCGTACTCGATGGGCATGCGGCAGCGGCTGGGGGTCGCGGCCTGCCTGCTCGGCGACCCCGAGTTGCTCATCCTGGACGAGCCCATGAACGGGCTGGACCCGGCCGGGATGCTGGAATTCCGGCAATTGCTGCGCAGTTTCGTCGAGGAAGGCCGGACCGTGGTCCTGTCCTCGCATCTGCTCGACGAGGTCGAGCGGACCTGCGATGCCATCGCGGTGGTCGACCAGGGGCGCATCGTCGCGCAGGGCTCCATCGACGAGGTGATCGGCTCGGGCGGACAGAGCGTATCGGTCGAGTGCGATGACCTTTCCCGGGCCCGCCAGCTGCTGCTGATCCACCGCCTCGCCACGGACGTGACGGCGCAGGCCGGCCGGCTGACCGCGACCCTCGATCCGCGGTACCAGGCCGGCCCCCGCAACGCCGCCGGCGCGATCAACCGCGTCCTGGTGGAGCAGGGCATCACCGTGTACGGCCTCGCCGTGGACCGCGGCTCCCTCGAGCAGCGGTTCCTGGACATCACTTCGACCCTGGGAGGCGCAGCATGACGACGACCACGCACACCCTCGACGCATCGCCGGCGAGCGGAGCCGGATCCTCGTGGGTGCCCGGCGGGCGCCTGCTGCGAGCCGAGTTCCTCAAGCTCACCCGCCGCCGCGGGCTGATGATCGCGACGGTCACCATGACGGTGGGCGCCGTGATCGCCTACTTCGCCGTCGCGGCCGGGCTGCACGCCGCCAGCCCGGGCCAGTACGGTCCCGCCGGGGGCTCGCGCAGCCTCACCCACATCGTCTTCCTCCTCGGGGAACTCGGCGCCGTCGCGGCCATTCTCGTCGGCGCGTCCGCCGGGGCGGCCGACGTCACCTCCGGGGTCTTCCGCAACCTGGTCACCACCGGCCGCTCGCGCGTCGCGCTCTACCTGGCTCGCATCCCGGCCGGCCTGGGCGTGACCGCCGCGGTCATGGCGGTCGCCTACGCGCTCAGCGCCGCCTGCTCGGTCCTGTTCGCCGGGCAGCTGCCCGCCCCGCCCGCTCACCTGATCATCGCCGGAGGCGCCTGGCTGCTCCTGAATGCCGCCCTAGCGTTCCTGCTCGGCCTGGGCCTGAGCGCGCTCATCGGGTCGCAGTCCACCACCATCGCGGTCCTGCTCGCGCTCACCATCGTCGTCACGCCGCTGGTCGCCTCGGTCAGCGCCCTGCCCGACATCCGGCAGGCGCTGCCCGGCATCGCCCTCTACCAGCTCCAGCCAAGTGCCCTCGGCGGCATCGGCGTCCGGGGCCTGACCATGACGACCACCGCCATCGCCGTAGTCCTGACGGCCTGGGCCGTCCTGGCCATGAGTGCGGGGATCTGGCGGACGGTGACCCGGGATTCCTAGGATTGCGCGTCAGGTGCCGCGTCGCTGGCCGTCGTCCGGCCAGCCACGCGGCGCGCCGCGCCGCGCCGCTAGGCGACGGGCGGGACGATGGCCTCGATCAGGTGCGGGCCTGGCTCGGCATACGCCCGGCGCAGCTCCCGGTCGAGTTCCTCAACCGTGCTAACGCGGGTCGCGGGCACACCCAGCCCGGCGGCGATCTGGGTGAAGTCCGGAGTCGGGTCGGACAGGTCCAGGAGCCGCGCCGCGCGCGACCCGGCGCTCCCGGCGCCCGTGCGCGCGAGCTCGATCCGCAAGATCGCGTAGGCGGCGTTGTTGATCAGGACCGTGGTGACGTCGAGCTGCTCGCGGGCCTGCGTCCACAGCGCCTGAATCGTGTAGAGGGCACTGCCGTCGGCCTCGAGGGCGATGACCGGTCGATCCGGCGCGGCGACGGCCGCGCCGGTCGCGACCGGCAGGCCCTGCCCGATCGCTCCCCCGGTCAGCGTCAGCAGGGTGTGCCGGGCTGCTCCGCCCAGCGCACGGGGCAGCCCGAATCCCGAGGTGTTGGCCTCGTCCACGACGATCGCGTGCTCGGGCAGGGACACGGCGATCGTGGTCGCCAGGTTCTGCACCGTCAGCGGCCCCGGCGCGGGCGCCGCGACAGCGGCCTGCGCCGCCACGAGCTGGGTCCCCGCGGCCACCGTCGCGGCCAGCTGTTCCAGCGCGTTCTCGACGTCCTGCCCGCAGGCGGCCAGTTCCGTGACCTCGGCGCCCTCCGGCACCAGGTCGCTGCGCCGGCCGGGATAGGCAAAGAACGACACCGGCGAGCGGGCGCCCGCCAGCACCAGCCGCCGCAGCCCTGCCAGCTGCGCGTCAGCTTGCTCGGGCAGGTAGGCCAGGCGCGGCACGGACGGGATGCCGGCGCCCTCCTCCATGCGCGCCGGAAACGTCTCGGCCAGCAACTGGACGCCCGTCGCGGCCGCGATCCGCCTCGCCGCGCGCAGTCCCCGCTCGGTCAGCGCGGGCCCGCCCAGCAGCAGGGTCGACGGCTCGCCGCCGACGAGGATGGTGGCCACCGCGTCGACCGTGCCGGCATCGACGGGCGGACTGACGACCGGCGGGTACGGGGCGACGGGCAGGCCCCCGACGGTCCACGACACGTCGGCCGGAACCACCAGGGTGGCGACCTGGCCGCCGTCGCGGCCGCTGGCCTCGATGGCGCGGGCCGCGTCGCGCGCGAGGCCGCGCGCGGTTCCCGCGGTGTGCACCCATCCGGAGACCGTGCGCGCGGCCGCCTCAATGTCGGACTGCAGCGGCGCGTCATAACGGACATGGCTGGTCGCGTGCGCACCGACGATGCAGACGACGGGGCTCCGCGCGCGGCGAGCGTTATGCAGGTTAGCCAGGCCGTTACTCAGCCCGGGTCCCAGATGCAGCAAGACCGCGGCCGGGCGCCCCGCGATGCGGGCGTAGCCGTCCGCTGCGCCGGTCGCGACGCCCTCGAACAGGGCAAGCACCCCTCGCATGGCGGGAACGGAATCCAGCGCCTGGACGAAATGCATCTCCGAGGTGCCCGGATTCGTGAAGCACACGTCCACGCCCGCGTCGACCAGGGTGGCGATCAGGGCCTGCGCACCGGTCATGCCACCCGCTGCTGCCATGAAGAGCCGGGCCTCCCCCTGCCTTGAAGTAGTCGACTATTACCACAAGGATCGGCGTTGTGACCGGACGGGGTGTGGCGGCGGACGACGGGCGTCAGTGGGTGCTCGAGCCGGCCGGGCCGCCGGCACCGGTCGTCGCCTGCGTGCCGCACGGCGGCCGCGAGTTCCCCGCCGACCTCGTCGGCGATCTCGCGGTCAGCCCGGACATCTTGTGGTCGGACTGGCTGACCCGGGAGCTGTACGCGTTCCTGCCCGACCTAGGCATCACGACAATTACCACGACGTTCAGCCGGTTCGTGGCTGACGTGAACCGCGATCCCGCCACCGGGCAGGCCGGCAGCTTCTGGTCGAGCGTCGTCTCGGCCAGGATGCCCCATGGCCAGCCGATCTACCGCCGGGCACTGAGCCCGGCGGAAATCAGCCACCGGATCCAGCTCGCCCATGCGCCATTTCACCAGGCGCTGGATAGGGTCATCCAGCGGCTGCTGCGCCGGTTTCCCCGCGTTCTCCTGGTCGACCTGCATAGCTTCGGAACGGGCCAGGACAGCGACGTTATTCTCGGCGACCGGCATGGCGCCACGGCGCGGCCCGAGGCGATGCGGTTGCTGTCGGACGCCTTCACCGGCCATGGCCTCACCGTGCGCCTGAACGAGCGGTTCATCGGCGGCTGGACGGTCCGCCGCTTCGCCGGTCATGAGCAGGTCGACGCGATCCAGGTCGAGCTGAACCAGCGGCGCTACCTGGACCTGGCCGCCCGCTCCTACCCGAGCCCGCCGCCGGTCGGCGCCTTCGAGGCCACCCAGGACCTGCTCCGCCGGGCCCTCGCGGAGGGCGTGGTCGCACCGCTGCAGGCGCGTTAGCTCTCGCAGGCATTACGCGCCTGCAGAGGGGTATCTCACGTATGCCCCGCCTGCGCAGGTGCGCCGCGCGCCGCGCCGGCGGGCAGGGACGAGGGAACGATCGTGAGACGTGCCCTGACGGTGGCGGCAGCAGCCGCGATCACCTTGCTGACCGCGGCCTGCAGTTCCCTGGGCTTGAGCGGCTCTGGCGACGCTTTTGCCGGGGCGGCGCTGCCCGCCGCCTACGGCTCCGGCGTGTACCGGCTCCGGGCGCACACGGATGGTTACTCCGCGGAAGTGATCGTCAAGCAAGCTAAAGGCGGCATAGCGGTGCTGGCCGTTGAGGGAGCTTTCAATAAGCGCAGTCACCTGTGCACGCCGGGGCTGGCTTTCGCCCTGAACGAGAACGAGAGCGCGCGTTTGACCTGGACAATGCCGACTCAGCCGGGATGCGTAAAGAAATACACTTCCAGCGACTATCTCGTGTGCCTCTCCTCCTCGCGCATCCCAGCCGGAGCGATGCCGAAAGGCGATCTAATTGCGGGATGCGATCACCCGGTGCTCCCGGTCAGCACGGGGATAAGCGCTAGCCTGACGGCGAAGATGCAGGCTACTGGGGCTCGTTACCTAGTTAACTCTGTTGGCATCATCCTGCGGCCCAGAAGCAGGGCATGACAGGCGGGCCGAAAGCCCCGGTCTCCCGGGACTTCGGGCCGCTGTGCGAGCCCCCGGCGAGGGCAATCGTGAGATGAGGACCCGACTACCCGCGGGCGCTGCCGGGAAGGCCGGGCTAGCGGCCCAACTTTGAGGAGGGCGACATGCCAGGGCATGCGACCGATCATGCGGGGCTTGAGATACTGGCGTTTGACGAGTGCCTGCGGCTGCTGGCCACGGTCCCGGTGGGACGGGTCGGCTTTCTAGCGGATGGCGAGGTAGTGGTCCTGCCGGTGAACCATGTCATGGACGGGCAGGATGTGGTCTTCCGCGCGGCTCGCGGGTCGAAGCTCTCCGCGGCCGAGGGACAGGATCTGGCGGCGTTCGAGGCCGACGACTACGACGAGGAGTCCCGGTCCGGGTGGAGCGTCCTGATCAGCGGTCGCGCGGAGGCGGTGTACGCGGAGGCTGAGGTCCAGCGCCTGAGCGGCCTCGGCCTGCACCCGTGGGCCACCGCCGTGGAGCGCCCGTTCTGGATCCGGATACGGTCTGCCACGGTGAGCGGGCGGCAGACAAGTTAGGCCCGCGCCGATCCGCGCGGCCTGAGCTGGGCCGCCGGTACCCTACAGGCTCCACATCCTTGAGGGGAGCCAGCCCTATGCCGCCGCTTCGATCGCGCACTGTCACGCATGGCCGGAACATGGCCGGAGCGCGCGCGCTACTTCGGGCCACCGGTGTCGCGCGCGAGGATATCGGCAAGCCGATTGTCGCCGTGGCCAACAGTTTCACCGAATTCGTCCCCGGTCACGTGCACCTGCGCGAGGTGGCCCAGGTCGTCGCCGAAGCCGTGCATGCGGCCGGCGCGGTACCCCGGGAGTTCAGCACCATTGCCGTGGACGACGGGATCGCCATGGGCCACGGCGGCATGCTCTACTCACTGCCCAGCCGGGAGCTGATCGCGGACTCGGTCGAGTACATGGTGAATGCGCACTGCGCCGACGCGCTGGTCTGCATCTCCAACTGCGACAAGATCACTCCCGGCATGCTGCTCGCCGCGCTGCGGCTGAACATCCCGACCGTGTTCGTGTCCGGTGGGCCGATGGAAGCGGGCGTGGCCAAGCCGGGGGTAGACACCACGGCGGGCGCGCCGGTCAAGCTCGACCTGATCGACTCGATGATCGCCGCGGCCGACCCGTCGGTGTCCGAGGAGCGGCTCGGCGAGATCGAGGAGGCCGCCTGCCCGACCTGCGGCTCCTGCTCGGGGATGTTCACCGCGAATTCGATGAACTGCCTTGCCGAGGCGATCGGCCTCGCGCTCCCCGGAAACGGCACGACCCTCGCCACGCACGCCGCGCGCCGCGCGCTGTTCGCACGGGCGGGCGAAGTCGTGGTCGGGCTGGCCAGACGGTACTACGAGGAGGGCGACGAGTCAGTCCTGCCGCTGTCTATCGCCACCCGCGACGCGTTCGAGAACGCCATGGCGCTGGACGTCGCCATGGGCGGCTCCACCAATACGATCCTGCACCTGCTGGCCGCCGCGCACGAGGCCCGGGTCGGCTTCGGCCTCAAGGAGATCGACGAGTTGTCCCGCCGGGTGCCGTGCCTGTGCAAGGTCGCGCCCAGCAGCAGCTACCACGTCGAGGATGTGCACCGGGCCGGCGGCATCCCCGCGATCCTCGGCGAACTGGACCGGGCGGGCCTGCTCAACCAGGGCGTGCACACGGTGCACGGCTCCTCGCTGCGCGAGTTCCTCGATGACTGGGACATCCGCTCTCCCTCGGTCACGCCCGAGGCGGTCGAACTGTTCTACGCCGCCCCCGGCGGGGTCCGCACGATCAAGCCCTTCTCCCAGGCGTCCCGCTGGACCAGCCTGGACGAGGACAGGGTGGCCGGCTGCGTCCGGGACCTCGAGCACGCCCACACGGCCGACGGCGGGCTCGCCGTGCTCTACGGCAATATCGCGCCCGAGGGCGCCATCGTGAAGACGGCGGGGGTGCCCGAGGAACTATGGCGCTTCTCCGGCCCGGCGAGGGTCTTCGAAAGCCAGGAGGACGCGGTCGAGGGCATCCTGGCCGACCGGGTCAGGGCAGGCGACGTGGTGATCATCCGGTACGAGGGCCCCAGGGGCGGCCCGGGAATGCAGGAGATGCTTTACCCCACGAGCTTCCTCAAGGGCAAGGGGCTGGGCCGGGAATGCGCTCTCATCACCGACGGCCGGTTCTCCGGCGGCACGTCGGGCCTGTCGATCTGCCACGTCGCCCCGGAGGCAGCGGCCGGCGGGGTGATCGCGCTCGCCGAGGACGGCGACCGCGTCGAGATCAACATTCCGCACCGCGAAATCCGGCTCGCCGTTCCCGACGACGAGCTCACGGCCCGCCGGGAACGGCTGCTGGAGAAGCTGGACGGCTACCATCCGGCGAACCGGGACCGGCCGGTGAGCGAGGCACTGCGGGTCTATGCCGCGCTGGCGACCTCGGCGTCCACGGGCGCGGTCCGCGACATCAGCCTGCTGGGGCAGGCCGGCCACGGACCCGGCGGCGGGTGATCCCGTCCGCGGCTAGATGCAGGCGGATATGGCGCGTAGCAGTGCCCGGCGGAGCGTCAGCGCAGGTTAGCCGCTGGGATGCTGGAGGTGAAAAATTGCCTCCTCGGCTGTGACCATCTCCTTGCCCCCTGCCGACGTAGTAGCCGAAATGCAGGATGCGGCCTTGTTGAGCTGGCCGTAATCGTTGCTAACCGCCATCGTGGTCTCGCATTTGGCGGCCTTCGCGAACTGCGCGCACGCCTTCGTCATCGGTTCAAAGACCGGCAGCAGACGCGGGTCGCTGGGACGGCCGAGGCGGGTCACCGTGGTTGTGCATCCGCGCAGCACCGATGCCAGTGTCATCATCTGCGCGGTCGTCGGGGTAGTCGGCTCTTTTCCGAGTGCACTGTTGATCTTCGCCTGTGCCATGTCCATCGCCTGAAGCCAGACGAGCTCCGGGCCTGTCAGTGCCCCCGTCGGGGCCGCGCCGGTGCTCGCGCTCACGCCAGTACCCAGGCTCGCGGTCGCACTGTGGCTGACGGGGACAGTCGGGCTGCTGGAGCCTCCGCTGCACCCTGTCAGGCACAGAGCCACTACCGACGCGACTGTGATCACGCCTCTGCGGGAACCGGCCAGCTCGGCCAGGAAGCGGCCGGGAGGGCCGCCGGTGCGGGGGGTCGGGCTCTTTCCGGCCGCTTTCTCCGGCGTCGGCTTACTACCAGCTGGCGATCTCGGCATCACAACCTCCTTTGGCTCATGGCCAAAGCCAATCAGCGCCTTTGGCGTCCATGCGACCCTGCGCCTGGCAGAACCGGGCACGAAAGGGCCGAACGGCCCAGCAATAAAGGGACTATAGGCCCCAATCGGTAACGGCCCGCGCCATTCAGCGCAGCAGCACCTGCGCACGACAATTCATCAATTATTTCCGATCACCAGGCCAACTGGCTCAGCTACCCGGTAGCTTTTCCCTGCCGCAGGCAAATATCGCAGGGGCGACGGGGAAGTTGTGCGGGGAAGGCGAGCCGCTGGCTCTGTCACCTTTACATACTTAACGACTCCTTTGTGATCTCCGGCGCGCTCAGTAACACTGCTCATAGCCGGAGATAATAATGCCCTCCCGCCTACACCTGATCGCCACGCTGACAGTTTTGCCGGTAGCCTTCGGCGCCGTCTGGCTGGCTTCGGTGGCCGTGCTGGCCATGAATATAGCGGCGGCCACGCTGACCGCGCCCTCGATCGCCTATCCCGCGCAGCAGATCCCCCTGTCGGGGGATAACTACTGGCAGTGCAGATCCGACCCGAATCCCGGGGCTTCGGATGGCGTGGCTCCCGATCCCACAGATTCGTACTACTCTGCTGACCCCGGTAGCCCTGATCCAGGCGGCTGGGTCGGGGTGCAACTGGATAACAAGATCCTCGGTGCGCATGTCCAGCCGGACGCCAGCGGAAGTATCAGCCTCAGTATCACGTTACCCCCCGACATCGCTCCCGGCATGCACACGGTGACCGCTCGATGCGAAACCGCCGATGGCACCCCGGCCTCCCCTATCCTCGCCAGCGCGCCGATCCAGGTACCGGAGCCGCCGTCACTGGCGCTGTCCCGCACCCGGGTGTGGCCGGGTGAGAAGGTCACGGTCACCGGCCAGGGCTTCGGGCAATGCAGCTTTATGCCCAGCGGGCACAAGCCGGTCGAGGTGCCGGTGCGGCTGCTGTGGGATGACAAGCCGTTAGCTCTCGCACAGGGCGTGCAATTCAGCACGGAGGTGACCGTGCCTGCCACCCCGCCCGGTCCGTACACGGTGGGCGCCGAGTGCTATCCCCAGCGAACTGGCGTCCCCGCCGGGATCCTGGCCCGCGCCAGCCTCGGCGTTATATCAGCACCGCCGGGCGGCGGCCCCCCGGGCGGCGGCATCTCGGGCGGGGGCGGCCCTTCGGGCGCGGGCGGTTCCTGGCCGGGAGACGGTGGCAGCATCACACATGTCATGGGCAATCCGCCCGGAAATGGCGTTGTTTCGCAAGCCGTCCAATCCAGCCGCCCTACGGTATCGCCCCCTCCTACGCAGGCGCCTAAGCTCTCGCTGCCGCCCCCGAAACTGCCTTCGCGATTGCCCCTGAAACTGATCGCCTGGGCGGCCGGGGGTTCCCTCGTGGGGCTCGTTACTCTCCTGCTCGCGTTCGGGACGCCGTTGACGTGCGGTTTCAGGCGCTGGTATTCGACCGGGAAGTCGCGTGCTGCCGCCTGGTGGCTACTGCTGGCCGGCAAACCGCGAGTGGCATTCGCCGGCCACGACCGTTCCCGGCCCTCGGTCCAGCTCAGTCACGGCCATGGCGAGGTCTCGTTCACGATCGGCATTCAGGTACGGCCAGATGCTCGCGGATACGAAGGGCACGTGGAGGTCACCCCGTAATGTCTGCTCATAGCCAGTCGAGCCAGTCGAGCCTGACCCTCGGGGCGCTCCTGTTCGGCCACGAGAACGAGGACGCGGGCGCGCTCCAGTTGTCGCCGTCCTGGGACGAATTCGAGGCCAGCCTCGCCGGAGCGTCCGCGGAACTGGTCGGCATGACCAGCGAGACCGTCGGCCGCGAAGTCGCGACGGCCATCGCGGATGCCGAGAATATCGAGCTCGGCGACCTGATGATCTACGGCTGGCGGACGCACCGGCACCTCGTTGAGGCCGCCCGGCGGACCCTGCAGGAGCCCGGCAAGAAGGAGGTTATCCGCTTCGCCTCGCACCGGCTGACCACGACGCGTCATCCGGTCGTCGACCTGACCGTCAGTGGCGTCCGGCTTTACAGTGCCCATTTCACCGTGACGGTGACCTTCGACCTCGACCTCGCCGTCGGGGTCATCGAGCAGGGCAGGCTGATGAAGATGACGACCGGCGGGTTCTCCGTCGTCGCCGTCCTGGAGGCCGAGCTCCCCGCCGGAGACGTCGAGATGATCCGCCGGAAACGCCAGGTGAACTCGCGCCTGGTCATTCCGCTGGGCCGGGGAATACCGCTCATCGATCCCGAGCAGGTCAAGCAGGCTGATGTCGTGGCACCGCGCCAGCCGCCGGACGCGGCGGAGCCGCCCGGCGATGCCACGGACCTGCCGCCAATCGTCGCACAGGCGCCGCCGGCCGGCTGACCGGCCCTCCCGGCCGCCATAGCCCTGTGCATGCTGACCCGATTCCGGCCACCCCGCCCAGATTCTGGTTCGGCTGGGGTCTACCTCTTGTGACAGGCCATGCAGGCGCAACGTCGGCCTAACGAGAGGAACGGACTCATGCGGAAAGTCATCGAATACACGCTGGTCTCAATCGACGGGGTCTTCAGCGGACCACAGCTCTTGGGATTCATGGACCACCGGGACGACGCTTATCTGAGGGACGGACTAGGCCAGCTGATGGCGTGCGAAGCGATGTTGATGGGCCGGACGACGTACGAGAGCTTCGCCGCAACCTGGCCCGGGAGGATCCACCCGTGGGCCGACAGGCTCAATGCCATCAAGAAGTATGTCTTCTCATCGACGTTGGAACGAGCCGAATGGAACAATTCGACTATCTTGCGAGGCGATGTCACGGCCGAGGTAACCAAGCTCAAAGAACAGGACGGCGGAGATCTTCTCGTCTATGGCCACGGCCTGCTCGCAGAGACGCTCTTCAGGCAGCACCTGCTCGACGTACTCGACGTCTCGGTCCATCCCATCTTCGCAGGCTCCGGCAAGACGCTCTTCCGCGATGGCCAGGCTGCGAAGATGAAGCTCGTCTCGACAAAGAGCTTCTCGAAAATCGTGAAGCTCACCTATGAGCTGCAACATTGAACGTCATGAGCTGAGACCGGAAGCCACGAGCGAGCGCCACAGTCCTGGACAGGTCCCGGGAACCGGCTCGCGGCGGACGGACAGTGAAGGTACATGGAGCACAGTTTGCGTGCCCGCGTACGCGCGGGCGAACCGGACGCGTTCGGCCTGCTTTTCGACGAACACGCCCGCGCGGTGTACAACCTGGCCTTCCGGCTGACCGGTAACTGGTCGGCCGCCGAGGAAGCGGTATCGCTGACGTTCCTCGAAGCCTGGCGGCTGCGGGGCAGGGTGGAGCCGGCCGGCGGCCCGCTGCGGCCGTGGCTGCTAGGGATCGCCGTTAACGTCACCCGCAACATGAGCCGGGCAGGCCGCCGGCACCAGGCCGCATTGAGCCGGCTTCCGCCCGCGGCGCCCGTGCCGGATTTCGCTGACGAGCTGGCCAGCCAGATAGATGACGCCGCCCAGTTGCGCAGGATTCTCGCGGTGCTGGACACGCTGCGTCCCGGCGAGCGGGATGTGCTGGCGTTGTGCGTCTGGTCCGAGCTGGGTTACGCCGCAGCAGCCGTGGCGCTCGGGGTGCCGGTCGGCACGGTCCGCTCCCGGCTCTCGCGGGCCCGCCGCAAGCTACGCAGGCTAGCCGCGGAAGGCGGTGACCCGGCCGGCCTGGAACGGGAACCGCGAGCCGGCTGCGAACAGGAAGAGGGTGACCGCGAGAACGCGGCCCGGCCAATGCAGGAGGGAACCCGATGAACGCCAACGACTCCCGCCGCGCGCACGAGTTCGCCGACCTGAGGCCCCTGCTGCCGGTCCCGGCCGAGCGGGACCTGCCGGCCGGCCGGCGACACATCCTCAAGGAGCACCTGATGACCGAATTCCGCGCAGATCATCCCGCGCGCCCCGCCGTGCGCACCCGCCGCCCCCGGCGCATGGCCCTTGCCGCGGCCGGGGCGTGCCTGCTGGCTGCCGCCGCGGTCACCGCGGGTCTGATCGGCCTGCCAGGCCACTCCGGCTCCCCCGCCGGAGGTCCGGGCGGGCAGGTCGCCGCCGCCCAGCTGCTGAGCAAGATCGCCGACGCAGCTTCCCGGTCACGCTCAGCAGACGTGCGCGACAGCCAGTTCGAGTACATCGCGAGCGAGGTCTCTTTTGGCACCGGCGACGGGGCCACCCCCAGCCAGCCTCACAAGCGGCAGATCTGGATTCCGGTGGCCGACCTGTGCGGGCCTGGCCTGCTACTGGAGAACGGCCAGAAGACCAGCCTCTCAGAACGGAAGCAGGCGGGTTCCGTGACGGTAGGTAACGGCCAGAACACCAGGGACGTGGGGCCCCGGTGCCCGGATCGGGGCTCGCTGAATGACCCCACCTACCGCCTGCTCCAGTCCCTGCCCACCGACCCGCGCGTCCTGCTGAACCTGATCTACACCACGGAGAAGGGAGCCGGCCAGTCACCCGACCAGGAAGCATTCACCACGATCGGCGACTTGCTCGACGAGTCGATCGCACCGCCGGAGGTCAGCGCAGCGCTGTACAAGGCCGCGGCGCTGATCCCAGGCGTGAGCGTCGTGCCCGATGCCGTGGACGCGATCGGCCGGCCCGGCGTGGCGGTGTCCTTCACCTTTAACGGGGAGCAGTCAGAGTGGATCTTTGACAAGAACACCCTCCAGTGGCTCGGCGAACGCGACTTCATGAACGGGACGCTGACCGGCAAGACCGCCGTCCTAGGCCGTGCTTTCGTCGACCACCCCGGCGAGATCCCGCCAGTCGGCTGAACCCTGGCTATAGGCGCTGACCAGGCAGCGCGTGGCCCTGGGCCACCTGGCCCCGAGCCCGGCAACGCCGGTGACCCTCACCGCGGCGGGCAGCACCACCACCGACACCAACGACCGGGTCCCGCTGACCGTCGTCGAGCTCGGGTTACCCGCCTCCTGGCGGCAGCTCGCCGGGAGCTCAGGCAGCGTGCGGATGGCTTCAGCAGTACGGCCCGGCGGAGCGGACTGTCACACGGTCATGGACGAGGCGAATCGTTCGGACCAGGAATGCCAGCCCTCCATGACGTTTTAGGCGTCGACCAACTTCACCATTGCTTTACGCTGCGCCGTGGGCGCGTCTCGCAGAACCTTGCGGGCGCGCAGCAAGGCATCAACTTCCACAGCGCCCCCAGCAATCTCTGCGGCAGCAGGGTCAATGCGCCCAAGACCTGCTACTGACAGCCAAAACGAAACCTCTGCCCATGAGTACAGCTTGACTCGGCTCCCACGATGGATGACTGGAGCAGGAAAGCCGGCCGGTCAGCGTCGTGACCCGGGCCAGCGTCCAGCGCTGGTCCTCGCCCCAGCCCCAGGCGGCCGGGCCCCCGTCCAGCGCTGCCCGCAGTTTCGCCAACTGGCCAGGCGACAGCCGGCACCGGTCACCGCCCGGGCCCCTGGACGCCAGCGCCGCCTGGCCCCCGGCCCGCCACCGGCGCCGCCACTGATACGCCGACCTGGTACTGACCCGCAGCCGCTGCGCCACCTGGACCGGCCTGATTTCCTGCTCGAACATCTGCGCGGCCTGCAGCCGCACCATCTCGCGCCGGGCCCGTCCCCCAGCGGACAGACCACCACTATCCGGATACCTCATACCCCCGGCATAGACCACCACCGCCGACTGCGGGCCGAACATTGATAACGTGTGCTTTCGCTGGTCGGACGCCGGACCGGAAGACGTCGAGATCGTTGACTACCGCTAGGAGGAGGCATGGCAGTGGAAACGATCATGCCGCCCGTACACCCGGGGGAGATCTTGCAGGAAGAGTTCCTCGGCCCGTTGTCCTTGAGCCAGTACCAGTTGGCCAAGGAGCTGTCCGTCCCGGCACGGCGTATCAATGAGATCGTTCACGGCCAGCGGCGCATCACCGCCGACACCGCACTGCGGCTCGCCCGCTACTTCGGCACCTCGGAGCGCTTCTGGATGAACCTTCAGGCCCGCTACGACCTTGAGGTCGAGAAGGACAAGCTTGGCGCCGCCCTCGACGACATCCGCCCGCTAAGCGCCGCGAGCTAACATACCGCTCGGCGGGCGGATGTCGCCTGCGACAACGTGGCAGGCGACGAGCAGACCAGCAAATTGTCCCCGACGGGGGCCATCTGGCACGGATGTGGCACGAATAGACGTAATACATCGAGGGCCCAACCATCCGCCGAGCTTGCACGTAGGGCATGACCTGCGCGCTTGCCGTCGGCGACTCGCGCCCCGAGCGCGACTCGAACGCGCGACCTACTGCTTAGCGCGGGTTTCCGCACAGCGGTTCCGGCCTTCGGTGCTTGATGTGATCCGGCTCAGCACGGAACCTGCGTAAGGCTCTGACATGGGCATTCACTAGCAGCACCCGCTGAGAAGCCGCCCGCAGGCCAGGGGTGAAATAGCTGTCGATCACCATTAATACTGACTGTTATGTGATCGTGATCATAGCCGGATGCGGCCAGGGCCCCCGGTGCGATCCGGGACTGACCAGGCAAGACAGCGATGAGAGGGGGGAGGTGTTCGCCCGCCCGGTGCACGTCAGCCAGCGGCGCTACGAGGCAGTGCGCGCCTACCTCCACGAGGGCACATCCCTCGGCGAGGCCGCAACGCGGTTCGGCTACACCCCCTCAGCGCTGGCCTCGCTGGTCCGCGACTTCCGCGCGGGCAAGCTGGTGCTGTTCGCCGAGCCGGGAAAGCCCGGCCGCAAGGGCTCCCCGAAGCCGGCCGCAAGGGCTCCCCGAAGAAGGACCGCGCCCGCGCCCGGGTGATCGAACTGCGCCGGGCAGGCCTGTCGGTCTATGAGATCAGCGCCCGGCTGGCCGCCGGGGAAACCCCGCTGAACCGCACCGGCGTCGGCCAGATCCTCGCCGAGGAAGGATTCGGGCGGCTGCTGCGCGGCCCCCGGGAACAGCAGAGCATCTCACCGGCCACCGCCGGCCGCGACACGGCCCTGCCCCAGGCCGATGTCATCGACTTCGCGGCCTTCCCCGCCCGCGCCGACACCAGGCTCGCCGGCCTGCTGCTGGTCATCCCCGACCTGCTCGCCCTCAAGCTCACCGCCACCCGCCGCGTCTCCCACGTCGACGACCTGCTGCTGGACACCGGCAGCGCCCTGTTCGCCGGCCTGGCCATCCTGCCCAGGAAATCCGCGCTCACCGACTACTCCTACCGGCTGTCCCACGACCACCAGCGCAGATTCCTGGCCGCCCTCGACACCACGATGATCGCCTCCGGGCTCGCCACCGGCGAGGAAGCCATCTTCGACCTGGACTTCCACGCGATCATGCACTGGGGCCACGACCCGGTCCTGGAAAAGCACTACGTGCCGACCCGCTCCCAGCGCGCCCGCAGCGTGCTCACCTTCTTCGCCCAGGACACCGGCACCCATAACCTGGTCTATGCCAGCGCCGACATCGCCAAAGCCACCCAGCACCGCGAGGTCATCACCTTCTGCGACCACTGGAAAGCCGCCTCCGGATCCGACCCCCGCATGCTGATCACGGACCAGAAAGTCACCACCCGGGCCGTGCTCGGCGAACTCGACGAACGCGGCGTCAAGTTCGCCACCCTGCGCATGCGCTCACCCGCGCTGATGAAACAGATCAACGCCCTGGCCCCCGCTGACTTCAAGACCGTCACCCTGGACCGGCCCGGCCGCTACAGCAAACCCAGAGTGCACGAGTCCGCCGCCGTGAAGCTGACCAGCTACCCCGGCACCGTCCGCCAGCTCATCGTCACCGGCCCGGGCCGCGACGCCCCCGCCGTCATCATCACCAACGACCAGCAGATCAAGACCAGGGCCCTGATCGGCCAGTACGCCCGCCGCATGACCATCGAGCAGCGCCTCGCCGAGATCATCCAGGCCTTCTGCGCCGACGCCTTCTCCTCAACGGTCAACCTCAACGTCGACCTCGACATCATGCTCTGCGTCCTGGCCCAGGCACTCCTCGCCGCCTTCCGCGCCAGACTCGGCGCCGGCTACGCCAACGCCACCCCCGACATCCTCCAGCGCCGCTTCCCCGACGCCCCCGGAACCATCATCAACACCGCCGATGCCATCACCGTCCGCATCGACCGCCGCGCCTATTCACCCGTCCTGCGCCACGCCGACCTCCCAGCCGACACCACGGTTCCCTGGTGGGGCAACCGCCGGCTCCACTTCGAATTCGCCTGACCGAAGGGTCGAATTCGCTGCGTGGAAATCCGCGTTAGGAGATCGTCGGCCTAGCCCTCCTGACCTGGCCCGTTGCAGGTCAGCGCCGCTGTGGCGTGCCCGTGAGCGACCGTGATTCACCGCTGATCACCCTCCGATCGG
>Ga0209839_10000124_pt1 | contig 35733 bp, 34 predicted proteins | sample OrgsoiDNA2013050_FD_185800 | JGI IMG/M metagenome (GOLD analysis project Ga0209839, IMG submission 185800) | Permafrost soil microbial communities from the Arctic, to analyse light accelerated degradation of dissolved organic matter (DOM) -... | ecosystem: Environmental > Terrestrial > Soil >... | reverse complement strand
TTTTATAATTGGTGTTGGCACACCAGCAAACGGGTCGTATATTTGCATATCAATTAAGAGCAATTAACAGTCTTGCAAGCTCAATAGGTACTACACTTCTTTCTAACGATTCTTCAGTGTTCTCCTTCTCATTGCTCAGAATAGTTTTTTAATTTTAAAATTGGAATTTTTATGAAACAAGTTGTAATGCCATCTGTCGTACAGATGGATACCGAAACGCTAAAAAGATTGACCACCGAAGTAAAGGAAACGCTCGCTGCAGGCATCGAAGTGCCAGCTAAAAAAAGACGTTTTACAGCCGTTAATCTCTGGAAAATTCATCAGGTAAAAAGACAACCTGCGCGTATTACCAGAAAATGGGCTATCTAATAATATAGACTCTTCCCGTGCACATGGAAAGGATCCGTTGTGAAGTCTGATCTTAAACACTGTTATTAAAAGCAGTGTTTTTTTATTTATAGAAGGGAGGGACCTACATGATATCCAGCGCCTTGGCGAAAAAAGTACAGTTAAAGGGGAGGACAAGGATACTAACGCCGCCGATCACCCGGTATAAACCGATAAATGCGATCACAGAAAGGATAAAAAGGACCCAGTAGAGACCAGCGTTTTTTTTTGTGTTTTCCATGCGAGTCAATTTGTTGCGCAAATATATTCGAATTCCCATACTCTTTTATAGCGTATATTCATTTTATTGCAAGTTACTGTATTTTCGCTGCGTCGCTGCCCCAACCATCACAACCTGGAATTGAACTTTGATCGGAGATGAAAATACATTTTTACTTACGCTTCAGCACCAAACAGGGTCAGGATCTTTTCATCTGTGGAAATATCCCTGAGCTGGGCTATCAAAATAAGCTCACGACACAGCCGGTTCTGATGCAATATAAAAATCAGGACTTCTGGGAGATTACCGTTGAACTGGCCAGCCTGCCTGTAAATCCGGTGGAATATTACTACCAGCTAAGAATGGACGATGGAAGTATCGTTTATGAATGGGGAAATGACCGCGAAATCCGGATTTCTTCCCGCCATGATGACCTGCACATATTCGATACCTGGAATCATGCAGGTGAATATGAAAACGCATTTTATACCGCTCCTTTTCAGGAAATCCTGTTGCCGAAACCATCAAAAAAATCCGGAAGAAAATCTCCTAAAGTATGCACGCATATATTTAAAATAAAAGCCCCGCTGCTTCATGCAAATGAAGCGGTGTGTATTTCCGGAAACGGTGCGGCATTCGGGGACTGGTCCATGGCAGATCCCCTGATACTAAAGAAAGAAGGAAACTGGTGGGGAATCGAACTCGACTTATCTGAGATTCCCTTTCCACTGCATTATAAATACGGTGTTTACGATTTGAAGCATAGAGCGTTAATCCAGTTTGAAAATGGTCCCAACCGGACATTATCCGGTAACGATGGAGACGGCCGGTTAACCATTCTGCACGATGGTTTTATTCACTTGCCAAACAGCACCTGGAAGGGTGCAGGCGTAAGTATTCCGGTGTTCAGCCTGAGAACAAAGGATTCGATGGGAACCGGTGAATTCGCAGACATCCGGATGCTGGTTGACTGGGCACATAAAGCGGGAATAAAGCTGATCCAGTTACTGCCGGTAAATGATACATCGGCAACCGCCACCTGGATAGATTCCTATCCTTATAGTGCTATTTCTGCTTTTGCCCTGCACCCTTTATACCTGAACCTGCAGGAAATGGCGGGCAAGAAAAACGGATCCATCATCAAATCACTAAAGAAAACGCAAAAACAACTCAACAGTTTGCCGGACCTGGATTATGAAATCGTCATGCAAACTAAAACAGAAACGGCAAAAGAATTATTTACCATCGAAAAGGAAGAATTTTTAAAAGATCCGGATTTTAAAGAGTTTTTCGATCAGAACAAATCCTGGTTGGTACCCTATGCCGCGTTCTGTTACCTGAAAGAATTGAACGGATCGGCAGATGCTCGCAAATGGAAGACGTACGGGAAATATTCCAAACTGGTTATTGACCGGCTGACGGCTCCGCAAAGCAAACAGTACGACCAGATCAGCTATTACTACTTCGTACAATTCCACCTATACCGCCAGTTACGGAAGTCCGTTCAATATGCGCATGAAAACGGGATCATTTTGAAGGGTGATATTCCTATTGGCGTATACCGGCACAGTTGTGATACCTGGGTTTCGCCCGAACTCTATCATATAGACCTCCAGGCAGGAGCGCCTCCGGATCCCTTTGCCATAAAAGGACAGAATTGGGGCTTTCCAACCTATAACTGGGAAAGGATGGCCAAAGATTCATTTCAATGGTGGAAGAACCGGTTTGCCCAGATGGCCATTTATTTCGACGCTTTTCGCATAGACCATATCCTGGGTTTCTTTCGAATCTGGAGTATTCCACTAACACAGATCGAAGGAATCATGGGCCATTTCGAGCACGCCATCCCGGTGCACCGGGTGGAATTTGATGAAAGAAATATTTATTTTGATTTGGACCGTTATTGCAAACCATTTATTAACGAGGCCGTGCTTTGGGAATATTTTGGTCCCGATACGGAGAAGGTAAAGTCATTATATTTCGAAGAAGCCAGGCAGGGAAGATTCAACATCAACGAATTTGTTGATACGCAAAGAAAGGTAACCGAATATTTCGAGGACAAAACAGCGGAACCCATCGATATCAAAAGCCGCGAAGCATTAATGAACCTGATCTCCAATGTGATCCTGTTTGAAGTGGAAGGGTCTGAAGGAAAGCATTTTCATTTCCGGATATCCATGGAAACAACTTCTTCATTCCGTTATCTCGATTGGAATTTACAAAATCAACTCAGGGACCTGTATATCAATTATTATTACCGCCGGCAGGATGCTTTCTGGAAAAAAGAAGCGATGAAAAAACTTCCGCTTTTGAAAAGATCAACCAACATGCTGGTTTGCGGAGAGGACCTGGGCATGGTACCTTCCTGCGTCCCGGACGTCATGAAACAAACGGGCATCCTGAGCCTCGAAATTCAGCGCATGCCCAAAGATATTACGCGCGAATTTTTTAATCCGGCCACTGCTCCGTATTTATCAGTTGTAACTCCATCCACCCATGACATGAGTACCGTGCGCGGATGGTGGGAGGAAGACCGCGTGAAGACCCAGAAATTCTTTAATGAAGAACTGGGCCAATGGGGTGAAGCACCCTATTTCTGCGATGCCTGGATCAATAAAGCCATCGTACAGCAACACCTGCATTCCCCCGCAATGTGGAGTATTTTCCAACTCCAGGATTTATTGGGTATGGATGAAAATATCCGGAGAGAAAATCCGAACGATGAAAGAATTAACGTACCCGCCATTCCGAATTATTACTGGCGATACCGGATCCATATTTACCTGGAGGACCTGATCAAAGCAAAACCTTTTAATGAACAACTCCGGGAGATGATAAAATCTTCCGGCAGATAATGATACGGAATGAAAATTCAGCACATCTCGTATAATCTTCGGTTTAGATATCCTTTCACCATTTCCCGGGGAACCAAGACACATCAGCCTACCCTGATTGTCAGCCTGGAACAATTTGGACTGACGGGTTACGGAGAGGCTCCCGCCATAACGTATTATGGGATCCCGGTAGAGAAAATGATCGCGGACCTCGAATTAAAAAAACCGGTAATTGAAAAATTTGCCTTTACAGAACCTTCGCGTTTCTGGCATTTCCTGCACCACCTGATTCCGGACAATCCGTTCCTGGTTTGTGCTTTGGATATTGCAGCCTGGGATCTTTATGGAAAGATGCAGAAAAAACCATTATATGCCTGCTGGAAACTGAACATACCCGAAGGACCCCTGACCGACTACACCATCGGTATTGATTCGGTCGAAAAGATGATCGAAAAAATGCAGGCCAAACCCTGGCCCATTTATAAAATAAAACTCGGTACACCGGAAGACGTCACCATAATCCGTGCCTTAAGACAACATACCGATGCCATCCTGCGGGTGGACGCCAATTCCGGCTGGACCCTCCAACAGGCTCTGGACCTGATTCCCGCCCTGCATGAATGTCGTGTTGAATTCATAGAGCAACCCCTGGAAAAAACGGACCTGTCCGGAATGCAGGTTTTGTATGAAAAATCACCCATACCCCTGATCGCAGATGAGTCCTGCGTGTCGGAACAGGATGTGGAAAAATGCCAGGGACTATTTCACGGGATCAATATTAAACTCACAAAATGCGGTGGCCTGACGCCGGCACTCCGTATGATTGAGACTGCCAAAAAACTGAACATGAAAGTCATGGCCGGCAGTATGAATGAAAGCAGCATTGGCTCCGCCGCGATAGGTCATTTATTACCCCTGCTGGACTATGTGGATATGGATGGCCCAATTTTATTGGATGAAGATATTGCCAGCGGACTGGAAATCGAATTTGGCAAAGTAATTCTTTCAGGAAAACCCGGCCTGGGCATTGTATATACTGGCCTTCCATTAAAATCTTAAAAAATTATCGGATGTCAGAAGAACTCGTTATAAAAAAAGGAAACAAGGAGGAGCAATACCTGGAACTCATTCCGCAAATCGCTGCGCTGATAGAAAATGAGCCGGACCTGATCGCCAACCTCGCGAATATCACGGCCGCATTAAAGCAACAGTTCGATTGGCTCTGGATCGGATTCTATCTCGTGAAGGAAGATGAGCTGGTCGTGGCGCCATTCCAGGGACCCATTGCCTGCACCCGGATTAAAAAGGGCAGGGGCGTATGCGGAAAAGCCTGGGAACAAATGAAAACAATTATTGTTCAGGATGTAAATGCCTTCCCCGGGCATATTACTTGCAGCAGTTTATCCAAATCTGAAATTGTTTTACCGGTCATCCGCGAAAATAAAGTACTTGCTGTGCTGGACATCGACCATTCACAATATGCAGCTTTTGATAAGACCGATGAATTGTTTCTTTCGGAAATTATTAGCCTGATTCTTTTTTAAAAATATTAAACAAACGTTTAATTATAATCGGTAAGCACTATTTTTGCACTTCCATTGCTTGCTTCCGGCGGTCAAGAAGTTGCTTTTTTTAAGACGACTTCGATTATTTTTTCAAATTTTTATGAAAAGAATTATTTTATTTATTCCGGTATTCATATTACTGGTTCCAGTAAAAGCACAAATGCAGGATACTTCCATCAGCAAATCTCTTGAAGCCTGTATAATATATGCACTTAATCATCAGACGAATATTCGCCAGTCACTGCTTGACGAACAGATTATCGAACATGAAATTAAAACCCAGCTGGCTGACTGGTATCCGCAAATAAATTTTTCCGGAAACTATCAGAATAATTTTCAACGGCCTGTCACCATTTTCAATAATGTTGCTTCCCCTGTCGGGACCTATAATCAGTCCTATGGGTATTTCGGACTTGACCAGACAATCTTCAACCGCGATGTAGTTATCGCACAGCAATCTTCGAGGGATGTTCGTCTGAGCGCCAGGCAAAATACCATTAATAATAAGTTAGCAGTCGTTTCCAATGTCAGCAAAGCATTCTATGATCTCTTATTATCGAAGGAACAGATTTCGTTGCTGGACACGGACATCGTGCTTTTGCAAAGGAGTATGAAGGATACCTATAATCAATATAAGGGGGGACTGGTTGACAAAACGGATTATCAACGGGCTACGATTAGTCTGAATAACGCCAGGGCAGCCCGCAAGACAGCGGAAGAAACATTGAAAAGTAAAACTGCCGTGCTGAAATTACTGATGAGTTACCCGGTAGATTCTGTTCTGCATGTTGTATACGACAGTTCCAGGATGAGAGATGAAGTTGCTTCCTTTGATACTCTTCAGCAGATAGACGTGAACAACCGTATCGAATTCCAACAACTGGAAACTGAGAAACGGTTGCAGGAATACAACCTGAAATATTATAAATTCGGATTCTTACCAACTATTACTGCATTCGGGAATTATAATCTGAACTATTATAATAACCAGTTTAAGAATTTATATCAGGAAAATTTTCCGAATTCCTACGCCGGATTATCGGTCACCCTGCCGATTTTTACGGGCACACGCCGCACACAGCAGATAAAGGTGGCCAAACTTCAGATTGAGAGACTGGATTATAACTTCAGTTCCTTAAAAGATTCGATTCGAACCCAGTATATCCAGGCACTCTCTTCCTATAAATCCAACCTGAATAATTATTACGAGCAAAAAGAAAATATGGAACTGGCCCGTCAGGTATATAATATTATTCAACTGCAGTACCGCGCAGGAATAAAAACCTACCTGGATGTTGTCGTTTCAAATAATGATTTGTTTTCCGCCCAGGTCAATTTTACAAACGCCATCTTCCAGGTATTAAGTGACCGGATAGACGTAGAAAGGGCGCTGGGAACTTTAAAATATATATATTAACCAACCTGTTATGACTTATAAATCTATTCTTTTTTTGATGATTGTGACCGGCTTGTTTTCCTGTGGCAGTCAGCCACCGCCACCGCCGCCACCGCCCGTTTCCGTCAATGTATATACGGTGAAGGCGGGCAGTGCCGAATTTTATGATTCTTATCCGGCAACAGTAACAGCGGTTAACCAGGTTGAAGTGAGACCGCAGGTTGCCGGTTATATCACAGGCATATTTTTTAAGGAAGGCCAGCACGTAGAAAAGGGGCAAAAAATTTATAGCATTGACCAGCAACAATATTTAGGCGCTTACGAACAGGCAGTTGCCCAGCTGAATGCGAGTCAGGCCAACCTGGATAAAGTACAGCAGGATGCTGACCGTTACGAGGAACTGGGAAAACAGGATGCGGTTGCACAGCAAACCGTTCAGCATGCACTCGCCGATCTTCAAACGGCAAAAAAACAAGTGGATGCGGCAAAGGCTAACGTCAGCGCGATACAGGTAAACCTTCGTTATTCCACCATTTATGCGCCACTTTCGGGAACGATTGGCATATCAGATGTAAAAGTCGGAGCCTCCGTTTCACCAGGCAGTACGGTATTGAATACGATCTCCTCCGACAATCCCATCGCAGTAGATGTTGCTGTGGATGAAACGCTGATTCCATATATGGAAAAAGAAAATAAAAAAGATCAGGATAAAAAGTTTGATTCCACATTTACGCTTACACTGGCCGACCAGTCAAAATATCCATTTCCAGGTAAAATATTTATAATAGACCGCGCAGTCGATCCGCAAACAGGTACGATTAAAGTCCGGTTATTATTCGACAATCCGGGAAATGTTTTAAAAGCGGGCATGTCTGCAAATCTCAAAATTTTAAACAACAGCAGTCACGAATCTATATTGATCCCTTACCGGGCCACGATTGAGCAAATGGCCGAAAATTTTGTTTATGTTGTTAATGCAGATACGGTAGCCCAGCGTAAAGTGTTGTTGGGTCAGCGAATCCGGGATATGGCCATTGTCAAATCCGGTCTTAAGGAAAATGAGGTGATTGTTCTGGATGGCATGCAAAAACTAAAAGACGGTTCAAAAGTTAATCCGGGACCGGAGCAAAATAAAGGAACAGATTCGCTGGGTCGATCCGTTGCAGATTCATCAAAGAGAAAATCATCGTAATCCAATAACAGTATGATTGCAGATACTTTTATTAAGAGGCCGGTTACGGCCATTGTGGTTTCAATCGTAATTGTTTTAGTGGGCCTTTTGTCGTTAGCAAGCCTGCCGGTGAGCCAGTATCCGGATATTACGCCACCGACGGTTCAGATAATCAGCAATTTTATTGGCGCTGATGCACAAACCGTTGAGCAAACGGTTACTACTCCTATTGAAGTCCAGGTAAATGGTACACCGGGTATGGCCTATATGCAAAGCAACAGTACCAATAACGGACAGAGTATTATTACAGTAACATACGAAGTCGGTTCTGATGTAAACAATGGTATACTGGATGTTCAGAACCGCGTGGGTATTGCTTCTCCGTCATTACCGGATGAATTAAAAAGGCTGGGGGTCATTACACGGAAAAGGAATCCCAGTATTCTGATGCTGGTCGCTATCTATGCTCCCAGGAGTTCTCATGCAGTCACCTTTCTCGACAACTATACCAACATTTTTGTTCGGGATGTTCTTCTTCGCGTGAAAGGCGTGGGGGATGTGTTTACCCGGGCCGATGATTTCAGCATGCGTATCTGGGTCAAGCCGGATAAACTCGCCCAACTGGGTCTTTCTGCTTCCGATATCACAAATGCACTGTCGGAACAGAACGTTCAGATTTCTGCCGGTTCGGTGGGAGCGCCCCCGCAGAACTCGGATCAGGCCTTTGAATATACGGTTGTTGCCAACAGCCGCCTGACGACAGAAGAAGAATTCAGCAATATTGTCGTCCGCTCCAATCCGAAAGAAGGATCAATTGTTTATTTAAAAGATGTAGCCAGGATACAACTGGGAAAATTCAGTTATGCAAGCAATTCATATGTAGATGGCCTGAGAGCTTCCTATCTGCTCGTTTATCAGGCGCCAGGAAGTAATGCGCTGGCAACGGCCGAAGGTGTTTATTCGGCTATGAATGAACTGAAGAAGTCATTTCCTCCTGACATAGATTATGTAGTTCCCTTTGAATCGATCTCCGTCGTGCAGGTATCCATTCATGAAGTGGTCCAGACACTACTTGAAGCCCTGGGCCTCGTTGTGCTGGTGGTATTTTTATTTCTGCAAAGCTGGCGCGCCACATTGATTCCGGTTTTGGCAATTCCCGTTTCCATTATCGGAACGTTTATATTTTTTATTCCGCTTGGTTTTACTATAAACACACTAACTCTTTTTGGTTTCGTCCTTGCAATTGGTATCGTGGTGGACGATGCCATCGTAGTAGTAGAAGCCGTGCAACATTATGTTGATGTGGACAAACTCACTCCCAGAGAAGCGACCGAACGCGCGATGAAAGATATCTCCGGTCCGGTAATTGCAATTGCCCTCATTCTGGCCGCTGTATTTGTTCCGGTTGGATTTATTCCCGGCATCGTCGGCCGTTTATACCAGCAGTTCGCCATCACCATCGCCATCTCGGTTTTGATTTCAGCATTCGTCGCACTTTCATTGACTCCGGCACTTTGCACCATGCTACTTCGTCCGATGAATATGGATAAATCATCCAGGGGACTTAACAAATTCTTTTATCACTTTAACAATTGGTTCGGACGTGTTACCACGGGTTATACAAAAAATGTAGGCACCTGGATCAGCCGGTCGCGATATGTGATTATCCTGCTCGTATGTATTTGCGTCGGCGTTTTTTTATTATTTCGCAACAAACCCAGCGGATTTATTCCCCAGGAAGATGAAGGCCGGTTATACGTCACCTATGAATTACCGGAAGCGTCATCAACAACCAGAAGTCTTGTAACGCTGAATAAAATAATGAACATCATTAAGGAAACCCCGGGCATACAACATTATGCAGCGTTGGGTGGCCTGAACGCCATTACTTTTGCTACCAAGGCAAACAGTGGAACGATCTTCACCTCTTTGAAACCCTGGGATCAACGTAAAGACAAATCTCTGCAACTCAAAGGCATGATTGCTACTCTGCAGAAAAAATTCGCAGCCATTAAAGAAGCCAATATACTGGTCATATCCCCGCCTGCGATCCCGGGTCTGGGTCAGACTGGCGGATTTACTTTTGAACTGCAACAAAAAGGAAGTACGGATGATATTAAAGCCTTTGAAAGAACGGTAAATACTTTTATTGCCGCAGTTAATAAAAGACCTGAAATCGCTCGTGCGTATACTTTTTTTAACGCACGCACGCCCGGTTATGCATTAACCGTGGACCGCGATAAATGTAAAAAACTGGGTCTTTCATTAACGGATGTTTATAATACCATACAGACTTATCTCGGAAGTACCTATGTAAATGATCTAACCCTCTACGGAAGGAATTTCCATGTCGTGGCGCAGGCTGATACGAATTACCGGGGCGATATCAGTAATCTGAATACCTATTATGTAAAAAATTCCGCCGGAACAATGGTTCCCCTGAGTACGGTCATTTCTTATAAGGTTACTGAAAGCGCCGCCCTGTTATATCATTTTAATTTATTCAGAACAGCAGAAATCAATGGGGATGCGAAAGTTGGATTTAGTAGTGGCCAGGCTTTACAGGCTTTGAAAGAAGTCGCTGATCAAACATTGCCGGCGGGATACGGTTATGAATTCGCCGGACTCAGCCGCGAAGAATTAAAAGCCGGCAGTAGTACTTTGCTAATTTTTGCATTGTCCATCGTATTTGTTTTCCTGTTTCTTGCGGCCCTTTATGAAAGCTGGCAGGTGCCGTTTTCCGTTTTACTTGCGGTACCCATTGGAATGCTTGGTGCCATTCTGACTTTAACGCTGATCCCTTCTCTTGTAAATAATGTTTATGCACAGATCGGAATGATAACGCTGATCGGACTTTCGGCAAAAAATGCCATCCTGATTGTAGAATTTGCCAAAGAGCGGGTGGACAGAGGATTGCCGGTGATTGAAGCTACGCTGGCAGCCGTTCAACTTCGTCTCCGGCCTATCCTGATGACTTCCATGGCGTTTATATTAGGCGTATTACCTTTGGCCCTTGCAACTGGCGCTGCCAGCGTAGCGAGATCAACCATCGGATGGACCGTACTGGGAGGTATGCTGGCAGCCACTTCCCTGGCCATTTTTATCGTGCCGGTTTTGTTTGTGGTGATAACGAGATTTTCGTATGGAAAGAAAAAATTAGCCGCACTCAAAGGCCAGATGCCTGGATTAACTGAATAAGCCGATGAATAAGCCGAAAGCTTAAAGCTTAAAGCTTAAAACTCTTTATAAATCAAAAGTCCCCCGGTCAGGGAGGACTTTTTTATTTAAAGTTTTAGGCTTTACGCTTTCGGCTTTTGGCTTAAAAAGGTCATCTCAATAATATGGTACGGTGAATATTACCGACGGTAACCGTTGCTAAATTGTCGCAGGTTCCATCTCCAAAATCAATGGTACCCGTCACTGCCTGATCATAATTAAAACTTACGACCCCCTTACTGATATTATGACAACTCACCGCCCGCACCAGTGGTGTGGTGACATTAAATACAATGCTGGATCCGTCAGGAGCAGAGAAAGAACTATTTCCGGTAACTGAATACACATCATCAGTAATATCGAATGGTGTAGCTGAACCGGCGGTCATAATGAAGGTTTTATTATGACTGTAATGATAATTCGTTGCATTCGGATAAGTAATGATCCCGTTGGTCACCAGGGTAGTAAAGCTGATTCCAACCTGGTCAGAAGAATTATTGGTAATCTTATATGCACCCTGCAGGCCAAATCCGTTTACCACGTATTGATTGAAAGTGACGGTCGCTGTAACGCCGGGTACTAATAAAGGTCCGCTAAAAAGATAGGTGATCTTTCCTTTACGAAGAATGCCATCGGCGCTGGTACATCCTGAACCAAAATCAAGTGTAAGCGTTTTTGGATATTCTCCGGGCACAGTATCGTCCAAAGTATAAATGGCACAACCAAGATTTGTGGAATTCACAGATCCGGTACCCAGTATGGTTGTCTTTCCTGTATGCATATTTGATGCATTCCATACGGAGGCATTGTCGGAAAAACCAACAAATGCATTGTTCAGGACGTCATAATACATATTTTCTGCAGCTGTCGAAGAGTCTGAAAGGTTTGCCGCGCTGGATTCATTTGAAGTAGTGGACGTTGTAACGTCTTTTTTACAGGAAGCCAGGCTTATTACTGCGGCAAGGGCGATCAGTTTACCCGTGGTGTTGATGAGACGGAAATTCATAGAGTCTATTGTTTAGTTGATTCACTCTAACGTTTCCTTTTGTTGCTTATTTTACAAAGTGCTGGATAATGTACGAGTATTAATATATCATATTGATAATCAATATAATATACTCTTTATCAAAAGTAAAACAGAGGAGTCCGGTTCAAGAAAATCGGTCCGTTTTTTAGCCATGCTGCTTTCTTCTTTCCGGCGATTAGATCCTTTCCAGAACAGAGAAGAAAAAATCACTTTCGAGCATAGCATTTTCGTCACTATCGCTTCCGTGAATGGCATTTTCTCCCAGGGATGCAGCGAAAAGCTGGCGGATTGTCCCTTTTTCGGCCTTGGCAGGATCTGTGGCGCCAATGAGTTTCCTGAAATCGGCAACCGCGTTTTCTTTTTCAAGAATGGCAGCCAGGATCGGTCCCCGGCTCATGAATTCAACCAGTTCGCCATAAAAAGGCCGGGCCCGGTGAACAGCATAAAATTCTCCGGCTTTTTCAGAAGACAGGTGGGTCATTTTGAGAGCGACCGGCTTGAACCCCGCCTTTAAAATGATATCCAGGATGGCGCCGGCATGCCCGTTGACAAAAGCATCGGGTTTGATCATGGTGAATGTACGGTTGCTCATTTGTTTTTGTTTGGCGGGCAAAGGTAATACATTTTGCAGGAGATTTGGGAATCGCGATTTAATTCTGCACCTTTGCAACCGTTTTACATGCAACCTATTACGGATATTATTCCCTTACTGAAAGAGTCGAGAAACATGGTGATCGTCATGCACCAGAAACCGGATGCAGATGCAATGGGTTCTTCACTGGGCCTTTATCATATTATGAATGCCCTGGGCCACCGGGTAACGGTCATTTCGCCGACGAACTGGGCCGACTGGCTCGGCTGGATGCCGGGTGCGGAAGGAGTCGTTGACTATGAATTAAACGCCGACAAATCGAACGGTATCCTGAATACGGCAGACTGGATTTTTTGTCTCGACTTTAATGTGTTGCACAGGACGAGAAAAATGACCGAACCCATCGGAAAAGCCCCGGGAACACGGATCCTGATTGACCATCACCAGCAACCGCAGAAAGAAGTATTTGGATACGGAATCAGTGACGTGACGAAAAGCTCTACCAGTGAAATGGTTTTTGATTTCATTGAATCCGCTGGCCTTGGCCATCAGATAAACCAGGCTGTTGCCGAATGTTTATATGCCGGAGTAATGACCGATACCGGTTCCTTCCGATTTAGTTCAGCATCAGCATCGGTTCATCGCATGGTCGCCGTACTGAAAGATACCGGGCTGGATCATACCAAAGTGCATGAAAACTTATTTGATAATTTTCTGGAAAACCGCCTTCGCTTTATCGGACATGCCCTGTTGAACCGGATGGAAGTTTTATATGAATATAATACCGCACTGATCAGCATCCCCTGGAAGGACCTGGTGAAATATCAGATCAGAACCGGTGATACCGAAGGTCTGGTAAATTATCCCCTCACCATTCAGGGAATCAAATTTGCGGCACTCATCATCGACCGGGACGAAGAAATTAAATGCTCATTCAGAAGCAAGGGGGGATTTGACGTAAATCAATTTGCCCGGAATTATTTTGAAGGGGGCGGACACCGGAATGCCGCTGGTGGACGGAGTAATCAAACCCTGGATCAGACGACACAACGCTTTCGCGCATCTCTGAAAGAAAACGCTTTACAATTACAATAAATCTGAAATGAAAAAAATCAATTCTTTGCTTTTTACCCTACTGGGAATCCTGTTATTGGTTGCCTGTGATAATAATGGATTGAAAAAAACAAAATCCGGCATATTATATAAAATCATCTCTGACGAAAAAAATCCGGTCGTTAAAAATGGCCAGTTTATCAAAATCACATACAGTGAAAAAGTCAGAGACTCCGTTTTGCTGAGTTCAGACAGCAGTTTACCCGCTTACGTTCGAATAGATAGCGTATCCCCGGCCGCTTATAACCCGGTAGAAATATTTCCCTTGCTGAGAAAAGGAGATAGCGCGGTTGTTATTCAGCTGGGCGACAGCATCCAGCGGAAATCCGGACAGCCATTACCTCCCTTTATTCATAAAAAAGATAAACTGATTCTCAGCATCAAGGTGCAGGATGTATTTGATAATGAAGAACTGGTTAAAAAAGACAGGGAGGCCCTGCTCGACGTTTTTCATGCAAAACAGATCAAGCAGGTGGAAAATTACCTGCAGCAGCATAATATCCAGGCGACCAAAACCACTATGGGAACATTTGTTCAGGTCCTGAATACGGGTGATGGTCCGGCCGTTGATTCCGGAAAAGAGATATCAGTAATCTATACCGGAAAATTATTTCCGTCCGGGAAAACATTTGAAACAAATGATAAGGAAGATGGAAAACCGGTCAAGTTTATTGTTGGCAGAAAATCAATCATTCCGGGATGGGATGATGGTCTGCGTCTGTTAAAGAAAGGTGGTAAGGCCACATTATATATTCCGGCTTTCCTGGCCTATGACCAACAACCTGGCCCCGGAAGAACGGCCAATGAGAATCTCATTTTCGATGTACAGATTGTGGATGTTACGGATGCGCCCGCTGAAGCAGATATGCCGATGCGTATGCCCAGTCGGCAGACAGGTCCCAACAGGCCTTCCATGCCACACCCGCAACCACCGGTAAAAAAATAAGACGTCCAGGGTCAATCGTTTTGTGCACGTATTCTATGTAATAAGTAATACATTATCTACATTGCTTTAGGCTTTAGGCTTTAAGCTTTTAGGCCTTTGTATAGGAAGCCCATAACCGGATCGCTTCTACTGCTTCCTTTACGTCGTGCACGCGCAAAATCTGGGCGCCTTGTTCTAATGCAAGCGTATGCATAACCGTGGTTCCGTTTAAAGAATCCTCCGGTTTAATATTCAGTGTTTTGTAAATCGTGGCTTTCCTGGATAATCCAACCAGTACCGGTACCCCCAGCATGGCCAGCACCTTCATGTTCTTCAGTAGCAGAAAATTCTGATCGATGGTTTTTGCAAATCCAAATCCGGGATCAATGATTATATCTTTAATGCCCATACCCGAATATTCCGCTTTTCGTTTGATAAAAAAATCCAGTACTTCTGCAGTAATATTATGGTAATGGCTCAATTCCTGCATGGTAGACGGGGTGCCCCGTATATGCATACAGACATACGGAACACGGCTGGAAGCCGCAAGTTCAGCCAGTTCTTCCCGGTCCCCGGCACCAATATCGTTAATCATGGAGGCTCCCGCATCCAGGGCAGCTTTTACTACTTTATAACGGTAACTATCAACCGAAATAAACGATTGTGGAAAACGGTTTGACAGCAGTTTGATGGCAGGAATTACGCGTTCCATTTCTTCTTCTATGGAAATCTCTTCCGCGCCGGGGCGACTGCTTAAACCGCCCAGGTCCAGTATGGCAGCACCTTCGAGCAACATTTTTTCAGCCTGCCTGAGTAAACTCTCTTCTGATTGAATCCGGCTTCCGGGGTAAAATGAATCCGGCGTCATGTTCAACACGCCCATCACGATGGGCGTTTGCCAGCTTAATAACCGTCCTTTACCATTCAGTGAATACATATTGAATTGGTAAATTTAGCAACATCATGACTAAATATTACTTTTGGAGATGAAAGATACCTTCCGTCAGTATGAAAATGCGGTGAAGTCGTGCCGGGACATCTTCCTGAAAAAAACGGCTGATTATGGAACGTCCTGGCGTGTGCTGCGCATGATTTCCATCCTGGACCAGATTTTCATCAAGGCTAAACGCATACGAACCATTCAGGAAACGGGCTCGCAGCGGGTAGGGGAAGATATCCGTGGTGAATTCCAGGCAATCGTAAATTATGGTATCATCGGATTGATCCAGCTGGAATTGAATTCATACGATGTCGAGGAACTGGACGCAGATAAAACAGCCGTTCTCTATAATGAAAAAATTGAATTCGTAAAAAAAATAATGGAAAATAAAAATCATGATTACGGAGAAGCCTGGCGGGAAATGAGCCAGGAAAGTTTTACCGATTTAATTCTGATGAAACTCGAGCGGATGCGCCAGATTCTGTCCAACGACGGAAAAACGCTGATCAGTGAAGGCATTGATGCCAACCTGACGGATATTATTAATTATGCACTGTTTGCCCTGATTGGAATTACGGAAGGGCGGCATGCAGCATGAGATCCTTTCCATGAAAAAAACATTTCTCGACACGTCCCGGCTCCTGGTAGGAATTTTATTTATTTTTTCCGGGCTGATCAAGGCTAATGATCCCCTGGGGCTAAGTTATAAAATGCAAGAGTTTTTTGAAGTCTGGAACATGCCGGCTATGGACGCTTATACGCTGGGATTTTCCATCATCATGATCGTGTTTGAAATTGTTGCTGGTGTAGCCGTTATTCTCGGATGGCGGATGCGGCTCTTTGCGTGGTTGTTACTGCTGCTGATCATTTTTTTCAGTTTTCTCACAGGTTATGCGGTTATTTCCGGAAAGATCCGCGAATGCGGATGTTTTGGAAACTGTATTCCGCTCCAGGCGATGGGTTCTTTTATAAAAGACCTGATCCTGTTGTTTCTCATCAGTATTCTTTTTATTTACAGAAAGGAAATTAAACCCGCAACGTCAAAAATCAACAGTTTGTTCATCCTGGCTCTCACCATTATTTTCTCCTTCTCCATTCAATGGTATGCCCTTCGATACCTTCCCCTGGTGGACTGCCTTCCTTTCAAGATCGGCGCCAATATACAGGAGAAAATGAAACCACCCGTGAATGCGGTTCAAGACAGCACAGTCATCCGTTTTGTATATGAAAAGAATAGTAAAATCATGGAATATACGGCCGACCAGTTGCCGGCCGACCTGGACAGCAGTTATACTTTTATCAAACGTTATGATAAATTAATCCGTAAAGGAAATGCCGAACCGGAAATTAAAGATTTCATACTCATCGGCGAATCCGGAAACGACAGTACCCGGCAGATACTTGATAAACCGGGTTATCAACTGATGCTCATCTCCAGAAATTTTCCACAATCCAATCCGCACTGGGACAAATCCTTTCTTTTATTGTATATACTCGCCAAATCCAAAAATATTTCCATCTTCCTGGTAAGTTCCAACCGGCCGGAAGCAGAAGCATGGCTGAATGCAAATGCACTGGGTAAAACCTCTTCCCATTCGGAGGGTATACCCATTTTCGGCTGTGACGCAACCGCAGTTAAAACAGCGGCCAGGGCAGATCCTACTTTATACCTTCTGAAAAAAGGAACCATACTCAATAAATGGAGTTTTGCAAGCATGGAGCTGGGAATTCCCGTACTTGCCGGACTTCCGGTTCAAAATGAAAGCCTGTCAGCACCATGATAAACCGTCTAATCTCCCGGTTATTTTATGGAAGCCTGGTGATGCTGGGTGTGGTCGTGATTGTGTTTTTTTTATTTCAGGGTTTCGGTGATCCATCCCGCCTGATCCTTGGCCAGCGGGCTGATGCGGGAACATTGAATAATATCCGCCGGGAACTGAATCTGGACAAACCGAAATGGAAACAGTTTGTTTACTACCTGAATGACGTTTCTCCCATCAGTGTTTATAGTGAAGAAGAACTTAAGGAAAAAGATATTCACTGGGTGGGCCTGGGTGGAAAAACAAAACTGGTTTTAAAATTTCCCTATCTGCGACGTTCATACCAGACGCGCAAAGATGTCTGGGCCATGCTTATGGAAGCCTTGCCGGGAACTATTATATTAGCTTTCCTGGCTATGTTCATCGCTACGATTTCGGGTATGGCCCTGGGTGTTCTGGCGGCTGTTAAAAAAGACAGCTGGATGGATACTACGGCCATATTCACAAGTGTCCTGGGCATTTCAGCGCCTTCCTTTTTTATGAGTATTGTAATCGCTTATACATTTGGTTTCGTACTCAACAAATACACGGGCTTGCAAATGACCGGAAGTCTTTTCGATACGGATCCGTTTAATGGAAGACAGTGGCAGCTCCGCAATGCTATTTTACCTGCGCTCACACTGGGTATTCGTCCGATGGCCATCATTGCACAATTGACACGGGGCTCCATGCTGGATATTTTAAACCAGGATTATATCCGGACTGCCTATGCCAAGGGACTATCGCGGAATCAGGTGATTTGGCGGCACGCGCTGCGGAACGCGCTGAATCCGGTCATCACCGCCATCACGGGCTGGTTCGCCGAGCTACTGGCGGGCGCTTTTTTTGTAGAATATATTTTCGGATGGAAAGGTATCGGAAAAATAACGGTGGATGCGTTGACCAAACTGGATTTCCCGGTTGTGATGGGATCCGTACTCGTGACTTCTTTTTTCTTTATCAGTATAAATCTGCTGGCGGATTGGCTATACCGTGTTGTGGATCCGCGTTTAAATCGTAACGCTTAACGCGGAACGCCTAACGCAATTACCGAATAACGACTTCCCGGATAAGATTTTCGCCCAGGGCTTCGTTGACCCTTTCTTTGATTTTTTCTTTTTTATATAGAAGTTCCTGTTTTAAAGGAGCCACGGAAGTCTGGATATACAGGGTCGTTCCGTGAATTTCAATTTTATCGGTATACCGGGCAATCGTTTTCCCCATGATCTGTTCCCACACTTCCGTAATCTGGAGGGCCAGCACATTACCCTTCAGCCTGCTTTGTTTCAGGAACTGACGCATCGCCTCTCCAATTGAGTATTCTGCCATATACCAAATATAGTTTAAAGCCTAAAGCCTGAGGCTTAAAGCCTAAAACTAATTTTAAAATTTCAAATTGGAAAAGTGGAACGTTATCTTTCCTCTTTCACTTAAAAAGCTTTCAGCTTTAGGCTTTAAGCTTTAGGCTTTTAAAGTCCAATAAGTGAATAGTCAACAGAAAGTTGTTCCAGGTGTTCGCGAATGCGGTTTGGATGTGTATCGGTAATGAACAGCTGGCCATTTCCCGGAGCACAAACTCTTTCCAGCAACTGATGCATGCGATGGACGTCGAGCTTTTCAAAAACATCATCCAGCAGGATAATGGGAGCAAACCCTTTGGTTGTTTTCAACATTTCATATTCCGCAAGCTTCATGGCGAAGAGCAGGCTTTTACGCTGGCCCTGGGAAGCGATATTTTTAAACTGTTGGGTCATGAGACGGATATCGATATCGTCCCGGTGAATGCCAGCATGAGTACGCTGCAACATCAGGTCCTTTTCGCGCGATTTATGCAGCAGTTCTGCATAGGGAGTCAATAATAAATCACTCTGGTAACTCAGCTGAAGACCATCATCGGAACCCGCGATATACCTGTAAATAGATTCTATTGCCGGCAGGATTTCCCGGAAAAAATGTTGGCGCTTTACAAAAATATAAGTGCCAGGCCGCAGCAGTTGTGCATCGTATACGTCCAGGAGGCTGCGGTCAGTCGAAATTCTTTCTGCCAGGGTTCGCAGCACCTGATTGCGCTGCTGGAGCAGGCGGTTATATTCGATCAGGTGCTGGAGATAAAGGGCATCTATCTGGCAGAGCAGGGCATCGGTGTACCTCCTGCGCTCGTCACTCCCTTCTGTGATGATCCTTGCGTCGTCGGGAGTAATGATCACACAGGGAAACCGGCCTATATGCCCCGAAAGACGCTGATAAATTTCATTATTCAGCAATACTTCTTTTTTGCCGTTTTCACGAAGGATACAAACCACGTTCTGATCCGCTTCATCAGTCTCGAAATTCCCTTCAATTCGGAATCCGGATTTCCCGTGATAAACATTCTGTATATCTGACTTAAAAAAATAACTCCTGGTGAAACTCAGATAATAAATGGCATCGAGCAGGTTTGTTTTTCCAACCCCGTTGTTACCGTAAATTCCGATAATCGGCTTATCAAAGGCGAATCTTTGCTGTAGGTAATTTTTGTACTGTGTAAGAGTTATATTCCTGAGAGATAGCATATGGTGGCCCGGATAACGGAGATGTAATTTAAGTATTACCCACCATCTGAATGATTCCATCTATTCCTTCGGATATTCCTTCCACATCATGGCTGATAATGGCGTCGGCTAAAGATGTTATAGCACTAACGATATCCAATACCTGCTGTATTTTCACCGCTGTTTTCAGAAATTTTCTGAGCTGGTCGGTAGCCTGCTGCAATTGCTGCAACTGGGTATCGGTATCCTCAAATACCAGTTGCACCGAATAGGCGTACATTCTGCCGGCTACTGCGGCTACCTGGGTCAGGGTTTCTTCCAGGCTTCGTTTCTGTGCCAGATTCAATTCACCATAATGATGAAGTTCATAATCTGTAATGTCGGACTGCATGCGGGTCATGCATTGCGCCAGTTGCATCAGCTGGTGTGCGTTCAGTGTTTCAGCCATTCGCGCTATTATTTGATTAATTGAATGAGTTCGGAAATGATTTTATTTATAAGAACAATGTCCTGGCTTATTTCTGATTCCGTATAGGCAAACCCGTCAGGCGGTTTTCCGTATGCCAGCAGGTGATGATCTTTCTGAATGATTTTCAGCATGAGGATCGCTTTATGGATTTTCACCTGTTCATCGTTCATGGAGAGCATAAATTGATTATACAACTGATTGACCATCGCCTTTTCAACCGGGGTGGCCGACCATTCGTACAAAGTCGCATAAACAAAAGAACGATAGTTTTCTTTTGCCTGGTTTATTTCTCCTGAAAGCGCTGAGTCAAGGATAAAGGAATAGGCCGTTACAACCCGGTCCAGAACCGAATCATTCTGACGCATAACGGAAATTAATTTCTTGTTTCGATACCATTTGAGTGGTTCATTGAGAATGGTATTGAGCAGGCCCTTCACAGCAGAAATCTTTTCATCGGTCAGCGAAAGAGATGGATAAACCTGCGGTTGTATATCAGCAAGTGCATTGACCATATCTTTTGCATCGTAGGCAAGCAATTTTTTATCAGAAACGGACCCCAGCATGGAAAAGTAATTGACGAGGGTTTGGTTGATCAGCTTGGTAAGACTGTCAGCCATTTTAAATTCCGGGCAATGAGAAGCCGGATGAACCGACTTTGCATAGAGCGTGGTATCGGTCATTTTTTTAAGGACTGTCGGATCATAAAGTCGGCAAATCTGGCTGAAATCGAGGGTTGACCTGCTGATTTCAGCTGTTCCCGTAGATGCGGATTTTGCAAACCGGTTAATGGATTCGGTGGATTTGCAGGACCCAAAAAAAACCAGTCCCGCGATCAGCGCCTTTTTCATAGAAAATATTAAGGGTTAAGCTGTTGGAAAGGTAAAAAACAGCTCGCAAAACTCGCTGTTTACAGAAAAAATTCCCGTTTACCCCTTATCTTTGCCCCGCCTTAGCCGATCCGGCGGGTATAAATCAAATGTACGCAAGTGGCTACCAAGTTTTCCAAAGAAACCTATCTGTACTGGTATGAACTTATGCAGCTGATCCGCCAGTTCGAACAGATGGCCGAAGAAAAGTATAAGATGGAAGGAAAAATCCGGGGATTTTTTCACGCTTATATCGGGCAGGAAGCCATTGCCGCCGGATGTATGACGGCCAGCCGGCCGGATGACCCGTTTATTACAGGTTACCGGGACCACGGTCTGGCCCTGTCCAAAGGAGTCAGTGCCAATGCCTGTATGGCAGAACTCTATGGAAAATCAACCGGCGCCGCAAAAGGGAAGGGTGGGAGTATGCACTTTTTTGGCGTGAACGTAAAATTTTTTGGAGGCCATGGTATAGTTGGTGCCCAGATTGGCACCGGCGCCGGACTTGCCTTTGCTGAAAAGTATAAAGGAACCGACAACGCCGTACTTACATTTTTCGGGGATGGCGCTGCCCGCCAGGGTATGTTACATGAGGTGTTTAATCTGGCCATGCTTTGGAAACTGCCGGTTGTATTTATTTGTGAGAACAACAACTATGCGATGGGCACTTCCGTAGAAAGAACTTCCAATGTGGTGGACATTTATAAACTGGCCGATGCCTATGAAATGCCCGGCGATTCCATTGACGGCATGAGTGCCGAAGCCGTTCACGAAGGCGTATCCAGAGCAATCAAAAGAGCCAGGGAAGGCGGCGGACCGACATTGCTTGAAATAAAAACCTACCGATACAAGGGTCATTCCATCTCCGATCCGCAGAAATACAGAACCAAGGAAGAAGTGGAGGAATACAAACAAAGAGACCCCATTGCCCAGGTTGCCGATTCCATTCTTGCAAAAAAATACGCAACACAGGCTGACCTCGACGCCATCAATAAACGCGTGGCCGATACGGTAGCGGCCTCAGTAAAATTCGCGGAAGAATCACCCATCCCTTCTGACGACGAAGTATATAAAGATATTTACATCGACAGTCATTATCCATTTATTAAAGATTAAAAAAAACAGCAGGCCTGTTTCATAATTCCCAGACATGAGCGACATCAAACATCGTGAGCATTTAGAACGTGAGGTTTCCCCGGTCGACAAATGGAAACATTTTCAGGACAATTATGGAAGGAAAGCCGGCATGGCTCTGTTATTTATCCTGATCCTGGTCCTGGGTTATTTTGGATATAAACAATTTTTCCTTGACCCAAAAGAAAAACAGGCAACAGAAGCCATGTTCCGCGCTGAAGAATATTTCCGTATGGATTCTGCACGTCTCGCACTGAATGGCGATGCCATAAATGCGGGATTCCTAAAAATCATATCCAGATATAAGGGCACGAAAGCCGCTGACCTGGCTGCTTTTTATGCGGGGAGCTGCTACCTGAAGATGGGCGATTATAATAACGCCGTGAAATATCTAAAAGATTTTAAGACTTCGGCAGTCCAGGTTCAGGCCAAGGCATACGGCCTTTTAGGCGACGCTTATTCTGAGTTGAATAAAAAAGAAGAAGCGGTTGAACTGTATAAAAAAGCGGGAACCTATTTCGATCAGGATGAAGTGATTTCTCCCGAATATCTTTTCCGCGCCGGATATTTATATGAAAGTATGGGCAGAACCCAGGACGCAATAGCCATGTACCAGATCATAAAAGATAAATACCCTTCTTCACCCCGGGGATTTGATATCGACCGCTACCTCGCCAGGCTGGGAGTGGTTAAATAAAAACGCATGTCTTCATCCGGAAAATCAAAAACCGCAACGCCAAAAATTAAACATGCTTCCGTTGTTGTTTTTAGAACTGAATGGAATGCAGAAATCGTGGATGAATTATTTGCAGGTTGTAAGAGAATTCTGGAAAAGGAAAATATTGAGTTCCTGGATTTCCGTGTGCCCGGTGCGTTTGAAATTCCGTTTGCCATCAGAACATACTGGGAACAAAGCGGAAAGAAAAAACCCGCGGCGTTTATCGCACTGGGTTGCGTTATTAAGGGAGATACCCCTCATTTTGAATATGTGTGCCGTGCCGTTACGGATGGAATTTCTGCACTAAACCTGCAACTTCCGGCTCCCGTTATTTTTGGCGTCCTAACAGTTGACAATCCCGATCAGGCCAGGGAAAGAATTGGCGGGATCCATGGTCATAAAGGAGAAGAAGCTGCGGAGGCCGCACTTAAAATGATTTCTTTTACCAGGTCCCTACAACGATAATACAAATTTGAACATCCAGCTTTTCATACCTTGTTTTGTTGATCAGCTTTATCCGGATACCGCATTCAATATGATCAGGGTATTGGAAAAAGCAGGTTGCACCGTTCATTATAATACTGAACAAACCTGTTGCGGACAACCCGCTTTTAATGCGGGTTTCCGCGATGAAGCAAAAGAGGTTTGCATAAAATTCCTGAAAGATTTTCCCGGTACGGATTATATTGTTTCTCCCAGCGCTTCCTGTACCGGTTTTGTAAGAAATTATTATCCCGAATTATTTGTTGATTCTTCCTATAACAGGGATGTAAAAACCATCGGGAAGCGTATATATGAATTTTCTGATTTCCTGGTGAACGTGCTGCATCGTGAAAATTTTGACGCTAGTTTTCCCGGAAAAGCGACCTACCATGATGCCTGCGCTGCTTTAAGGGAATGCAAAATAAAAACTGAACCCAGAAAATTATTATCCTTCGTAAAGGGACTCGAACTGGTGGAAATGGAAGACGTGGAAACCTGCTGTGGGTTCGGCGGAAGCTTTGCCGTGAAATTTGAATCCATTTCCCTGGCGATGGCGGATCAGAAAGTGAATCATGCCTTAAAAACCGGAGCTGAATATATCATTTCCACGGATCTCTCCTGCCTTATGCATCTGGATGGTTATATCCGGCATAAGGGTTTACCCTTACGGACACTTCATATCGCGGACGTTTTGAGCAGCGGATGGTAAAAAAAACCACCCTCCGTGCCACGAAGGCAGGCGGGTGGTGACCTTAAAACAACCTGTCGCAAAATTTTAGCCGGTCTGCGGCTGTAAATATGTATACGCAGAATTCCTGAAAAGGGATGCCTGAGGAAGCTTAAAGCTCAAAGCTTAAAGCTTAAAACTATTGTTAATTGCCGAGGATGAAATATTCCGAATGCCCCCATTCGTAAACTTTTAAGATTCCCGCCAGGTTTTAGGCTTTAGGCTTTCGGCTTTAAGCTTATTAAGGCATTAACACACGGTCAATCACAAAAATCACCCCGTTACTTTGATACACATCTTTTATGGACACGGTAGCCATATTCCCCTTTTCATCCCTGATCATCATCTTTCCTCCCTTCATCATCACCCAAATCATTCCTCCCTGAACCGTTTTGATTTGGGCAGTCCCGCCGCCCTCTTTGATTTTTTCGGCCAGTGCTTTTGAATCCCATTTTCCGGAGATCACATGATAGGTAAGGATTGTGCTGAGCATGGATTTGTTTTCGGGTTTCAGCAGATTGTCCACTGTACCTGCTGGCAACATGGCAAACGCTTCATTAGTTGGAGCAAAAACGGTATAGGGACCGGGGCCTTCCAGGGTTTCAACCAGGCCGGCGGCTTTCACCGCAGCTACCAGCGTGGTATGGTAGTTCGAATTCATCGCATTCTGGATAATGTTTTTTGTCGGATACATCATCGCGCCGCCCACCGTGACAGGTGCCTGGGCATAAAGACATCCTGTAAAGAATAATGCAAAAAAACCGGCCAGTAAAAATTTAAACTGTCTCATAATAATGGTTTGCTGATTGTTTTTTAAATGTGTTTGAAAGCAACTGGAACAGATACGAAAACGATTATTGGTTTGGATTTTCTATTTCCTGAAAAAATTATAAAAGCCATCTAAAATTTACAAAACCTTACAATTTGGACATTCAGCCCGGAGCATAAAGAAATCTTATCTTTAATCCCCTGATAATTGACAATAAATAATAAAAATGGCCCACTGGCTGATTAAATCAGAACCCGAAGTCTATAGTTGGGATCAGTTAAAAAAGGACAAACAGACACGCTGGGATGGGATCCGCAGTTACGCGTCGCGTTTGCACCTGAGGGCAATGAAAAAAGGGGATGAAATATTTTTTTATCATAGCAACCAGGGGACGGAAATTGTAGCGATCGCGACGGTATCAAAAGAAGCGTATCCGGATCCGACGAGTACAGAAGGCGAATGGTATGCCATTGATATAAAGCCCCTGAAAAAATTGACAAAGCCGGTCGGTCTCGATCAGATAAAAAAAGAAAAAAAACTTGCAGGCATGGCACTTGTCAGGATTGGACGTCTGTCGGTTCAACCCGTAACAGATGAAGAGTGGCAGATCATTATGAAAATGGGAGGCATGGAACCGGGATCATGAAAATAAAAAAAAATCTTTTATTATTCCTGGCAGGTCTTTCATTCATTATAGATTCCCAGGCACAACCGAATCCATCGCTAGTAAGTCTGCAGCACTTCGTTACTAAGGAAAAGCCAACCGTTTTTGACTCGTCATACAATGATCTGCATTATCTGGTCGGAAATAATTTGCACTATCTCTATCCGATTTACCAATTGCTGGGCAACAATAAAAAATTCCTGGGAGAATTTTCAGCGCCGGTCTACTATGACCTGCTCAGCCAGACCGTCTCTTTTGTGGGCGACTACGCAGGCGCACTTGAATATCAGCGAATGTCCGACACCACTGTGCTGACGGATGTCGAAAACAGACAAATCGGGAAAAGCATACAGCAACTGAAGAATATAAAAAATGCGGATGCGAAGAGGTTTATCAGTTTTATTGCACCGAATTATTCGGTCATTATGCTGAATGAAGCCTACAATAAACCGCTTCACCGTGCATTTGCCTATTCTTTGCTCGACGACTTATATAAAAGAGGGTATCATTACCTGGCAATGGAAATGCTGAACCCTATGCCCGACCAGGAACTTACAAAACTTACTTATAAAACAGGACATTTTGCCACCGAGCCGGTAGCCGGAGAAATGATCCGCCTGGCTCTGGAACTGGGATATAAACTGGTGGCCTACGAAGATCCGCTGGCCAAACAACATACAGCGACTGAACGGGATTCCATTCAGGCCTTAAATATAGCGAGGATATTAAAACAGGATCCGGAAGCGAAGATATTTGTATATGCCGGATACGGGAATATTGCCGAAAAGAGTACGACACCCGATTTTATACCCATGGGTATGGCCTTCAAAAGAATGACGGGTATCGATCCGCTTACAATCGATCAGACAGACATGACCGAAGAGAGTAATTTTTCCTTTGGCAATGCATTTTACAATGCCTACCTGGAAAAATATCCGATAAGCACAGCGTCCATTCCGCTGGATAATGACGAACCGGTGAACATTACAGGAACCACATTATATGATCTGACGGTCATTCATCCAAAAACCACGTACCGTGACGCAAGGCCAACCTGGCTGGCATTGTCCAACCGAAGACAGCCTGTATATATTAAACCCACCAGCAAAGGGCAGGTTTTCCTGGTTCAGGCATATTATCAGTTCGAATCTTTTGGGGCCAAACCCGGGGAGGTCGTTCCTGCCGACCAGACTTATTTTTCCACCGGCAAAGGATACTATACGCTTTTTCTGCGTCGTGGTTTGTATATTCTCATCTTCCGGGATATGCAATACAAAACAATATATACGCAACATCTGGAAGTCAACTGATTTCTTCCCGGAAAAGAATTCCTTCCAAAGCTAATTCTCTCAGAACCGGTTCGTAAATTTCGGGGACTATGGGAATATGCAATCCCTGCAAAGAGATTTTATTTTCCAGGATCAGTTTGGCTGCAATACCCAGAGGCAGTCCCACCGTTTTTGCCATGGCGGTTCTTAACGCATTTTCTCCCTTTACCACAAGTTGGCTCCGAAGGAAATATTTTTGGTTGTTCAGTTCATATTCAAATTCATGAAGCATCACGATCATATCCTTATCTGTTTCCTTCATCTTCCAGTTTTTTTCAATCAGGAACTGAAGAATCTTTGCCGAGGTCGGGGCACCGGCCGGCAAAGGCAGATTGTCAAATAACCCGATCTGGTCATACATATGTTTATTGGACACATCCACAAATTGGCGCAGGGGTTGGCTCCAGTCTGCAAAGGTCCGTATGCCGGATGGAATCAGTTGTTCATCGTTTGTTAACCCGGACTTTACAATATTCTTCCATGCGTTGCAAAAGTCCGGATGACGCAGGGTTGTCCGGATAAAACTGTTTGCCGACTCCAGTCCATATACAGGTATATATGCCAGTGAGTCTCTGTTCGGGTACCAGGCAAAATTACCCAGGGGTTTGATTTCAACCAGGCGCGGATTTTCAAACAGGTTTTTATAGTCGACCTTTTTAATTTCTCCTGATTCTTTAAAAATGGCGCCAGCAGATCCGGCTTTAACCACATTGGAAGGATTCCAGCTGATTTTGTAGTGCCAGGGATTATTATCACTTTCGGGGGCAACGAGTCCTCCTGTATGTGACCGGAAAACAGATATTTTTCCTCCTTCTCTCCGGATCCGATGAATAATTTGCATGGCACTCATATGGTCAATGCCGGGATCCAGACCCATTTCACAAAGAAAGAAAAGTTTTTTATCGTTTAGTCCCGGTACCAGTTTTCTGATTTCGTCGTCCACATAAGAGGCGGTCAGCAAATTTTTTGAATTCGTCAAACAATCTCGCGCAATGAGAATGTGCAGGGCCGGCGGCAGAAGGGAAATTACCAGGTCGGCATTTTGTATGAGTGCATTTCTCTCCACAGCATTTTCAACATTCACCTGTACAGGATTCACTACGGCGGATTTCAGCAACTTCTCCTTCATGGCTTCCGCGTCCGCATCACCAATGGTTAAGATCCAGTTTTGCTCGGCACAAATTCTGGCGAGATAGTCTATCAGGCAGGTGGAAGATTTTCCCGCGCCAAAAACTACAATGCTTTTCATAATCAATGATAAAACATTTCCGGCGAAAAGCATTCGTCCAGCGGGGAAACAGGCCGTATTTTTACGATTGGGAAATTACGAAGGGATATTACTGTGTTAGTCTGATTTCGCCCAGGTTGACGCGTTGGCCTTCCAGTACCTGTACTTTTTTTTCTGTGGGAATGCTATTGTATTCTTTAATTGTGAAGATCAGCTTCCAGTCTCCAGGTTGAAGATCCATTCCAAAATGGCCGTCATTACTGGTAACCCTAACCGAATCGCTACCGCGGACTGCCGTTATGGATGATGTGATCTCGGCAGGAGAGATCCTGCCTACGATTGAACCGTTGTGTAATAATCTTTCTGCATGAATACCAATCACCACTACGATGATAAGGCAAAGTTCCAACAATCCTCTCCGCATCTGCTTTCAGGTTAAATCTTTTGAAAATATAATGATTACTGAAAATAATCATAGCCGATAGTTGGAGTTATGGAAATGCACAGGATGGATCTATGCATACTGAATTTCAACTTTTATGCCAATGACGAATTATAGTATGATATTAAAAAGAAATGATTGTTAACCCTTCCCTAATGGGAGTTGCCGAAATCAGGCTGCCGGGCATTAACAAGATGAATATGGGTAGCTATTTTAGTGCCTCTGGGACTCTTCGGAGCTTTTAATGTTAGTGTTTCTCCGGGTTCCAGGTCATTGACCGAGAGGCTCTCGGTTTTAAATATCTTTCCGTTGTTCTGGATATAATCGATGTCTATAATAATCACGTCGAGCATCACGGGGGAATTATTAGTAATGGTCACCGGAAAACTGGAAATACCACCGAACAGACCAGTGGAATACCGCCCTGTCACCAGATTGACATAGTTTTCAGGATGCGCTCTGATTTTCTCGTATACCGTTTCTGTTTTACTAAATGCATTTTGCCGGAGACTGTCATTTGGCTTCATAGTGGAATATGAAGGGACCGGGCTGGCCACCGTATCTTTTTTATTTATATTATTTTTCAAATTCTTTTTTCCGATGCCGGATAACAATTTACCTGGAAACAGGCCGGTCTTTTTTGATGAATCAATTTTTATCGCTGTCTGATTCATTCCGGCGCCGGATGACAAAAATCGTGGAGAAATTTCTTTTTTACTGTTCAATGGCTCCGGATGATCAACCGATGGGGTTTGCGGATGATTTGCATCTGTTGAGAAAAAATTTCTACGGTCTGAAATAAAAAAGCCCGTAAGAATTCCGGCCCCAAATAATAATAAAACGGTGCTAACCCATAAAACTTTTCCGGAAAACCAGATAGCAGGAGTTGTCTTTCTCTTATATAACAGGTCCGAAAAATCATTATTCAATTCCTGACCCGTTTCCGGGGTAAGGCTCGAATCGGATATCATACGGGTAGTGGAAAGGGAAGCCTGTTTTTTATCTGCAGGTAGATTTACATAAACCGACCGGTATGGGGCAGTCCGTTGAATTTTGTTTTCCCTGGTGTTGGAAGACTCTGATTTCTTAGCTGCCGCATCAGTAACCGTATTTTCCGAATTCGTTTTCTTATAAAATGAATCTGAAAATTGTTCCGGTACCGGCGGAGCAAACGATTTGAGTTCGGCAATTTCTCCGGGATAACGCCAGGCCGCACTTTTTCCTACCACCCATAAAAGATCGTAGGCCTTTAAGGACATGCCTTTAATTTCTTCCATCGTAAATGGACCAGATTCCTGATTATTCCGAAGCAATAAATAACTGCTCATGGTTTAGGCATAAATAGGGCAGGGGTAAGCGGGTGTAGACGATCCAAAAGTATCAAATTTATTGTGAACGCGACGTGATAACCCCGTCGCCTTCTGCATTTAGTAGTAAATGGGAATAAGGCGGAAACCCTTCAGATGGCTCCACTCGAGGGCCGGAGCAGGGATTTTTGAGAACCTGGTCAGGTAGGCTGCTGTATTATAAAATGATGAATTCGTCGGTATCCGGAAAAGGTCCGCATCGGGTGCAAAATAAAATTGGCGGTACCTGGGAAATGACGGAATCGGTTGACCATTTATCACAGTCGGATTTGTTCTGGCTCCAATCATGCCTTCGGCCCCATAACCCAGACTCATATTCAACCAATACGGAAATCCACTATTTGAGGGCAAAAAAGAGGCAACATTAAAAGATAACCAATAGGTTTGGCCATTATAGTCCTTGAGCATCCTGGAAAAAAAACCGGATCCCAGTTCTGCAGGATAATATTTGGCATAGGGAGACGCGTGAAACGACCATTTCATTAAAATCCTTTGCTGGTTCCAACCCTTCTGTTGGGCGGCGAACAAGGCTGCGCCAAAGATATTGGCCATCATATCTCCGCCCGAAAAGCCCCATTTTGAAGAAAAACCGTCGAATACCTCCACGATCGACATATAACCCAGGGCCGTTAATCCACCCACCGCGATAGATGCATCGTTTTTTACACCACACCACCGCATCAGGTCATACTGAATAGCTCCAATATTGTAGGCAGTTGTCGCATGGCCGATTTTATCCATCTGCAACCACTCCCCATTATCATTAAAGAAATGAAAATGACTTCTGGGGTGCTTGCGGTACCAGAGAAAATAAAGGCCGGCCGAGATGGCAACCCCGGTAGCCACCTCTGTTATAACAACAGTTTTCAAACGGTCTGGCTGGTATATCGCACTGGGTGGAAGAAAAATTCCCTGCGCAAAACCGGTCGTTGAAGTAACCAGCAGGCAGAGGACAACCAGGGATCGTGAAATCTGTTTTCTGCACCCGAAACCCAAAGAAAATAATTCAACCAATCAGCAATCATTTTATAGGGTAGTGAACGAAAAGGAGGGCATGTTTCATATAAAAATCAATATCTTAGGTTCAAATTTAAAGTAAGTTTTATGGATGCGGTTATTCTGGCAAAAGTGAATGATTGGTTGACTGGAAATTATGACCTGGAAACAAAAGGAGAAGTAAGCCGCCTGCAAAAAGAAAATCCGGATGAACTGACAGACAGCTTCTACCAGAACCTTGAATTCGGAACGGGAGGGATCCGCGGCATTATGGGTGTGGGAACAAATCGGATAAATAAATATACGATCGGCATGGCTACGCAGGGGTACGCCAATTACCTGTTAAAATCCTTCCCGACACAACAGGTCAAAGTGGCCATTGCCCACGACAGTCGCAATAACAGCCGCTTTTTTGCGGAAACCGCTGCAAAAGTTTTTGCTGCCAATGGAATTAAGGTTTTTCTGTTCCAATCCCTTCGTCCAACTCCTGAACTCAGTTTTACCATTCGCTACCTGGGATGCCAGGGCGGTGTGGTTTGCACTGCATCTCACAATCCAAAGGAGTACAACGGATATAAAGCCTATTGGAATGACGGTGGACAGCTGGTGCCTCCCCACGACCACCGGGTAATTGAAGAAGTTGAAAAAATCGGTTCGGTGGATGAAGTGAAATGGACCGGCGGAGAATCTCATATTACCATGATCGGTAAGGAAATGGACGAAGCCTATATCAGCATGGTGAAAAATCTGTCCATTTACCCGGAAATCATTGAAAGGCAGCACAACCTTTGTATTGTTTATACACCCATACATGGTACCGGTATTAAACTGGTGCCAGAAGTACTACAAAGATTTGGATTCAGTAACGTCCATGTGGTGGATGAGCAGGCTACGCCGGACGGAAATTTCCCAACCGTCGGTTATCCGAATCCGGAAGAAAAAGAAACCATGAGCCTGGGTCTGAAAAAGGCAAGGGAAATCGATGCGGATATTTTATTGGGGACGGATCCGGATGCTGACCGGGTGGGCATCGGTGTCAAAAATAATAAAGGCGAATGGATGCTGATGAATGGTAACCAGACCGCTGTACTGGCTTTTAATTATATGATTGAGGCCAGGAAAGAAAAAGGAATTGCCCAACCAAACGATATGGTGGTAAAAACCATCGTTACAACTGACATGATCGACGAAATCGCCCGTCTGTCACAGATCAATTGTTACAATACCCTGACCGGTTTTAAATGGATCGCAGAACTGATCAAGGAAAAAGAGAAAACAGAAAACTATGTCATCGGCGGGGAGGAAAGCTACGGACTGATGATCGGTGATAAACTGCGCGACAAAGACGCAGTCAGCGCCGTTGCCATTCTGTGTGAAATGGCGGCATACGAAAAAAACAAAGGGAAAACACTATATGATAAACTGATTGATCTCTACCTGCAATTTGGTTTTTATAAGGAGTCCCTGATATCTATTACCAAAAAAGGAATGGACGGGCAAAAACAGATTGCTGATATGATGTCTGCATTCCGGAACCAGCCACCATCAGCTATCCGTGGATCTGCGGTTTTGCACTTGCTGGATTATCAGACGGGTGTCGGTAAAAATCTAAAAACAGGAGAGAGCTGGAAAATAATGCTTCCGGTGAGTAATGTACTTCAATTCATTCTCGAAGACGGAAGCAAGATTTCTGCAAGGCCCTCAGGAACGGAACCCAAGATAAAATTCTATTTCAGCGTTCATGAAAAACTGAGCAGCCGTTCTGAATTTGATGCAACAGATGATCTGTTGCAAAAAAGGATCAACGAGATTATCATCGATCTGAAATTAAAATAATATTCCTCCTCCTTCATTCTCAACATATGAAAATATTATGGCTCCTGCCGGCATTTTCCCTGTTGGCCATCACCGGCTATTCGCAGGTAAAACTTCCTGGTGTCTTTGGCGACCATATGGTCATCCAGCGTAGCCAGCCGGTTCCAATCTGGGGCTGGTCTTCAGCAGGCGAGAAACTGGTTGTCCTGTTCAACCGGCAACAAAAAGAAGTGACGGCAGACCGGAACGGAAAATGGCGCACAAACCTGGATCCGGAACCCGCAGGCGGACCCTTTGAACTCAGTGTAAAAGGCACGAACAGCATCGTCATCCATGATGTAATGGTAGGAGAGGTCTGGATTTGTTCGGGCCAATCCAATATGGAGTTCGAGTTAAAATCCGTCCGTAATGCTGATGGCGAAATCATGGCCGCCAACTATCCGGAAATCCGTCAAATAAAAATAGTACTCTCCGCCAGTGGCGTTCCGAAGGACGACATCCCGCCAGCCGACTGGAAAGTCTGTTCTTCCAAAACTGCCGCTGGATTTACGGCTGTCGGATATTTTTTCGCCCGGGAGATTGTAAAGCGGTTACACGTGGCCGTTGGTCTGATCAATTCAACCTGGGGAGGAACCATGGTGGAGACCTGGACCAGCCGGGGGGCATTTGAAAAGAGTCCCGAGTTCAAATCCATGATAACGAACCTGCCGGATAAAGATTTTGAGGCCTCGATTAAACAAAGACGGGCCGGACTGGAAAAGCAGGTCAAAGAAATTCAAAAAAATATCACGGATACCATTCCTGAAACCGATTGGAAAAACCTGGAATATAACAGCCAGGCCTGGCCGAAAATGAGCGTCGCCGGGTTGTGGGAAAATCAACATCTGGGTTTGAATGATCTGGATGGTATAGTATGGTTCAGGAAGGAAGTTGAACTTCCCGCAGGTGCCGCTAATAAGCCCGTTGCACTATCCCTGGGGAAAATAGACGATAATGATGAAACCTATGTAAACGGGATCCGGGTGGGTTCTACAAATAACTGGGAAGAGAACAGAATGTACCAGGTCCCTGCAGGTATTTTCAAACCTGGAAAAAATATCATTGCGGTGCGCGTGGAAGATACGGGCGGGGGAGGGGGATTTTATGGAGATTCTACCGCGATTTATATAAAAACAGACGAAGGAAATATTTCCATTGGGGACAGTTGGAATTTCCGGGTTGCAAAAATCTCCAGTAACGGGGCAGGGGTCGGGCCAAACGATTTCCCCACGCTGTTGTTTAATGCGATGATTTACCCGCTGATCCCTTACAGTATACGAGGTGCGATCTGGTACCAGGGAGAAGCCAATACAGGACGTGCCTATCAGTACCGGACGGCTTTCCCGCTGATGATAACGGACTGGAGACAGCATTGGGGCGAAGGAAATTTTCCTTTTTATTTTGTCCAGCTCGCCAGTTTCAATGCGTCGAATGGCAATAGCGAACAGGGTAGCGGATGGGCGGAATTGCGCGAGGCACAGACACATACCCTGGCGGTGCCGGCTACCGGAATGGCCGTGACAATCGATATCGGAGAATCAAAAGATATTCATCCAAAAAATAAACAGGATGTCGGCCTGCGCCTGGCCGCCATTGCATTAAATAATATTTATGGACGACCCATGGAATACAGTGGTCCCGTTTATGAGTCCATGACCATACAGGATAACAAAGTCATACTCACTTTCAAGCACAACGGAAGCGGACTGATGGTAAAAGATAAGTATGGATACGTGAAAGGATTTGAAATGGCAGGACCGGACCATCATTTCCACTATGCAAAGGCCTTCATCCAGGATAACCGGGTAGTTGTGTATGCTGACGAAGTTTCTCAACCTGCTTCCGTACACTATGCCTGGGCAGATGATGCCGGCGATGCGAATCTCTATAACCAGGAGGGATTCCCGGCTGTTCCTTTCAGAACGGACCAATGGAAAGGGATTACGGATAACGTAAAGTTCGCGATGCAAAGTAAATAAACGAACAGTTATTGCATCAATACCGGACAGCTTCGAAAAAAGTATTCATTCAACTTACTGATTCTCTGGTAAATAAAATCAGGCATTCCATTGGATTGTTCAGTTGAGTCCCGTTGGTCAGCCATTCCATTACACCGAAATAGTATATGATAAAGAATTATTTCATTGTTGCAATCAGGAATTTCCGGAGAAACAAGGTCCTTTCCCTCATTAATATCCTTGGTCTGTCCATTGGTATCAGCGCAGCCCTGGTTATTTTTCTAATCGTTTATTTTGAATTCAGCTACGATAGATTTGAACCGGACAGAGACCGTATTTTTCGCATCGTACTGGATGCCAATTTTGGCGGCGTGCCCGGTCATAGCTCGGCTATTCCCGCTCCGTTGGGTGAAGCAATCAAAAAAGATTTAACCGGTATCGAACTAACGGTGCCCGTTTTTAATTTTCCGGGTGATGGGACCCCAACGGTTTCAATAGCCGGAAATAAAAATTCCAAGGAAGTAAAATTCAAGCATCAGAAAGATATCATTTTTACAAACGCTCAATACTTCCAGCTAATTCCGTATACCTGGATTGATGGTTCCGCCGAGCATGCAATAGAAAATGCTTTTACCGTTGTGCTGACGGAAACCCGGGCTCATCAATATTTTCCGAACTCTTCCTTACGTGATATTGTCGGCAAACAATTGGCTTACAACCATGATCTCCGGCTAACCGTTTCCGGAATAGTCAGGGATCTGAACGAAAACACTTCATTCTCGGCAAAGGAATTTATTTCTATTCCAACCATCTTAAATACTGATCTGAAGGATCGTTTAATGATGACTGTTTGGAACGACTGGATGGCTTATACCCATATTTTTATAAAATTATCTCCCGGAAACACAAAGCAGACCGCAGAAAAGCAAATTAATAATCTATGGAACCGATACGACCCCAAAAATCAAAAGGATTATCAAAATTCAGTGAGCCTTGTTTTGCAACCGTTAAAGG
>Ga0209839_10000123_pt1 | contig 35774 bp, 27 predicted proteins | sample OrgsoiDNA2013050_FD_185800 | JGI IMG/M metagenome (GOLD analysis project Ga0209839, IMG submission 185800) | Permafrost soil microbial communities from the Arctic, to analyse light accelerated degradation of dissolved organic matter (DOM) -... | ecosystem: Environmental > Terrestrial > Soil >... | reverse complement strand
CGCGGCCTTCGGCTTCAGCACGGCCTTCATCCGGGCCTGCAAGGCGGCGCGCAGGGTAGCGGCGGCATCCGGCGGCAGCTTGCTGACGACCTCGGACTTGACCAGCGCGAGGGCATCGGTCATGTGCTGGCCCCCGTGGACTGTTGCAGCGCGGCGCGTGCCGCGGCGTGCAGAAAGCGGGCCGCCGTCCGGTGACCGGTAACGGGCCCGGGCCGGGTGGCAGGCCCGGCGCCCGGCTGCCCGCCGCTGCCGGGGACGACGATCAACGCCGTGGCCACGCCCGCCGCCACTGCCGTCGCGGCGACGCCCGCCAGCGCGAGCCGTCGCGCCGGCCGCAGCCACCTGGCCCGCGGCGCGGCGGGGCGCACGCCGACGGACCGCCTGGCCGACTCCGGGCGCTGTGCAGCCGCGCCGAGGGCGCTCTCGTTACTGATTCCATTGTGATCGCGGTGGCCGGCTGGCCGCGCGCCGGTGCTGGCCGACGAGGTTCGTGGCGATGCCATAGAGCCACGGCGCGGCGTCCCGGTAGGTCATGAAGTAACGTCGCCGCTTGGCGAACGCGGCCAGGAACGTCTCGGCCACTACGTCGTCGGCCATCTCGCGGCCGATCCGCCGGGCGACGTAGCGGTGAATGCGCGGAGGCCGGGCGCGCCGAACCGCGTGTCGGGCGGGAAACTGTCGGCCGGCGCTGCCAGCATGGCTGGATATGGAAGCGATCTCGCTGTTTGCCGGGCTCCTCATCGCCCTGGCGCTCGGTGCCGCGATCGGCTACCTGTTCGCCCGCGGCAGGCTCGCCAGCATGGCGGCCGATCTCACGGGGCAGGCCCGCGCGGCCGAGGAGCGCGCCCGGGCGGCCCAGGACCGGGCGGCCTTCATGGAACGCGCCGCGCAGGAGAAGGCAGCCCTGGTCGACGGACAGCTGGCGGAGCGCTTCCAGGCGATGTCGGCCCAGGCCCTCGACCGCAGCGCCAAGACCTTCCTGGAGCTCGCCGAGGGCAGGCTCAGCGCGGCCAACGCCAGGGCCGCGGGCGAGCTGGACACTCGAAGAGCGGCGGTGGAGCACCTGGTGCAGCCGCTGCGGGAGACGCTCGCCAAGGTAGAAAGCCAGCTACGGGAGAACGAGACGGCGCGGAACCTGTCGCATGCGGCGCTGGCCGAGCAGGTGAAGATCGCGCGGCAGAGCTCCGAGCAGCTGCGCGCGCAGACCCAGGCGCTCGTGACCGCGCTGCGGCGCCCGGAGGCGCGCGGCCGGTGGGGCGAGATGCAGCTGCGCCGGGTGGTGGAGCTGTCCGGGATGAGCCCGCGGTGCGACTTCGACGAGCAGGTCAGCGTCGGGACCGCCGACGGCGCGCTGCGACCGGACATGGTGGTCAGGCTGGCGGGCGGCAAGAACATCGTGGTCGACTCCAAGGTGTCGCTGGCCGCCTACCTGGAGGCCGCGGAGAGCACCGACGAGGCGGTTCGCGAGGCGCGCCTGAACGCCCACGCCAGGCACCTGCGCGAGCATGTCGACGGGCTGGCGGCGAAGTCCTACTGGACGGCTCTGAGCCCGGCTCCGGAGTTCGTGGTGCTGTTTATCCCCGGCGAGGCGTTCCTGGCTCCCGCGCTGGAGCACGACCCCGCCCTGCTGGAGCACGCGATGGCCCGCAAGGTTCACATCGCTACCCCCACCACGCTGGTCACGATGCTGCGGACCGCCCAGTACGCCTGGCAGCAGGAGGCACTATCCGATAACGCACGCGCAGTGTTCGACCTTGGCCGGGAGCTATACGAGCGGCTCACCGGACTAGGCAAGCACGTTGACGGGCTCGGCCGGGCGCTGGGCAACGCCGTTTCTATCTATAACCGGGCCGTCGGCACGCTGGAGAGCCGTGTCCTGGTCAGCGCTCGTAAACTGAACGAGCTTGGCGTGGTCGAGGCAGCGCTGGAGATGCCCAAGCCGGTGGAGGAGACTGTCCGGGCCTTGTCGGCCCCCGACCTGATCACACCGTCCATGCCGGAGCTGGTGTCCGGGCGGGCTGACGAGCACGCCGACGCCGCCCCGGCACCGCACCTATTCAGCGCTGGCTAGCTCGGCGCTGGCTAGCTGGAACGAGACAGGCCGGAACGGGACAGGGGGAACATGAGCGTGCCTGGCGGAACCGGATCGACGCCTGGCACGATGCCGCTCAGGCAGACACCGGAACATGGCAGGCCGGGCGGCGCCGCGGGCGGCGCGGGCGATCGCCGGCCGGTCCCCGCGGGACGGTCGAGTCGGCCGCGACTCACTGGCCGCGGCGCGACACTGCTCATGCTCGCGGTCTTCCTCGTTGGCAACCTCATCGCGGGATCGACGCACGTCCCCTGGCTGGCCGGCCTGAGTTACGCGGCAGGCGGCCTGCTGGCCGTGGGGTATGCCCGGCGCGAGACGCTGCTCCTCGTGGTCACCACGCCGCCACTGATCTTCCTGATCTCGCTGCTGGGCGCTGAGCTGATCACCGCGGGCAGCAGCACGCTGCTCGCCACTGCGGAAGGCACGATGCTGACACTGGCAGCCGTCGCGCCATGGCTGTTCGCCTGCACCGCCGGGTGCGTGGCCGTCGCCATGGCGCGCGGCCTGCCGCGCTGCATTCGTGACCTGCGGGCCGGACTGAACGGACGACCCAACGCCGCGGAGAGCGCAGGCGTCTCAGCCCCGACGCAGCTCTAGCCGTTTCCGGTTGCCGCCTGGCGCAGCTCGCGCGGCAGCGCGAATACCATCCGCTCCTTGACGGCCTCGATTTCCTCGACGTCGGTGAAGCCGCTCTCGGCCAGTCGCTCGAGTACTCCGTCGACGAGGTCCTCGGGAACGGACGCTCCGCTGGTGACACCCACCGTCGCGACCGTCTCCAGCCAGCCCGGGTCGATGGCCGAGGCGTCGTCCACCAGGTACGCGGAGCGGGCACCGGCGTCGAGGGCAACCTCAACCAGGCGAACCGAGTTCGAGGAGTTCGTCGAACCGACCACGATCACGACGTCGCAGTCCGCGGCGATCTGCTTGACCGCGACCTGCCGGTTCTGGGTGGCGTAGCAGATGTCGTCGCTGGGCGGGTCTTGCAACTGCGGAAAACGCTCGCGCAGCGCCGCCACCGTCTCCTTGGTCTCGTCGACCGACAGGGTGGTCTGGGACAGCCAGGCCACCCGGGCCGGATCCCGGACCTGGACGGAGTCGCTCTCCGCTGGGCCGTCCACCAGGTGAATGCTGGCGGGCGCCTCGCCCGCCGTGCCGATGACTTCCTCGTGCCCGTCATGGCCGATGAGCAGGATGTCATAACCCTGCGCGGCAAACCGGCGCGCCTCGCTGTGCACCTTGGTCACCAGCGGACAGGTGGCGTCGATCGTCCGCAGGCCTCGGCTCTTGGCGTCGTCGCGCACCTGGGGCGCCACTCCGTGCGCCGAGAAGACGACCACCGCTCCCTCGGGGACCTCCTCGGTCTCCTCCACGAAGACAGCGCCGCGCTTCTCCAGGTTCCGGACGACATGGGTGTTATGGACGATTTGCTTGCGCACGTAGACGGGGGCGCCGAATCGCTCCAGCGCCACCTCTACCGCCTGGACCGCTCGCTCAACTCCCGCGCAGTAGCCACGGGGCCTGACGAGCAGCACTTTGCGGGTTGGCACAGACATGCCACCTATGTTAGGTGATCGGGTGCGGGCCGCCATCAGCAGCCAGGATCCCCCGCCCTCGGACGGCCGGGCTGACGACCGAGGAGATTCCGGGCGGGGCGCGTTCGGGCTTTGCGCGGGCGGCCGCGCCGACGAGAATGTTCCAAGGCGCCGGACGGGCCGGCCCAGGGCAATATCTGGGCTGGCGGCCAGGAGCCCCAGCGCTCGGCACAGCCGAGGGAGGTAGATCAGCATGCGCATCCCGCAGGTCACTGGGCGCATCAAGACTGGCCGCATCAAAGAGGCTCCGACGCATGCGCTGCGAGCCGTATTCGGCGGGATCGGCCAGCTGCTGATAGTCGCCGACCGGATCCGGAAGCAGGCCCAGGCCCGCGCCACCGCCGCGCCGGCCGGACCGGGATCGGAGCCGGGGGCGGGGCCGAGGCCGGGGGCGAAGCCGGCTGCAAAGTCGGCGGCGAAGCACGAGCCGGCGCCCGAAAGGCCCGGCCGCGGCCGGGCGGGCCGCAGCGGTCTAGGCGCGGGCGAGCGAGCCCGCGCCGGCCAGCCGAAAGCCAGTCCGGCCCAGCCGCGCTGGCGGTCCCTCGACAAGACCGGCAACGTACGGCTCCTGTCCGCCGAGGACCAGGCCGGCGACCTACCGGATCCCTCGGGCTCGGCGGCGCTCGATGAGACCGAGGCGCCGGGCCTGACCGAGGCGCCAGGCCCGGTGAGCGCGCCGGCGGGGGCACCGGCCGACGCAGCGACTCCCGCCGAACCGATGCCTCCGGCCGAGCCGGCTGCCGCTCTACCGGCTGCCGCTCTAGATGAACCGGCGGCCTCGGCTGAACCGGCGGCCCTGGCAGATTCTGCCGAGTCCGCCAGATCGATCGGCGACGCTTCGCTGCCGGTGCCGAACTATGACTCGCTCTCCCTGCCCTCGCTCCGGGCCCGGTTGCGCGCTCTCGACGCCTCGCAGGTGCGCGTGCTCGCCGAGTACGAGCGCTCGCATGCCGGGCGGGCTGACGTCGTGGCCATGTTCGAGCGCAGAATCGCGAAGCTGGCGGCCGAAGGATGACCGGCCAGTCGCCGCACGGGCCAGCGCGGCACGGGCCAGCGCGGCACGGGCCAGCGCGGCACGGGCCAGCGCGGCACGAGCCATGCCGCTAGAGACCAGCGCCGAGGCGCCCGTCCCGGTCCGGACGGTCATGCGGCTTGTCGGCGACTGGATCGGGCGCCTCGGCCGGATCTGGGTGGAAGGCCAGATAGCCGAGCTGAACCGGCGCGGCTCCACCGCGTTCATCACTCTGCGGGACCCGCTCGCAGCGGTCTCGGTCCGGGTGATCTGCACCCGCGCGGTACTGGAGGCCACGGTCCCGACTCCGGAGGAAGGCGCCCGGGTGGTCGTCTGGGCAAAACCGGAGTTCAACACGGCGAAAGGCACGTTCGCACTGATCGCGACTGAGATACGAGCCGTGGGCATCGGTGAGCTGCTGGCCCGGCTTGAGCGACTGCGCACGTCCCTGGCGGCGGAAGGGCTCTTCGCCACCGCGCGCAAGCGTCGGCTGCCGTTCCTGCCGTCGGTGGTCGGCCTCATCTGCGGGCGCGAGTCGGCGGCGGAGCGGGATGTCCTGAGGAACGCCGCACGGCGATGGCCGGCCGTGCGGTTCCGGGTGGAACAGGTGGCCGTGCAGGGGTCGCACGCGGCGGCGGAGATCGTCGGGGCGCTCCAGCGGCTGGACGCCGACCGGACGGTAGAGGTGATCATCATCGCCCGCGGGGGCGGGTCGATCGAGGACCTGCTTCCGTTCTCCGATGAGGAACTCGTGCGCGCCGTCGCCGCCAGCGTCACGCCGGTCATCAGCGCGATCGGCCATGAGCAGGACGTCCCTCTCCTGGACCTGGTCGCCGATGTTCGCGCCTCGACCCCGACCGACGCCGCCCGGCGGGCCGTCCCGGACGTGGTCGAGCAGCTCGCGCTGATCGAGCAATTGCGCGGCCGGGCGCGCCGGAGCCTGGCGGGCCGGCTCGACCGGGAGTACTCCTGGCTCACTGCGGTCCGGTCCCGGCCATCGCTGGCCAGTCCGCTGCGGGAGATTGACCGGCGCCACGAGCAAATCATGGCCCTCACCGAGCGGGCCCGGCTCTGCGTGTCGGCCGGCCTCGCCCGCGGCCGCGATGACATCGCGCACACCCGGGCGCGCCTGGTGGCGCTCTCCCCCGCCTCGACGCTGGGCCGCGGCTACGCGATCGTCCAGCGCGAGGACGCCAGCGTGGTCCGCGCGGCAGCGGAGGTGCGCGCCGGGGAGATTCTCGCCGTCCGGTTCGCCGACGACCAGATCGAGGTAACCGTGAACGACCAGGCCGCGCCAGCCGCGTCGCCGTGATCACGACCGCTGCTGGGCGCTAAGAGGCCGTCGCGCTACTTGTGATGCTGGCGGGGGGCCGGGTGGCACTGCGGCCGGGCCGGCGGCCTCCCGCCCGGCTAGCCACCTGCCCAGGCGCCGCTCGGGATTACGGTCGCCGCACGCAAGGGTTTCGGGCGGCGCCGGACCCGGCCGCCGGTGATCACCACCGTTTCGCCGCGTTATGTACGAAAAAACCGAAGTGATCATGAAAACCCGGCCGACTTGCCCCGGCCACCCCACCAGCCGGGCGAGCCAAGGCGGTCGCGAGCTACGCGACAGCTGGCTCGCGGAGACGGCACCGGCCGGGCGGCTGCTTGTAAGCTGGCGGCGTGACCGAAGGCCGAACCGAGAGCGCGCGCCCCGCTTACGAAAAGGCCCGCGACGAACTCACCGATCTCGTCAAGCGCCTGGAGGCCGGCGGCCTGACTCTCGAGCAGTCACTTGAGCTTTGGGAGCGCGGGGAGCGGCTCGCGGCCATCTGTGAGGAATGGCTCGAAGGGGCCCGGGCCAGGCTCGCGGCAGCGGTGGCTCCGCAAGACGATGCCGGGGCAGCACCGGGGACCCCGTTCTGAACGAAACCAGGATCGAAGCGGCGGGTACCGCTAGGAGCGCGTCTCCAGGCGGGACAGGACGCTGATCACGCCATCGGCGATCTGCCTCGCCCTGAGGTCGTCCGCGGCCCGCGACGCCTCCCCGACGGCCAGCATCAGGGCGCCGGTCATGACAATGGCGACGGCCTCGTCGAGGGGCTCGCCGTTGCGGGCGAAGAACTCGGTGTTCTTGCCGACCCACTCCGCCAGCCGGTGCTGCCAGACCACCTCAAACCCCGGCGGCCCGTCGCCGCGCGCGAAGAGCCCGGCCAGCTCGCGCTGCTCGATGTTGGAATCGAGGTACGCGCGCGCGCCGGCCAGGAACAGCTGCATGGGATCGGTGACGCCGGCGTCCCTGGCGCGGCGGACGGCTCGGCGCGTCCGCTCGGTGTGGTCGTGGTGAAGCTGCTCGAACAGCGCCAGGTACAGGCCGGCCTTACCCGTGTAATGGTGATAGAGGCTGCCGACACTCGCGCCGGCGCGCGCCACGATGTCGGTGACCCCGGCCTCCGCGTAGCCCTCGCTGACAAAGACCGCGCGAGCCGCCAGCAGCAGCGCATTCCGCGTGGCCGCCCCGCGGTCCGACGCCCGAATGACAGGCGGCGCCTGGCCCGTGCTGCCAAGATCAGTGCTGCCAAGATCAGTGGTCATGCGGCATCGCAGTTCCCCTCCCGGCCCGCCGCTGCACGCTGCCCGGCTGGTCGACGGATCAGATACATAGGATTCCACCACGGCCGACTGACACGGAAGGCGTATCCGTCATGACCGAAAATCAGCCAGCTACCCCGCCGGAGCCCGAGCACCGCGCCCCGGACCGGAACCTGGCCCTCGAGCTCGCGAGGGTCACCGAGGCGGCCGCGATGGCCTCGGCTCGCTGGGTCGGCCGGGGCGACAAGAACGGGGCCGACGGCGCGGCCGTCAACGCCATGCGGCTGCTCATCAACACCGTGGCGATGAACGGAGTCGTCGTCATCGGCGAGGGCGAGAAGGATGCCGCGCCGATGCTCTTCAACGGAGAGCAGGTCGGTGACGGCAGCGGGCCGCTCTGCGATGTCGCGGTCGACCCGATCGACGGCACGCGGCTGGCCGCCAACGGCATGCCGGACGCGATCTCGGTGCTCGCCGTCAGCGCCCGCGGGGCGATGTACGACCCGTCCGCAGTCTTCTATATGTCCAAACTGGTAACGGGGCCGGAGGCGGCCGATGCCGTCGACATCGAGGCGCCTCCCCGGGCGAACGTGGCGGCGGTGGCACGCGCGAAGCACTGCTCGCCACACGATGTCACCGTGATCATCCTGGACCGGCCCCGGCACGCTGACCTGATCGCCGAGGTCCGCGAGACAGGCGCGCGGATCAAGCTGATCACCGACGGCGACGTCGCCGGAGCGATCATGGCCGCCCGCGAGGGTACGGGCATTGACCTGCTCCTGGGCATCGGCGGCACGCCCGAGGGGGTCATCGCGGCGTGCGCGGTCAAGTGCCTGGGCGGCATCATCCTCGGCAAGCTGGCGCCGCGCGACGACGCCGAACGGGCCAAGGCGCTGGCGGCTGGTCATGACCTGGACCGGGTGCTGACCACTGATGACCTGGTCGCCTCGGACGACGCGTTCTTCGCGGCGACCGGGATTACCAATGGCGAACTGCTGGCGGGCGTGCGGTACCGCGCGGGCGGCGCCATGACCCACTCGCTGGTCATGCGGGCCCGCTCGGGGACCGTCCGCACGATTTCCAGCGAGCATCAGCTCTGGAAGCTCCGGGCCTACAGCTCGGTCAACTTCGACGGGGACTAGGACGCGGCTAGCTCGCGGCGCGGCCACGCCGCAGCGCCGTCCGCCAGCGTGACCGGCGCGGCGTGGTCGCCCGTATCGTGCCGCCGACCGTGACGGCCCGGATCTCGATGACCGGCTGGCCAGCCGTCGGCGGCGGGCTGCCGCGGACCACCCGCCGGCTGAGCACGGACCTGCCGCTGACCTGGACCGCGACGCCCTCGGGCACGATCAGCTCCAGGTGACCGCCGATCACCGTCGCGTACACGACGGTGTGCTGGCTCTGCAGCAGCGCGCCCCGCAGGTCGAGCACGACCTCGCCGAAGATCGCGGTGACGGGAAAGCTGGCCGGGACGACCCACCGCCCGTCGCGCCGCTCCCGGCCGAACACGCCGGAGACCGCGCGGCGGCTGTCCAGGCGGATCGGCTGCGCCGCCGGCGCGGCCAGATCGGTGGTCAGCGCGGTGAGCTCGCCGAGGGTGCGGGCCGCGTGCCCACGTTCGGCCCGCTCGGCGTGCTCCTCCAGGGTGAGCCTGCCGTCCGCCGCCGCCTCGCTGAGCAGCACGAAGACCTGTTCCCTGTCGGCGTCAGAGGCGCGCAGGTCGCGGGTAGAGCGGGAATCAGGACGGGAAGCCACAGCCTCGAAGATACGCCTAGCCAGCGGGTGCGGGCGCGGCGTCAGGCCCAGGTCGCGCCACCATCGGTGGTAGATAGCTCGATCACGGCCCCGGCCTCGTCGGTGTAGTACACGCGACCATCGGCGCTGCCGATCGCGACGAGCCCAGGTGCACCTTTCGCCTTGCCCGTGCCGACGTTCTTCCACGCACTCCACTGGCCGGCCTGCCAGCGGGTGGCCTGGATGTAGCCATCCGTGCCCCAGCCCGCGACGACGGTCACGCCATCGGGCCAGCGCACCGAGGCGAGGGCGCCGACGATCGATCCGCCGAGATTCTTCATATTGGGCCCTTCCGGCTTGCCGAGCGCCTTGAACATGGCCGCCTCGCTCGCGAAGTTCGCCACGTCCCGGTCGATTGGTCCGGTGATGGAGTACTGATGGATCGCCCACTTGGTCCACGGCTTCGGCACCCGGGGATGCCCGGCCGCGCTCGACGGGTCGGCGATCCACAAGGGGTAGTGGCCGAGCCCGGCGCAGTTACCGGACTCGGCGAAGCTGAGGAAGGTGTACAGCAGCGGGGCCCGGCCGAGGGCGTGAAAGATCCCTTCCTGAACCTGGACCGCCCAGGCGGCCACCTGGGCCGCTGACCTCCCGTCGGCTGTCTCCAGGTCCAGCGCGACGGCGTCCTGGTTTTCCAGGCCCAGTTTCCTGATCTCGTCGACGAAGAAGCTGACCGTCGCGGTGGCGCTGACCGACGGATGCCCGTACAGGTAGCCGATGCGGCCCTTGGAGTGCTGCCGCAGCCAGGCCCAGTCGGCCGCCGCGTCCGGGTTCACGTACCTGGAACCGCCGGTTCCCAGCTCGGTTAGCTTGACGGCCGCCCAGCTGATGTTCCCCGCGGTCACCGTCCAACTCGGGGGCGGCCCCTGATAGCTGGCGACATCGACGCCCTTCGGCAGCGCGCTCACGGCGACTGCCGTGCGAGCGCTGCTCGTCGGCCGGTGGAATAGGGAACTCAGCCAGCTCAGCACGCGCAGACTTTATCGGTTTCCGCCAGATCGCGAGAATCGGTCAACCAAATACGGGGATTCGTGCAGGCCGCTAGCGGCCCCATTACTCATCCAGGGGCGTTACATCGCGGGCCCTTTACTTTTACTTTGCGACCTCGTCACCCGGCCGGGAGGCGCCGACCTCGCCTGTTAGTTTGTATCTAGCAAGTATCTAGCGAAGCGGAGGGTGACTTGAGCGAGCCCGCGGACGGCGTCCTGGCCGGCGGCCGCTACAAGTGGCTGGCCCTGTCCAACACCACGCTCGGCATGCTCGCGGCCACCGTCAACGCCTCGATCGTGATCATCTCGCTGCCGGCCATCTTCCGCGGCATCAAGCTGGACCCGCTCACTGCCGGCAACGTCAGCTACCTCCTCTGGATGCTGATGGGCTACCTGGTCGTCACGGCCGTCCTGGTGGTGACCCTGGGCCGCCTGGGCGACATCTACGGCCGGGTCAAGATGTACAACCGGGGCTTCGTCGTCTTCGCCGTCGGCGCCGTCGCGCTGCCGTTCGACCCGTTCACCGGGGGGTCGGGCGCGCTGTGGCTGATCGGCTGGCGAGTCGTGCAGGCCGTTGGCGGGGCCATGCTGATGGCCAACGCGCCGGCCATCCTGACGGACGCGTTCCCGGCCAACCAGCGCGGCACGGCGATGGGCATCAACCAGGTGGCCGGCATCTCCGGCCAGTTCATCGGCCTGATCCTCGGCGGCGTGCTCGCGGCGATCAACTGGCGGCTGGTCTTCATCGTCTCAGTGCCGATCGGCATCGGGGGCGCCATCTGGTCCTACCTGAGCCTGCGCGAGATCGGGACCCGCACTCAGGCCAGCATCGACTGGATCGGCAACGTTACCTTCGCGCTCGGCCTGATCGGGCTGCTCACCGGCATCACCTACGGCATCCAGCCCTACGGCGGCCACAATATGGGCTGGACCAGCCCGGTCGTGCTCAGCGGCCTGATCGGCGGCGTACTGCTCCTGATCGCGTTCTGCATCATCGAGATGCGGGCGGAGAGCCCGATGTTCGACCTGCGCCTGATGAGGATCCGGGCGTTCGCCGCCGGCGTGGGCGCCACCCTGCTCGCCTCGATCGCCCGCGGCGGCCTGCAGTTCATGCTGATCATCTGGCTGCAGGGCATCTGGCTGCCGCTGCACGGCTACGCCTTCAAGGACACCCCGCTGTGGTCGGGCATCTACCTGCTCGCGCTCACCTGCGGCTTCGTCTTCTCCGGACCGGTCTCGGGCTGGCTGTCGGACAAGCACGGAGCGCGGGCCTTCGCCTCCGGCGGGCTGGTCGTCTCCGCCGCCGCGTTCGGCGGCCTGCTGCTGATTCCCACCAACTTCAGCTACCCGGAGTTCGCCGCGCTGATCTTCGTGGCCGGCGCCGGAATGGGCCTGTTCTCCGCGCCGAACGCGGCCGCGATCATGAACAGCGTCCCGGCCCGGCAGCGCGGCGCCGCCTCGGGGATGCTGGCCACGTTCCAGAACTCCGGTTTCGTGCTCTCCATCGGCATCTTCTTCTCGCTGATGATCGCGGGCCTCGCCGCCACCCTGCCGGCCTCGCTGCTGCGCGGCCTCACCGCCCAGGGCGTCCCGGCCGGGATCGCGCACCAGGTCGCGCAGCTGCCGCCGGTCGGCAGCCTGTTCGCGGCGTTCCTCGGTTACAACCCCGTCAAGCAACTGCTCGCGCCGACGGGCGTGCTGGCCAAGCTGCCGCCCGCCAACGTCGCGAGGCTGACCGGCAAGAGCTTCTTCCCGCAGCTGATTTCCCAGCCGTTCCACCACGGCCTGGTGATCGTGTTCACCATGGCCATGATCGTGCTGTTCATCGCGGCGGCCGCGTCGCTGATGCGCGGGGGCCGGTACGTGCATGACGAGCACGTGACGGCCGCCACCGTCGCGGCGGCCACGGCCACCGAGGCGGCGGGCACGGATGCGGTGGCCGACGCGGCAGCGGCAGCGGCGGCCAACGCGGCGGACGCCGCGGCGGACGAAGAGGCGAGGCGGGCTGTACGGGCCGGCGACGGCCGTGCTACCTCTGACTCATGACATCAGGGACCTCAGGAGCCTCGGCGGCCCCCAGCGCCGTCCAGACCAGCGCCGTCCAGACCAGCGCCGTCCAGACCAGCGCCGTCCAGACCAGCGCGGCGCAGACCGACGCCAAGCACGCGGCCGAAGCCGCGCTCGCCCAGGCCGACGCCGACGGTCTGCAGCTCGTGCGGTTCCTGTACGCCGATCACGGCGGGATCATCAGAGGGAAGGCGGCTACCCGGCAGTTCCTCGCCGAGCGCATCGCCAGCGGGATCGGCCACACCGTGGCCATGATGGCCATGTCGATGCTGGACTCGCTCCAGCCCGTTGACGGCATGGGCCCGGTCGGCGAGATCCGGCTCCGGCCAGACCCGGCGACGCTGGTGCCGCTCCCCTACGCTCCCGGCGCCGGCGCGATGCTGGCGGACCAGGTCCAGCCCGACGGGCAGCCCTGGGACGGCTGCGCCCGTACCTTCCTGCACCAGGCCATCGCCGCGCTCGCCGCCGAGGGCTATGCCATGTCGGCCTCGTTCGAGCCCGAGTTCACCCTCGGCAGGCGGACGGCCGATCCCCAGGGCGGCCCGGACCAGCTCATCCCGGTCGACGACAGCCTCTGCTACTCGGGCACCGGGTTCGACATCGCCCACGACTACATCATCGACCTGGTGGCCGCCCTGCGAGCGCAGGGCCTGGCGGTCGAGCACTACTACCCCGAGCTCGGCCATGGCCAGCAGGAGGTGGTCATCCGGCACGCTCCCGCGCTGCGCGCCGCCGACAACCACGTGCTGTACCGGGAGACCGTGCGCGGCGTGGCGTTCCGGCACGGCCTGTGGGCCAGCCTCGCGCCCAAGCCCATCCCGGATCAGGCCGGCAACGGCACCCACCTGCATGCATCGCTGACCGAGCTGGAGACCGGCCGGGCCGTGTTCGCCGATCCCGGCGGCCGGTACGGCCTGTCGGCGACCGGTTACCACTTCATCGGCGGCCTGCTCGCGCACCTGCCCGCGCTGGTTGCCCTCACCTGCGGCAGCGTGAACAGCTACCGGCGGCTCCAGCCGCAGTTCTGGAGCAGCGCGTTCACGGTCTACGGGATGGACAACCGCGAGGCGGCCGTGCGGATCTGCTCGCCGCTGGCCAGCGAATCCGGTAGCAGCGACTCCGGCAGCTCGGTGAACCTCGAGCTCAAGCCGTCCGATTCCAGCGCCAATCCCTACCTCGCCCTCGGCGCGTTCATCCACGCCGGCCTGGACGGCATCCGCCGCCAGCTCGATCCCGGCGAGCCGGTCAACGTCGACCCGGCCACCCTTTCCGATTCAGAACGTGCGGCCGTTGGCGCCCATCGCCTCCCGGAGACGCTGGGCGGCGCCCTAGATGCCCTGGCGGCGGACAAGCTGCTCATGTCGGCGCTCGGGTCGCTGCGGTCCACCGCCTACCTGGCGGTCAAGCGCTCGGAGGCGGCCGCCTTCGCCGAGCACGACACCGCCTGGGAATGCTTCCAACACTTCACCAAGATCTGATGACGGCCAGGCTTGCGTCAGGGCTCGCCAGGATGCTCGGGGAAGCAGAGGATAGCGGTATGAGTGATAGCGGGTCGCAGGGCAATCCGGAGCCGGCGGAGGCGATCGCGGCGGCATTCACCAGTTTCAGCCGGGCGATGAAAGAACTCGCCGAGAGCTTCCGGCCAGTCGCTGAGGCGCTGGCGAAGATCGTTCAGGACCCGCGTGTTCAGGGCGCCATCGCCGCCGACCGCGAGCCAGGCCGACCCGGCTGCCACTGCCTCTGCGCGGCGGTGCACCGCGACGATCTGGGTATCTGCGATGGCGAGTCGGTGGCCGCGGTGCGGATCAGCGGAATGAACGTGCCGATGTGCGCGCCGTGCCAGGCTGCCCGCGCCGCCTCGAAGCTATCTCAGCAGGCCTAACGGCCGATGGCGGCTAGAAGACCACCAGGCGCTGGCGGTCGATGAAGCTCAGATCGCTGGACAGCCTGCTATAGCGCTCCCGCAGATGCCGGAGTCCCTCGTCCCGGCGGGTGTCCAGCATGGCCTCGACCGTCGCGGACGGGAAGAGGTTCATGACTTCCAGGGCCAGCTTGCGCGTGAGCTCGTATCCGTGGCTCTCGACGAGGCCGAGCGCCTTGACGAGGGGCGCGCGCAGGCCGGTGAATTCCTCCCGGTCGTGCGCGGAGCCGCCCGGCGCCGCGCCCCGCAGGAATTTATCCAGGATCTCCGTCATCACGACGGCGATCTCATCGGTTCGCATCGCCCGGATGAGGCCCATCAGAGTAGCGGAGACCTTCGACACCCCCCGGGCGACGAGGCGCCCAGACGGCGTGATCACCTCGATCACGTCACCCCCGCCAAAATTGCCGTCCACCTTCTTGATCCCGGACGCGAACAGGCTTGCACCTGCGCGAATGCTCTCCTCGGCCGGACGGTTGATGACGATGGAGCCATGACTCATGGCCACGCCGGAAATCCACCTGGATTCCGCCGGAAAGCGCTCCCGGGCGACCATGATGCGCGTGCCGACGGGTTCGCCCTGCACACACCGCGTGATAACGCCAGGCAGCCGGGCGCTGGCGATATGCGTCTCGATTCCGTTGTAGGCAGCCAACTCCGCCGCGCGCAGCTTAGAGCGCATGCCGCCCCGGCCCGTTCCTGCCTTGCTCGTCTGAACGCTACGAGTGTCCGCGGCCGCGAGATCCGATAGCTGGACGCCGGAATCCTGCACGCCGGGAACGTCGGTGAGGAGCAGCAGCTTGTCCGCGCCGCTCGACACGGCGAGACCCACGGCTATGCCGTCGTTATCGGAACCTCGCATGTCGGTCACGTCGTTCCCGTTGACGATGGGGATCACCCCGGCGCGCCCGCACTCGTCCAGTACGGCGCAGACCGATGACATGGCCCTCGGCGATTTCAGGTCGCTTTCGGAGATCAGGACCTGGCAGACATGCCGGCCGGACACCTCTGACACGGACCTGTAGATATCCATCAGGAACGGCTGGCCCACCGCGGCGGCCAGGCGACCCGAGGAGCCGATCTCGCTCGTCCGGGCGAGATAGGCCGAGCCGGACGCCACCGCTCCGGAGGACACCAGGACGACGTTCCAGCCGCGGGACCGGGCGTTCAGCGCGGCGTCGAGGGCCGAGGTGAGTACGACCGGGTCGGGACCGGTGGACCGGGTCACCGAGCTCGAACCGATCTTGACCACGATCGACCTCAAGGTCATGCCTCCACCGGACGCACAACGAACTGCCGGAGGCAGAGGTCCTGGAAGGTCACCGGCCCGCGGGGGCCGGGGACGTGATCAACGTTGATGCCGGTCTCGGGCACGCCGCGCAGCTTGAAACCGTCGAGGAGCCGGGTGCTCGCGTTCCAGAACGCCCCGGTCCCCCGGTAGCTGCGCAGGAACTCCCCGGCCGCCTCCGGGTCTGCCGTGACGATGGCGGCCGCCAGGCCGGAGGTCTGGGCATTGGCCAGCTCGGCCGCCTCGGCTGGCCCGCTGGCCGGGCTGACGGTCACGGTTGCCTCGCGCCCGTCACTCAGCGCCCATTCGTAGCCCAGCGGCTTGTCATGTGGCGCGAGCGACGGCGTCACGCCCCGGGTCGCCATGGCCCCGATCGCCAGCGGAAGGAGCTCGTCCCAGGCGTCGGAGCAGATGAGCAGGAGGTTCAGCCGGTTGCAGACGCCGAGCCGGTCCAGGCTGGCCGTGATCAGCTGCTGCGCCAGGGCCGGGTCGGCCGCCCGGTCAAGGTAGAGCACGCCGCCGCCGTCGGCATGCGCGAGCGTCCGCACGCCGTGGCGGGCCGCCTCCGCCGCGAGCAGCCGGGTGGTCTCGCCGCTGCCGCGCAGGATCACCAGCGGGATCAGGGCGGGCAGGCTCACCAGGGCGCGGGCCGCCTGCCGGTCGGCCGAGCGAACTAGCTGCAGCGCGCCCGGATCCAGTCCGGCGCCGGCCAGCGCGGGCGCGATGGCGTGATCGAACAGGGCCGCCGCCGACCCGAGAGCCGAGGCGCCCGTTCGCAGCACCCCGGCGTTGCGCGACTTCAGCAGCTGGGACGCGACGTCGATCGTGACATTGGGCCGCGCCTCGAAGTTCGCGCCGATCACCCCGACCGGCACGCGGCGCTCGCTGAGCGTCAGGCCGCCGGGCAGATCCCCCACCAGGGTCTCCTCCGGCGGGAAGTCGGCGTCCGCCAGCAGCCCGATCTGCCCGGCCATGTCGGCGATCCGCGCCTGGTCCAGCCGGAGCCGGTCCAGCAGGCCGCCGCCCAGCCCGGCCGTCTCGCCGGCCGCCATGTCGGCGGCGTTAGCGGCCAGGATCTCGCCCGCGCGCTCGTTCAGCAGGTCGGCCATGCCGCGCAGCGCCTTGTCGATGACCTCGCCAGCCGCGGCGGCGATGCTCCGCGCTCCGCCGGCTGCCGCCGTGCCGCAGGCGGTCACCACGCTTTCCACAGTTGCCACGATGCCGAGCTTAGAGGCCCGGCCACCCCGCGATCTCCTCATATCCCCCGCGTTGCGGCCGGCGGACGGCGAGCTCCGGAACCTCGCTCGCCCCGGGGGCCAACCTGGCTGACCGGGCCAGGCGCCGCAGGCCGGGGTCAGGCTCAGCAGCCGCAGGCCGGCCCGCAGCGGGACACCGTGCCGGTCCAGCCGCGTTCACCCAGGACCTGCCCGACCTCCGCGGCGATCCGGCAGGGGTGCTCGGTGACATCGGCCCACCCGTAGCGGAGCGTGACAATGCGACGCTGGCGAAGAAGTTGTCCCGGCGGGCATCTCGCCACCGGTCCTCGGGCCGGTGGGCGGTCCGGCCGCCGAGTTCCACGGCCACGCCGTACTCCTCATAGAGGTTGTCGAGGTACTGGGACCGTGACCCGCGAGGCAGCCGCGCCTGCCGGCTGGCGGCGGGGAGGCCATGGGGCCGCTCGACTCCGCGTGCGTAGCGGTACTCCAGCATGGAGTGGATGCCGCTGCCGATGTCGTCCAGCGCACCGGCCAGCGCGGCCCGCCAGCGCAGCCGCGGACGTGCCTCGATAGCCAATCGCAGCGCAGCCCGGGTAGTGCGGCGCCGCGCGCAGGCAATTACCAGCCAGGAGAGCGCCTCATCGAAGCCAGCCGAGGCCTGCACGAGGTCGAGGACCGTCTCCTCAACTCGGGTGCGGGGCGGGAGGCGCATGGGATGACGCGCCACCGTCAGCCGGGCAGACCGATGGACGGCCACGCGGGGCGCCCCCACACCACGCTCATGCCTGGAGACCGCGATCTGCCGCTCGGGCAGCACGGCCACATGGACGACGCCAGCCCGGGTCTCCGTCAGCCCGTCCAACTCGGCCGCGGAGTGGTAACTCAGCGCCGCGCCCGGACCAGCCCGCAACACGGCGCCCCACAGGAAGCACTCCCGCGAGGGCGGACCGGTGAATGCCGCGTAGACGCCCCGGTACAGCGGCTGCCACCTGCCCTGGCGCAGGTGAGCGTCGATGACAGCGGTATCTAACCCGGCGCCCGGTGCCTGCCAGCGGGCGACGACGCCCGATTGCGCGGCCAGCAGCAACCGGCAGCTCTCGCTCAGATCGGCCGACATGCGGTCATACTCGGCAGGCTTCGCTCAGGCCGCCGCCACGATGCCCGCCCCTGTGGATAACGGCTGCAACGCCGCCAGTCTGGGGACAAACCGATTCTCCCGATCTGCCCGTACCGCGGCAGGCGGCGGGTTCCGGGGGCGGCGGCGTCTCTTCGGGCGCGCCCCGCGCGGGGATGGTTCCGGGCGCCAACCCGGGCGCTAGCTATCCGACAGGTGCTCCATGTCGGGCTGGATGACCTGGTGCGAGGTGAGCGCGGTGCGCAGCAGATGCTCGGCCGAATCGATCGCCGCGCGGGCCGTGATCGCGAAGGTGTGCGCGCGGTCAAGGTCTGCCAGGCCGGTGCAGTCAAAGGAGACTCGAGCATCATGAATTGCGAGCTCGAGTTGCCGAGCAGCCTCGTTGAGGTCGACCGAACCCTCAGTTGTCTCCGGAATGCCCACCATGTCCTCCGTCCATGCTGCCGCGGGCGAAGCGCCCTCAGCGAACCTCCGAGCTACCCAGCTAGATCGGTGTCATGCCAGTTCTACATGGCGGGATCAGCCGTGGATAGTAAATCGGATCACCGCGACGCCGCGGCGGTGGGCGGCAGCCGGCGGCGGGGTGGGCGCGGGTGGGGGCGGAGTGGGGGGCGGAGTGGGCGGCATCGGCCGCCTGGGCGGTTATTGGCGTGCGGAGTCGGTCAGCAGGCCGGCCACCACCAGTGACAGCATCCGGCCTGCCTGACCTGCGTCTCCTGGTGCGCCATGAGCGGCCAGCGTCAGGCCGTGCATCAGCCGGAGCACATCGGCGCCGACGATATCGGTGCGCGCGACGCCGGCCTCCTGGGCCCGGGTGAGCAGTGCGGTCGTGGAGTCGCGGAGCATTGCGCCGCACGAGGAGAACAGCTCCGAGTCCTTGCCGAGCATCGCCAGCAGGGCGGCATTCATCGACCGCTTCGTGCTGCCGAAGGCCGCCAGCGCGGCCAGCCATTCCGCGAGCGCGGCGCCCGGTGAGTCGGCGGCGAGCAACTCGCTGGCCCGCCTGGCCAGCGCCTCGACCTGGTCGCGGTAGACGGCCTCGAGCAGGGCCTGCCGAGTCGGGAAGTGCCGGTACAGGGTGCCGATTCCCACCCCCGCCCGCCGCGCGATCTCCTCCAGCGAGACATCGTCGGCACCCCGCTCGGCGAAGGCCTCCGCGGCCTGCGCCAGCAGGTGCTCGCAGTTTCGCCGGGCGTCGGCACGCTGCGGCCGCTTCGCCGCCGTGCCCGGAGCCGACCCGGTCGCCTCCATCCCCTCACCTCACAATGCTGACCAACAGCGCTGACCAACAGCACTGACCAACAGCGCCCGCTACAAATAGCGTTTGCCAAAGCGGAGGCTACCTCCGTATAGTTACCGGAGGGATCCTCCGCATCAAGGCTAGCTCATCTTCAGCCGCGCTCGCCAGGCCAGCGCCGCGCGGCGCTCTCCCCCGTACTCCCCGCGTACTCCTTTGGAAGGAATCCATGCCTTCGTCCGCTCTGACCACGTCAGCTCAGACTGGCCTGACGTCCGCTCGGGGCCGTCAGCGACCCGGCATCACCCTGGCCATCATGCTGTGCGCCCAGCTGATGATCGTGCTGGACCTCTCGGTCGTGAATATCGCCCTGCCGAGCATCGCCAGCGGCCTGCATTTCTCGGCGGCCAGCCTGTCCTGGGTGCTGAACGCCTACGCACTCACCTTCGGCGGCCTGCTGCTGCTGGGCGGCCGAGCCGGAGACATCCTCGGCCGACGCCGCGTCTTCCTCGCGGGCCTGGCCCTGTTTACCGCCGCGTCGCTGGCCGGCGGCCTGGCCACCACGGCATCCCTGCTGCTGGCGGCCCGCGCCGTCCAGGGCGTCGGCGGCGCGATCGCCACGCCTGCCGTGTTGGCGATCATCGTGTCCGGGTTTCCCGACGGCCGGGAGCGGACTCGCGCTCTCGGCCTGTTCACCGCCGTCGTCATGGGCGGCGGCTCGCTGGGCCTGGTGCTCGGCGGGGTGATCACGGAGTGGTTCTCCTGGCGGTGGGTGCTATTCATCAACGTGCCCATCGGCATCGCGGTGCTCCTGATCGGGCCCCGGTTCATCCCCGAGTCACCCCGGCAGCCCGGCAAGCTCGATCTCGGCGGGGCGATCACCTCGACGACCGGTATGTCCGCGCTGGTCTATGCGTTCATCCGGGCGTCGTCCAACGGCTGGAGCAACTCCCTCACACTGGCCGCGTTCGCGGCGGCCGCGGTGCTGCTCGCGACGTTCGTCGCGATCGAGACCAGGTCAGCCCAGCCGATCACGCCGCTGCGCCTGTTCACCGACGGCAGTCGTGCGGCGTCCTACGTCGTGCGCCTGCTCCTGGTGGCCGGCATGTTCGGGATGTTCTTCTTCCTGACGCAGTTCGTCCAGGAGGTGCTCGGCCTGAGCCCGCTGCTGGCCGGGCTGGCGTTCCTGCCCATGACCGCCGCGCTATTCGCGGTATCCCGGCTGGCGCCGGTCCTCATCCCCCGATTTGGATCCAAGCCGCTCATGATCGCCGGGCTCATCCCGGCCGTGGCTGGAATGGCATGGCTCGGCCAGCTCTCGGCCGGCTCCTCCTACCTGTCCGGCGTGCTGGGCCCGATGCTCCTGCTCGGCGGCGGAATGGGCGTCGCCTTCGTGCCGCTGACCCTAACCTCGCTGGCCGGGGTGGCGCCGCAGGACTCGGGTGCCGCCGCGAGCATGGTGAATGTCACCCAGCAGGTCGGCGGGGCACTCGGGCTGTCGATCCTGGTGACGGTGTACGGCACCGCCAGCCGGGCTGCGGCGCGACACCCGCTCCCGCATGCCGGACCGGTCGCGCAGGCGCACCACATCCTCACCCACGGCATGGCCGTGTCCTTCACGGTGGCCGCCGCCTTCGACCTGTGCGCGCTACTGGTCGTCCTGGTGGCGATCCGGACGCGCGGCCCGGCGCAGGCCGCCAGCCCGGTGCGGGCTGACGACATCGCCGTCGAGGCCGACGGCGAGGTGGAACTCGTCGCCGCTGCGGAGACTGACAGCACGGTCCCGGCCGCCAGCAGGGGCTATCGCACGGGCGAAATACGATGAGGGACGACAGAGCCTGCGCCGCGAGGATGTGCCACTGATGCCCGAGTTCAGTTACGCCGATCTCCTGCCGACCGGTCCGGACACCACGCGGTACCGCCGGGTCACCCCCGACGGTGTCACCGTGCGCCAGGCCCTCGGCCGCGAGTTCCTCGAGATCGAGCCGGGTGTCCTGACCCTGCTGACCGCCGAGGCGATGCACGACATCGCGCACCTGCTGCGGCCCGCGCACCTGCGCCAGCTCCGGTCGATCCTGGATGATCCGGAGGCCAGCGGTAACGACAAGTTCGTCGCGGGCGACCTGCTCAAGAACGCCTGCATCGCCGCCGGCGGGGTGCTGCCCATGTGCCAGGACACCGGGACCGCCATCGTGATGGGTAAGCGCGGCCAGCAGGTCCTCACCGACGGGCGCGACGACGAGCACATCGCCCAGGGTGTCTACGACGCCTACACCAAGCTGAACCTGCGGTACTCCCAGCTCGCCCCGCTGACCATGTGGGAGGAGCGGAACACCGGCAGCAACCTGCCAGCCCAGATCGAGGTGTATGCCGTCGGGGGTGGTGAGTACAAGTTCCTGTTCATGGCCAAGGGCGGCGGGTCGGCCAACAAGTCCTACCTCTACCAGGAGACCAAGGCGGTGCTGAACCCGGCGCGCATGCTGGCCTTCCTCGAGGAGAAGCTGCGCTCCCTGGGCACTGCCGCGTGCCCGCCCTACCACCTGGCCATCGTCGTCGGCGGCACCAGCGCCGAGTACGCGCTCAAGACCGCCAAGTACGCCTCGGCCAAGTACCTGGACGCGCTGCCCGCCAGCGGCTCGCCCAGCGGGCACGGCTTCCGGGACACCGAGCTTGAGCAGCAGGTACTGGAGCTCACCCGCAGGACCGGCATCGGGGCACAGTTCGGCGGCAAGTACTTCTGCCACGACGTTCGCGTGATCCGGCTGCCGCGCCATGGCGCGTCCTGCCCGGTCGCCATCGCCGTGTCCTGCTCGGCCGACCGCCAGGCTCTGGGCAAGATCACTCGCGACGGGGTATTCCTGGAGCAACTCGAAACGAATCCCGCCCAGTACCTGCCCGACACCACGGCGGACGACCTCGACGGGGACGTGGTCCGGATCGACCTGTCCGCACCGATGAGCGAGATCCGCGCCGAGCTGTCGAGGTACCCGATCAAGACGCGGCTGGCACTGACCGGGCCGATGGTCGTGGCCCGCGACATCGCGCACGCGAAGATCGCCGAGCGGCTGGCGGCCGGCCAGCCGATGCCGGATTACCTGCGCGACCATGCCGTCTACTACGCGGGCCCGGCGAAGACCCCGGCGGGCTACGCGTCCGGTTCCTTCGGGCCGACCACCGCGGGCCGGATGGACAGCTACGTGGATCAGTTCCAGGCGGCCGGGGGGTCGCTGGTGATGCTGGCCAAGGGCAACCGGTCGGCCGCCGTCACGGCCGCCTGCCAGCAGCACGGCGGCTTCTACCTCGGGTCGATCGGCGGGGCGGCGGCCAAGCTGGCCCAGGACTGCATCACCAAGGTCGAGGTGCTGGAGTACCCCGAACTGGGTATGGAGGCGGTCTGGCGGATCGAGGTGCGCGACTTCCCGGCCTTCGTCATCGTGGACGACAAGGGGAATGACTTTTTCTCCGACGTAACGGCGCCCCGTCCGCCCCTGCTCACCATCGGCAGCGGGCCCAGCTAGGAGGACCATGCCCGCCCAGGAGCCCGCCAGCCCCGGTTACCGCACCGAGCACGACTCGATGGGCGAGGTTCGGGTGCCCGCGGACGCACTGTGGGGCGCGCAGACCCAGCGCGCGGTGGACAACTTCCCGGTCTCCGGCGAGCGGCTGTCTGCGGACTTGATCGGCGCGCTGGCGTCGATCAAGGGAGCCGCGGCCGCGGTCAACGGCGAGTTGGGCGTGCTGTCTCCCGACCTCGCCGCCGCCATCCACGACGCCGCCGCCGAAGTGGCCCGCGGCCAGCACGACGGCCAGTTCCCGATCGACGTGTTCCAGACCGGCTCGGGCACCTCGTCCAACATGAATGCCAACGAGGTCATCGCCACCCTCGCGGGCCGCCGGCTGGACCGTCCGGTGCATCCCAACGACCACGTGAACGCCTCGCAGTCGTCCAACGACGTCTTCCCGTCGGCCATTCATCTCGCGGCGGCCTGGCTCATCAGCCGGTCGCTGCGGCCGGCCCTGGATCACCTGGCCGTGGCGCTGGAGGCCAAGGCCGGCGAGTTCGCCGACACGGTCAAGAGCGGCCGGACGCATCTGATGGACGCGACCCCGGTGACGCTGGGCCAGGAGTTCGGCGGATACGCCGCGGCGGTCCGGCACGGGGCGCAGCGGGCCGCCCGCGCGCTCGGCGACGTGGCGGAACTGCCGCTCGGCGGAACCGCGGTCGGCACCGGGCTGAACGCCCCGCCGGGCTTTGCCGGCACGGTCATCGCGCGGCTGGCGGCTGACCTGGACCTGCCGCTCACCGAGGCCCGCGATCACTTTGAGGCGGCGGGGGCGCGGGACGCGCTGGTAGCGGCCAGCGGCGTCACGCGGACTATCGCCGTGACCCTCTACAAGATCTGCACCGACCTGCGGCTGATGAACTCGGGGCCGCGGACCGGGCTGGCCGAGATCGCGATACCCGACCTGCAGCCGGGATCGTCGATCATGCCGGGCAAGGTCAACCCGGTCATCTGCGAGGCGGTCAGCCAGGTCTGCGTCCAGGTGATCGGCAACGACGCGGCCGTCGCGTTCGGCGGATCGGCGGGCAACTTCGAGCTGAACGTCATGCTGCCGGTGATCGGGCGTAACCTGCTGGGCTCGGTCAGCCTCCTGAGTGCCGCCGCCCGGCTGCTGGCCGACAAGTGCGTAACCGGAATCACGGCCAACACCGATCGGCTGCGCCAGAACGCGGAGTCGTCACCGGCGATCGTCACGGCCCTCAATCCGTTCATCGGGTATGAGGCCGCCGCCGCGATCGCGCATGAAGCGCTCGAGTCTGGCGCGACCATCAGGGCGGTGACCATCTCCCGCGGCCATGTCGAACGGGGCGAGATTACCGAGGACCAGCTCGACCAGGCGCTCGATGTGCTGGCGATGGCGTGGCCGCACGGCCGCCCCGCCGAATTCACATCTTCCGCACAGGAAACTAACGGTCCGCGCGGATAGTGTCCCGGCATGCACGCTGTGAAGGGGGCAGGCCGGCTGATCGCCGGGCGCTACCGCCTGCAGGGCCCGATCGGCCGCGGCGCGATGGGAATTGTCTGGCGGGGCCGCGATGAGCTGCTGCACCGTGACGTCGCGGTCAAGGAAGTCCAGATCACCGCGCTCGCCATGGCCGCCGACGAGGAGGCCAGCTATCAGCGGACGCTGCGCGAGGCCAGGACGGCGGCCCGGCTCAGCCACCCGAGCGTGGTGACCGTCTTCGACGTCGTCGAGGAGGGCGGGAGTCCGTGGATCGTCATGGAGCTCGTCGGGGGACGGTCCCTGGACCAGGTCATCGCGGAAGACGGCCCGCTGCCGCCCCAGCATGCGGCCGAAGTGGGCACCAGCCTGCTCGGGGCGCTGGCCACGGCGCACGCCGCTGGCGTACTGCACCGGGACGTCAAGCCGGGCAACGTCCTGGTCACGGCCGACGGCCGTGCGGTGCTGACCGACTTCGGCATCGCGACGTTCGAGGGAGACCCCGGCCTGACGCAGACGGGCGTGGTCGTGGGGACGCCCGGCTTCACCGCGCCGGAGCGTATCCGCGGCCACGGCGCGACGCCCGCGTCGGACCTGTGGTCGCTCGGGGCGACGCTCTACGCGGCGGTCGAGGGACGCGGGCCCTTTGACCGGGCCGGCGGTCCGGCCGCGATCTCGGCCGGCGTGGCGGGCGAGGATGCGCCGCGGGCGCCGTCGGCGGGTCCGCTCGGGCCGGTGATCGACGCCCTGCTGCGCCGCGATCCCGCCACCAGGCCAGACGTGGCGACCGCGACGGCGCTCCTGACCGATGCCAGCCTGGCCGCAGGGACCGGGCCAGCGCCGCTGATGGGTTCCGGCTGGGTAACGAGCCGGCCGGCCGGCCATCCGGGCCCCGCCGACGCGACCACTGCCCTGCCCGCCGACCCGGCCTGCGGGCTGCCTGGCCGCGAGCCGTCATTCCTGGACCCTCCGGTCTTCGCCGACCTGCAGATGCCGGGAGGCGCTGGCGGCGCGGCGGCGCCCGCCGGGCTGCACGGGGCCGCGCTGCCCGAGTTCCTGGATCCGCCGGGCGCCGGAGCTCAGGGCCCGCCGCGAGCCGGAGCACAGGACGGCGCGGCGCGCGGGCGGCCACCGGGCACGCCCGCGCCGGCCGGTCGGCGCGGGCCCTGGTCGCGGTACTGGCGAGTGGCGACGGTCAGCGCCGGCATTGCCGCCATCGTCGTGGCGGCCCTGCTCGGATTTAACCTTTACTCGCACACGCTGACCGTCGGCAGTCCCGGCACCCAGGCGGACGGCGCCGGGGCGGCCGGCCCGGGGACGAGCGGCACAGGGCAGAGCGGCACAGGGCAGAGCGGCACAGGGCAGAGCGGCACAGGGCGGAGCGGCGCGGCGTCAGCTGGCACGGCGGGCAGGTCCGGCGCGTCATCCGGGCCGGGCAGCGGCGCCAGCACCGCGTCCGGTGCAGGCACGGCCAGCCAGAGTTCTACCCGTGGCGGCGTTACTGCCGGTGGCGGGGCCACCGCGGCGAGTGGGTCCGGAACGGGCGGCGGGGCCGCCAACCCGCCGCCGCCGGCCGGATATAAGTGGCACACCGTCACGGCGGCCAGCCTGGGTACCACCGTCGGCTTCGTCATCGCGGCCCCCGACGCGTGGCAGCTGCGGACCCAGGGCCAGGCGGCCTTCCTGGCCCCACCGGCCAGCCGCGCGGTGGTGGAGATCAGCCTGAGCCCGTTCAGCAACTCCCGACCCGTCGCTGAGGCGCGCTACCAGCAGGCGACGGCGCTGGCGGCGCACGAGTACCCCGGCTACCGGCTGGCCGCGATCCGGCCCACCGAGTTCATGGGGGCGGCGGCGGCGAGCCGGCGGTTCAGCTGGAAGCCGGCCGACGCCGCGCGGACCACCGTGCTGGCCATCCTGGTGACGCTGCCGACCTCGGCCGGAAGCCAGCCCTACGCGCTGAGTGTGTCCGCGCCGTCGGCCTACTTCGCCGCGGCCAAGCTGGTCTTCGAGACGGCCCTGTCGACGTTCCAGCCGCTGGCGCCCGGCTGAGGAGCCGATCGTGAAGGGTTCGGGGGGTTGGGACCCCCCGAACCCTTCACGATCATGGCCGTGACTTGCTGGAGCTAGCGGCGCACCCGGAAGTACATCGTGGGGTGCCAGAAGCTGCTCATGCGGTGATAGCCGATCCGCGTGCCCGGCTCCGCCGCGCCGTATGTCCAGCCGCCGCGGTCATACAGCTCGACATGCCCGGACCCGAAGAACGCCAGGTCGCCTCGGCGGACCTGCGACTTGCTGATCCGGACGAGGTACCAGCTGCCCAGCATCCCGTACGTGGTCCTGGGCAGCTTCACGCCGCGGGAGCGGTAGGACGCGTAGACCAGCCCGGAGCAGTCGAACCCGTAGGGCCCGGTGCCGCCCCAGATGTACGGCTTGCCATGCTGGCGCACCGCGTAGTGCCAGGCGTTCAGCCGCAGCTGGCTGCTGGCGGCCGCGGCCGCGGCGGTGGCGGCCCGGGCGGGCGCGGGCCGCGTGAGCGTCAGCGCCAGTGCTGCGACGGCGAGGACGGCGACGACGAGGATGAGGCGGTAGCGGTGACCGCGCAACTGGGCGGTCATGAGTACCACCCAGTGACCGTGAGCTTTGAGGGCGTGCGATACCTGGGATATTTGAGCTGCGAAGACAAGAGGTGCCTTTGGTCACGCGCACTGCGCGTTCGGCTTCCACCCGGAACGATGCCAGGGCCGCGGAGCGGGCCGGCAGCGGCGTGGCGACGGGACGCGGGTCAGGGCGACGAGATTACTCGGGGCAACCGTCACGGACGCTGGGTGCTGTCGGGGATCCATATTTGCCCCTGATGAGCCACCGAGCTACCGGAAACAACCTCTTCTTCCGTGTGACGTAGATCACAGCATCCTGCGCCGCCTGGGAGTTTCTCCCGCCGCCCGGCCGCTCACCTCGGCAATTGGCGTCCGCGGGCAACCCATCGAAGGGCGATCGCCACGTACGTGAGTAAGGTCACAAGTAACTAGATTCGCAGCGGAAAACTACGCTGCGTTGAGCTTCTCACGGCAAAACTGGCGACGCCGTCCGCGACGGCGAAGGATTAGCCGCCAATATATTTATCTCTCCGTGATACGGCGACTACGTTCGGCTATTGAATGGTCTCCAGGACGGCCCGAGTCAGTACCATCCGTGTGCTTCCCAGAACGACCAGCCGCCGCACGGAGTTCCATAGCGGTCCTTGATGTAGCCCAGCCCCCACTTCACCTGGGTCGACACGCTGGTCTGCCAGTCCAGTCCGGCGGTCGCCATCTTCGACCCCGGCAGGGCCTGCGGAATGCCGTAGGCGCCGCTCGTCGCGTTCTCCGCGTCATAGCGCCAGCCGCTCTCCCGGCTCCAGATGTCGTCCAGGCAGGGGAACTGACTGGCCGCGTTGAAGCCGAACGACGGGAGCAGGTTATAGGCCACGGACTGAGCGGTGCCCGGGTTCGGCAGCGGCGCGGTCGCCCCACCCGCCGCGTCGGCGACCGTTCCGCCGGCGCCGGTAGCCGTGGCCGGCGCGACCGTGGCAGCCGGCTGCGCGGCGAGCTTGGGCGCGCTCTCCACGTTCATGGTCCGCGAGGCGGCGTCCATGAGGATCATGTGCTGGCGTTCCTGCTCCAGCACCGCCGCGGCGTGGCTGACGCGCACCTCCGCCGCGGCGACGGCCACCGGGTCAGCTCCGTGATCGTGCGCACGGAGCGCCACGTAGCCGCCGGACGTGACCGCCAGGATCGCCGCCATAGAAGTAATCATGAACACGCTTACGCGCCGGTGCGCGCGCTTGTCCGGCGACCGTCTCCGGTGCTGTGACAATGCGGTCCTTCCGTCGGCCAGGCACGGCGAGGCAAAACGCCCCACGCGCAGACCGCTGCGGTACGGGCAGCGAGTCCTGACGGGCCCCGGCCGACCCGATCGCGGCGGCGGTCATCTCGTCCGCCATTCGGGCGGAACTGGCCACCGGCTGCTAGGCCCGGCACCGTCGCGGCATAACGTTGCCAGAAGTGCGGGACCGGACCAAGCGCTTCCGCTGAAAAAGCTGTGTTGCGGCCCCGTTATTAACGTCTCGCAGATCACAGTTTGGCAATACGTACCGTAACAATTACTAGACGTAATGACTCGCTAGCTGTGACCACAGCCCGCGGGGCCGGGACGGGCGCGACACGCCGCGGCCTTCCCCGCCGGGCCGGGAAGCGGTTAGCTTTTCATGATGACCCCGACCGGTGACGGGATATGACGATGAGCGACCAGCTACCAACAGCGGCAACCAGCCGGCAGACGGCGGCACGCAGGTCCTGGGACCTGGGGGCCGGCGATCCCGCGACGGTGCTCGCCGGCGCCCGCCGGGCCCTGTTCGTCATGGTCGGGGTGCTGGCCGTCCTGTGGGTCATCCAGATCGCCAACTGGGCCGACCACTACGCCCTGACCTTCCAGTACGGAATCCGCGGCCGCGACGTGGGCAGCCTGCCGCACATCATCACGGCACCCTTCCTGCACTTCAGCTGGGCTCACCTCGAGGGCAACTCCGGCCCGCTGTTCATCTTCGGCTTCCTGGCCGCCTACCGCGGCGTCGCGAAGTTCGCCGGGGTAACGGCCCTGGTCGTCGTCATCAGCGGGCTCGCCGCCTGGTTCAGCGAGAGCCCCGGAACCGTCGGGGCCGGCGCCAGCGGCGTGGTGTTCGGGTACTTCGGCTACATCATGGTCCGCGGCTTCTTCGACCGGCACGCCATCGACATGCTCATCGGCGCCGTGATGGCACTATGCTTCGCCTATCAGTTCACGGTGCTGCTGCCGCACGCCGGAATCGGCTGGCAGGCCCACATCGGCGGCCTCGTCGGCGGCGTGCTGGCGGGCTGGCTGCTGCGGGACCGCCGGGCGGCCAAGGCCGTGCGGGCCAGCACAGGGGCCGGCAGCACAGGGGCCAGCAGCACGGGGATCGCCAGCACGGGCAGCGGAACCAGCGTGACCCGGCCCGGCCCCGGCCAGGTCGCCCCGGCCAAGCCGGCCAAGCCGGCCACCTACACCGGCCCGCGGGCCGAGCTGCACAAGCAACTGGACGACCTCGGCCTGTGACCGCGCGTCAGCCACGGCCACCGAGCCTGTGGCGGCACCGCGACTTCCTGCTGCTGTGGGGCGGGCAGTCGGTCAGCGAGCTGGGCTCGGCCGTCTCGATAGTTGCGTTTCCCCTCGTCGCGGTCGTGCTGCTGCATGCCTCGACCTTTCAGGTCGGGCTGCTGTCCGCCGCTGAGACGGTGCCGTTCCTGCTCATCGCCCTCCCAGCCGGGCTGGTGGTCGACAGGATCGCCAAGCGGCGCCTGATGATCGCCTGCGACATCGGGCGGATGCTGATCATGGGCTCGGTCCCGGTCGCCGCCGCGTTCCGCGCGCTGACCCTGGGCCAGCTTTTCGCAGTCGCGCTCCTGACGGGGATCCTGACGGTGTTCTTCGACGTCGCCTACCAGAGTTATGTGCCCGGTCTCATCGGCCGGGCGGAGCTGCCCGACGGCAACGGCAAGCTGGGCGCCACCCAGTCATTCGCCCAGGTCGCCGGACCTGGGCTGGGCGGCGCACTGTACGGCTTCCTGAAGGCCGGCGCCGTGACGGCCGATGCGGTGTCCTATGCGGTGTCCTCGGCGGCCATGCTGGCGATCCGCGCGCGGGAGCCGCGACGGGCCAGCCGGCCGGCGGCCCAGCTGGCGCCGAGCCTGCGGACGGAGCTCCTGGCGGGCCTGGTGTTCATCTTCCGGCAGCCGATCCTGCGCAAGATCGCGGCCTGCACCGCCACCGCCAACCTCTTCGGGAGCATGGTCAGCGCGCTCGGGGTCCTCTTCATGATCCGGGTGCTGCACGTCCGCCCGCAGTTCACCGGCCTGCTGCTGGCCGCCGGCAGCCTGGGCGGGGTCGCCGGCGGGATCGCCTCCGGAGCGCTCACCCGACTGATCGGCTCGGCCCGCATCATCTGGGTGTCGATACTCGGGTTCGGGGTCGTCGGGCTGCTGGTGCCGCTGGCTGAGCCCGGCTGGCGGCTGGCGCTGATCTCGATCGGCCTGTTCGGATCCACGGCTAATGTCGTGCTCTACAACATCGCGCAGCTCAGTTACCGCCAGTTGATCTGCCCGCCCGAGATGCTGGGCCGGCTCAACGCCGCCATCCGGTGGATCGTCTGGGGCACCTTGCCACTCGGCGGGGTTATCGGCGGCGCCCTGGGGAGCACCTTCGGAATCCGCGCGACCCTCTGGATCGGCATGACCGGCACCTGGCTGGCCGGCTTGTGGGTCCTGGCCTCACCGTTGCGGACGATGCGCGACATCCCGGCCGGCCGCGACCCGGGCCCCGCCGACGCTCCCCCGCCGGCGACCGGCCTGCTGGAGACGACATGACCGGGGACGACATGACCAAAGACGGCGTGACCGGCCGGTCGGTGCTGGACGCGCATCACCATCCGCCCGCCCCGCCCCGCCCGGCGCGGCTACCGGATCGGCGACCGCCGGTAGTCCGTCCGCCAGTCAGGCGGCCGTCAGCAAGGCGGATCTCAAGACCGGCACGGGTCTGGACCTGATCGGGAACTCGTTCGGGCTGCCTGAGCGAGCGCTCCTGGTCAGGGTACGTCGCGGCCAGTGCGTCGAAAGTGTCCCCGGTCACGTCTCCGGCTCTGAGCCTGGAAGGTATCGGGTCAATTACTAAGTGTCAATGACGACTACCTAGCGTCATGTTAGTGTCGCACGCGTCACGCCGGCCCGCACGCCCCGAGGGATGGCCGGCTCGCACGCGGGGGGCTGTTGTGCGCAAGTCAGTTTTCATGCTCGCGGGGGATCCTGATGGCTCCCGCAATGACCAGGCCGGCCGGGCGCCGGCGTCGGCGCGGCGGCCTGCGCCACGGCGTTCGCCGTCAGGCAGCGGGACGTCACCTGACTCGGCACCCCCGCCAAGACCGTCGCGCTCAGTGACGTGAATTAGGTCCCCGGGGGAGGCCCACGGCCGTCGGCACGGGTCCTTTCCGGCCCGCCCGGCTCTGGCATCACCCCCCTAAAGGTTTCACGGCTCTCTCGGCCGACGGAATACCTGCGTGACTGCGGTCCGCAGCTCACCATCGATCTTCCGGTCACCGCCGCGGCGGCAGCCTGCGCCGTAGCGGCCAGCCGACAACCTGAACAAGAGGCAAGGAATGGCGTTCTCCCGGCGGGCCCGGCGGATGGTGTCGCGCGCTACGGCAGTGACCCTGCTGATTAGCACGGTCGCCGTCGGGTTGACGGTGTCCGCTCCGAGCGCCCTCGCGGCGGGGACGGTGCTGTTCAATCAGCCGTTCCACGACAACACCGTGGACGGCTCGGCGGGATCGGTGTCGATTCCCGCGGCACCGACCGGGACCAACGATGCCTGCCTGACCGCTGCGGGCAACGCCACCGCCAACCCGCTGGCCAGTTGCCCGGCTCCCACGGATGCGCAGGGTTCCGGCAAGCTCCGGCTGACCCCCGCTACGGGGTCCCAGGAAGGCGGTATCTTCGCCAGCACCAGCGTTCCTACCTCGCAGGGCCTGGACATCATCTTCAACTCCTACCAGTACGGGGGCGGCGGTGCGGACGGACTCTCGTTCGTGCTGGCGGCCGTCGATCCCGCCAATCCGGCCACGCCCTCGACCATCGGGCAATCCGGCGGGGCGCTCGGCTACTCGGCCCAGAATTCCAACGTGTCGGGCTTGAGCCATGGCTACCTGGGAGTCGGGTTCGACACGTACGGCAACTTCAGCGCCAAATATGAGGGATCGGGGTGCACCGACCCCGCCAACATCGCCCAGCGAATGCCCGGCCAGGTCGTGATACGTGGCCCCGGTAATGCCACTGTCGGGTATTGCGCGCTGCAGAGCAGCGCGGCGACGGCGACTTCGCCGGCGCTGACCCTGCGGGCCGGGACCCGCGCCGCCTCGGTCGTACCGGTCGAGGTGGTCTACAACCCGAGCTCATCGTCGGTGACGACACCGTCCGGGCTGGTCGTGCCGGCGGGCAACTACGACATCCATTTCACCCCGGTCGGCGCCGCGGCCAGGGATGTGGCCGGTGCCCTGCCGGTGGTCCCGTCCGGGCTTTACCCGGCGAGCTGGGTCAACGCGAGCGGGTTCCCCAAGCAGCTGGCGTTCGGCTGGGTGGCGTCCACCGGCTCCGTCACCGACTATCACGAGATCGATAACGTGACGGTCACCACCCTGAACGCGGTCCCCCAGCTCGCCGTCTCGCAGACCAGCTACACCGCCGCGACCCTGGCGGCCGGCAGCTCGATCACGTACCAGGTCGCGGTCAGTTCCTCGGGCGCGGCCGAGAACTCGCCGGTGACGGTGACCGAGACTCTCCCGACCGGCGTCCTGCCGGTTGGCGCCGAGGGCCCCGGGTGGGTGTGCGGGGCGCCGTCCGGGCAGCAGATCTCGTGCACGAGCAGCACCAGTCCGTTCACCAGCGGCACGATCACGGTGAACGGGGTCGTGAAGTCCGGTACCGTCACCCCGGCCGTGGTCCAGTCCAGCACCACCGCGGTGGCATCCTCTGCGGACGCCAGCCCGGCGACGTCGTCGAGCGCCCCGGCCGGTACCGTGCCCGCCGCCCCGAACGTCACCGGTATCACGCCGAACAACGGCGCCGCCGGGGGCGGCAACGACGTCACGATCAGCGGCACTAACCTCGGCGGCGCGACGGCCATCGAGATCGGCACGGCCGCGGAGTTCACGGCCGGCACGCCGACCACCCTCAACCTGTGCGCTTCGGCGGCGCCCGGCTGCTTCACCGTCACCAGCGCCACCAGCCTCGACATCTCCAGCATGCCCGCCCACCCGGCGGGGTCCGTCCAGGTTCGTGTCGTCAGCCTGGGCATCGGCAGCACCGGCGCCTATACCTATAACTCTGGCCCCGCCCTCCTGTTCCCCGCCCCGCCGGGCGGCGAGGCCGGCGTGGCCTACAGCGACCAGCTAACGGTGACCGGCGGGACGAGCCCGTTCACCTGGTCGGTCAGCGCCGGGAGCTTGCCCCCCGGGGTGACCCTGAACGCGGCGACCGGGCTGCTGTCCGGAACCCCGACCACTGCGGGCACCTACTCCTTCACCGTCAAGGTCACCGACCACTCCGGCCTGACCGCCACCGAACCGGTGACCCTGACCATCATCGCCGGGCCGTCGCTGAGCTTCCCGGCCCCGCCGCCCGGCTGGACGCATACCGTCTACAGCGACACCCTGACCGAATCGGGCGGCACCGGCCCGTTTGCCTGGTCCGTGAGTAGCGGCGCCTTGCCGGCGGGCATCAGCCTCAGCGCCGACGGGAACCTGACCGGCACCCCGACCGCGGTCGGCACCGCCAGCTTCACGGTCAAGGTGACCGACGCCAACGGCCAGAGCGCCACCCAGGCCACGAGCATCAGCATTTCTGCCGGGGTGTCCACGACGTTCTCCGCTCCCCCGGCGGCGGTCGTCGGCACCGCCTACACCGACACTCTCACCGCTACCGGCGGCACCACTCCCTACACCTGGTCGGTCAACGCGGGAAGCCTCCCGCCCGGCCTCACCCTCACGTCCGCGGGCGTGCTGGCAGGCACCCCGACCACGACGGGCAGCTACACCTTCTCGGTCAACGTGATCGACCAGAACAACGGCATCGCCACCGCCTCGATTACCCTGGTAGTCGGCGCCGGCCTGACCCTGACCTTTGGCACCCCCCCAGGCGGGGTGGTCGGCGTCGCCTACACCGACACGCTGACCGCCGCGGGCGGCACGACTCCCTACACCTGGTCGGTGAGCGCGGGGACGCTGCCCGCCGGCATCACGCTCAATGCCTCCACCGGGGTGCTGGCCGGCACCCCGACCGCGGGCGGTACCTCCAACTTCACGATCAAGGTGACCGACGCGGCCAGCCAGACCGCCACCCACGCGACCTCGATTACCGTCCTGGGCGCGGGGCTGGCCATTGCCCAGAGCGCCAACGTGGCGACCACGACCCAGGGCAGCACCGTCGGCTACACGATCACGGTGACCAACACGGGCCAGATCGCGCTCATCGGTGCGACCTTCACCGATCCGCTGACGGGCGTCCTCGATGACGCCAGCTACAACAACAACGCGGCCGCGACCGCCGGCAGCGTGTCGTTCGCCAGCCCCAACCTGACCTGGACGGGGAACCTGGCGATCGGCGCGGCCGCGACGATCACGTTCTCGGTGACCGTCAGCAATCCCGACACCGGGAACAAGATCCTGGCCAGCACGATCACGTCGACGACGTCGGGCAGCAACTGCGCGTCGGGCAGCACCGATCCCCTCTGCACCCTCAGCGTCCCGGTGTCGATCCTGACCATCGCCGGGACCGCGAGCGCCTCGACGGCCACGCCCGGCACGGCGGTCAGCTACACGATCACGGTGACCAATTCCGGTCAGGTCGCCTATACCGGGGCCGGGTTCACCGACGCGCTGTCCGGGGTACTTGATGACGCCAGTTATAACGGCGACGCGACCGCGACGGCGGGCTCGGTGACGTTCTCCAGCCCGAACCTGACCTGGACGGGGAACCTGGCGATCGGCGCGACCGCGACGATCACGTTCTCGATGACCGTGAACGACCCGGATACCGGGAACAAGATCCTGGCCAGCACCATCACCTCCGCCACGGCGGGCAGTAACTGCGCGAGCGGCAGCAGCGACTCACGGTGCGCCAGCACCGTGACGGTGCTGGTGCCCGGCCTGACGATCGCCCTGACGGCGAACGCCAGCAGCACCACGCCCGGGTCGACGGTGGGGTACACGGTCACGGTCACGAACTCCGGGCAGACCGCCTACACCGGCGCGACGTTCATCGACCAGCTGGACGGTGTGCTGGACGATGCCAGCTACAACGGCAACGCGTCCGCCACCACCGGCAGCGTCTCGTTCACCAGCCCGGACCTGACCTGGACCGGGAACCTGGCGGTCGGCGCGACCGCGACGGTCACGTTCTCGGTGACGGTGAACAACCCGGACACCGGCGACAAGCTGCTGACCAGCGCGGTCATCTCGGCGACCGCGGGCAGTAACTGCCCGATAGGCGGCACCGATGCCCGGTGCGGCGGCTCCATCCCCGTGCTGGTGCCCGGCCTGAACATCGCCGTGTCGGCCGGCTCGGCCACGACGACGCCGGGATCGGTGGTGCATTACACGGTCACGGTGACCAACTCCGGGCAGACCGCGTATACCGGGGCGGCGTTCACCGATCCGCTGAGCGGCGTACTCGACGACGCCGTCTACAACAGTGACGCGGCCGCGACCGCCGGGACCGTGTCGTTCGCCAGCCCGAGCCTGACCTGGACCGGGAACCTGGCGGTGGGGGCGACCGCGACGATCACGTTCTCGGTCACCGTGAGCAACCCCGACACTGGCGACAAGATCCTGGCCAGCACCATCACCTCCGCCACGCCGGGCAGCAACTGCGCCGCCGGGAGCGGCGCCGCCGCCTGCACGGCGACGGTGAACGTGGCGGTGCTGACGATCGTGAACACCTCCGGGGTGAGCACGACCACCCCGGGCTCAGTCGTCCGGTTCACGGCCACCTTCACCAACTCCGGCCAGGTCCCCTACACCGGGATCACGATCGCCTCCAACATCACCAACGTCCTCGACGATGCCACCCCCAACGGCGACCAGACGGCGACGTCGGGGACGCTGTCGCTCACCGCGACCGGGATCTCCTGGACCGGGAGCATCCCGGTCGGCGGGATCGTGACGGTCACCGGCACCGTTACGGTCAATAATCCCGACACCGGGAACAAGCTGCTGGCCAGCACCCTGACGACGGCGGCGCCGGGCAGCAACTGCC
>Ga0209839_10000122_pt1 | contig 35975 bp, 32 predicted proteins | sample OrgsoiDNA2013050_FD_185800 | JGI IMG/M metagenome (GOLD analysis project Ga0209839, IMG submission 185800) | Permafrost soil microbial communities from the Arctic, to analyse light accelerated degradation of dissolved organic matter (DOM) -... | ecosystem: Environmental > Terrestrial > Soil >... | reverse complement strand
GTGGTGAGACGACATGACGCGCGTCGTCGTCGTTGGTGATCTCATGACGGACACGGTCGCCCACGCCGCCCTGCCGCTGGCCAGGGGAAGCGACACGCCGGCCGTCGTAACCATGCACGGTGGTGGCTCGGGTGCGAACATTGCCGCCTGGCTGGCCGTCGACGGCGCGGAGGTCGCGTTCGTCGGGCGCCGCGGAGCCGACATCGCCGGCCGCAACCGGGACATGGAGCTCATGGGCTACGGGGTGGACGCGCGCCTCGTGATGGACCCGGAGCGGCCGACCGGTACCTGCGTCGTCATGGTGACGCACAAGGGCGACCACACCATGCTGTCCGACCCGGGTGCCAACGCGGCGCTGTCGCCCGATGACCTGCCCAAGGACCTGTTCACGCCCGGTAGCCACCTGCACGTCTCGGGCTACACGCTCTTGAACGAGGGGTCCCGCCAGGCAACGCTGGCCGCGCTCTCCCACGCCCAGCGGGCCGGGATGACGATATCGGTCGACGGCGCCTCCGCGGCACCGCTGGAGCGCGTCGGGGCCGAGCCATTCCTGCAGCTCACCAACGGAGCCGCGCTCCTGTTCGTGAACGGGGACCAGGGCCGCGTGCTGACCGGCCGGGAGGAGCCCGAGCAGGCCGCGCGGGTGCTGAACGCCTGGTACCCCCACGTCGTCATGAAGATGGGTGCCGATGGTGCCCTCTTCTACGCGAACGGCCGCCCCGATCCCGTCCGGGTGCCCGGCCCGCCGCTGGAAAAGCTCGTGGACCGCACTGGCGGCGGCGATGCGTTCTGCGCCGGGTTCCTGCCCGCGTGGCTAGACAAGAAGCCGCCGGCCGAGGCCCTGGTCAGCGGCTGTCGGCTAGCGGCTCGCGCCCTCAGCCTCGTCGGCGCGCGGCCGCTGCTGTAGCGCGGGCGACCTGGCCAGCCGCCGATGCCCGCCGTGTCCTGGTGACCCCATACCTCGAGCAGCTCTTCTCGCTGGCGGGACGGGTTGCGGTCGTCACGGGCGGCAGCTCGGGCATAGGCCGGGGTATCGCTCTGGCGCTCGGCCAGGCCGGCGCCGCAGTCGTTCTGGTGGCCCGGGACGAGAACCGGCTGCGGGCGGCCGCCGCCGACCTGCGGACCACCGGCTGCCGGGCCGCCTGGACCAGTGCGGACCTTGGCGACCGGTCCGACGTGGACCGGGCCGCGCAACAGGCGGCCGCGGCCTTCGGGCCGCCGGACATCCTGGTGAACTGCGCGGCGGTGAACATCCGGCCGCCGCTGGAGGAGCTGACGATCGAGGACTGGGACACCACGATCGCTGTGAACCTGACGGCGCCGTTCCTGCTCGGCCAGCATTTCGGTCCCGTTATGGCGGTCCGCGGCTGGGGCCGAATTATCAACATTACCTCGCAGCAGGCGGAGCGGGCCTTCGGGAACAGCGGCGGCTACGGCGCTTCCAAGGGCGGCCTGGCCTCGCTGACCCGCTCGCAGTCCGAGGCATGGGCGGCGCGCGGCGTCTGCTGCAACGTGATCTCACCGGGATTCGTGGCTACCCCGCTGACCGCCTCGGTCGCCAGTGACCCGGTCCGGTCCGCGGCGCTGGCCGCGCGCACGATGAGGGGCCGCAACGGCGATCCGGCTGACTTCGCCGGCGCGGCGATCTTCCTCGCCAGCCCGGCCAGTGACTACGTCACGGGCCAGGTCATCCGCGTAGACGGCGGCTTCTCGGCGACCTGAGCCCCGGCGCAGCGGCCGGATGGCCTCGTGAGCGCCAGGAGCCATGGCCGGGGCGGCAGCAGGTGCCCAGCCATGCCGTTAGCGGGACGGGCCGGGGGGCGGTGAACGACCTGAACGTGCGGTTGCTGTTGCTGAATCGAGGCTGGTAACGCGACTCTGGGGGCGGGCCGGGTGTCCGGGTTCGGGGTGCTGGCAGGGCGGCGGCATCTCGGCGGGAGTGGCTGTGCCGCGGGCGCCGGTATGGGGTCCCGTCAGCCCCGCAGGCCCCGCGCACCCCGCGCGGGTCGGCGGTTCGGGGGCGTGCTGCGTCGTCCAGTGTCGTGGCTGGGTCTCTGCTGCTGCTAGGACGACAGTAGATGCCCAGCCACGACACTGAGGGCGTTGGGAACCGTTCGGCGCGCCGAACGGGGCGCTGCTCGCGGCAATAGCCGGCGGGACGGCACAATGGCGGTCATGGCCAGACGCACCACGACAACTCCGCCGCCGGAGGACTTCGAGGAGAACATCGTTGACATCGATGTCACCGATGAGATGCGCGGCAGCTTCCTCGAGTACGCCTACTCGGTGATCTACCAGCGCGCCCTCCCAGATGCGCGGGACGGGCTCAAGCCCGTGCAGCGCCGGATCCTCTACCAGATGAGCGAGATGGGGCTGCGGCCCGATCGCGCGCACGTCAAGTGCGCTCGCGTGGTCGGCGAGGTGATGGGCCGCCTGCACCCGCACGGTGACGGCGCCATCTACGATGCGCTGGTCCGGATGGCGCAGCCGTTCGCGATGCGGCTGCCGCTCGTCGACGGGCACGGTAACTTCGGCTCGCTTGGCGGCGACGACGCCCCCGCAGCGATGCGCTATACCGAGGCCAGGCTGTCCGCGGCCGCGATAGAGATGACGGCCTCGCTCGACGAGGACACTGTCGATTTCATTCCTAACTACGACGGCCAGGACCACCAGCCCGACGTGCTCCCGGCCGCCCTCCCGAATCTCCTGGTCAACGGGGCGTCCGGGATCGCCGTCGGGATGGCCACCAACATGGCCCCGCACAACCTCGGCGAGGTCGTGGCCGCCGCTCGCCACCTCATCGCGCACCCGGACGCCGACCTCGAGACGCTGATGCGGTTCGTGCCCGGCCCGGACCTGCCCACCGGCGGAAAGATCGTCGGACTGGACGGGATCAGGGACGCCTATCAGAGCGGCCGCGGGATCTTCCGGACCAGGGCGGCCGCGCGGATCGAGAAGATCACCCCGCGGCGAACCGGGATCGTCGTCACCGAGCTGCCCTACGGCGTCGGGCCCGAGAAGGTCATCGCCCGGATCAAGGACCTGGTCCAGGCCAAGAAGCTGAACGGGATCGCCGACCTCAAGGACCTGACCGACCGGCACCGCGGCCTGCACCTGGTGATCGAGGTGCGCAACGGCTACGTTCCCGAGGCCGTGCTCGAGGAGCTCTACCGGCTCACCCCGATGGAAGAGACGTTCGGCATCAACAATGTGGCCCTCGTGGACGGCCAGCCGCGGATCCTGGGGTTGCGTGAGCTGCTGCTGATCTACGTCGACCACCGGATCGAGGTCGTCCGGCGCCGCACCGCCTACCGAGGCCGCAAGCGGGCGGACCGGCTGCACCTGGTCGACGGCCTGATCGTCGCGCTGCTCAGCATCGACGAGGTCATCCAGGTCATCCGCACCAGTGACGACGCGGCGGCCGCCAGGGACCGGCTGATGTCGGTCTTCGAGCTGACGCAGATCCAGGCGCAGTACATCCTCGATACCCCGCTGCGCCGGCTGACCCGATTCGACAAGCTCGAGCTCGAGCGGGAGCGCGAGACCCTCCAGGCCGAGATCGCCGAGCTGACCGCGATCCTGGAGTCGGAGTCCCTGCTGCGCGAGGTCGTCTCGGACGAGCTGGCCAGCGTGAGCGAGCGGTTCGGCACGCCGCGCCGGACCGTGCTGCTCGAAGGCAGCGGGGCGGCCCGGACCGCGGCGGTGCCGCTGGAGGTGGCTGACGACCCGTGCAGGGTGCTGCTGTCCTCGGCCGGCTTGCTGGCGCGAACGGCTGCGGGCTCGGCCGCCGGTCAGGAGGCACTCCCGCTGGACGGCGCGCCGGAGGCCGCCGGACGCCGGTCCCGAGAGAGCGGCCGAAGCGGCACGGCGGGAGGCCGGACCGGCAGGGGCCAGCGTGCGGCGCACGATGTCATCGTCGGCGCGGTCGAGTCCACGGCGCGGGGCACGATCGGGGTGATCACCTCGCATGGCCGCCTGATCAGGCTCGGCGTGCTGGAGCTTCCCGCCCTGCCGCCGAGCGCCCACTCCCCCGGCCTGTCGGGCGGCGCTCCCATCGGCGAGTTTGTATCAACGGAGCAGGGTGAGACCGTCGTCGGGCTGGTCGCGGCCGATGGCGCCGGCGCCGGGCTGGCGCTCGGCACCGCCCAGGGCATCGTCAAGCGGGTCTCGCCCGACTACCCGCAGAACGCCAGCGACTTCGAGGTGATCTCGCTGAAGGACGGGGACCGCGTCGTCGGCGCCGTCCAGCTCTCCGACGAGCGGCATGACCTGGTCTTTATCACCAGTGATGCGCAGCTGCTGCGCTTCACCGCGGGGACCGTGCGGCCGCAGGGGCGATCGGCCGGCGGCATGGCGGGGATCCGGCTGTCGCCGCGGGCCAGCGTGGTCTGGTTCGGTGCGGTCGACCCGGCCGGACCGCCGGGTAGCGACCCGGCCGGCGACGGGCAGGCTGAGCCGGCCGCCGGGGTTCCGGTCGTCGTTACCGCTGCCGGGTTGGCGGGCGCGCTGCCGGGCACCACCGCGGCCACGGTTAAGGTCACCCCGTATGCGGAGTTCCCCGCTAAGGGCCGGGCCACCGGCGGAGTCCGCTGTCATCGCTTCCTCAAGGGCGCGGACGCTCTGGTCCTGGCCTGGGCAGGCCCCGGCCCGGCGCGAGGCGCCACGGAGGCCGGGACACCGGTCGAGCTGCCGCCGGCCGAAGGCCGGCGAGACGGCTCGGGCGAGCTGGTACGCCAGCCGGTCGCCGCGATCGGCGGCACCGCACCCTCGGCCTGACCGGCCGCCGCGGCCCGGTCCCGCGCCGCGGCGGCTCGGCTCAGCCGCCGGCCGCGGCGCGGGACCGGGGATCGGCGACCAGGGCCGCGAAGCGGTTCAGTCCGGTCTCGATCAGCTCCGGGGTCAGCTGGCTGCAGGCCAGGCGAGCCTGGTGACGGCCCCCGACACCGTCGTAGAAGTGGCACATGGGCGTCCACAGCACGCCGTGCTGGCGGGCCGAGAACTTGAGCAGCTCGTCATCGGCAGGGAAGGGCAGGGTGACGACGACGAAGAATCCGCCCGACGGCGAGTTCCAGGTCACGCGGTCGGGGCCGCCGGTGTCCGGGAACCGGCTGGCCAGCCCGGCTAGCAGCTGACGGCGGTTGCTGCAGTACACCGCCGTCTCCCGCTGGTTGGCCCGGGTCAGGCTGCAGTCATGTGCCAGGAGCTTGCCGCCGACGATGGCCTGGGCCACCGGTGAGGTATTAACCGTGAGCATGCTCTTGATCTTGGACAGATGATCGGCCAGCAGGGCGACGGCTCCGTCGGAGCCCGCTACCCGCTGGTCCGCGACGGCATAGCCAACGCGGGCGCCCGGGAAACCGGTCTTGGCGAAGGAGCCCAGGTAGACGACCTGACGAGAGGTGTCAAGAGACTTGAGCGTCGGCAGCTGGGTGCCGTCATGGAACGTACCGTAGGGGTTGTCCTCCAGGAGCAGGATGTGCTCCCGGGCGGCCAGTTCCAGCAGGCGGTGCCGCAGCGGGATGGACAGGCTGGCACCCGATGGGTTGGCGAAATCGGGCATCACGTAGCAGGCCCGGGGCCGGAACCCCGCGTCCCTGGCCCGGCGTGCCTGGGCGGCCAGATCGGCGAAGTCGACCCCCGTCGGCCCGCTGCGCACGGGCCAGACGGGCATATCGGCCAGGCGCGCCGCGCCGGTCAGCCCTACATACGTCGGCGATACCGCGAGCAGCACATCCCGCTCGTCCGCGCGCAGCGCGCGGATCACGATGAACATCGCTTCCTGGCAGCCGACGGTGACCACCACCGCCTCGGGGTCGGCCTCGATTCCCTCGTCCGCGGCGAGCTGCCTGGCGATCAGCTCGTTCACGATCCCCTTGGTGCGGCCGTACTGAAACAGGGTCTGGCTGACCTGCTCCTTGCTGAATCCGCGCCTGTCCTGCAGGTAGCGGCAATAGTCGTCGATGTACTCGTGGATCAGCGCGACGTCGAAGAACTCCTCCGTCGGCCGCCCGGAGGCGAAGGACACGGCGTCGGGGTACCGGCCGCCGACCTCGTTCAGGAAGTTCATGGACTCCAGCGCGGGATCCTCGAGCGAGGCATGCAAGGTCGAGGCGACCAGATCGCAGTCTCGCGTGTCCGCGTCCGCGGCGGCCATCAGCTACCGCCTCCGCCGGCGCCCGCCGCCGGCCCACTCGCCGCCGGCCCACCCGCCGCCGGCCCGCCCGGCATCGCGGTACGCAGCGCCGCGACCGAGGCGACGTCCGGGCAGCCCGCCAGCATCATGGCACTCTCCAGTTCCTCTTGCAGCAAGCCGATCAGCTGGCGTGCGCCGATCTCGCCACCGCGCGCCAGGCCCCAGAGGGCCGGCCGGCCCAGGAGCACGCCCGATGCCCCCAGGGCCAGGGCCCGGAGCACGTCGGTACCGCTGCGGATCCCGCTGTCCAGGATGACCTCGCAGCGGCCGCCGACCGCCGCGCAGACATCGGGAAGGGCCGTGATGCTCGGGGCCGCGCCGTCCAGCTGCCGGCCGCCGTGGTTGGAGACCACCAGCGCATCGAGTCCAAGGTCCGCGGCGCGGCGGGCATCGCCGGGGTGGAGTATTCCCTTCAAGATCAGCGGGAGGGTGCTCTGCTCGCGCAGCCACTCGATATCTGGCCAGCTCAGCGAGGGGTCGAAGAGCGCGGCCGTGTGCCGGGCCACTGCTGAGGCGCCCGGCACGCTGGTGTGCCCGGGCATCTCCTGGGCCGTCCCGAGGTTGGCGGCCGTGACGTCCGGCGGGAACGCGAAACCGTTGCGAAGATCCCGGATCCGGCGGCCCAGCTGGGGGACGTCCACGGTCAGCATGAGGGCGCGGCAGCCGGCCTGCTCGGCTCGCTGCACCAGCTCCCGGGTGATGCCCCGGTCGCGGAGCCAGTAAAGCTGCAGCCAGGTATCTCCCCCGACCGCCGCGATCTGCTCGATCGGGTAACTGCCCAGCATGCCCGCCGTGAACGGGATGCCCGCCGCCCGCGCGGCACGGGCGAGGCCCAGCTCGCCGTCGGCGTGCACCAGGCGCTGGTAAGCCATCGGCGCGATAGCGACCGGCATCGCGGCGCCAGAGCCCAGGAACTGTGCCCTAGTGCTGCAGCCCGAAACGTCGGTGAGGACCCGCGGCAGGAGATACACCCGATCCAGGGCGGCCCGGTTGGCCGCCAGCGTCAGCTCCGCGCCGCTGCCCCCGGCGACGAAGTCCCATACCTCGGGCGGCAGGTCAGCGGCTGCGAACCGCTCTGCCTCCTGCACGGACAGCGGCACGCCCGGCCCCGGATCGTCGTGACCCGCGTGCCCGGCCGCACCGCTGGCCTCCTGGTGATCATCATTGCCGCGGACACGCAGTCCGCCACCTCCGGATTCTTCCCAGCGCATTGCCAGCTCTCCCTTCCGGCGCCCTCCTCCCATCCTTTCCGGGAGCAACATATTTCGCAATATTCAGCTCTATACGCTCTCACGACGCCGTCCTACAGTGTGGGAGGGCTACCAATGTCAAATCTGCGACGTGGGAGGAAATCGGTATGTCACGTTACGAGTGGGGCGAGGAAAATCCGGGTGTGGCGCGGCTCAAGGAGGCCGTGGACCCGGCTCGTCACCGCGTAATCAGTCACCCGATGTATCGCAGTCTGGACAGCCTGGGACCGGTCCTGACATTCATGGAGCATCACGTCTTCGCCGTATGGGATTTCATGTCGCTCCTTAAGTCCCTGCAGCGCACCTTGACGTGCGTGCAAGTGCCGTGGGTGCCGACCGGACCGACGGGAAGTCGGCGGCTGATCAACGACATCGTCCTGGTCGAGGAGAGCGACGAGCTCGGCGACGGCTTCATCAGCCACTTTGAGCTGTACCTGCAGGGCATGACCCAGGCCGGCGCGGACCGGGCCGGGATCGACGCCTTCATCGAGCTAGTGCGGGAGGGCAGGGCGGTGCCCGCCGCGCTCAAGGAGGCCGCAGTCCCGGAGCCCGCAGCCGACTTCACCGCGATGACCTGGGAATTTATCGAGAACGCACCCGCGCACTGCCAGGCCGCGGCCTTCGCGTTCGGCCGCGAGGACCTGATCCCTGACATGTTCGACAAGGTGGTGGCGGTCAACCGGGAACTGGGCAACCAGCTGTCCACCTTCGTCGACTACCTGGAACGCCACATCCAGGTGGACGCCGAGGAACACACCCCGATGGCCATGCAGATGCTCGCCGATCTGTGCGGAGACGACGCCGAGAAGTGGCGTGAGTGCGAGGAGACAGTCAATACTGCCCTCGCCGCCAGGACCAGCCTGTGGGACGGGATCCTCGCCGCCATTCAGGCAGGCCGCCCGCAATAGCTGTTGACATGCATGTGCGGAATGTGTTCATTGAATCCTAGGGGCCGCCGACCAGGATCGTCCACGGCTATGGGCGCTGTCGCCAGAAGTTGCGCGATTGCGCTGGCCGTACCGGGCCGCTACTGGCGATCCGGGACTGGAAGGGAGGGACCCGGATGAAGGGCGTATCGTCGCTGTAATCGGGGGATCCGGGGCCGAGAAGGGAGGGACCCAGATGAAGGGCGAGTCCAAGCTGTAGTTGAAGCTGTCATCGGGATCAGGAACAAATCAGCGACAAATCAGGGACAAAGAACATGCCGGGGCCGCCTGCGTTCCGCTAGCCGCAGCATTCAGCTAGCCGCAGGCGGGCACGGCGGCACCGTCCCTGCGTAGGCCTCCCGGGTTAGCGGCGGCGGCACCAGTCGCCGGACGCGCCCGGGAGGTCCCGAGGACTGGTCCACTGAAGCACGGGTCCCCTGAAGCACGGGTCCCCTGAAAGCACGGGCGGCTAGGCTGATCGCCGCTCGCGGGTACTGGGACGGCCGAGGACCAGGCTGATGTTGTGGCCGCCAAACCCGAACGAGTTGGACAGCGCGTAGTCGATCTCGACGCTGCGGGGCTTGTCGCGGACATGATCTAGGTGGCACGCCGGGTCTGGGTCGTCTAGGTTCCAGGTCGGCGGGAGGACCCCATGCATCAGGGTCGCCGCGGTCACCGCCGCCTCCACCGCACCGGACGCGCCCAGCATGTGGCCGGTGAGGCTCTTGATCGAGCTCACCGGCGGGCTGTCGCCGAAGACCGCAGTGATGGCGCCCGACTCGGCGACATCACCCAGTTTCGTGCCCGTGCCGTGCGCGTTGACGTATCCCACGTCGGACCCGGCGATGCCCGCGTCGGCCAGCGCGCGGCGCATGCACTCCGCGGAGCTAGCGCCGTCCGGGCGCGGAGTCGTCGGGTGATGGGCGTCGCTGGTGCCCGCCCAGCCGACGACATCGGCGTAACCCGCCGCTCCGCGCGCGTCCGCGTGCGCCGGGCTCTCGAGGACCAGCACCGCGGCCCCCTCGGCCAGCACGAAGCCGTTGCGCCGCAGGTCGAATGGCCGGCTGGCGGCCGTCGGGTCGTCCCAGCCGTGCGCCAGGGCCCAGGCATTGCCGAACCCGTCAAAGAGCGTCGGGAATAGCTGCGCCTCACTGCACCCGCAGACGACGACGTCGGCGTCGCCGCTACGGATGAGACGCAGCGCTTCGCCGATGGACTGCGCGCCGGCCGCGCATGCCGTCCCGATCGTCGAGCTGTAACCACGGATACCGTGCTTGATCGCGATGTACGCGGCGCCCATGCCCGGCAGCATCCCGGCGAGCAGGTACGGGCTCACGCCGACGCGGCCGCGGCGATCCCGGGCCAGGGCGTTTTTCTCCAGCAGGGCGAGGCTGCCCACTCCGGAGACGATGACGCCGACCCGGTACGGATCGACGTCGCGGCCCACGACGAGTTCCGCGTCGGCCAGCGCGCTGTCGGCCGCGGTCAGGGCCATCACCACGAAGCGGTCCACCGTGCGCGCCTGCGCCCGGGACAGCACCGTGGTCGGGTCGATCTCCGGCGCGATGCCGACCACCTGCGCGACCTCGTCCAGCGGATGGCCCGCGGGCGGCTTTCGCAGCCCCGACCGGCCAGCGCATACGGCCTCGAACACGCTGGGCAGGTCACTGCCGACCGGCGTCACGAGCCCGATGCCGGTGATGACGGCACTGCGACGGTGCACGGCAGCCGGCGGGCGGTCGGCCTGCCCGCCACCGGCGGCGGCGCTCACGGCGCCGCCGTCTCGGCGAGGTGACGCTGGCGCATCAGGAACTTGCGCACCTTGCCGGTGGGCCCGACCACGATGTCCTCGTCGGGTACCGCCACGATGCGCCGCAGCGTGGCCGCGGCCGCCTCGCCGAGCGCGTCGGCGATGGCGCCGGTCCGGTCCGCATCGGGGTCGGCGCCGGCGGCGAGCAGCAGCAGGACATCGGTCACCACCTTGCCGTCGGCGGGACCGGCCACCACGGTGCAGTCACGCACGTCCGGGCACCGCATCAGGATGCGCTCCTCGGACATGGCCGTGTAGAGCCAGTTGCCGTCGCCGAGGTCGACGGAGTCGATCGCCCGGTCGACGTGGTAGTAGTAGCCTTCCGCGTCGCGGTACATCAGGTCGCCCGTGATGTAGTAGCCGCCCAGCCGGTTCCGGTAGGTGTTCACCGAGTCGTTCCAGTACCCCGGGGCCAGCGTTGGGGCCTTCAGCCCGACGTGCCCCACCTGGCCGTCCGGCACCTCCTCCCCCGTCTCGAGGTCGAGGAGCGCCACGTCGGCGAAGGCGTACGGCTTCCCGACGCAGCGGCCGTAACGATTGCTGGTCATCCGGTGGACCGCGCGGAACGCCGAATGCCCCATTTCCGTAGAGCCGATGCCATCGATGAACTTCGACCCGGGCACGCGGGTCACGCCCTCGCGCGTATAGGTCAGGTGACTGCCCGCGGCCACCAGCCGCCGCACGTGGGCCTCGTGCGCGCAGTCGCCGGTATTGAACCAGAGCGCCACCGAGCTCAGGTCCCGCTTGGTCAGGTCGAAGCGCGCCAGCTCGGCCCAGGTCACCGCGAACCCGAAAACGCCCGTCGGGCGCCAGCGCTCGATGGCATCCAGGACAGTCGCCCCGCTTTGCTCGAAGCGGCCGCCCTGCGCCGAGAGGAAGAGCAGCTCGTACCGGTTGCACAGGGACTGCTGGGTGCTGATGATCCCGGCGGCGTGCGCGGCCGGCAGGACGCAGAGCGTGCGCTCCTCCTCGCTGACCCGCGGGGTCGCGAGGTGCACCCGGCGGGTCGCCGCGAAGAGGCTGGCGTGCGAATGGACCACAGGCGTGGGCATCCGGGTAGTGCCCGAGGAGTGGGTGATGGCGATCGGGTCGTCGTCGTGATGGCGGTAGTGCGCGGGCGCGCTGGCCGGATCCCCCGTGCCCACCTCTGTGACGTCCGCGAGGATGGGAACGCCTAGGTCGAGGCCGTCGAGCAGCCCGCGATGCGCGACGTCGGTGAGCACGCCGACGCCGCGCAGCCGGCGAATGTACTCGGCGGCGATGTTGGCGGGCATATTGCCGTTTATCAGCGCCGGAATCGCGCCCAGCCAGGTCATGGCCATGAAATTGAGAAGACAGTCCGCGGATGAGGTGACGTAGAGCGCCACCGGGTCCCGCGGCCTGATCCCGTGGTGGTGCAACCAGGCGGCCCGCGCCGCCACGCGCTCGCGAAGGGCCCCGAGCGTCAGCGGCGCCCACGCGGGATGGCCGTCCACCGGGACGTCGAAGGTGATCCCCGGGCCGTCCGGTGCCGCGCCGTGCTCGGCCAGCTTGAGCAGGACGTTTCCCGCCCCAAGGTCTGGGTCGGCGGCGAGCGCGGCGCGGATGTTAGTGGCGCTCATGCGGCTACTCCGCCGCCGTCTTGGCGGCGCCTATACGCTCGGCCACGGCGGTGCAGAACTCGCCCACGGTCATGTCGGCCAGCTCCTCGGCCTCGTCCTCGTCAAACTTCACGCCGAATTCGTCCTCGACACGAATGGCGAGTTCCGCGAGACCCAGCGACGCCAGGTCCGCCCCCCGGGGGCCTAGCTCCGTGTTTTCGTTAATGCCCTCTACGTCGTAATTCATTTCCTGTAGCGAGTCAAAAATAAACTTCTGGATGGAGTCAGCCACTGGACGGATTCCCTTCGTGAAAGAGCAATCGGAATTCGGCATAACGGGCCCCAGGGTCAGAAAAGCACGGACGGGTATGCGCGACCCGCGTCGGCTACCGATTAAGGAAGTCCGGGATGCGGCATAGCGAGGCCACGGCAGCGGGCGGTCGGACGCCCCGAACTGGTCGCTCATCTGGCCTGCTAAATCACGTTGCCGTCCGGATGCGCCACGGGCCCGGCTGCCGGTGTGGGAACGGTCGGACCCGTGACAATTCATCATTAGCGTAGCACCTGCGTTGGCGCATTCCTAGATGCAGTTGCGGCCACCGCGGCATTGACGGCCGCGCATGGCACGCGGTACCTTTCGGAAAGATGAGAGGGCTTTCCGGCTGCCTGACTTCAACAGCGGGTGGTGAGTGGTCGTGGCTGAGGGATTAGTCGTCGCATTCTCGGGAGAAGGTTCCGGCACCGCGGACCTGTCCTGGGGGCAGCAGACGGTCTGGCGGGGAATCGAGGCACGCGGCACGCCGATCTGGCTAACCGGCGTGGAGCAGTTCCGGGACGGCACGACCATGGACGACGTGGCAGCCACCATGAGTTTCCTCATGAGCCGCCATCAGTCGCTGCGTACCCGGCTGCGGCGCGGCGGCGACGGCCGGATGCAGCAGTTTCTCGTGAGCTCGGGCACGGCCTGGCTGGAGATCGTCGACGCCGACGATGAGGCCGACCCGTATGTGTTCGCGCGCGAGCTTGAGGCGACGTTCGATAAGGCCGACCGTGATTACGCGCAGGCCTGGCCGCTGCGGATGGCCGCGGTCCGGCACCGCGGCGTCCCTGCCTACCGGGTGATGGCGATGTGCCATACGACATCCGATGGCTTCGGCGTGCTGGCCCTGCTGGCGGACCTGGCGGCCCGCGATCCGCTTACCGGCGCCGCGAGCGGGCCGGTTACCGCGATGCAGGCGCTGGAACAGGCGCGCGTGCAGGCCGGCCCGACCGGACAGCGGCAGAGCAGGTCAGCCGAGCGGCACTGGGAGCGGGTCCTGCACGCGATCCCGCCGCGCAGGTTCCCCGAGTCCCGCGACCGGCGCCAGCCGCGCTGGTGGGAGGTCACCTACGATTCGCCGGCCGCGTACCTGGCGATGCAGGCGGTGACCGCGCGAACCGGCGTGGACACCTCGCCGGTGCTGCTCGCCGCGTTCGCGGTGGCGCTGGCCAGGACGACCGGCGTCAGCCTGGCGGTTCCCCGGGTTCAGGTCAACAACAGGTTCCGGCCCCGGTTCGCCGACACGGTCAGCCCGATCGCGCAGACCTGCCCGTGCGTGATCGACGTCGCCGGCATCAGCTTCGACGAGGCGGTCACGCGGGCCTACCGCGCGTCGATGGCCGCCTATAAGAATGCCTACTTCGAGCCGGCCCGGATCAGGGCGCTGGTCGCGGCCGCCGGGCACGACCGCGGCGAGGACATCGACGTTGACCTGGTTTACAACGACCGCAGGCTGGACGTGCCGCGGGAGGCGGCCAGCTCGCTCCCGGATCCGCAGGAGCTGCGCGCCGCCCTGCCGCGCACCACCTTGTCATGGACCGATCAGTCGGACGAGCCCACCGACTCGTGCCATATCCACATCCGCGACTCGGCGGACTCCGTCAACGTGCTGGTGGGGTTCGACACGCACTACGTGTCGCCGACCGACCTGGAGGCGGTGCTGCGCGGGGTGGAGTCGGCCCTGGTCGAGGCCGCGTTCGACGGCAGTGTGCCCGTCGGGCTCTAGCGGCCGCTCTTGGCGACCATGCGGATGGTCATCGCCAGCTGCTCGCGGGTCGGCTGCAGGGTCATGTCCAGTTCCGGCACGCAGCCCAGGACCGCGCTGTCGGGCCGGGTCACCCGCTTCGGCGGGGCGACGAGGTGCATCTGCTCGGCGGCGGCGGCCAGAATCTCGGCGCTCAGGCCGCAAAACCGGTTCGAGTCGTCCATGACGACCAGCCTGCCGGTCTTGTCCAGGGATGCCGCGAGGCCATTCCAGTCGAACGGGTAGACCGTGCGGGGGTCAAAGACCTCGACCGATATCTCGTCGGAAAGCTCGCTGGCCACGGCCAGCGCGTCGTGCACGAGATGCCCGACCGCGACCACGGTCACGTCGGAGCCGGCGCGGTGCACCCGGCCCACGCCCAGCGGCACCGGTGCGAGATCGGCGAACACGACGTCCTCCCGGATCCCGTGGGCGGCGATCGGCGCGAACACCACGACCGGATCGTCGTCCCTGATCGCGGTGGTCATGAGGCCATAGGCATCGGTGGGCGTGGCCGGGAGCACGGTCTTGACGCCGAAGTGGGCGAACATGCTGTAGGGCTGGTCGGAATGCTGAGCGCCCCAGCCGGGCCGCCAGCCCGCGGCCGGCAGCAGGTAGGTCACCGGCACGCTGGCCTGGCCGCCGCTCATCAGGGACACCTTGTTCGCCTGGTTGGCGATCTGCTCGATCACCAGGAGCAGCAGGAACGGGATCTGGTACTCGACGACCGGCCGCTGGCCCGCGAGGGCCGCGCCCGTCGCGAAATTGGTGAACCCCTGCTCGGACAGGGGCGTCTCGATGACCCGCTGCTCACCGAACCGGTCGAGCAGCCCGATCGTGGTGTTCGTCAGGGCCAGGCGAATGTCCTCGCCCATCACGAACACCGCCGGGTCACGCTCCATCTCGTCGCCGAGCGCCCGGTTGATCGCCCTCAGGTACGACAGGTTAGGCATGAGCTCCCCCTCTTCTTAGCGCTAGCCGACGACGCCGGCGCGCAGCCGCAGCCCGGTGGAGTAGAGGTAGGCGAGCGCGTCCTCCGGATCGGGCCGGGGGCTGTCGAGCGCAAATCGCTCGGCGGCGTCCAGCGCGACCTCGACCGCCGCGTCGATGTCCGCTCGCCGGCCGGCCGGAATCCGGCCGCCTTGCAGGTCCATCGGGTCGCGGGCCCGCCACTGCGCCACCTCGGCCGGGTCGCGATAGCGCAGCCGGACGCTGCGCTCGAACGTATGGTGACCCTCGTACCGGTAGGTGCTGAATTCGAGGAACGCGGGCCCTTCGCCGCTCCGGGCCCTCGCCACGGCTGCCGCGGTAGCGTCGAGCACGACCTGAGCGTCCATGCCGTCGTGGGTGGCGGCCGGGATCCCGAAGGCGGCCGCCCGGGCCGTGATCGAGCCGGCGACCGCCGTCTGCACCGGCAGCGTGGTGGCATAGAGGTTGTTCTCGCAGACGAAGAGCACCGGGACGTGCCAGAGCGCGGCCAGGTTGAGCGATTCCAGCAGCGCGCCCTGGTTCACGGCCCCGTCACCGAAGATGCTGACCGCCACCCGGTCGGTGCCCGCCCGGGCGAGCGCCCAGGCCACGCCGGCCGCCATCGGGGCGCCATGACCCACCGTGCCCGTGCTGCCGAACACGCCGACACTGAAGTCCGACGGGTGGAACGAGCCGCCCCGGCCGCGGGCGACACCGGTCACGCGGCCGGCCATCTCGGCGAGCAGGCGGCCGGGATCGCTGCCCTTGGCCAGTAAGTGGCCGTGACCCCGGTGGTTGGCCATCATGACGTCGTCGCGGCGGAGAGCGGCGCCGATGCCGGCGGCCACCGCCTCCTGGCCAATGCACGGGTGAATTCCGCTCACAATGTCGCCGGACTCGACCAGCTCGATCGCGCGCTCCTCAAAGCGGCGGATCAGCCGGATGGTCCGGTACAGATCCTCCGGAAGCGATCCCGTCTTTTCATCGGGCACTGACTTTTCATCGGGCACTGACTTATCCTCCGCCGCTATTGCACGCTGCGCTGGAATGAGCGCACCGACCAGGAAAGCGCGAGCCCCGCCAGCACGACGACGATGATCATGCTGATCCATACCGGGGAAGCACCCACATGCCCCGAGAAAAGCTCGCGCATTCCGTTAGTCGACCAGTAGAAGGGATTCCACTCGGCAATGCGCAGCAGCCATAGCGGCGCCAGGGTCAGCGGCAGCAGCACGCCGGCGAGCAGCATCAGCGGATTGCTCAGCGTGTTGATCATTGGCCCGAGGGCGGCCTCGTTACGCACCTTCAGCGTCAGGGCGTAGGAGAAGTTCACGGCCATGATCGAGAGCAGTGCGAGCAGCAGGTAAGCGAGCAGCAGGTCACCTATCGGCACCCGCAGCCCGAACGGCAGCGCGAGCAGGGTGATAATCACGGCCTGCACGAGCAGCATGACCACCTCGCGCAACGCCCGGCCGAGCATCAGCGCCAGCCGGCTGACCGGAGTTACCCGGGCTCGCTCGATGATGCCCGTGCGTACCTCGCGCAGCAGTCCGAAGCCCGCGTACGAGCCGCCGAGAATGGCCATGACCGTGAGCAGGCCGGGCACGTAAACGCGGTAGGCCTGCGTGTAGGTGGTGACGCCCTCGGCCTTGAGCGCCAGCTTGAGCATGGGCGCGAAGAGCAGGACGTAAGTGACCGGCTGGGCGAGCGCGAAGCCGATCCAGGTGGGCGAGCGAAGCACCAGCAGGAAATGCCGCTGGAAGATCAGCCAGGTGTCGCGGGCGAGTTTCATCATTTTTCCCGCAGCGAGCGGCCGGTCTTGGTGAGGAATACGTCGTCGAGGCTGGGGCGGTGCAGCTCGATCGCGCCGAGCTCCACGCCCGAGCCCTCCAGCACGCGCAGGACCAGCGGGATGGCGGTCGCACCCGAGTCGACGTACAGCCGCAGCCCCTGCTCGTCCAGGACCTCCACCTTGTGCACGTACGGCTGGCCGCTCAGCAGGTCGGCGGCCAGCGGAGCGGACCCGTTGACGGTCACGGCGAGCACGTCCCCGGAGATCTCTCGCTTGAGATCATCGGGGGTGCCCTCGGCCACGATCTCGCCGTGATCGATGATCGCGATCCGGTCACACAGCGCGTCGGCCTCCTCCAGGTAGTGCGTGGTAATGAAGACCGTCATGCCTTCCTTGCGGAGCCGGCGGACCTCGTCCCACATGTGCGCGCGGCTCTGCGGGTCCAGCCCGGCCGTCGGCTCGTCCAGGAACAGCACGCGCGGGCCGTGGATGACCCCGAGCGCGATGTCGACCCGGCGGCGCTGGCCGCCCGAGTACGTCTTGCACCGGCGATCGGCGTACTCGGTAAGCTCGAACGCCTCCAGCGCCGCCGACGCCCGCCGTCTGGCCTCGGCCTTGCTGAGGCCGTGCATCCGCGCCTGCAGCGCCAGTTCCTCCCGGGCGGTCACCTCGTCCCAGGTGGCACCGCCCTGGGCGACATACCCCACCCGGCGGCGAACCTCGCCCGGGTCGCTCAGCAGGTCCGTGCCCGCGATCGTCGCCTGGCCGCCGTCAGGCATGATCAGCGTCGCGAGCATCCGCAGCGTGGTCGTCTTCCCGGCTCCGTTCGGACCCAGGAAGCCGAAGATCTCACCCTCGGCGACCGCGAGAGTGACGCCGCGCACCGCCTCGACCGTCGCGCCCTTACGGCCCTTCCCCGTATGGAAGGACTTTCTTAAACCGCTGGTCTCGATCATTTTTTTGCTCCCGGCGCGGCGGAATTGGCTGATACTGGATTGGCTGGTACTGGCATCGTCTTACCGGCCGCCAGCTGCGCCAGCCGCTGCGCCGCCGCCCGCGCCCCGCCCGCGGCCGCGAACGAGTCGCGCACCCGGCCGGCCGCGGCCCGGTACGCCGGCTCGTCGAGCACGGTCGTCAGCGCGGCGCGCAGCTGGTCCGGGGTGACCCGGCTGAAGCTGACCCGCAGCCCGGCGCCGGCGGCCACGACCTGCTCCGCGTTGATCGGCTGGTCGCGCGTGAGCGGAGCGATGACCAGCGGGACGCCGCAGCTGAGAGACTCGCACACGGTGTTCAGGCCGCCATGGCAGACGACCGCGTCCAGGTGCTGCATCAGCTCCAGCAGCGGCACCCGGGGCGCGACCAGGACATGCTCGGGCGGGTCGGGGATCGCGTCGGGCGGGGCGATCACGACGGCCTGGACGCGATCGCCGAGGGGCGCCAGGGCCGCGGCGGCCCGGCCATAGAAATCCGTGGAGTCGGTGGCGTTGTTCTCCGCCATCGTGCCCACCGTCACCAGGACGTGCCGGCGACCGGGGTCCAGCCAGCCCCACGGGAAGTCGGCCGTTGCCGGGCGGGCCGAGAGCGACGGCCCGACCAGCGCGTAGTGGTCGGGGAAGGACAGCCCGCCGGTGAGCGCACGGCTCGTGAGGGCGACCACGAGGTAGGGCGAGAAGCGCAGGTCGGGAACCTCGCCGTCGGGCAGGCCGGCCTGCGCCCACACGGTCGCCAGGTGCCCGCGGATCCAGGCCTCGATCTTCGGCAGCTTCGCGAACGGCCGGGCCAGCTCCATCGACGAACTGCACATCGTCGCCCACCGCAGCCCCTGGCGCTCCGCCACCAGCGCACCCGCGAGGGCATGCTGATCCACCACGAGCACGTCCGGGCGATACTCCTGCACCGCCTTCTCGACCGTGGGCAGCGTGAAGCGGGTGTACGGGACCACGAAGTCGTCCCACAGCGATTTCACCGACGTCAGCCCCGTGTCCGCGAGCCCGCGGTAGGGGCGCAGGCGGGTGCCGTACACCGTAGCGTCGGCGCCGATCAGCGGCCGCAACCGTGCCTCCGAGCCGACCCAGGCCACCTCGTGGCCGCCCTCGGCCAGCATCTGGGCCATGGCGCTCGCCGGATACACGTGGCCCGTCAGCGGCAGCGTGATGAACAGGAACCTGCTCATCACGGCAACCCGGCTGAGCTCGCGGCGGGGCTCGCGCAGACGTAGGCCGCGAGGTCTCCGACGGTCAGCCCGATGATCTGGTAGATATCCAGCTCAGCGACGTACGCTGCCAGGTCCACCCGGTCGCCGTACGCCTGCGAGAGCAGTTCCCCCAGGGCAGCTAATTCCACGCTCTCCAGGCGCAGGTCGCCCTCCAGCCGACTGGCCGCGGTCACCCTGGCGGCCCACCGCTGATCCTCGCCGGTCACGTCCATGAGCATGCCGATGAGATCCCCCAGGACGCGCTCACGATCCGGCCCGGCGTACGTCGGCCCGGCGCCGGTCGGCCCGGATCGCGTCGGCTCTGCCGTCATCCCGGTCCTCCCCGACCAGCTGCCCGTCCGCGGCCGTCCCGCCTAGCGGCGGGTCGCGCGTGAGGGGCGTGTCAGGTGCTACGAAAGCACAATGGCCGCTGATTTGGAAGGGTGCTTTGTGCTAGTTGTACACCGGGGTTATGATCCGGTCATCTGACGCGGCAGCTGCATCAGGGTCCATGGCGGTGGGGAAGCGGCATGACGAAGCAGATTCTCGTCTCTTTCGAGGGGGAAGGCTCCGGCGTCGGCGATATGACCTGGGGCCAGGCCGACATCTGGGCGGCTATGCAGCGGGAGAGCTCCTCCTTAAGCATCGGCGGGGCGTTCCCGCTGCCGCCGGGGACCACTGTCGATGACGTGGCGGCTGACCTGCGGTTTATCATGTGCCGGAATGCGTCGCTGCGGACCCGGCTCCGGTACGACGGCGGGCGGCTGCAGCAGGTCGCCGTGGCGACCGGCGAGATAGCGCTTGAGGTCATCGACCCCGGCGGCGCCGACCCCGGTGCGGTCGCAGCGCAAGTGTACGCCCGTTATTCCGGCAAGGTATTCGATCATTTCCGGGAATGGCCGATCCTGTGGGCGGTGGTCGCCCGGGACGGCGCGGCGACGCACTTCGTGTCGGTCATCAGCCACCTGGCCACCGACGGCATGGGCACCCTGGCGATGCTGGCTGACATGGACCGCCGCGACCCGGCCACCGGCGCGGCCGGCCCGGTCACCGCCGCGCAGCCGCTGGAGCTCGCCGCCCGCGAGGCCGCCCCGTCGGCCCGGCGGCAGAGCGCCGTCGCGCTGGCCTACTGGGAACGCACCCTGCGGGCCATCCCCGCCCGGCGGTGGACACCCTCCGCGGCAGGCCCGTGCCGCCCGCGGTACTGGCAGGCGACCTACGATTCCCCCGCCGCGCTGAGCGCCGCGCAGGTACTGGCCGCCCGGACCGGCGTCACGACCTCCACCGTCCTGCTCGCCGCCTGGGCCATCGCCCTCAGCCGGGTCACCGGCGTCAGCCCCGCCGTTATCCAGGTCGTCGTCAACAACCGGTTCCGCCGCGGCCTGGCCGACGTCGTCAGCCCGCTGTGCATCTCCATTCCCGCCGTCATCGACACCACCGGCCCTTTCGACCCGGTCGTCGCCCGCGCCTGGCGCGCCGCGATCAACGCCTACAAGTTGTCCTACTACGACCCCGCCGACCGCGAGAAGCTGATCGCCCGGATCGAGCACGAGCGCGGCGAGCCCATCGACATCAGCTGCTTTGTCAACGACCGCCGCATCACCATCTCCCACGAGCCCGTCGACGGCTCCCTGCCCGTCGCCGCCGACCTGCTCGCCGCGCTCCCCCGGTCGACCCTGACCTGGGGCAAGCAGCAGGACCTGCCCCGCGAACGGTGTTTCCTGCACGTCAATGACGTGGCCGACAGCCTGTGCGTCGAGTTCTGGGCCGACACCCGCTACGTCTCGCCGGCGACGATGGAGGCATGCCTGCGCGGCCTGGAAACGGTGCTCATCGCTGCGGTCCTCGACCCGGTCGCGGACCCGGGTGCCGGCGCGGACACGAGCGTGCGGGTGCCGTGACAGCGCTCGAGGCCGTGGCAACCTACCTGCCGGAGCAGCGAGTATCCATCGAGGACCTCGCCGCCCGGCTCGGGCTGAGGCCGATCCAGGTCAAGCTGTTCCGGCGGTTCCTGGGGCTCTCGCAGATCCGCCTGGACCCGGAGGGAACGCTGCTCGACCTGCTGCTGGCCGGGGCGGCCGGGCTCGACGCCCTGCACGGGCGCGAGCATCAGGTCCGGTACGTGCTGTACGCGCGCACCATGCCCGTGGTGGTGCCCTACCCGCTGAACCCGCTGCACGAGCTGTGCCGGGCGCTCGGGCTCGACCGGGCGATCGCGTTCACCGTGACCCACCATGCCTGCGCGACGAGCCTGCTCGCGGTCGACATCGCAGGGCGGCTGCTCGCCGCCGATGGGGAGCCCGACGCTCTGGCGCTGGTCCTGACCGGCGAGAAAACGTTCACTCGGGACGCGCAGCTCGTGCCGGGAACGTCAATATTCGGCGAGGGCGCGGCCGCATGCCTGGTGAGCGCCGACGGCCCCCGGGACCGGCTGCTCTCCTACGCCACCAGCACCAGGGGCGAATTCGACGGCCGACTGGAGGACCTGCCCGAGCTCGCGGCCCGCTACGAGCAGGAGTATCCCGACTCGCTGGCCCAGGTGCTGCTGGCGGCGGTGGCGCAGGCCGGGCTGCCGCTCGACGAGATCAGCCTGATCCTGCCGCACAACGTCAACGTGGTGTCGTGGCAGCGGCTGAGCCGCAAGATCGGCTTCCCGGTCGACCGCGTCCTGCTGGATAACGTGCCGGTCACCGGGCATGCGTTCTGCGCGGACTCGTTCATGAACTACGCGACCGCCATGGACCGGGGTCTCCTGCGGCCTGGCGACCGCTACCTCTTCGCCGCGGCCGGGATGGGCGCGACGTTTTCCGCCATGGTCTTCGAGCACTAGCCCCCGGCCTGACCGAGCAGATAGGACCGTAGATGGAAGAGGGAACCGTGACCGCGCAACTCGACACCGTGCTCCGGCGGCGGGTCTTCGACAGTATCGGCGTCCTCCTGCCGAAGGTGCTGAGTCGAGAGACGGGGACGGTCAGCGACAGCACGCAGCTGATGAGCGACCTCGGCCTGCGCTCGGCGACCATGCTGGAGCTCCTGCTGGAGCTCGAGGAGGATCTGGAAGTCCAGATCGACGTCGAAGACATCGACCAGGGAGACATGAACACGGTCGGCGACCTGGCCAATTTTGTCGCCGGCCACGCAACGACGGACGACTGAGCCGATGTTCTGCGCCGGGCCGCCAGGCGCCGACGGGACCGGGGGCAGCCACGGCGAACCGCTGCGGGTCGCCGTGGCCGGGCGGCAGGTGTTCGAGGGATCGTCGGATGCGGCGCTGGATCCGATGCTCCGCGTCTACCTCTCCGACATGGTCGCGCCCTACGGGCTCGCGCTGCGCGAGGATCTGCTCAACGAGGGCCGCGGGCAATCCTACGGCGAGATGGCCGGCGCGCTGCTGACCCCGGCGGTGCCACCGGACCAGCCGGTCGACCTCATCGTGCTGGCGTTCGCGGTGCACGATGTCATACCCGGCCGCTCGACCGCCGCCCACCTCAGCTACCTGTGCCCGGGCGCTCCCATGGCGTTCGCCGTCTGCGACCAGGGGGCGGCGGCGCCGTTTACCGCGCTGCGGCTGATCCGCGAGTACACCAGGACCGCCAGCTGCCAGCGGGCCCTGCTGGTGGTCGTCGAGCAGGCGACCCTGCACTACGAACTGGCCGCGGCCAGTGTCATGACGAGCAGTGCCCTGCCGACCAGGAACGCCGCCGTGCTGCTGTTGTGCGGCCCGGCGGGAGCTGGCCGCCTGGAGACCGTGCGCCAGCACGCCGGCGTATCGGCGGCCCAGGCCGGTGACCTGCTCGCCAGCGAACTGCCGGCCCTGGCCGCGGGCCGCGACGACGTGACCCTGATCGCCGGCGACGGGCTCGCCCGCCTCAGCGGTGCGCCCGCCGTGGACCAGGTCCTCGTCGCGCCAGCCGGGCAGCCGAGTACGGGCGTGTGGTGGGAACTCGCCGGCGCCCTGCCGGAATGGACGGCGCGGGGGCGCCGGGTGCTGCTCGCCGCTTATGAGCCAGAGCTGCGCTACCTGTGCGTGTCCGCGATCGACGTCGAGGCCAGCCCCGTGGTAACTAGCCCCGTGGTAACTAGCACCGTGGTAACTAGCACCGCGGTAACTAGCACCGCGGCAGCCGCGCCCCGGCTGACCGCGCAGCAGGTGCCGTGATAGCCGACGTCGTCGACGTGTGGCTGATCCGGGCAGACCTTCCGGCTCCGGTCCTAGCCGACCTGGAGGCACTGCTCGACGACACCGAGCGGCAGCGGGCCGACGCGCTGCTCGAGGCCGCCGACCGAGGCCGGTTCGTCGCGGCGCACGGAGCCGCTCGCGTGCTCATCGGCCGCCGGCTCGGGGCGCCGCCCGTGCAACTGCGCTGGCGGTACGGGCCGCACGGCAAGCCCGAGCTCGCCGGGCCCTGGACCGGTGTCCAGGTCAGCCTCTCCCACTCGGGCGAGTTCGCCGCGGTGGCCCTGACCGGCGCGCGGCGGGTGGGGATAGACGTGCAGCGGCTGCTGGCCGGTGTCGACGTGACTGGCATGGCGGAGCGGTTTTACCCGCCCGCGGACGCGCGGTTCGTCGCGACGGGCCGCGGGGCCGCCGATCAGGCCCGCCGCTTTACCCGGCTGTGGACGCGCAAGGAGGCGTGCGTCAAGGTCGGCGGCGGGCGGCTCATCCCGGGACTGCGCCTGCCGGTCTGCGGCCCGGACCAGATCGGCCCGGACGAGGGCGTCGCGGGGCAGACCGTCGCGGGGCAGGGCGTCACGGGGCAGGGCGTCACGGGGCAGGTCCTCGGGCCAGGTCCGGCCGGAACGCCGCCTGCTCCGTGCCTGGTCCGGGACGTGCCGATGCCGGCGGGTTTCTACGCGGCCGTGGCCCTGGAAGGGCCGCTGCCCTACCGCGTCACGCGCCACTGGTGGCCCGGCGACCGGCCGATGACCTAGAGGGAGGGACAGGTTGCCAGAACTGCGTCTCCTGGCCATTGGCGCGCATCCGGACGACATAGAGATCGGCTCGGCCGCACTAGTGACCAAGGCAGTAGGCCTCGGGATAGAAACGCACTTCGTCGTCTTAACGGATGACGGCGATGATCGCGAGGCCCGGCGCGGCGAGGCTGCGGCGGCGGCCGAGGCGCTGGGCGTGCCGCGCGACCGCGTGCTGTTCGCCGGGCTGCGAGATGGCCGGCTCAGGGCCGATGCGAGATCCGTCGGCAAGGTCCGCAAACTCGTGTCGGCCCACGGGCTGAAACCCGATCTCATCGTCACCCACACCACAGCCGACAGCCACAACGATCACGTGGAGGCCAACAGGATCGCCCATGCCGCCTTCCGGGAATGCGTCTTCCTGCACTACTCGGTGCACCTGTCCCGCGAACAGCAGCCGTTCGCGCCGCGGATATTCGTCGAGGTGTCGCGCGAGAAGCTGGCGAAAAAGACCCGGGCCCTCGCCCTGCATGACTCGCAGCGGGCCCGGCTGGAAAGACGCGATCTTGCCGCCTACGAGGCCAGCCTCGGCAAGCTGGCCCGGATGGAACGCGCGGAGGCCTTCGAAGTCAGCATGCAAGAAGGCGCCGAGGGACCGTTCGACGAGATACTGACGCTCAGCGAATCGCCGTTTCATCGCTTCTGGAGCCGGATTATCGGCAGCCAGGACATCACGCTCTTCTACGAGGCCTACTCCACCCCGGGGGCTCCCATCGACTGGCCGACTGGTCATGAGAATGCCGGGCGTGACCAGCTGCGACAGTCGTTCCGTGATCAGTGGCTGCCCTACTCACCGCTGAGCGAGGCACCCTCCAACAGCCCGGCCCTGGACCAGATAATCCAGGCGCAGAGCGTCATCCTGGCGGGCGGCGCGGTGAGCAACCTGGTGGTCCGCGATCTTTATAACCGCTTCCGGAGCACGCTGTGGGCCATCGACTATGAAATGCCACGCCTGGAGCCGGCCTATCTTTATAATAGGTCTAGCGGATTGCGCTTTTACCCGAAGTACGACACGCAAAATACCCTATCGGAGGACTTCGGCGTGATAGCGCGGGTGGCAAACCCCTATGCGCCCGGAGAGCACGCCGTCTGTGCCGCTGGCGCTACGGGACTGGGCACTCGCGTAGCGCTGGAGTTCCTGGCCGACCCCGGCGCCCAGCGGGACATCGCGCAATACTTCGAAAAACCCGGAAATGTCCAGGTCGCGTTCCGTGTCGGGGCCGACGCCGGCAAGATTGAGCTAGTGGACGCGTGTCATGAATAATCCAGGCGGAGCGCAGCGGACGTCGCTGATCCTGGTGACCGGCCACACCTTCGGGCTCCGGGCCTTCGAGGGGATCTTCTCCTCCCGCGCCTTCCTCGACGGCCGGCTTGAGGTACCGCTGACGATCGGGCTCGACGGCGGCCACGCCGCCGCCACGGTCGGTTATCAGTCGCTGGAGCACCTGGCGGCCGAGCAGGGCGTGCCGCACGTCAGCACCGCTGATGGACGGCTGACCTCGCTGGCGGGCCGGATCCGGGACGCGGGACCGGCCTACATCCTGGTGATCGGCTGGTCGCACCTCATTGCGGACGAGGTGCTGTCGATCCCGGCCGAGATCGCCGACGGACCTGCCCAGCCCGGCGGCCCCGCCTGGCCCGGCCGGTTCGGCTGCATCGGAATGCACCCCACCAGGCTGCCGAACGGCCGCGGGCAGGCCCCGATCCCGTGGACGATTATCAAGGGATACCGGCAGACGGCGCTGACGGTGTTCTTCCTGGAGGCGGCCGCCGATACGGGACCGATCATCGCCCAGTACGACCTGGACGTCCGTGACCGGGAGAGCGCCACCTCCCTGTTTTACCGGATAGCGCACGCCCACTTCACGGCCGGCTCCGAGCTGGCGGAGGGCCTGGCCGGCCGCGCGGTCGTGTCCCAGGTCCAGGACGAGGCCGCCGCGACCAGATGGCCGCGGCGGCGGCCGCGGGACGGCCAGATCAGCGCGACCATGACGCGGGCGGAGATCGACTCACTCGTGCGGGCGTTGCTGGGCCCCTATCCGCGGGCGTTCGCGGTCGTCGACGGCAGGCAGCGGCCTGTTCATCGCGTCGAGCTCGCCGCCCCGGCCGGGCTCACGGGCGAGCGGCCGATCCGGTTTCGCTGCGCTGACGGCGAGGTTTACCTGCTGACGCAGGACGAGCGCGGCTAAATCCGGGCGCTACTGTTAACTCCGGGCGCTACTGGGCGCTGCGTGCGAACAGCCGCATCGACCAGCCCAGGGTGAGTACCGCCAGCACGACGACGATGATCAGGCTCTGCCACACCGACGAGGCGCCGGTGTGCCCCTGGAACAGCGCGCGCATGCCGTTGGTCGTCCAGTAGAACGGGTTCCACTCGGCGATCCGGTGCAGCCACAGCGGTGCCAGCGTGAGCGGCAGCAGGACCCCCGACAGCAGCATGATCGGCTGGCTGATCGTGGTCATCATCGGCCCCAGGACTGCCTCGTTATGCACCCTCAGCGTGAGGCCATAAGACAGCGCCACGGCGAAGATCGTGAGCAGGCCCAGCAGCAGGTACGCGAGCAGCAGGTCGCCGATCGGGACCTTCAGCCCGAAGAACAGCGCCAGCACGGTGATCACCACGGACTGCAGGAGCAGCATGACCACCTCGCGCAGGGCCCGGCCCAGGATCAGGGCCAGCCGGCTCACCGGGGTGACCCGGGCCCGCTCGATGATGCCCGAGCGAATCTCGGCGAGCAGGCCGAAGCCGGTGAACAGGCCGCCGAGCACGGCGGTGAGCGTGAGCAGGCCCGGCACGTAGATGCGGTAGGCCTGCGCGTAACTAGTCACGCCCTCGGCACTCAGCGCCAGCTTGAGCAGCGGCGCGAAGAGCAGCAGGTAGGTGATCGGCTGCGCGAGGGCAAAGCCGATCCAGGACGGCGAGCGCACCACCAGCAGCATCTGCCGCTGGAAGATCAGCCACGTGTCGCGGGCAAGCTTCACGGTCTACTCCTCCGAACGGGTCATTCTCCCCGCAGCGAGCGCCGCCGGACATGTGCCGAGCCAGTGCGTAAGGGCAAGGCTAGACCGATAAACAGGCGCCGACAACAGCCGATAGGCCGACCGCCACCACTGTGCCCATCACTGGGCCCCACCGCTGGGCCCCGCCACTGGACCAAACCACTGGCACCACCCGGCGGCAATCTGCGCCCTTCACCTGCAGCCCATCTGGTGCGATGCTGTGGCGTAGCCGATGTGCGCACGGAATTATCCCTGGCCGCTGGGGCTGGGGCTGGGCGGGCCGGGCCGCTGCAGCCCGGCGGAAAGGCGGGAGCATGTCCGCGTCCAAGCTGGTGGAATTCGACGACGGCCTGAAGGTCTTCGCGTCGAGCAGCATGGAGACCCGGTTCATTTACGACGAGATCTTCCGCCTCGGCTGCTACGACGGAATCCGCCTGCCGCAGCGCCCCCTGGTCATTGACGTCGGCGCGAACATCGGGATGTTCGCGCTCTTCGTGAAGCTCCGGTACCCGGACGCGGAGATCCTCGCATTCGAGCCGGCGCCCGAGTCTGCGAGCGTATTCCGGCAGAACATGGACCTGCACGGCCTCGATGGCGTGCAGGTGGCGGAGATCGCCCTCGGCAGCTGCCAGGAGCACTCGGCGCCGTTCACGTACTATCCGGCGATCCCCGGCAACTCCACCAGGTACCCGGGGCAGAAGGGCGCGGCGAAGGCCGCCCTGAGCAAGATCTACTCTGCCCGCGTCGCCGAGCGGCTGTATAAGGGCAGGGACATTACTGTGCCCGTCGAGCGACTGTCCGGGTTTCTCAGCGCTGACCGGGCTGTCGACCTGCTCATGATCGACGTGGAGGGCGGCGAGGTCGACGTGCTCCGCGGCATCGATCCCGAGCACTGGCCGCTGATCCGGCAGGCGGTCATCAAGGTCGCGGTAAAACTGGAGGACGACGGCGGCCGGCTGGACTCCGTCTGCGGACTGCTGCGCACCCGCGGCTTCGATCCATCGGTCGGGCCAGAGCCGGAGGACGGCGCCGCGCCGACCCGTATCGTGCACGCGACCCGGCCCTGACCCCGCCGGGCGGCCACGAGGAGGCCGGCCGGGACGCTGTCGCCATGGCCTCACTACCGCCCGTTAGTCACGCGCGTCACAATGATAGCCATCCAGTAACGCTAATGCCGGATCAACGCAGAGCATATCCGCAGGCCCTAGCGTTAACAGGAGCCCGATTGCCCCCTTGACATTCCTTTATGAACGACCTAACGTCCAGGAAAGATGCACATTGTGCATGATTTGGCCAACACCTTGGGCAGGGAGGTGACCAGATGAAGACTGTCTCGAGCTCGGGGGCGCTTTAACTATCGCCAGTAAATAACAGGTGCCGGGCGGCTGAACTGCTGCCCGGCACCTGTTAACATTTCTGGATTGTTACGAACCGGTGAATGCCGCCCGCAGGCGGCCGGCGGCATGCGCGGCCGCCTGCCTGGCCACATCCAGGTCTCCCACCATCGTGAAAAACCCGTGCATCATCCCGTCGTAGCGAGTGACCTCCGCCGGAACGCCCGCCTGCTGGAGGCGGGCGGCGTAAAGTTCACCCTCGTCCCGAAGCGGGTCGAACTCGGCCGTAATAACGGTGGCCGGCGGCAATCCAGTTAAATCCTCGGACCGCAGGGGTGAGGCGAGCGGGTTAGCGCCGTCCCGCGGCTCGGACAGGTACATGCGCCAGTACCATTCGACGGACCTCGGATTGAAGAAATACGGGTCATCCATCTCGCGCATCGAGGCGGTCCCGGCCTGATAATCGGTATTCGGGTAGACCAGCAGCTGATGGGCGATGGCGGGGGCACCCCGGTCGCGGGCCATCAGCGACACGGCCGCGGCAAGATTGCCGCCCGAGCTGTCTCCGCCCACCGCGAGCGTGGCCGCGTCGGCCCCGAGCTCGGCCGCATGCGACGCCACCCAGGCCGCGCCGGCGTAGCAGTCCTGCACCGCCGCCGGGAACCTATGCTCGGGGGCCAGCCGGTATCCCACCGCGACGGTCACGCACTGCGCCAGGTTCGTGAGCGTCCGGCAGATGCCGTCGGAGGTGTCCAGGGTGCCCAGGCTCCAGCCGCCGCCGAAGAAGTACACCAGCACCGGCCATGGCCCGGCGCCCGCGGGCCGGTACATCCGGGCGGGGAGATCGCCGGCCGGCCCGGGGATGGGCATGTCCCGGACCTCGGCGACCGGCTCGCCGGTGCCCGCCGCGGCGATGGCGTCCGCGACATCGGCGGCTCGCGCGTCCTCGATCGGTCGCGTATAGAGCCGGGGCGCTTGCTCGCGCTCCAGCCGGTCGTGGATGGCCTGAACCTGGGGGTCAAACGGCATTGAGTCCTCCATGCCTGGATGGCTGGGCGGTACCGGGCTCCTGCGTCCATAGTGGTCCACGTAGTCCCCTGAGGGAAACCCGCCGCAGTGCGGCGCCGGATGTTCGCGCACGGCGTGCCTCCCGCGCCTTGACCCGGCTAGCTGCATATGCGACTCTCACAGCAAACGCACCATTGATGCACATAAGGCAGCGGGGCCAAGGGACCTTACATGACTAGCCGCGTTTCCCAATTACCAGCGTCGGGCACGTTGGTCCCCGCCGGCGAATGGGCGCAGGCCGCGTTTCTGGCCGGGGATCCGGACGAGCCGTGCTTGTGGATGGGCGCCGCCGTCGACCGCCGTGAGCTGCGGCGCCTGGTCGCGCAGCAGCAGGCGGAACTGGCCTCGGCGGGCCTGCGGCCCGCCGGCACGGTGGCCCTGCAGCTGCCCCCGTCCCTGGCGTTCGTGGCCAGCCTGCTGGCCGCCTGGAACCTCGGCGCGCAGGTGAGCCTGCTCGATCACCGGCTGGCGCGCAGCGAGATCGACCGGGCCCTGGAGCGGCTGGCGCCGCAGGTCGTCGTGACGGCGGGGCAGGTGACCAGCGCGCCGATGGCCGGATACGCCCGCGCCCAGCCCGTGACGGCGGCCCGGCCGGGTGGCCGGCCCGCGCAGACCCCGCATGCCCTGATCCAGCTGAGCTCGGGCTCGACCGGACCGTCGAAAGTCATCGCGCGGACGGCCGCGGACCTGCTCCGCGAGCTGGACCGGTACCAGCAGCTGGCGGAGTACCCGCGGCGGGGCGAGCGCATTGTCCTGCTCGCGTCCATCGTGCATGTGCTCGGCCTCGTCGGCGGGCTGCTGCACAGCCTGCACGCGGGCGTGCAGCTCGCCTTCCCCGACCGGCTCACCGGGGACGGCATCCGCGCGGCCATCGCGGCCAGCCCGCAGCCAACCATGGTGCTGGGCGTGCCCTTCCACGCCGAGCTCCTCGCCGCCGTGCCCAACCCGGTCGCCAGCCTTACCCGGATGGTGGTGGCGGGCGAGCTGGTCAGGCCCGGCGTGCCGGAAGCGTTTACCGCCGGCTACGGAGTCCCGCTCGGGACGATGTACGGGATGACCGAGGTCGGCATGATCGCGACCGATCTTTCCGGGCAGCACCGGCCCGCCGTCGCGCCCGCGCCGGGAATGGCGCTGCGCGTCGAGGACGGCGAGCTGCTCGTGCAGGCGGCGGCGTCGCCCTACATCGGGCTGGTCGATCCCGGCCGCTGGTCCGGCGGCTGGCTGCACACCAAGGACGCGGGCACCATGGACGCCGCGACCGGCCTGGTCACCATCCTCGGCCGGCTCGACTCGCAGGTGTCCATTGGCGGGCTGAAGGTCGACCTGACCGAGGTCGAGCAGTCCCTGTGCGCGCTGCCCCAGGTCATTTCGGCGGTGGTCGCATACGACGGTGCCATCGAGGCATACCTGGTCCTGGCCGACGGCGCGGCCGCAGCGGACGTTGAGACCGCGATGACGGACGTGATCGCGCCCTACAAGCGGCCGCGGCGGCTGCACGTGCTGGCCGCGCTCCCCCGGACGGCGACCGGGAAGATCGTCCGTGCTCGAGCAGTGCTGCAGGCTGCGGCAACGGCCGCATCGACGGTTCAGACGTGAAGTGGGGACGCTGCGGACGGTCTCATCTCCCGCTAGGTCCACCTCCTGGGGAGTACCTGTCCGTTATCTCGATACTGGCCTGCGATCGCACCGCTAGGAGCTCACCAGATGGACAACGAAATCCTGGATGCCGGCGCAGCGGAGGCCGGCGGAATGGATGCCGGCACCGGGGCCGAAGGGAGCCAGTCTGCGGTGCCTAGCCGCGAGAAGGTCATCGCCATGCTGGCCGCATTCGGCGATCGCTCGCATGAGGAGGTCGCCGAGCGGATCGGGTCGATCGAGCTGACCTGGCTGATTACCAAGGTTGAGCAGCAGTACGACGTCACGCTCGACCTGAGCGACGAGGCGCTGGACCGGATGACCACGGTCTCCGGCGCGGTCGCCGCACTGCGCGACGAGCTGGCCGCCGCGGGCGCGGTGCATGACTAACTCGCAGCCCGATGATCTCGCCCGCCCGCAGATCGCCATCACGGGCGTCGGCGTGGCCTCCGCATTCGGGCGCGGCGTCCAGCCGGTGCTGGACGGGGTGCTGGCGGGCCGTCCGGCGTTCGGGCCGGTCACGAGGTTCAGTGCGGGTCGCTGTCGCGTCCAGGTGGATGCCGAGCTGCCCGGCTCCCCGGTGCTCGCGGCCGAGCTCGGGGCCGTGATCGACGACGCCTGCGCCGCGGCCGGCCTGGACGCCGAGGACCGCGCGGCGGCGGTCCTCCTGCTGGCCCTGCACTCCGACGGTGCAGCGGCCAGGAACTCATTAGCCCTGACCGTCGTCGGAGACACGGCGGCGGGAGTGGCAGCGCGCTGCGGCCTGCCGCGTCCCGCCAGGATCTACGCCACCGCCTGCACCGCGGGAAGCTCGGCGATCGCCGACGCCGGCGCGATGATCACATCGGGCCGGGCGTCCCTGGTCATTGTCGCCGCGGGGTTCCTGGTGGATGCCGACAGCCTGGCCCTATTCGACGCCGGGCGGACGCTCGCCCGCGACGGCCAGGTGCGCCCCTTCAGCGCGGGCCGCCGGGGCCTGCTGCTCGGCGATGGAGTGGCCGCGGTCGTACTCGAGCCGGCCTCCGCCGCGCGGCGCCGCGGGGTGCCGGTGCTGGCGCGGCTCGCCGGATGGGGCCGGGCGGGCGACGCCTACCACGTGTGCCAGCCACATCCCGGCGGCGCGGGACTGGCCCGCGCCATCAGTGCCGCCCTCGACCGCGCGCAGGTCGAGCCCGCAGAGATCGGCTATATCAATGCGAACGGCACGGGGACTCATTACAGCGACTCCGCAGAGGCCGCCGCCCTGCATCGCGCGCTGGGCGGCCACGCCGCGACGATCCCGGTCAGCTCGACCAAGTCGCTGCACGGGCACGCGCTGGAGGGATCGGCGCTGCTAGAGCTCGTGGTCACCGTGCTCGCCATGCGGGCTGGGTTCTTGCCGGTCAACGCGGGGTACCTCGCCCCGGATGCCGACTGCGACCTCGACCTGGTGCTCGGCACCGCTCGCGAGGGCCGCCCACGGTACGCGCTCAGCCTGAACGCCGCGTTCGGTGGTGCGAGCACCGCGCTCCTGGTGGCTGCCGCGTGAGCGCGCCGCCGGTCCTGAAGCGCGGCACGGTGCACGCCGGCCCGGGGAGTCTGGTGGATGACCTTGTCGTACTCGCCCGCGCCGAGTGGCCGGCCGACCCGGCGGCCAGGCTGCCCGCCCTCCCGGGTTTCATTACGTCCTCTTTCAGCCCGCTCGCGGCCGAGGTAGCGGAACGGTGCCTGCGGCGCTACTTCGGCTCGCCGCCGGCCAGCCCGGACCTTGGCGAGCGTACGGCCGTCGTCCTGGCCAGCTCCACCGGAGACATCGCCACGGCGGCCGCCGTGGCGAGCGCCGTGGACGAAGGACGCCGCGTTCCCCCGCTGCTGTTCTTCCAGTCCAATCAGAACGCCGTGGTCGGCTACATCGCCGCGCGCTGGGGACTGGCGGGACCCGTGGCGTGCACGATACCGGCGGCCGACGCGCTCACCGACGCGATGGCCTCCGGCGTCCTGCTGATCGAGGACGGCGACGCATCGGCGGCGCTGGTCATCGTCGCGGATCAGGGCCGGGGCGGGGACGACCGCGGCACCGCCCTGCTCCTCGGCCCGGCGTCCTGGCCGGAGGCGGGCTCGGCCGCCGGCCGGCTCGGTATTCCGGTTCATTCCGGCAGCCCGGCCATCGTGCCGGAAACGGCTCCGGGCGGCAGATAGAGGTACGTCACCGGCATCCGGGTGTCGCGGCGGCCCACGCCGTCCCCGAGTGCGCGGGCGCAGGCAAGCTAGGGAGGGCTAGATCATGAGGATCCAGGGATTTGATCATGTCGAGTGCTACGTCGGGGACCTTGAGGCGTCGGTCGCGGTGCTGTGCGGCGCGTTCGGGTTCCGGGTAGCGGGCCGGGAGAGCCCGGACGCGGCGGCGGCCGGCCTGCGGTCGATGCTGCTGCGGCAGGGACAGGTCGATGTCCTGCTCACCTGCGCGACGCCGGCGGATCGCGCGGCATCGCAATACGTGCAGCGACATGGCGATGGCGTGACCGTCATCGGCTTCCGGGTCGACGACGTCCGGCAGGCCTTCAGCGAGGTGGTTGCCGCCGGCGCGACGCCATTAGGCAGTCCCGTCTTCGCCGGCACGGGCGAGCACAGCGTCGGCACCGCGCTGGTCTCCGGTTTCGGCGACGTTGCGCACAGGCTGGTGCAGCGCACCGGGCTGGGCGGCGAGTTCGCGGCCGGGTCCATCGAGATGACCCGCGATGAGCGCGGCGTGCGCCGCGGGCTGCTGGAGACGCTCGATCACGTCGCGGCCTGTCTCCCGGCCGGTCAGCTCGACGCCACGGTCCGTTATTACCATGATGTCTTCGGGCTCACCCAGATCTTCGACGAGCGCATCGAGGTGGGCGGGCAGGCGATGCTGTCCAAGGTCGTCCAGGACCGGGCGGGCAGCGTCACGTTCACCCTGATCGAGCCCGACCTCAGCCGCGACCCCGGGCAGATCGACGAGTTCCTTCAGGCCCATGACGGCGCGGGTGTCCAGCACCTGGCGTTCAAGACCGCCGACATCGCCGGCGCGGTCCGCGCGATCTCCGCCCGCGGCGTGGAGTTCCTGGCCGCGCCCGCCGACTACTACCGGGCACTGGAAGCGCGGCTCGGCGCCCTGGCCATCCCCGTCCCGGTACTACGGGAACTGAACGTGCTCGCGGATCGCGACCGCTGGGGGCAGATGTTCCAGATATTCGCCCGGTCCACGCACGAGCGCCGCACCCTGTTCTTCGAGCTCATCGAGCGCCAGGGCGCGCTCACCTTCGGCAGCCGGAACATCAAGGCGCTCTACGAGGCCCTCGAGAGCGAGCGCGCGGAGACCAGTCAGCTGACCTGACGGCTCAGCCGACCCAACAGCCCAGCTGACATGATGGTGGGGAGCCAGAACATGACCAGCACGGACGAATTCACTCTCGCTGAGGCGGCCGCGGCCCTGCTGCCATCCGACGAGGACGTGCAGGCGTACCTCGCGCACGGCTGGTACCTGTCGAAGAAACTGCTGACCGACGACGAGGTTGACGCGCTACAGGCTGCTAGCGAGCGCTTTTACGCCGGCCACCGGGACCGGGCGCTGCCGGTCAGGCCGGCCAACGTGGCCTACTGGGAACCGGAACACGGCCCTGTGCAGCGCCACAACGACTACATCCATTACGAGTCGCAGGAGATCGGGCAGATCCTGAGCAAGCCGCTGATCGGCGCGGTAGCCGCCCGGCTGGCCGGCGCCTCCGTGATCCGGATTTTCCAGTCCACGCTCATCTACAAGCCGCCGATCAGCGGCGAGGCCAGCAACCTCGTGCCCTGGCACGCCGACCGCCACTACTGGCAGACCTGCACGTCAGACCGGATGCTGACCGCCTTCATCCCGTTGCACGACTGCGGCCCCGAGATGGGCACGATCACGATGATCGACGGCAGTCACCGCTGGCGAGAGATAGCCGGAGATGACTCGACACGGCACTTCGCCCAGCGCGATCGCAGCGAGCTGGAGTCGATCCTGCAGGAAACGGCACTGCTCAACAGCACCCAGGTGCGGCAGGTGCCCATGGTGATCCCGAAGGGACACATGAGCTTCCATCACTGCCGCATCTACCACGGCAGCGGCCATAACCGCAGCGACCGCCCGCGCCGCGCTCTCTCCCTGCACCTGCAGGACGGCGAGAACCGCTGGCGCCCGTATCAGCGACCGGACGGCGGCCTGCTGGCCTACAACCACGACGCGATCGTCCGCCAGACCAGCGGCGGCGTGCCCGACTACGCCGATCCCGAGTTCTGCCCGGTCCTCTGGCGGTCCTAGCGGCCGGATCCCCTCCCCACCCGCGCGGCCGGGCCGGGGGCGGTGAGCGTCATGAACGTGCGGTTGCGCCCCCGGCCAGCGACGTGGCTGGGCATCTGCTGTCGTCCCAGCACGTCCCAGCAGCAGCAGGTGCCCGGCCACGACGTCCGCGACCACCGCCAGCTGGCCGCAGAGAGGCGCCGGCCCCGGACCCGATGACGTGGCTGGGCACCTACTGTCGTCCTAGCAGCAGCAGAGACCCAGCCACGACACTGGACGACGCAGCACGCCCCGCGCCGCCGACCCGCGCGGGGCGCGCGGGGCGCGCGGGGCGCGCGGGGCTGACGGGGCCCCGCACCGGCGCAACGCGGCGCAGCCGCTCCCTCCCAGATGCCCCTGCCCTGCAGCACCCCGAACCCGGACCCCCGGCCCGCCCCCATAGTCGCGTTACAGCCTCTACAGCAGCAGTAACCCCACGTTCATGTCGCTCGTGGGAGCCCTGCGGCCGATCCCGGAGGGCTCACGGGACTGGCGGGACTGGCGGGGTTGACCAGGAAATCGCCGATCACGGCCAGCAGCATCGCGCTGCGCATCGCGCTGTTCTTGAGCTCGTCGTGGCGGCGGCGCCGTCCGGTCAGCCGCGCGCGGCGGGCCGCGGGCACCCTGCTGGTCTGGACGAGAATGCACATCCCCGTCCCGGTGAGCGCCCACCCGGCCGCTGCGAGGTCGATGCCCGCGATCCCGCCGGTCAGCACCGTGCGGATCTCGGCCAGCTCGCTGGCCATGTTCTCCTGCAGCGCATGGCGGCGCTGCGCCGCGGTGGCGTCCGGGGCAGCGGGCAGCCGCAGATCCGCGTACGCCTCGGTCAGGTCGACCAGCGACAGTTCCCGTCCGACCACGACAGTGCCGGCCTG
>Ga0209839_10000120_pt1 | contig 36115 bp, 33 predicted proteins | sample OrgsoiDNA2013050_FD_185800 | JGI IMG/M metagenome (GOLD analysis project Ga0209839, IMG submission 185800) | Permafrost soil microbial communities from the Arctic, to analyse light accelerated degradation of dissolved organic matter (DOM) -... | ecosystem: Environmental > Terrestrial > Soil >... | reverse complement strand
GAGGTGACCGAGACCATCAAGCGCACAAAGCGGCCTTATTTTACACTGAATGGCAACATCTGTGCATTACTGGGAGCGAAGGAACATCTCAACATTTTCATCTATGATCCCATCGTACCCGATCCTGAGGGCATTATTAACCAGGGACAAGGCAACCTGACAGCACGGGCGATTCAAATCCATCAGGACGAAACCATCAACAAGCGCGCCCTGTTGAACCTCTTTCAAGCCATTATTGCCAATAACCGCGCGGGCGGGTGGCGCAAGCTCAAAGGGAGTCAGTAGCGACCTGAATGAAGCGGCAACATAATCTCCTCCTCTTTCATGCCTATACTGCATAGTACTCTGCAACGTTTTCGCAGCGAAAAACGACTCTCATAATGGAGAAACAAACGCGGCAAAGCAAAGGCTTGCCCGTTACTCTAATAAGTCGTCTTCAAGTGTGTCTAATTCACGGGTCCACAGGTCTTCGCTCAGGTATTTCCACCCGCCGTCAGCCAGGATTACCACAATTTTACCACGTTCAAGCGTAGCGGCAACTCGCAGAGCAGCATGCAAAGAAGCTCCACAGGATGGACCAGCGAAAATGCCCTCTTGATCCTTCTGCCATCCGGTGGAAGGTGCCTCTCTATACTGAAAAATGCTGCCATCGTTATGTCGTTGATAAAGAGTTACCATATCTTTGTATTCCTCTTGTGCGTCAGATTTTTAATAATTGGCCCATTTCATTATCAAATGTAGAGCTGAATAAGATGATATCAACGTCAAAGACCTCTGGCTGACGTCTTGATTTTTCTACACACGTCCACGAACGGATCTGGATGATCGCTCTGCAAGGCCCTGGACCTTCAGGCTCTCCTGGCCGCTTTCCTTCGTGGATGGGTGCACGACTGCTGGCATGCGTCTGCCACACTGGGGGCAGAAACTCTTCTCAAAGCGACTATCCCGGTATCCACATGCACAGACCCTGGTGAAGGATGGTTCCACCAGTGGTGCCAGGCTGGTCTCCTCTCTATCAGAAGAAGGAGCCCACCGGTCGACGAAAGAAGACGCAAACTGCATCAACCGGTAGACATCGGCAAAATTGCTCGCCAGGCCAACCGAAACGCGCAGTGCGCCTTGCTTCTGATCATCAATGACGTGGAGAAACTGCTCATAGGTCATGCGCTCTTTGTTTCTGAAACAGGCGGCCAGCTCATCACGCACAAAGCCGAGGGCGACCTCACGGACCCCTGGATTGCAAAAACAGCCGCTGCGCACCGAGAGGCTACACTGGTTGGCCTCTTCTTGCATCGCATAGCAATCCAGCACCGCTCCAACGGGGTCGTAGAAATTAAAGGCGATGGTCCCTCCGCGCCCCTGAGTGGTGATCGGGCCGTAGATGCGCACCACCGGCTGACCGTTGCAATGGCGCAGAGCGAGTAGCTGCTCCAGGAGCCAGCCGGTCAGACAGGTGACACGCTCGTGAATCATTTCCATCCCGATGGAGGCAAGGTATCTCAGTCCAATCTCTACAGCAGGCAGCATGAGATAATTGATGGTACCATCTTCAAAGCCAGCTTCGCCGGGCGTCCGGTAAAATCCCACCCCGGTGGCATCGGCGGCGAGAACCGAGGAGAGCGTGATCGTCCCGCCGGAAAACCAGGGACGGCGCAGTTTGGCCAGTGCGGACTTGCGAGCCAGTAAGCACCCGATCCCCGTGGGGTATCCAAACATTTTATAGAAGGAGAGAGGGACGAAATCTGGGTGCCAGACGGAGAGATCCAGGCGATTGGAAGGGGCAAAGGCCGCGCAGTCGACCAGGACATCCCAGCCCTGCTGCTGCGCTTGCGCAATCCAGGTGGGCGGGTGCTGCACCCCGCTCACGTTGGACTGGGCGGGGTAGGCAAACAGGTTTGGCCGTCCTGTGCGGCCCTGTGCCAGCAAGCGTTGGAGGTGGGCCTCATTGACGCGCAGATCGGGCGGCTCAAGGGGCACATAGGTGACGCTGGCTCCTTCGGCACGGGCAAACTCGCGGATGCCGTTGACCGAATTGTGGTTGTCGAAGGTGAGCAGGTACTGCCCACCGGAGCCAAAGGGATAGGACTCTCCCACGAGCTTGAGGGCACCGGTGGCATTGGGAGTGAAGATCGCTTCATATTCATCAGGGGATGCCTTGAAAAAGTCGAGTACGTAGCTGCGGGCGCGCTCAACCAGGGCGGTCATGGCCTGGGAAGTCGGATTCGTGGAATGGGGATTGCCGAAGACGTTGCCGCGGAGCAACTCCAGATGCTCACGCAGCTGACAGTCAGCGTACTGTCCCCCACCGGTATAATCCAGGTACACCTGCTGCTGCTCATCCAGGCGCGCATACTCCGTGGCGCGCAGGTGATCGAGGCGTTGGGTCATCTCGAAGGTGGGGAACTTCTGCCTGAACGCGGCCAGAGCCATTTCCATGGATGCATGTGGCGCTGCTTTTGAATGAGTCATGAATGCTCTCCTTCTGGGAATTGGGGTTTCTAACGAGTGACGAGAATCTATGATTCTCTTCTCTTTACAGACTATGTAATGCCAGCAACTCAGGCTCGACTGCAGCATCGGAAGAGACACGCACAAAGTACTCTTGTCCCATCAGTTCTTGCAGGATCGTGTGCGGCAACATGTCTGGTTGAAGCGGGAACTGTGAACGATGGGCCGCAATCGCCTCGATCTTGTGTTGGATATAAGGACGTACATCAATACAGATTGCGTCTGCCAGGACGTGTTTCTCGTCCTGTTGGGCGACTGTCGTGGAGCCGGTGAGGTGAGCGTCCTCGCCTCGTCCGAGGAAGGCTGTTGGCGCTTCTGGTGAGAAGACCAGGCAGGTCACATGTTCGGCTGCGACCACGTGCGCGTTGCGTGGTCGCTGATACGCCAGCCCCTCTTCCCCGAAGAAGGATCCAGGCCCGAGCCGTGCTAGCACCTGCTGCGTGCCGTCTGCTGCCTCGCGAATGACATCGACGGCCCCTGAAAGGATCAGGTAGAGGCTGTTGGCGGCCTCGCCCTGCTCGATGATGGAGACGCCAGTGGGGGACCAGCTGACCGCAAAATGATCGCCGCTGTAGCGCAACAAGGTTACTTCCTCGCAGAGCAGTTGCAGAGCATAGACGAAATCCAGGTTTCCCTGGAACCGCTTCTCCACCTGGACAAGCCACTGGACCAACTGATTGAGCAGCAACTGTTGCCTGGGTGGGAAATGGCTGTGGTAGAGCTGCTCTGGGTGGTGAGGTGCCAGCCCTGCCGCTATCTGCTCAGGGAAGTGATGGCTGTCGCCACTGCACAGGCAAGCGGCAGTGGTGGCAGCACTGATGGCCATGTGATCGGGATGGCCGTACCCGCCGTCAGCTCCAAAGGTGATGACCACGTCAGGGCGGAAGCTGCGAAGAAGTTCCACGATGTCCTTGATCAGCACTTCCTGGTCAACGTCTTTCAGCGTGCCGTCGGCATAGTCGAGGCACCTGGCATGCTGGATTCCCAGCCGCTGGCAGGCGAATTGGAGTTCCTGTTCGCGCACGTGGGCGAGGGTCCGACGGGTCGCCGTCCCAGCACGACGGATTTGCCCCGCTTCACCTCGAGTCGCCGAGACGACCATCACCTCTGCGCCCTGGGCGACAGAGCTGGCAAAGGTGCCACCCGCGCAAAAGCTCTCATCGTCGGGATGGGCGAAGACTCCAAGAAGACGTTTCGGATGCTGTGTTGTCATGTTCTGCTTCCTATTCATAGCTAAGCCCTCTTTCGCGGGAGCATGCCTAAGCTCTGGAGTACCATGGCCAGGGTCTCGAAACGCTGTTCTGTGGCCCCACACGATGAATAGGGGACCACAGCAAGGTAAGTAAGGGAGTTCCAGTGTCAACGGTCCTCTTCTGCTGTCATCACAGAAAAAGATCCAGACAGAGATTGTAAAGGTAATCATGAGATGTCGTATTTTTTGTGTTGCTTCCTGTCGTACTCTCTTCTCTTTCCAGCCTGGAAATCGACTCTCTACGACAGAGAGCGCGTTCATCCGCATCATTCCTTTCCTGTTGGTTCTCCTGGTGTTTCGCTTCCTGTAGTATAGTCCATGAAACTCCGATTTTGTTACAGATGAAAAGCATCGAAAATGAGACCGTCACGTGTATTCGACGATGTCTGCTCCTGGCACCTGTTACCGTCTTCGCCGACGCGCGCCTCTCCCATCAAAACGCGCACTTATTCGCCGTCGAAGTATTTTTCCAATATCTGCCGGACGCGTGAACGTGCTCGGTGCAGCAGAACCCGTTCGTTCGCCGTTGAAAGTCCCAACGTCGTGCAGATCTCTTCGGGTTCTCTTCCCTCGATATCGCTGAGGACCATGACCGCCCGCTGACGGGTCGGGAGCCCCTGGAGCGCCTTGGCCAGGCACGCATGGGTTTCTACCAGGAGCAGACATTCCTCGGGAAGTGCGTAACTATCTTCCCTCAGGGAGTTCCAGCCACCAGCACACGGCTGCAGCTCGACCTCGGAAGCATCGGCCTCTTCCAAACTTCCGAGAAGCGAAGAGAAAGGAAGGAGACGCTGATCTCTCAGGGCGTAGTTCTGTGCCCGATGAGTGAGGATACGGATGATCCAGGTCTTGAGAGAGGAACGTCCCTCAAAGAAAGGAAGGCGTCGCAATACACCCATCCAGGTTTCCTGCACGACCTCCTCAGCACTGCTGACTGATTTGACATATCTTCGAGCAAGGCACACTAATGAGGTATGATAGTGCTCAACGAGGTGGTTGAAGGCTGTTTCATCTCCTTCTTTCAGGCGCTGTATCAAGCCGCGTTCCTCAGCGGTGATCTCTTCTTTTGTGGCTGTTTGAGGGCCGTCCTCTTGTAGAGAGAAAGCAGCGTGCTGCTGCTGGGGCCGACGTTTTTCTTCATCCATAATCAATCACTCTTTTTCTGACAACCCTAGATCTCAGCATTAAAAAAGTTAGTTAACTGATGTATTATTGACAAAAAACACAAGATGTTTCACATTCCATCACAGTAATACAGTTGAGAGGAGCTTCAGCTTGTGAGAGACGCTGTTCTATCGTCCCGCACGATGAAAAAGTGCTGTCTGCCTTTCATCTGGCAGGAGAGGAATTTCGTCTCTCATCAGAGCATCAGTTATCAAATTACTTTGTCACGCATCCCCCGCGTTTCTACGGTTTCGCGTGAACGGGTCGCACCTGTTCCAGCTGTGGGCACCCCCCAGATTCTTCCTGCGAGTTGCTCCGGAGTCGTTCTCCCTACAGCGAACGTATCCACATCTCCATGCGCTCGAGTTTTCGCTCTAACAATTGGGGTGAGCGGAAACCCGCCGAGAGCAGGATCGAGCCTTGAAACCAGGCGACCATGTCGAACGCGAGATCTTTGGCTTCCTGCTCATCCTTTCCCAAGTGCTCAAATTGCTCCTCTGTCCAGTCGAGGTACGTCTGAAGCATACGAATAGCCATGGTCACTAACTGCGTATCCTCTTTACCGAGTTCCTGAGCCAGGCTTCCATAGGGGCAACCGTAACGTACAAGTAACGACTCGGAAGAGCGTTCCCACTCAATGAGTGCGAGGAGCCGCTCACGTGGGTCAGCCACTTCACGATTCCAGTGTGCAAAAAGTGTTTGTAATTGCTGGACGTGGGCCTCAATCACGGCTTCTAAAATCGCTTCTTTTGTGCGAAAGTGATAGTAGACATTGCCCAAAGGAATACCCGCCTCTTGAGCAATATCGGCCAGAGTCGTTCGCGCTATGCCCTGCTGAAAGAATCTGGTGCTCGCCGCCGCAATCAACAGGTCGCGCTTCGAGCTATTTGCCATAGTCCAATCATCCTTTAGTCCAATCATCCTTTTCAGCAATAAGTTAGCTAACTAACTTATTGCTACTTCAACTATACAGAAAGCAGAACAGGTTGTCAAGGGATCCGTGTACATCCAAAATGTGAACTGGTCGGTTTTACCACCAGTATCCTGGTGTGTACATGTGATTCCTTGACGAGTCTGGCTCACATTTGGTGATCCAGGCTCATCAACAGCTCGTTGTGAACAGTTTCACCCGCTCTAAAAGTGATTTCCTGTAACCTTTTCATAGCTCTGCACTAGCCGAATCACCAAAAATGAGCCAGAACCCAATTTATCTGAGAAAGGTCACTAGCTGTACGCCTTTTAACATCGTTGATGCATAGTCTGGGCCTAGAAGCTACCTGTAGCCCCCGTAGACCGCGTGTCCGGCGCGCATCCAGTAGCAATCGACGGTGCTGAAGCCAGCCTCGCTCAGCCACACGAGCTGCTCGCTGAGAAGGGAGGGCAGGTCGATAGTGTCAGGCAAGGTATAATCGTAGCGAAAATAGTTCCATTGCTGCTCGGTGAAGCTCTGGAAGCCGCTCAGGTCGCCTCGCGTGGACAGGCTCTGCTCGCGTACAATCTCGTCGTATTGCTGCGCGAAGAGATCGGCGCTGCGCTGGTTGGCGGGCTTGACGATATCGGCCAGCAGCAAGGCTCCGCCCGGCTCAAGGCGTGGCAGCATATCGTTGAAGATCTGGCGCTTCCCCTCGTCGGAGAGATGGTGTACGCAGAGCGACGAGAGCACACAACGCAGCGGTGAGGGCAGTTGTGCGCGCCACTGCTGCTCGGCGATGTCGAACTTGCGCAGCGTGACGCGCTCGCCGAAACGGGCCAGCCGCGTGTGCAACTGCTCAAGCATGACCGTCGAGCCGTCAAGGGCGAGGTAGTGGGCGTTGGGGAAGTGTTCGAGGATCGTCTCCGCCAACTCACCTCCGCCAGCCGCCAGCTCTACTATGGTAAAGACCTCGTCGCGCCGAGCGGGGATCAGTCCCAGCAGCGCGCTTGTCTGTTCGGCGCGCGCAGGCACAAAGAGCGCGCTCATCTCTAGAAAAAGCTGCGAATTGTCCTCGTCCCAGCGATCGGGCGCAGGCGTCTGTTGTGACATCACATTCTCCTCTCTACAAGGCAGTTGAGATTTTGATTATGAGATAAGATCTGATATTCGTCAAGGGGAAGTCGCACACTTACGGTGGTGATGCGCAGTCTCACTGGAAAAGCAGAGCCATGTGTCGCAACAAACGGCTGATTTTGCCACTCATCACTGTTCCCTGTGCATGCTTTCATGATAAAACAAAATATTCTTAATCAGGAATATATCTTGACAAGCATATTCCTTATCAAGTATACTGTAACCATGAAAACACTATGGACAGCTCTGATAGAGCCAAACCGCTTACACATTGTCGAACTGTTGCGCGATGGTCCTCTGACCGTAGGGCAGATCACCGAGCGTCTAGGATTACAGCAACCGCAGGTGTCCAAGCATCTCAAGGTTCTGAGCGAGGCTGCCATTGTGGAGGTCCAACCGCAAGCTAACCGGAGGATTTATCAGTTGAGGCGCGAACCCTTCCAGGAGTTGGAGGTCTGGTTACGCTCTTTTCGTCGCCTCTGGGAAGAACGCTTCGACCGTCTGGACGACTACCTGCTGGAATTGCAGACCCATGAGCAACACACTAGCAATCGAGTTGAGGATAACAATGTTTGATTACCACTCTCTGGGTCCCGCCATTGGGGAGCAGGAAATTGTCATGGAACGGCAATTCAACGCACCCCGTACGCTGATGTTTCAGGTGTTCACCAGAGCAGAGCACCTCAAGCGCTGGTGGGCACCACCGCCCTATACCCTTCCCGTCTGTACCATCGACCTGCGGCCTGGTGGCATCTGGCACTACTGTATGCATTCGCCAGAGGGTCAGGACCAGTGGGCGCGCAGCGTGTACCGGGAGATCGTGCCGCCGGAGAAGCTGGTCTACACCACGACCTTCGCCGATGAGCATGCCAACTCCACCCTTGGGATGCCCGAGCACCTGACCACCGTGACCTTCACGGAAGAGGGTGCTAAAACCAGAGTTACTACTCGTGTTCAGTTTAGCAGTGCAGAAGCTCTGAAAATCGCTGTTAACATAGGTATGCCGCAAGGGATGACCATAACCTGGACTTACCTGGTCGAGTACGTGCAAGAGTTGAGAGATTCTTTGTCTTGACCCCTCCTTTGACCCCGCGTCAGTTCCTGGCATTTGTGAGACTCGGCGGGTGGTGTTTCGATAAAAATTGAGTGCAAGAGGAAAGGAATTCTATGAAAAACGGAGTTTTAACTGGCGATACGCCGAAGATCGAAAGAGCGGGAGCCCCTTTGGCAATCGCGGCAGCCGCTGCGACTCTCCTGTTGCTTGCCAGCTTGCACGTGCTGAGCCCAGAATTTGATCCGTCCTGGCGTATGGTGAGTGAATATGCCCTTGGTCATTATGGCTGGGCGCTGTCGCTGATGTTCCTCGCCTGGGGGATGAGCGCATGGGCATTGGCGGTCGCGCTCTGGTCTCAGGTGAAAACCAGAGCCGGGAAAGTCGGTCTGTGGTTTCTGGTTATTGCGGGCCTTGGCGAGGCTATGGCTTCCATCTTTGATATCACTCATGACACCGGACACAGTATCGCAGGGGTGCTTGGGATTGGCGGCTTTCCCATCGCGGCAGTGTTGCTGAGTGTCAGCCTTGGTCGCACCCAGGCGTGGCGTGGTGCGAGATCGCCGCTTCTCTGGATTGCGAATCTGAATTGGATCAGCGTTGTCCTGTTGGGGGCCACATTGGTTCTGATGACGATTCAATTTGCCCAGGCAACTGGCGGCCACTTGCCTCAGCATGCACCGACGCAACTCCCAGCAGGGGTGCTCGGATTAGATGGATGGGCCGACAGGCTGATCGTCCTCTCCAACTGCTTGTGGGTGTTTGTGGCTGCCTGGCAGGCGATGAAGTTGGCAGGCGGAAAGGAGAGAAACAGATGACAGATAAAAAGCGCTTCACGACCATTGACGAATACATCTCTACTTTTCCAGGGGAGGTCCAGGCTGTCCTTGAAAAAATGAGGCAGGCAATACACAAAGCGGCACCTGAAGCCGCAGAGACCATGAGCTACGGGATACCTACCTTATAATGGAAAGCCCAGAAAAAGAGAGGTAAAGGAGAACATCATGGGAAAAGTCATGTTTGGTCTTTCGGTATCGCTGGATGGGTTTATCGCTGATAAAAATGATGATGTATCATTGGTATTCGCATGGTTTGGCAGCGCGTGGGAACATTTCAACGAAGTCGTAGGCGATTCGCTCAACGAGGCTGGCGCGGTAATCATGGGGCACAGAAGCTTTGATATGATTTACAGTGAGAATGGGTGGGTTTTTCCTGATGGCACGGCACCCGACTGGCCTGTGATTGTCTTGCAGTCGCAAGCACGAGAATCCGTGAAAAAGGGCCATACGCAATTTTACTTTGTCACCGATGGTATTGAAAGCGCGGTTGCTAAAGCAAAGGAGATCGCAGGCGAGAAGAATGTTGCTCTTCACGGTGCCAGCTCAGTCCAGCAAGCTTTGAAGGCGGGCCTGCTCGACGAATTCCATATGAACATTGCCCATGTGCTCCTGGGTGAAGGCGTTCGCCTCTTCGATCACTTCGGCTCTCAGCCTATCCATCTGGAACGTATACGAACGTTTGAGACACCGGGAGCAACCCATCTCTCGTTCCGTGTGGTGAAATAAGGTGAAGCGCGGCCTGCGCCTACAAAAGGCGAATGGATGGGTTTGCGCGAGTTGCAAGCTCGCGCAAACCCATCCATTCACTTGATCCTTGTATGGAAGGTCGATGATCTCTTACTGCTTCCCTGGCAGATCGTCGTCGTCCTCTTCACTGATAGAGTACGGAGGCACCTCCACGGGCACGCGATAAGGGCCGGAAGATTGGTTGTTCTGCTGCGCCTCCTTCTGGGCCGGTGTCAGCAGATCGTTGGAGATGGCCTTGACCAGGCGCTCGATGCGGTCCCAGCGCGCCGGGAAGCGGTCGGAGTAAAACTTCTCCCTGCCCTCGCCGTCGTAGATGTAGAGCGTGTAGTCCTGGTTATTGTAGTGATACTGTACAGTTGTATAGGTGATGCGCACAAGCTCGATGACCTGCAAGGTTGCCCTTGAGGCTGCCTGTGGATCAACATTAGCCTTTGTGGGGCTCGCGCTCTCGGACTGCACAAGCTCGACGGTCGAGCGCCACACATCCATCGGCACGCCCTCGGGTGGCACATCGGCATAGAGCGACTCTTTGACTTCATCGTTGTAGATAAGGTCTCCGCTCGCCTTGACCAGTTGCGCCGCTGGAATGGGGCAATCGCCTATGAAGCGTGTCTGTGTGCGCAGATCGAAGCGGCGCACAATCTCGCGATGGCGCACGACTTTGCCGGTGCGACCGCAGGTGGCGCAGGGCGACATCTTCGCCCCCTGGCAGGTCTCGCAGACGCGCTTGCCGTTGCCGCAGGTGCAATCGACCTCGCCTTTCACACAATCCGGGCAAGGAATCGTCGGCCCCTTGACGGCGGGATCGCTATCGACGGGATTGGGGATCGGCACGCCCTGCTGACGAATGCCCTCGAAGACATCCGAGACCCTGTCGCCGACCGAGCCTACGACACTATCAGCTTGCTTCTTGAAGAACGTCTTCTTCTCAGTTGTGGACCAATCGGCTACGTAGCCACGACCGCGACAGGTTGTGCAGCGCTTCTTGGTGCGTCCCTTGCAGTCGGGACAGACGACCCAGCCGCGTCCATTACAATTGGAACACAGCACATGCCCGGTCCCATTACACGCGGTACAGCCGACTGTCTCATCCAGACCCTCCAACCGCGTGCGCGTCGAAGGCGCTTTCAGGCCGACGACCTCGGGCAGATCGTAGTCCCAGGCGGGCAGGAGCGGCTTCAGGCCAGCAACGGACTTGCCCGCGTACGGCTCGGAGACGACCTCCATAGTGCGCGTCTCCCAGCGCGTTTGCAGCGTGACCTCCCATACCTCGTCGTTGCTGTACGAACCCAGGTCCATATAGGTTCCCAGGTCGCGGGCTGTGCGCCAGTTCTCGTTGCTCCATATATTCGTCAGTTGACGGATACGCTGCTCCTCGACATCATCCACCTGGCGCGGTGTCGGAGCGGCCTGGGCCTGCTGCCAGTAGTCACCCGCTTTATCAACGACTTTGCGGAAGCGCTGCGTTGCCTCATTCGCGCCCCGCGTCACCACGCGTCGAATATCTTCTATACGCTTATCGATATTATCCTGACTATCCTGGCTATCTGGCCCACCATTGTTGGTAGGGTCCGGGTTCTGCCCATAGTGCCCATACTCGTCGTCCATAGATTCGTGCCTCCCTTATATATGGATAAAAATGCCTTGCGCCCTCGCAATAACATTGTGTTGCTCTCTTCTTACCTGTATATACGCCACGGCTAAACACGGGTTGTAAAGCGGGTCTGTGGTGCAATGGAACAGGAACCCCTATGCGGTAGGACGGACAACGATCTCGCTCACATCAACATCGGCTGGCTGCTCAATCGCGAACGCAATGGCGCGGGCGATCGCATCCGGCGACATCCCAGTCTTGTCCCGTCTCTCTTCGAGCTGCGCTTTCACTACCGGATTTGTCGTAGCTTCCGCGAAGTTCGTCCGCGTCATGCCAGGCGAGATGATCGTCACGCGCAGCTTGTCGCCGACCTCCTGGCGCAAGCCCTCGGAGATGGCGCGCACGGCGACCTTCGTGCCAGCATAGACCGCCATGGTCGGCAGGACAAGATAAGCCGCTGTGGAAGCGATGTTGACGAAGTGCCCGGAACCCTGCGTGCGGAAGACAGGCAGTGCTGCCGCGATGCCGTAGAGAACGCCTTTAATGTTGACATCGATCATCTCTTCCCAATCCTCGACGCGCAAATCGTCGAGGGGGGAAATTGGCATAACACCGGCATTATTGACGAGAACGTCAAGCTTACCGTACCGCTCACATGCCAACCTGACGAGGTCGGAGAGGTCGTCGCGCCTTCTCACGTCTGTGAGTGTATAAGCGACTTCATCGCCCATATTCGCGATGCGGGCTGCCAGAGCCTCAAGGCGATCCGATCGGCGCGCCCCAAGGACGACTTTCGCACCGCGCTCAGCGAGCAGAAGCGCAGTCGCCTCGCCGATTCCGCTGCTTGCGCCTGTGATGACGACGACCTTGTCTTCGATTCCCGACATGAAGTTTTCCTTCTTGTTCTGTACCATAATTATTTTCTGTCTATACTTTCCCCACCGGGAGCAGCTGAGTTTCTGTACTTTCCCGACCCGCTTGAAGGGACTGAAACTGGCTACAACAGAGCGACGATCTCTTCCTGAGCAGGCACGCCCGTCACCTCCGCGTCATTTTCCAGGATCAGCAGGTTGACCTCGCTGCGTATGCCGAACTCGGGCAGGTAGATGCCGGGCTCGACGGAGCAGCACGTATTGGGTAAGAGGATGCGCTCGTCCTGTGTTTCGAAATTATCCAGGTTGGCACCGTTGCCGTGCTCGAAGGTGGTGATGCTGTGGCCTGTACGATGAACGAAGTAGCCACCGTAGCCAGCGCGCGCGATTACAGCTCGCGTGACATCATCGACCTGGCGACCCTCGACGCGCTCGCCCGCCGCCATGCGTTCGCGGATGAGGGCAATGCCGGTATCGCGGGCCGCGCGCACAAGCTCGAAGACTTCGCGCTGCCGGATGGGTATCTCGTCGCGCGTGCCAGCAAAGGCAACCCAGGTATAGTCGGCGTAGATGGCATCGTCCTGAGGGAAGCGTGCCCAGAAATCGAAGAGAATCAAGTCGCCGCGCCGTATAGGACTGGACACCTGGCTAGTCGGTTCGTAGTGTGGATTGCCGCTATTGGCATTTACGCCCACAATTGGCGGTTCCGGCACAATCAGGCCCATCGGCTCTATCAGCGCTATGAAGCGTTGCTGCACCTGATATTCGTCGAGCACGACGCCCGAACGCAGATCGCTGCCCAGTTGGGTGAAGAGTGCGTCCTTCGCCGCGATCAGTCGTCGCCCGGCAGCGCGGTGGCTCTGCATCTGGGCGGCACTCAGTTGAGCGACGAAACGCTGCGAGAGATTAGCGGAACTGACGACATCGACATTGAAGGAGCGAATCAGCTCCAACGTGCCAGCATCAACGCGTGATATATAGGGAATGGCGTTCATAGGCGAGTATTCCATCGCGATGCGTCCGCACCCCCGCAGAAGCGTGCGCAGGTGCGCGTGCATCTCCTGCCAGGTGTGGAAGACCAGACGCGCGCCAGGGAGCGAACGCAGGACGTGCGCCTCAACCGCGCTCACCAGGGCCACCGGCGTCCCATCAGCGGGCACAAAATAGAACCAGCGCCGCGTATACATCTCGTCAAGAGGTAGCTCCAGCACCTGGTATGCTATAGGATTCGACTTACGGAAATCATAAAAAAGCCAGCCATTGCACATCTCTGCGCGCAAAGCCTCTTGAATACGTTCAAGATTCATACCTGAAACCCTTCCTACTCGGAAATGATGATGCCATTGTATCACTTGCCCCCACTATTTCGTTTAAAAAAGTATATTGATGACTGGTAATTTTGTCTATCTTCGTTATACTATGCTTGAGGGCTTGTTCAAGGGTCCAGCATTCATGAAAACAGGGACGAGATGGATGCACTTTCCCGCTTTTCCGAAAAATTCCATACTGAAGGGTAATGAGTGTATTTATGGATGACGAACCCACCAGCAAAATTACCAGGCGTCCCGATCATCCCGCGCAGCCACCATCCACACCGCCTGTTGCGCCTCGGCAAAACGTGCCTGAGACTCCACATCCGCCTGCCATGTCGCCAGTGATGCCTTTACAGACTACCCCTGAGATGCCGCCGATCAGAAAGAGAGGCAAAAAACGACGCGACCCCACGCGCATCGCCTTGACTATTTTCCTGACCTTCCTCGTGCTGGTTGGCGGAGTATTTGCCGCTGGCTATTATTTTTACTATCAAAACGTTCAGGAGCCGGTCTCGCAGTTCGTCCACCCGGTCAGCAGAAGCAGCAACGAGCCGCAGATAGGAACGACCCCTTCGTATGATGCGATCGATGGTCGCTCCTGGAACCTCCTGCTCATGGGAAGCGACAACGACGGAAAATATACTTTTCCGGCGGTGCTGACGCAGGTTATGATGGTGATTCACGTTGATACCACCAATAAGACCGTACACATGGTCTCCATTCCACGCGACTCGTGGGTACCTGTTCCTCAGATAGGTGGTATGCACAAGATCGACCAGGCGTTTTTTCTGGGCGTCACCCAGCACGATAGCTTCGATGACGGTGTGCGCAGCGCCCGCCTCACCATCGAGAGCGACTACGGCATCCCGATCGACCGCTACGCCTGGGTCGGCCTGAGCGGCTTTGCCAGGGTTATCGATACACTTGGAGGCGTGGATGTAGATGCCACGCACCCGGTCGTCGACGATAACTATCCCGACGATACCGGCAAGGGGAGCGATCCTCATGATCCCTATGCATACAAGCGCCTCTACATTACACCGGGGCCGCAACACATGAACGGATCGCAGGCGCTGGACTACGTGCGTTCGCGCCATTCGGACCTCGTGGGCGACATCGGGCGCACGCAGCGCCAGCAGCAGGTTCTGCAAGCGCTCAAGCAGAAGCTCAATGTGGGCAGCGTGATCGACCATCTTCCCGACCTGCTCAAGGACATGCGCGGGCAGGTCTACACCGATCTCAGCGAGCAGGAGATGCTGGCCTTCGCGAACTTCGGGCGCGCGCTGGATAGCCAGTCGATCAGCCGTATCACGCTGGGACCGGGCAGTGGCAGCCAGGATTTCGGCGATTACCAGACCGTCTACGATCCCGCCGTGGGTGCCAACCAGGACGTGATTATACCCAATTGCGCGAATATCCAGCCCGTGGTCAGCAATATTTTCCAGCTCGGCATCCTTTCAGGTGGCTGCAACGTCTCGGCTGGCTAGCCCTCGATGGGCATTGGCGTCTCTCGCCGGGTTGTGATATGCTGGAACAGAATGACGCAGTATAACCCCAGAGGAGTCGCTTTGATCGAACAACAGCCGGGCGGTGTGCGCTACCTGCAATTTAGCCACTACCGCCATTTTCTGGACCTGACACACGGCATCTTTACGCGGCAGGGAGGATGCAGCCAGGCACCATACGCCAGCCTCAATACCTCTACGCCACCCTTCAAACAAGGAGACAGCATCGACAATGTGATACGCAACCGCGCCCTGGCGCTACAGGCGCTTGACCTCGTGGACTCCCCATGCGTCACATTGTGGCAGGTGCATGGGGCCGACATCGCCATCTACGACGCGGGCAGCCCGTGGCGCACCGACTGGGCCAACCACTCCTATTATGAGCGCGCCTGGACGCCCGAGACCATTCACAAGGCCGACGCGCTGATCACCAGGGAGTGCGGCATCGTTATCGCGCTCTCCTTCGCCGATTGCGTCCCCATTCTGCTCTACGATCCGGTCGAGCAGGTCATCGCCCAGGCGCATGGAGGTTGGCGCGGCACGGCACGCGGCATCGTCGCCGCCACCGTCGCCGCTATGTATGAGCAATTCGGCTGTCTGCCGCGCAACATGCTTGCAGGCATCGGGCCCGCGATCGGGAGCTGCTGCTACGAGGTCAACGAAACCGTCAGGCAACTCTTCCGGGGCCAGCTACAGTTCGATGAGCAACCCACGCCTGAGCGATACCGCGACCTTGTACACGAAGCGGCGGTCTTCTCCACGCTCTCCTTACCCGATCGGTCGAGTCTGCGCCTGGACTTGCAGGCAACGAACCGCAACCAGCTCCTTATGGCTGGTCTATTGCTGGAGCATATCGAAGTGATGGAGATCTGCACCAGTTGCCGCAACGAGCTGTTCTTCTCACACCGCGCAGAGCAGGGCAGGACTGGGCGCTTCCCCGTGCTTATAGCACTCTTGTAGCATCCGTGGGCTGAGCCGCAACCGTCGCCTGAGCCATTGCCCTCTTCACCCCAAAGTCGCTTGCCTGCTCAAACAGCGACCAGAAGATATCATCGGGAGCCCGTTTAGCGCCGGAACGCAGCGTTATCGTCGGGCAGCCGCCTTGCAGCAGGCTCATCCTTGTGACGGTAGTGCGATTGTGAAAAAACGTCAGTTTGTACTCGGCGATAATGTAAAGGGGGCAGATCTGGTGAGTGGGTGCTGGCGGCAGAGAGAGTATATGGTAGTAGAGCTGCTGAACTGCCTGGACGTTAGTCACCAACTCGCGCGCGGCATGGTTGTCGGCACCCACAGAGCGCACGATCAGTATCCGGTTCGGCCCCTTCGCCGAAGTTGTCGGAGTCAACAGCCGGTTCGGCCCTGCCGTCGCGTGGGTAACAGGGGATAGCGCCGTCAATGTCAAGCACAGGGCTAAAGCGACAACAAACAGCAACGGGTATTTTATATTCTTTGTAATCATGAGGTTGCTTCTCCTTCTCCCCACCTTCTTCACATCTTCTTATGTCAAAATCAACTGAGCTTTTATTTAAGCATCTCTACCGCGCGTGAAAAACAGGATGTTCCAAATGTATCAGTAAAAGATTTGAGCTGGCAGGAATCTTTCCTACATCCTTCTGATTCCAGTATAATCACGACTCCAAAAGTTCAGTCTTCGCGCTGTTCGTGAGGGTACATGGCCTGGGGCTGTTCGTAGTCTACAGGGGAGCGTTGCGCCTGCTCTGGATAGATGGGAGGGGAGACGTTGTTATTTTGTCGCGGTGCCGCTGGCGGTGCCTGGTACCCCTGCTCATATGAGCGGTTGGACTGCGGTGGGTCAAAGTGATAGGATGTCCGCGTTTGTTCGTAATACTGGTAGGTAGGCTGCTTTGGCTGTCCCTCGCGTCCAACAAAGAAGTAGATGAGCGCGCCGATAAAGTGGGTAAAGAGGATCAGTACTATCCACAGGGCCTTCTGCATGTCGGAGAGCTTCTTATTCATGGCGCAGTCGACCACCATCCATATCCAGAAGGCGGTGCTAAGAAGCGATACAGCGATTGCCAATATTACTATAAAGAGTATGCCTGAGAAGAGTATTGGCATTACGCACCTCCTTCCGTTTCTATTCTCTATTTCTATTCTTTGCTCATAGTAACACGACTACGGCAGAAGATCAAGAAAAGGCATCTCTGCAGAACAGTTACGCTTGTGAGGAAATCTGACATGCGCGTAGAACCAGCGAAGTAGTACAATAGAGTCATGCAAGGAAACATACATATATATCCGGTGAGAAAGGGGAGCTTTACATGACCAGAATCTATACCAGAATTTATATAGGGATGGAAAACGCGATCGCTATAGTGCAGAGCCGACAGGATCAGTGGCAGCTTGACGAATATTTTACCGGTACGCTGCCAGAATGCGTCGCGGTCGATCCTTATAAGCCTGAGCGCGTTTATTGTGGTACTAGCAATAAGGGGCTATGGTACAGCGATGATGCTGGCCTCACCTGGAGTGCCGTTGGGCAAGGCATTCCACATGAGACGGTGATGTCAGTCGCAGTCAGCGCCAGCGAGCGTGTGGGAGAGTACGGAGTTGTATGGGCCGGGACCGAGCCGAGCGCGCTCTTCCGCTCTGAAGATGGCGGCGAGCACTGGCAGGAACGTACGTCGTTACAGGACATTCCATCAAAAGCAACCTGGAGCTTCCCTCCAAAGCCATACACGCACCATATACGTTGGATACAGCCTGATCCTATCGATTCCGAGCGCATCTTCGTGGCGATCGAGCGCGGTGGCGTGATGCGCAGCCTTGACAGGGGATTGACGTGGGAGGATCATAATCCGGCGGCGCAGATCGACAGACACGCGTTGTCTATGCACGCGAAAGCGCCAGGACGCTTATACGAAACGGCGGGTGGCGTCAGCCCGGCCTTTCGTCCCAGGCTACAGATGGCGTTGCCGCCGTTCCAGCCACGCCTGATTATGCGCGCAGGCGGTTACGCCGAGACCCTGGACGGAGGCGCGACCTGGAAGACGATTGTAGACGGACTCGACGCTAATCACTACCTCTGGAGCCTGGCGGTCGATACAGGGAATCCGGATACTATCGTCGCCTCTGCCGCCGTGGGTCCCATCCAGGCGCACAGGAAAGGTTTCGCGGAGAGCTACATTCTTCGTCGTACAGGCAATGGCGCGTGGCAACGCGTCAGCGCGGGACTGCCCAGCCCGAAGGGGACGATTATCTCTTCGCTGGTTGCCGCCGAAGCGGGCGTATTTTACGCGGCGAACAACCAGGGTGTCTTTCGTTCCACGAACGCGGGCCAGAGCTGGCAAGCGCTCGCCATTGCATGGCCTGAACGTTACCAGGAGCAGCATGTGAAGGGCGTGGCGCTCTAACCCCGTGCAAGCCTCAGACGTACTATTGTATAAGAGACCGTTGTCAGTCAGTAGCGGAGAGATAGAGAGAAGTGCTAGATAATCAGCCCATAAGCGATCAGGAGCGCATCATCGCCAACCTCGCTGCCGTGCGCGCCAACATCGAGAGCGCGGCGCGGCGGGCGGGTCGCCATCCAGAGGACATTACGCTCGTAGCCGTTTCGAAAACGAAACCCATTGAGCTAGTCAAGATGGCGTATAATGCAGGAGTGACTCATTTTGGTGAGAACCGCGTGCAGGAAGCTCTACCCAAGATCGCTGAGTTTCGCCCAGCGGATCTTCGTTGGCATATGATCGGCCATCTGCAGAGCAATAAAGCGCGCAGGGTAGCGGATTCATTTGATTATGTACAGAGTGTTGATGCGCTGCATCTCGCACAGGCTCTGAGCCGCTACGTGGAGGAAGAAAACAAACAGCGTCTGCCGATCCTGCTTGAGGTCAATGTCTCGGGTGAGCAGAGCAAGGAGGGGATCGCGGCGACCGAAACGATTGCGTTGGCGCGCCAGATCGTAGCCCTCCCGCACCTGGATGTGCAGGGTCTGATGACCGTTGCGCCCCAGGTGAAGGACGTGGAAGAGGCGCGTCCAGTGTTTCGCGCCCTGCGGAAGTTACTGGAGCGTTTACGGGATGAAGTACCCACCGCTTCATGGCGTCACCTGTCCATGGGCATGACTGATGATTACACTATAGCGATTGAAGAAGGTGCCACCATCGTCCGCATTGGTCGGGCGATCTTCGGCACACGTGTCTACAAAGGAGACCAGCAATGAAACTCGACGATCTATTCTTTGGCCGTCGCATCCGTCAGAATCATGCCCTGGAGCATGCCACCATCACGATTCTCAGCGGTCGCCTCCCCGATCTCAATGTGAGCGCGCGCTCCAGTTCGGATGGCTTTATTATCTTCGGCGATGTGGATCTGGGAGAACTGCGCATCTCCCTCGATGAGGCTCTGACGCGCCTGCAGGCCGGTGAGGCGGAGCTTGCCATCCATCCCAACTGTGGTACTAACCTCGCCGTGGGCATCACGATGATTACGCTGGGGACGATGCTGGGCATGGCATCCGGCAAGGTACGCACGCGCGTCGCCACGGCAGCCGCTTCTTCTTTTGCCGGCTGGGCAGCCGCTCGCCCGCTCGGCGAATACGTCCAGCGCCATTTTACTACGCTGCCGGAACTGGATGGTGTACGTGTTACCGAGATCGCGCGCCGCAAGTTCCTGGGCATGACCTTTGTTGAAGTACGTACTGTACAGGAGTAACTGGAATGCCGCTGTTTATACCGCCGGTTCCCATCGTCAGCTTCCTTGTGAAGTATGGCATTGGGGTGCTTATCCTGGCAATGCTGGTGCGGGCGATCGCGTCTTGGTTTCGCCTCGATGAGCGCTACGCCTTTATTCGCTTCCTCGCCCGCATCACCGATCCGTTCATCGCGCCGGTGCGCCGTATTGTGCGACCGGTGGGTGTAATCGATCTCTCGTTTATCGTGGCCTGGTTCCTGCTCGTGGTTCTCCAGCAGCTTCTGCTGCAGGCTCTTCCCCTGGGCTGGTAGCCAGATGTTGATCGCGGTACGCGTCATCCCTCGCAGCAGCAAGAACGTGCTCGCGTGGGAGCAGGGAACGCTCAAAGCGCGCCTGACGGCTCCTCCCGTTGATGGGGCAGCCAACGCTGCCCTGCTCAACCTGTTGGCCGAGCGCCTCTCTGTCCCGCGCCGCAGCATCAGCATTGTGCGTGGGGAGACCAGCCGACAAAAAACGGTCGAGATCGCCGACCTGACGCCCGATGAAGTCGAGCGCAGACTAAAAACCATGTAGGGGCGCAGCAACAATCAAACGTAGGGGCGCGATTTATGAGCCCGCTGCGTCGGCCTGTGGAGCGGGACGGGATTGGTCGCAACGGGCTTATAAATCGCGCTCCTACATCATGTATTACAATCCTATCCCACCCAGGAGAATTCCTGCCCCCAGCCCCTCCATCATGATATGCCCATCCTGGCTCACCGCTAAGATCAACACCGCCTTGTTGACGGGATCACCAGTATTGGGATCGAAGGCGATCTGCCCGCTGGCTCCTTGAATCGCCTTGCTTCCCGTAATACTAGCGAGTCCTGTCTTCAGCTTATCGGGCGTGAGCCCTTGCGTCTGACCACCCAATCCATTCTTACTGCCATTGAGTAGCGCCAGCGTGGCATCGTAGGCCAATACGACGTTGTAGCCCGCGCGCGTGAAGCCGTATGGATTGCCCTGGTGGGCGTTATTGGGATTAAAGATGGCCGGATAATCTTTGTAGAACGCGGGTTGCTGAGCAGCCTTACCCAGTACACTCCACTGATCAGGATAGGAGAATGCCGTGAAACGCAGGCGGTTGAACTTCGCGCCCACGCCTGGATAGCCCGCCAGATTGTACAGTGCGTCACCACCCAGTACCTGCAGCTTGCTACTCTCGGGAAGATTGGTCAGCAGCGTACCTACATCGGACGAGTAACCAGCGAAGTAGATCAGGTCCGGCTGCGGATTGCTGCTCAACACCTGCTGCAACGCGGATGAGATTGAGTCTGCCTTCCCGACGGTATAGTTCAGCACAGTAACTTTGCCGCCAGCTTGCGTAAATTGCTGATTGAAACCGTTAGCCAGACTGCTACTATACGCATCGCTCTGGTCCTCAAAAAGCGCTACATTGGTGGCGTGGAGCTTCTGTTTGGCATAGAGCGCGCCCACAGCGGCCTGGCTCTTATCCGGTGGTGCCACGCGGAAGAAGTACGGAGACACGCCGCTCAACTGGTTGCTCGAAGCGGTTGACGAAACCATAGGTATTTTTGCGGGTCCCAGAATACTGACGGCATTCACCGTCTGACCGCTATAGGGCCAGCCCATCACACCGACGATCGACTTATCCTTCTGAGTCGCCTCGACGATCTGATTCGCCACAGCTTTCACGCCGTTGACATCATCGCTGCCCGAGTTCGCGATCAGCAGGCGCACCTCAACGCCGCCGAGCAGAGCGCCATTGTTGGCGTTGAACTGTTTCTGCGCGACATAAGCCCCTTGCAGGTTATCGTGTCCGACCTGTATTCGATCATTGGAACCTGTTAGCATCGTGCCCACAATGAGCGTGATATAGGGTACGCCGGATGTCTTTACGCGCTGGTTCTCCAGGTAAATCAACGGTTCGGCGTCGTCGGTCGCCTTATTACTCGCGGCCTGCCAGAGCGATTGGGCGCTGCCTACATTACCAGCAGCAAAAGCGGTTGCGGCCTGGCTCATCAGCGAGCCATTAACACTACTCTTCGTATCGAAGGAGGTAGCACCCGAGCTGATGCCGATCTGCTCGCCGTTGACATTTGTGGTGCCCGTACCATCGCTCGACACCGCCAGGGTGGGAATGGGCGTCGAGGATGTAGTCGTGGCACCGCCAGTTCCACCCGCGCCTGTGCCCCCTTTGTTCAGGTTCGGCAGGATGAAGAAGGCGGCGGCGATTACAGCCACGACCAGCAGCAGCAACACGAAGCTATAGAGCACATAGTTGTTACCGCGCTGTTTGCGTTGAGCGGGAGGTTGTCCAAACGCTCCGGCCTGCGGTTGCGGATACGGTGTTCGAACCCCCATCTGCCTCTGCCCACCGACAGGGGTCGCGGGTTGCGCGGGCCGTGCTCGATTGATCGGAACAGGCGTATTGGACGGAAGCGGCGTGCGCGGATTCGGCTGTTGGCGCGGCGCGACTATCGGTCCCGATGCGCCAAGCGTATAGGTGCTGGTATCACCGGAAAAGCCGAAGTCCTTCGCGAGAATCTCGTCGATATCGCGCTTCATCTCAGCCGCGGTCTGATAACGATTGTTCACATTAATTTGCAGCGCGTGCGCCAGAACGCCCTCTATGTCGGGCGTCAATTGTGGATTGAGCGAGCGAGCAGGCGGATAGACAAACGGCGGGAAGTCGCGGGGGTCGCGATTGGTCAATATATGGTGCAGCGTCGCGGCCAACGCGTAGAGGTCCGAGCGGGGGTCCGCGTTGCCCTGGTACTGTTCGGGCGGCGCGTAGCCAGGGGTTCCCAGGGCTGCCGTCTGTTTGCGTTGCGCGTTCTTGGCCTCCTCGGCGCGCGCGATGCCAAAGTCCACCAGGTGCGCGCGCTTATCCTTGCTGCCAATGATAATATTGGCGGGTTTGATATCGCGATGGACGATCGGCGGCTTCAGGTTGGACAGATAATCGAGGATATCGAGCACCTGAGAGGCGTAGGTCAGCGCCTCGCGTTCGGGCATCGGCTTCTTGATGCGCTCCATATGGTCTTCCAGGTTCTCGCCCGCCACATATTCCTGCACCATAAAGTAGCGCGAGCGCTCCTGGAAGCTATCAGTCACTGTCGGTACCAGAGGATGATCTATCTCGGTCAGCGTCTTCACCTCGCGCCTGAAATTGTTGACGTCCTCCTGGCGCTGTTGAGGATCGGTGCTGTCGGCAATCAGTTCTTTGATGACCACCAGTTTATCTGCAACGCGGGTATCTTTCACCAGCACAGCGGCTCCCATACCGCCCTGACCAAGGATCTTCTGGACCACATAACGGCCATTCTCGAGTTGGGAGCCGGGTGTCAGCGTGCGCGGGCTACCGCTGGTTCCACCTCCGGTCGTCACGCCGGGATTCGTGTTGCCCGTGTGACTGAGTACCGCTATATTATTCGCCCCGGTTGTACTGGTGCCGCTGGAGGACGCCCCCGTCAAGGCAAGACCACAGTTCTCGCAAAACTCCTCTCCAGGAGGATTAACCGTACCACAATTAGGACATTTCATGTTTGTGCCTACCACTCATTCTCTCTATTTTCGTGTCCAACAACGTAGAGTTCGTCGCGCAACTCCCATAACTCTTCAGTAGGGATGGGCCTTGCGTCCATCCGGTTCGCCACAACGTATCTTCTGGGCCGGATGGACGCAAGGCCCATCCCTACTGTGTGTGACCAGCTTTCTTTATTTCAAAAAGCGGCCCTGATCTGTTCCCATGGACTCCATCTGGATATGTCCATCGGGACTCACATGCAGCACCACAATTGCCTTATTCACCGGATCTCCATTCGCTCCAAACGCGATCTGCCCACTTACACCCTGGAAGCCATTGTTGCCGCTAATCTGCTGCAGTCCTTGTTGCAGATCCGTCGGCGTTGGTTTCGTCTTCCCCGCGCTCAGTTCGTTGTTGACACCTTTCAACAGGGCAATCATTGCATCATAAGAAAGCATAACATCATTATCGGCGCGTGTGAACCCATACGGGCTTCCCTTGTGTAGTCGGGCAGGATCAAAGTAGTTCGGATAATCGTTGAAAAATGTTGGTTTCGCCTTATAGCCCTGAACGTCCCACTCGTCCGGGTAAGCAAAGGCCGTGAAACGCAGGCGATTCAGCCCGCTAGTATTGGGATAGCCACTCAATTCGTAGAGCGCGTCGCCACCCATCACAGGTACTGAACCCGACTGCGGATTCGAGATAAGCGCGTCTACGTCGCTCGCGTAGCCGGAAAAGTAGATGATATCAGGATGATGACTCGCCGCGTCCGCTACACGAGCAGCAATCGTATTGACCTGCCCCTTCGTATAATCCTCGGTCGCCAGAATCGTCGCGCCGTCTGCCTGGAACTGCTGGACGAAATCCTGCGCGAGGCTCTGACTATAGGTGTCAGCAGGGTCCACAAACACTACCGCCGTCTTCGCGTTTAATGTATGCTCGGCGTAGCGCGCGCCCACAACCCCCTGGATCTTGTTCGCCGGTGCCACGCGGAAAAAGTACGGAGAGATGTTTGTCAGTTCGTCGCTGGACGATGTCTGGGACATCAGCGGGATGTTGGCCTGGGTCAGCGTGTGGATCGCAACGACTGTGCGCGAGCTGTAGGGCCAACCCATCACGCCCACAAACGTTGGATCGCCCTTCGCCAACTGCACGATCTGCCGCGCTACCAGGTCCGCGCTTGTCGTCTGACTGCCCGAGTTCGCTATCAGGAGCCGAACTTTGACGCCTCCATGCAGCGTTGCGTTGTCATTATACTCTTTCTGCGCAACGTACGCGCCCTGCAGATCGTCGCGCCCGACGCCGATCAGCGAGGAATCGCCGGTGAGCATGGTCGCAACTGCGAAGGTAACATAGGGCGCGCCAGAGCTGAGCACGCGCATATTTTCACGGTAGATGAGCGCCTCCGCGTCGTTCGAGTCGTGCTGAAGCGCGGTATCGAGCAAGGCGATGACCGTACCTGGATCGCTGCTATTGCGCTTGAAGTTGGCAGCGGCCTGCTGCTTATCTTGCCCATCGGCGCGCCCTGTATCAAACGTGTAACTGCCATCGCTGATGCCGATGGCTTCGTTCCCGATCTCTGACACACCGATGCCGCTGGTGATGGCAGGTGCCTTTGTTGCCTGCCCGGTCTGTCCTTTCCCTGTATTGCCCTTGCTACGCGAGACCGCGAAGGCAAAGATGCTGCCCAGGATGAGGGCGAGCAGCAGGAGCAGCACAACAAGGATCAGCCAGGGACGCCGCTTTGCCTGCTGCGCTGGCGGCGGTGGCGGCGGCGCTTGATAGTAAGAAGGCGGCGGCGTGACCGGTGGCGACTGATAGTAAGAAGGCATCGGTGTCAATGTCGGCTGCTGATTGGCCTGGGTCGGCAATTGCGAGATCGTGGGCGGCGTGGAGCTAGCAAGTGTCGCCGGAGTTGTCGCGGCATTGGGGACCAGCGCGCCGAACACGCCCGAGGTTCCGAGCGTATAACTACTGATGTTGCCTCCGAGGCCATAACGCTGTTGTAAAATATCATCCACGTCCCGCTTCATGGCAGCCGCGCTCTGATAGCGCTGATTGACATCGTTGGTCAGTTCGCGACTCAAAACACGCTCGGTATTCGGCGAGAGCTGCGGATTGAGCGAGCGGACAGGCGGATAAGCGAACGGCGGGTAGTTGCGCGGATCGCGATTGGTCAATACGTGGTGCAGCGTCGCGGCCAGCGCGTAGAGGTCCGAGCGAGGGTCCGCGTTGCCCTGGTATTGTTCGGGCGGCGCGTAGCCGGGAGTTCCCAGGGCTGCCGTTTGTTTGCGCTGCGCGTTCTTGGCCTCGTCGGCGCGCGCGATGCCAAAGTCCACCAGGTGCGCGCGCTTATCCTTGCTACCGATAATAATATTGGCGGGCTTGATATCGCGATGAACAATCGGCGGCGTCTGCTGGGCCAGATAGTCGAGGATATCGAGCACCTCGGAGGCGCAGAGCAGCGCCTCGCGCTCGGGCATCGGCTGTTTGGTCCGTTCCAGCCGTTCCTCCAGATTCTCTCCCTCGACATACTCCTGCACCATAAAGTAGCGCGTCCCCTCCTGGAAATGGTCGGTCACATTGGGCACGAGGGGATGATCGATATGCGCCAGCGTCGATACCTCGCGCTTGAAATTGCGCACATCCTCTAGATTCCTCTGCGCATCACTGTGGTCGGTGATCAACTCCTTAATCACCACAAGTTTGCTGTCCAGGCGCAGATCCTGTGCGAGCAGTGCAGTTCCCATGCCACCTTCTCCCAGCACCTGTTTCACCAGATAGCGGCCTCCCTGTAGACGAGCACCGGGGGTAAGCGAACGAGGAATAGCACCGCTAGTCCCTGACCCCACCGGAGTCACGGAGGTTGTAGCAGGGCCAATCTGTTTCCCACAACTCCCACAATACCGCACGCCGTCTCGATTCTGCGCTTGACAGTACGGACATTCCATAATTTCTGCCTGCCTTCTGAGGCCCAGAGGAACCAGAGGGGCCCCGAGCATATTCCCTTCCAGAAAAATTATACTGTGTTCTTTAGCCCAGGTCGAGTATTCCGCAAAAAGATAGTGATCCTCTTCGACCAGACGCCTCTATATGCATAAACGTATTCCCTGAATATATACGAAATTTGCAGCGAAAAGTTCAATGTACCACGTCAGTAGGGATGGGCCTTGCGTCCATCCGGTTCCCCATCGCGTAGTTTGTGGCCGGATGGACGCAAGGCCCATCCCTACTGACAGGAAAGGGGCGTTGCAACTTATAGGCTGCAACGCCCCTTTCCCATCTACAGACAACCGTTAAAGACGAGCTGAAAGAAACTACTTGTCTTTCTCAGTGACCGTCAGCGCTGCCTGGGCCGCCGCGATGCGCGCGACAGGCACGCGGAACGGCGAGCAGCTCACATAGTCCAGCCCGATCTCCTGGCAGAGACGGATGCTATCGGGATCGCCGCCGTGCTCGCCACAGATGCCCAGCTCAATGTCTGGATTGGCCGCGCGACCCTTCTCCGCCGCCATGCGGATCAACTGGCCTACGCCGTCGCGGTCCAGCGTCTGGAAAGGATTGGTGGGCAGGATCTTGACCTTATCCTTCAAGCCAGGCTCCTCCAGCCCATCAATATACTTGAGCAGGAACTTGCCCTCGGCATCATCGCGGCTAAAGCCAAAGGTCGTTTGCGTGAGATCGTTGGTTCCGAAGCTGAAGAAGTCAGCCACGGGCGCGATCTGATCGGCGGTCAGGGCGGCGCGTGGCAGCTCGATCATCGTCCCAAACTTATGCTCGATCGTGTGACCCTGCTGCCGATCGATCTCCTCCGCCACGGCTTCGAGTTGGCGACGTACCTCTTTTAGCTCGTTGACGTGTCCGACCAGCGGGATCATAATCTTGGGATGCAGCTTCTTGCCCTCTTGCTCCAGCTCCGCCACGGCCTCAAGAATGGCACGCGTCTGCATTATGTTGATCTCGGGATAGAGCAGGCCCAGGCGGCAGCCGCGCAGGCCCAGCATCGGGTTTGCCTCGCGCATCGCACCGATAGCTTCGAGCAGCTTGCTCTTCTCCTTCAATTCCTCTTCGTGTCCGCCCTGTACCTTCAGCGTTGTCACCTCGACCAGCAAGTCCTCATAGTTGGGGAGGAACTCGTGCAGCGGCGGATCGATCAGACGGATGACGACGGGATAGCCCTCGCCCGTCTCGGGATCGACCATCGCTTCGAAGATGCCCTTGAAGTCGCTGCGCTGGAAGGGCAACAACTGATCGAGCGAGGCCTGACGAACATCCTTATCGGTTGCCAGAATCATCTTCTGTACGATCGGCAGGCGCTCTTGCTCCATAAACATATGCTCGGTGCGGCAGAGTCCGATACCTTCGGCACCATAGGTAATCGCGCGCTGGGCATCGCGTGGATAGTCCGCGTTGGCCCACACGCCGAGCGTGCGGAACTTATCGGCCCAATCCAGCAGTGTGCGCAGATCGACCTCTTTACTGAAATCGGCGTCGACCGTCTTGATGATGCCTGCGAATACCTCGCCCGTCGCGCCGTCGATGGAGATATCATCGCCTTCTTTCAGCACGAAACCGGTATCGACAACGCGGAAAAGCTTCTCGTGCTCGCTCACACGAATGCCTTCGGTACCGGCAACGCAGGGCAGACCCAGGCCGCGCGCGACCACCGCCGCATGGCTGGTAGCGCCACCTCGCGCCGTCAGAATGCCCCTGGCAACCAGCATCCCGTGCACATCGTCCGGGCTGGTCTCCGGGCGTACCAGGACGACCGGTACTTTGTCTTTGCCCAATCTTTCAGCGGTGTTGGCATCGAAAATTGCTTTACCGGCAGCCGCGCCAGGAGAGGCATTGAGACCTTTTGCCAGCAGGCGACCCTCTTTTGATGCCTTCGCCTTCTCTTCATCGTCAAAGCGTGGCAGCAGCAACTGATAGACCTGGATCGGCTCCACGCGCCTCACGGCCTCCTCCTCGCTGATCAGTCCCTCTTGCACCATGTCTACCGCGACCTTCACCGCTGCCTGGGCGTTGCGCTTGGCTGAGCGCGTCTGCAACATATACAGATGGCCCTTCTCAACCGTAAACTCCAGATCTTGCATATCGCGGTAGTGATTCTCCAGGCGTTGCGCGATCTCCTGGAACTGCTCGTAGACGTGAGGCAGATCCTCTTTCAGCTTATTGATCTTTGAGGGTGTACGAATGCCCGCCACAACGTCCTCGCCCTGCGCGTTAAGCAGGTACTCACCATAGAGTTCCTTCTCACCAGTGCTCGGATTGCGCGTAAAGGCGACGCCGGTGCCGCTATCGTTGCCCATATTGCCGAAGACCATCGTCTGCACGTTTACCGCTGTGCCCAGCGAGTGCGAGATCTTGTTGAAGTTGCGATAATCGAAGGCGCGTTTATTGCTCCAGGAGGAGAAGACCGCCTCGATCGCCTTGCGCAACTGCTCGTAGACATCGGTGGGGAACGGCTCGCCGGACTGGCGTTCGGCAACCTTCTTGAAATCGGCGACCAGTTGTTTCAAATCGGACGCTGGAATCTCGGCGTCCGTTGCCACATGGGCGCGCTCTTTATATTCCTCTAGCAGCTTCTCAAAGTCGCGCGGCTCGGTATTGAGCACGATCTTGCTGAACATCTGAATGAAGCGCCGGTAGGCATCGTAGGCGAAGCGCTCGTCTCCGGTCAATGCCACAAGTCCCTGCACCGTCTCATCGTTAATACCCAGGTTTAGCACGGTATCCATCATGCCCGGCATAGAGAACTTCGCGCCCGAACGTACCGAGACCAAAAGGGGATTCTCTTTATCGCCAAAATTCTTACCCGTGCGCTGCTCTACGACCTTGAGCGCCGCCAGCGCCTGGTCCCACATTCCCTCGGGAAATTGCTTACTGGAGTCATAATAGGCGTTACAAGCCTCGGTGGTGATGGTAAAACCGGGAGGTACGGGCAGCCCCGCGTTTGTCATTTCGGAGACGCCAGCGCCCTTGCCACCGAGCAGGTCGCGCATCTTCGCATTGCCTTCACTAAAGAGGTAAACCCATTTACGCGGTGATTTCTTTACGACTTCATCCAGCTCCGCGCTGGAGATCTGTTGTGTCATGAAAATATCCTCCAAAAAATCTTGTCGAGCCAGCAGATGTAGGGATATCTTTCGTTTAGATATGCCTATGCTGATAGGTTATTGCCAGTGTAAAGATAGTGGTTACGCACTTAGCACAATGTCTCTTGCCCAACGCATTACTTTACGAGCACTCTGGATGTAGCTACTGGCCAGTTCCGCACTGATAATCTCATCGGCCTCTTCGGGAGGTGTATTGGCGTAGAAAGTTTCAGGATGGAATGGTGTGAGTTTCGCCATCTCGTCTTGAATCTCCTGAGGCGCACCGACCAGAGCACCGAGCGAGCGCAGGTCATGGTCGTAGGTAGAGCGCCGACCAAAACGCAGCAGGCTTATCGACTGAGCGGCCTTCTCTACTGCCTGGTTGCAAAAGTCCGCGCAGGCGAAGTGCCGTCCCAGGCCTAATTCTACAGTCGAAGTTGCCATATCTTGAGCCGCTTCCGCATAAAGCCCTAGCGCGCCCTGGACATCCCTACCCGAGGTAGCTGAAATATCCTCATCCTCGTTCTCCCCAGGAGATATGGCCGTGGGAACGTCACTTGAGCGGGTGTCTTGTAGCGTGACGCCATGTAGAAGTAACTGCTCCAGATCGTTTTCATCGCCCTGACCAGGCGCTCTATGCTTCCCGTCATACATCTCTGACATAATATATGGTCCTCATCTGATGAATAGAATTAAGCGCCACGCGGCGCATAGCGCATAGCACTATCGGGCCCATCGTGCACATAGTATGCCTGATGAGTGGTTTGTGTCAATGGGTGTAGGAGTCGTTCCCTTATGACATGTCCAAAATAAGGCCCAGGCACGCATTTTTGCCGACGGAATGAGAATGCACGCTCCAAAGAAGCCCTCCCTGCTCCAATAGTCTCTTTCCTATAGTATTATAGCACGATTCAATCGCCCTGTTCCATGCAACGCGTTTTGTGCATACAAGCAGGCGCAGTTTTTCGATTGGCGCGCATATAGCTGCAATGGGAGATGAACACGACAGGCATATCTTGACAAAGCAATTGCTATCTGCTATATTAAGAATAGCAAATAGCAATATACATTGCCTCATCCATAAGGAGGCAGCTGTTCAGCGAATTAGCTGGCAGGAGGCATTTTCCCTCCATCACTACAGAAGGTTTAGATGAATCCTGAACAATGAACCATATCGAAGAGTGGTACGTAATGGTACAATAGATAGGTATCGAATTACACAGTAAGATGCGACGGTTCCACGAGGAGCAACAAGGTTATGTTCTACTATAGAAATTCACGCGGCGGTAACAGGCGTCCGCGCGGTATATATGGCTTTCCCTGGTGGCTGTTTTTTATATTCCTCTTCAACTTTCACTCCCTGACCTGGTTTATAATCACCATTGGGATTATCGTCGTGGTTAGCCTGCTTATCAGGGCTTCCGCTAGCTCGAACGCTGGCGCGAGAAGTAGCTGGATGCAGCAGACACCGTATTACCAGCCCAAACAACAATATTATCAGCCGCCTGCCCAGACGCAGCAACCGTACCAGTCTTATGAGCAAGGCTACCAACCTGTCAAAGAGACCTACAATGAGGGCGATCAGCAATACCAGTATCCGGCTGCAGCGGAGTACGACCAGTACGAGCAGCCACAGGCACAGTATCCTGAAGAGATGCCACCGCAACGCTAATCTGTGACCCCGAAGAAAGGAGCGACACGGTTATGTACTTTGATAGAAGGTCTCGCAGGGCTTATAGACGCGGCGGACGCGGTATGCGCGGGGGGCGTGGTATATTCGGCTTCCCCTGGTTCCTGTTCATCCTGATCATCATTTTTTCCCATTCGTTCTGGGGTATCCTTTTTGCTATCGCGGCAGCTGTCATTCTCACCGCCGTCTTAATGAGACTCTTCGGCTCGCAGGGCATGATGGGTGGCAACTATCAACAGCCGCCGCAACAGCCATACTACCAGCCACCCCAGCAGCCGTACCAGCCGCCCCAGGAGACGCCGACGTACCAGCCCTACGATCAGGGCTACCAGCCTCCGCCTTCTCAAGAAGTGTATCAGGAGGGCGGAACGCCGCATCCCTATCCACAACAGAACGACCCATATCAGCAGTACGAGCAGCCGCAGGCGCAATATCCCGAAGAGATGCCGCCGATGCAACAGCAGTAGATCTGATTGTATCCGCATCCGTAGCGGACAAGAGACTCATGATATAGCTTGCAGAGCATGATCGCCCTACAAGCTATATTTTTTTAATCAGGGAATCACATCGGTCTCCGCATCAAGTGCCAGCACAAAGCGCGCCAGCAGCTCAGCCGTCTCGTCGATATCCTTGAGCGAGACCACCTCCGAACCCGTGTGCAGATAGCGGGAGGGAATGCTCACCAGCCCGGTCGCCACGCCGCCGCGCGCGATCTGTATAGTATCGGCATCGGTGTACGTGTTGCTCGCCTGTGGATCAACCTGGTAGGCTATGCCCGCGTCGGTCGCGGCCTTAACGAGCAACTGATAGACGCGTGGATTGATAGTGCCGCCAATCGTAAGCGCCGGTCCGCCATTCAACTTGATCTCGTCCAACTCCTGCTTCGACGTACCGGGATGATCCGAGGTAAAGGTCACATCGACCGCCACGGCTAGCAGCGGATCGACGCTGTACGCGCCCGTACCAGCGCCCCGCGAACCCACCTCTTCCTGGACCGCCGACACAAAGAAGACGCCAGCCTGCAGCGACTCGCGCCGCTCATAGATGCGTCGCATCGCCTCGACCACCGCGAACAGGCCCGACTTATCGTCAAGCGCCCGCGAGACCACGAGGTCGCCGCGCAACGGCTCGAGCTGAGCGGCCCGCGTTACCGCGCTGCCAATGGGAACAAGCTGCTGGGCCTCCTCCCTATTCGCCGCACCGATATCGATCCACATCTCAGTGAGGGGTGGAACCTTCCGCCTCTCCTCGCTGCTTAATGTATGAATGGGCTTGCGTCCAATCACTCCCAGGACGGGTCCCGTCGGCGTATGCACCTGTACGCGGTTGCCTGCCAGCGTCGCGCCATCGAAACCGCCAATTGGAGCGAAATAGAGAAAACCCTGCTCATCAATGTAGCGAACGAGGAAGCCAATCTCATCGCAATGCGCGGTCAGCATCACGCGCGGCTGTTTATCGGGATGGAGTGCGGCGATGACATTGCCGTGTACATCGGTGCGCACCTCGTCGGTATAGTGTTGAATCTCTGCGCGGATAACCTGTTGCAGCGGCTGTTCGAAGCCAGAAGGGCTGGGGCTGTCGATCAAGCGGCGCAAGAAAGAGACGCGTGACTCATCCATAGGTAGCTCCTCATATATTAGGATGCAAAATCATGTATATACGACACAGGCTCCATCAACCTTGATGGAGCCTGTATTGTCTAGTACCCTGCCTGTTGAAACGTATTAGCGTACGAACAGCTTGAGCACCTCATCGACGCCGGGATGAGTGCGGTTCAAGCGCAGATCCTCGGCACCTGTCGAGTCCGTTTGAACGAGCAAAATACCCTGTTGAATACAACTGTTCAGAAGCTCGCGCGCGGATTCGCGGGTAAGCCGACCACGGAAACGATTCTTCGGATTCACGGGATCGCCAATAAAATTAGAGACACCAATGATAGTACGCCAGGACCAGTTACGATCAATATAGTCAAGGAACTGCAAGAACTGGGGGTCAAGGACATCCATAGGCGGCGTCCCGTACGGCAGTTGGAACTGCTGTGACCCTTGATAGTTGATAGCAGGCATAGCACCTGTCGTACCGGTTGACGTTGGAGGTGGATAGTTCCCTGGTTGGATAGCGGGAAGCGCACCGGTAATCCCCGTACTCATGGGGCTACCCGCGCCGCCGGGCACTAAAGGCACAAACTGATTGGCACTGCTGATTAAATCTCGGCTCACGGTTCCTGGAATACCAACAACAATAACAGTTTTGTTCAAACGTAACTTTAGACGCGCACTAATGCGTGTAAAATCTTTATCACCAGTCATCAAAACGAAAGTCGTGATGGTGGGACGATCAAAAACGGTTTCAATGATATCCATCAACATATTCAAGTCAACAGTACTTTGAACCACGGTGCTCTGTACAATAGTACTGCTATTACCAGCATTGATAGCCGGCATATGACCAGTATTACCTGTACCGGTATGCTGATTAGCAGGCAGGGGATATCCTAAAGGACCAGTACCGCCCCCGAGAGGACCCGTCGGGCTGTTCTGGCCGTAGGGATTCTGGTACGATCGATAGGGTTCACGCTGCTGATAATCGGGCATACTATAGTTCTCATCGGGGGGCTGCTCATCTTCTAACGGAAGATTCTCATCAAGCTCGTTTTGCAGAGGGAGATGTGTATCTTGATCCGTAGCCCATCCATTGTTCGCCGTCGACGCATTCAGTGCGGGGAGCGCACCAGAATTGCCAGTGACCCCGGAAGGCCACTGCCTTGGGCTAGCGGGAAAGGCTCCCGTCCCCTGTTCGGAGACATAGCTAGAAGAACCAGGAGACCCGAGCGCACCAGTGGGGGTATTACCAGAAGCATAATGAATAGTTCCCATACGAATACGGTCTCGCTGCTTAGCGGGACAGTCAACGCGATCGATCATCGCCGCCGTCAGGCTCCCTTTGAATGGCTCCGGTTGTCGAGACCAATCCGCATAGGCGCGGGCGACCATAACAGTGCCATAGCGACGGGCAACAGCGATCAGTTCCTGTGGGTCAGGCTCTCGTCGTTGAATATTCAGCATACTGTATCGTATGTTCTCAAAATCGATGAATAAAGCAATATCTTCGGGCACAACCTTCTCCTCTCATGGGGAGAAACCGCGCAGGCCAAGATTTATGATTGTTCAGGTGCTCGGACAACCTTGCAGTGCGTCCTATAGCTATGAGCATATCATACTTTATTGGTAAAGTCGAGAGGTCTGCGCTTTACTTTGCGTACCTACTATGGTATATTCTGTAGTTGGAAAGGCTTTGGCTGATTTGTAAAAAGAATGTATTATAATGGAACTAACGAAATCCAAGCATCTCGATGATACAATCTGCCCGGTAGTCTCTCCCTCAATGGAGAAGAACCGAGGGACGACCCCCGGTTCTTTCCCTACGCATTAATACATTCACTATAGCTAACGTGTCACTCCAACGAGTTCGCGCTCGTGTTCCCTGAGAAAACGATGGAGCAGGCCTGCGTCTGCGGCGATGTGCTCTTCAATCTTTTCCTCAGAGTTAGCATTCAATAGATCGTACAAGCTGGCGATATCATAACGCGCCTGTACCTGGAGCTGGCCTTCACTATCGAAGGCTTCAACGAAGAGACCGTCCTCTTCTTCCTGGATGGCGATACTCTTCACGTCGATCTGGTCAAGCACCTGTCCTATGGCATGCAAGATGCTCGCGTAACTGAACGTGGCCGGCATTGATTCCTCCCTAAATAATTTGGAGATTATTTTTTCTTGTTTCGAGTTACTAGTAGGACTACACTGTCAAACTGCAACACCGTTATGAGGTAGGTGGTTTGTCAGCCTCCGTACTACTTACTATACTCAGACAAGTTTATCATACCATCCTATCATACGTCAAGGTCAGCGCGCGGCGCTCACTTCGTTGGTTATAGATCCCGCCCAGGACCCACGCGGCGCTACCTCTGAAGTTTCTTTGTCGGGCGCATTGAGAATCTCTATCGCTTTGAGCCGCCAGAAACGCGCACTGGCCGGTCGTTTGAGCGAGAGAAATTCCGCCAGTGCCTCATCGGTCATATCGGGTCTGGCTTTGAGCGCTTCAATGGTCATTTGTAACTTATCGGGATTTACGTCGTTGCTTACCGATACCAGTGCCGGATTGGAGCTCTGTTTGACGGTGCGTCCTACGTTGGGGGCATCCCCTTCGATAGTAACGAATTTGCCCGTGATGGGTCGCTCGCTTTTCTCTAGCTCGGTCGTCTCGGGCGCGCTGACGGTGCTCGGCGAGCGCTGGTTGAGCGTTGTAAGCAGCGTCGATGCGCTCAGACGCGCGCTCCCCGCCGTCAGCGCGCGCTGCAAGGTGGCAATGGGCAATTGTGTCTGCTTTGCCAATTCGCCCAGGGCTGTCAGGTGCTGCTCTTTTTCGAGATGATCCTCTACCGACGCCTCGGTGATCGTCTCGGCCATCATTGTATAGACAATACCTAGCAGAGGAAACGCGCTTGCCATAAAGGGAAAGACGCTGGTGAGCCACGGAGCCGTCGACTCCGCGGAACTGAGCATAACGGGACTGTGAAACTGTTTTGCATAGGCCCAGTTGACTCCCCACGAAAAGACTGTGCATATGACGATGAGTAGCCAGTGCTGCCAGACCGCTCTCGGCGTGCGGTACTTGCGGTATCTGCGAAACGCTGTCCAGGAAAGAAGATAGACGGTAACATCAATACTTATGGCTATTGCATAGCTCACTGCCCACCACCAGACTCCCTCTGGCCCCTGTGAAGGCTCAAAGGATGCGAAGAAGTAGGCGACGTGTGGAATCGATGCCGCCAGAAATACGGCGAACGCGATCCAGAAGAAATATTTCATAGGCTTGGTTGGTCCCTCCGCAGCTTTTACGCTTTATACACTTAGTAATAAAATGGTATCTGCTGATATAGGCGAACGTCAATCAGTAGAGTATCTCGTTGGTACTTTCAGGCTAACTTCCCCTCCATGCTGATTTTTGGGGCGCAGGCAGGCGGATTTACGAGTTTTTGACCTCCCGGCGAAATTGCCTCAAAAAGTGTTGACAGGCCGTCCAAAGTGTGGCATAGTATGCAGGCACCGCGCGAGACGCGCTGCAAACGCACACTAACAACTGAAGAAGCATAATTACTTCAATTTTGCTGAGCGCAACAAGGCAGCAAGAGTGAAGCAGAGGAGAGCAATCCACGCGCCGAAAGACGCGTGATCACATCAGATTGAGAACAAG